>JADMIO011406741.1_pt1 | contig 77508 bp, 70 predicted proteins | sample 8958161 | NCBI WGS metagenome assembly JADMIO01 (sample SAMN16585339, study PRJNA669376) | soil metagenome | isolation source: Crop rotation soil | place: USA: Cullars Rotation, Alabama | collected 2011
GCGACAACTTGTCCACGTGGAATTCTAAGCTTAGGATCCCAATGTGCTGGAAAAGCGGCAGGGGAGTGGAAGACGGCGGCCGAGTCGCTGCGGTCGCTGGAAGCGTCCGTGCGCGAATGTCTTGAGCACGTGCCCAAAGCCGTATCGTCCACGCGGCAAGCGGCCGCTGTACGCAGCCATTGAGAAGTAACCTGGAGTTCCATGCGCGTTTTAATTGTCGATGACGACCCCATCGCCCTTGAGTTGCTGAAGGACACGCTGATCGATTCAGGTCACGAAGTGCACTGCGCCGAGGACGGTGTGGCCGCGCTCGGAGTACTGGGGCGCGGCGAGTTCGAAGTGGTTGTGACCGACTGGCAGATGCCGCGGCTAGACGGCATCGGCCTGTGCCGCGCCGTCCGCGAAGGGGGCACCGCAGGATACGTCTACGTCATCCTGCTCACCGGCTACAACACCGTCGCCGAACGTGTGATCGGGCTTTCGGCCGGCGCCGACGACTTCATGGCCAAGCCATTCGAGCCGCAGGAACTGCTGGCGCGGGTGCAGGCGGCCGAGCGGATCGTCTCGCTCGAGACGCGCGACGTCGCGATCTTCTCGCTGGCCAAGCTAGCCGAGTCGCGCGACCCGGAAACCGGCGCCCACCTGGAACGCGTGCAGAGCTACTGCCGCGTGCTGGCGCAGCAACTAGCGGCCAGCCGCGGGCCCGCCGGCGAGATCAACGCCCAGTTCGTGCGGCTGCTGTACGGCACTAGCCCGCTGCACGACATCGGGAAGGTTGGCATTCCCGACAGCGTGCTGCTGAAGCCGGGCCGGCTCAGCGACCGCGAATTCGAGATCATGAAGACCCATACGACGATCGGCGCCGAGACGCTGGATGCCGCGCTACGACGCTTCCCCAACGCGCTGTTCCTTCGCATGGCGCGCGACATTGCCGCCACGCACCACGAACACTTCGACGGCACCGGCTATCCCTCCGGGCTCAAAGGTCGCGACATCCCCCTGTGCGGGCGGATCGTCGCGATGGCGGACGTGTATGACGCCTTGACCAGCAAACGCGTCTACAAGGATGCCTTCGCCCACGAGATCGCCCGAAGCATCATCGAGCGGGAATCCGGCAGCCATTTCGACCCCGAGATCGTTGCCGCTTTCCTCGCGGCGGAAGAGCACTTCGTCGCGATCCGCGGCCGCTTTCAAGAGTCGCGCCTCGCCGCCTAGTTGACACGTAAGCCTGTGCTACCGCCCATGGTCTAGGCGCGCCCGGCGGAGCTCGTGGCGCGGCAAGAGTGGCGTGGGGGGGCCGATGGCGGCGTAGACCGGCCGCAGCGAAATGAGGCGTGCTCGTCGGCGACGGCGGGCACGCCTTGTGTCATTTAGGGGTGAGGCTTCATCTACCCGTTGGGATAGCACGCACGCGGGGGCTCACAATCGAGCTTCGCATGCTCCGCGACCGCATCGCATTCACGTTCATAGCGCAACACCTAATGATTGCACACCGACCGCGAACGTCGGGTCTATATCTTGTGCGACGGCGGGAGGTTCAACGCTGCGGGTTTCCTCCACTCCGCAGCGCCTCCCGCCTTGTCATTAGGTGGGTGCTTTTCAATCGCTTGGCGCAACGCTAACCGTGGCGACCAACGACTACCTGAAACCTAGCGCGACGCAGATATTCCTCGACAATTCTCCGCCTAAGCTCCCGCCCGCCATTGGGGTCACTTCAGCTCGGCATGAAGGGCCGCCGTCCGATCGACAGGTCAATTCCGCGGTCGCGGCCAATAACCGTCGCGCCGCGCGAAGGAGATGATGCGCTATGGCGATGAAGTTCCGTCGTGTTGCTCGCGGTTCCGGTTCGCGTTCGCGTTCGCGTTCGGCCGGGTCGTCGTCGGCCGCTCGTCCGCGCGGCGTCGAGATGCTGGAGGGGCGGACGCTGTACAACGCCACGTACTTCTCGCTGGCGGGGGGCGATTTCTCGCAGGATTGGAACAGCTCCGACACGCTCATGACCACGGCCAACGACTGGTCGAACGTCCCGAGCATCGTCGGTTTCCGCGGCGACGGGCTCACGAACAGCACGGCGACCGATCCGCAGACCACCACCGCCGAGTCGACCGTCGTCAACCTGCTCGTCAACTCGACCGCGACCAGCACGACTGGCGGCATTCACGAGATCGCCAACAACGCGGTCGCGCTGCAGGGCTCGGGGACGGCGGATTCGCCGTACCTCCAGCTTCACCTGAACACGACCGGCCGGACCAACGTGCGCATCAGCTACAACCTCAAAGAGCTCGACAACGACAACGCCGACCAGAAGTTCGCGCTGCAGTATCGCATCGGCACAACCGGCGCGTTCACCAACGTTCCCGCGGGCGCGATCAGCGGGTTTTTCAACGCGGCCGGCCAGCAGACCAAGAACTTTACCGATATCGTCCTGCCCGCTGCGGTCGACAACCAGTCGCAGGTGCAGGTCCGCATCATGACCAACGATGCGCCGGGCAGCGACTCGATGGTCGGCATCGATGACATCGTCGTGAAGAGCGACCCGCTTGCCGGCCAGACGCTCGGCTTCGATGCGAGCACCGCGTCGGTCGGCGAGGGCGCGGGGACGTTGCAGCTCCGCGTCGCCCGCGGCGGGGCGACGACCGGCACGCTGACCGTCGATTACAACACGTCGGACATCACCGCCCACGCCGGCAGCGATTACACCGCCACCTCCGGCACGCTCACGTTCAACCCCGGCGACACCGAAAAGTTCATCCCGATCCCCATCACCGATGACGCAAGCGCCGAACCGGCCGAGACGTTCAAGGTGACGTTGAGCAACGCCGTCGGCGCCTCGCTCGGCACCGCCGAGGCCACCGTGACGATCGCCGACAACGATGGCGTCACGGGCGGCAAGCCCCTGGCATCGGGGCCGCTCATGCAGAACTGGTCCGACACGAACATGATCACCACCGACGACGACTGGAGCGGCGTGCCCTACTTCGTCGGTTATCGGGGCGACGGGCTGACCGCGGGCACCGGCACCAACCCGGAGACGATCCTCGCCGACGGCACCGACACGCCGGTCGACGTCAACGCCAACAAGGATTTCCTCTACCTGGGCCTGCAGGGCGCCGCCGCCGCCGGCACGGGCGGTCTCGCGGAGATCGACCAGATTGCCGACCCCGCCGTCACGATCAACGGCTCGGGCACCGCCAAGGCGCCGTTCCTGCTCTTCAGCGTGGATACGACGGGCGTCAACAGCGTCGACGTCTCGTACAACCTGCGCGACCTCGACTGGAGCAGCGACGATGCCGTCCAGCAGGTTGCGCTCCAGTACCGCATCGGCAACTCGGGCACGTGGACCAACGTCGACCAGGCCTACGTCGCCGACGCCACGCTCGGCGGTTCCGACACGCTCGTCACGCCGGTCGCGGTGACCTTGACTGGCGCAATCGCCAATCAGCCGCTGGTTCAGTTCCGCATCATGACGACCGACGCCGTCGGCAACGACGAGTTCGTCGGCATCGACGACATCGTAGTGCAGCAGACGCCGGTGGCGCCGGGCGCCTTCGCGTTTGAGTCGGCAACGACGAATGTGAGCGAATCGGCGGGCACGCTGCCTGTCCGCGTCGTTCGCACCGGCGGCTCGTCCGGGCCGGCCACCGTCGACTACACCACGACGGCGGGCACTGCCGGCGCGGGCGACTTCACGACCACCAGCGGGACGCTGTCGTTCACCGATGGCCAGACCGACAACTTCATCTTCATCCCGATCACCAACGACTCGACGGCCGAAGTCGACGAGAACTTCACGGTCACGCTCTCGAACCCGACCGGCGGCACGACGCTCGGCGCCGTCACGACGAACACAGTGACGATCAACGACGATGACGTCGTGAAGCTTTCGAGCGGCCCGCTCACGCAGGACTGGAGCGACACGAGCTTGATCTCGGTGAACGACAACTGGGGCGGCGTGCTGGGCATCCGTGGCTACCGCGGCGACGGGCTCACTGGCGCGACCGGTACCGACCCGACGACGATCACCGCCTTCGCCGGCTCCGGCGGGCCGGTCCTCGACGTCAACGCCAACGTCGCCGACCCCAACTCGTTCACGACCGGCGGAGTCGCCGAATTCGACGCCCTCGGCAACCCGACGGTGGGCCTTGCCGGCTCCGGCACGGCCAAAGCGCCATTCCTGCTCTTCGAGGTCGACACGACCGGCATCAACAGCGTCGACGTCTCCTACACGCTCCGCGATCTCGAGAGCGGCGCCGACGACGCAGCCCAGCAGGTTGCCCTGCAATACCGCGTCGGCAACACCGGCGACTTCGTCAACGTCCCCGACAGCTACGTCGCCGATGCCACCGTCGGCGGTGCCAACGGGCCGGACGTCCCGCAGTCGTTCACGATCAACGATCCGGCCATCGCCAACCAACCGTTGGTTCAGTTCCGGGTGATGACGACCGATGCGCTCGGAAATGATGAATGGGTCGGCGTCGACGACATCGTGATCAAGCAGACGCCGACCGCCGGTCTGCCCGCGTGGGTGACCGGCTCGGCGACTTGGAACGGCGCGACGCTCACCGTCACCGGCGCCGCGACGATCGTCGCCGATCCGCAGGCCAGCGGCGACAACCCCTCGATCGTCGCCGACGGCGCCGCCGCGGCGCTCACGATCAACCCGACCAGCGACCGCATCATCCACGTCGCCGGCTTGGCGCTCAGCAACGGCGCGACCGCGACCGTCACCAGCATCGGCGCCGGAACCTCCGCCACCAACCAGCGCGTGCTGGTCATCGGCGCCGGCGGCATCAGCGTGACCGGCGGCACGGGCGGGCTGGACCTCAACGATAACGGGATGATCGTCACCGGCACGAGCCTCGCCGCCGTCCAGTCGCTCGTCGGCACCGGCTACAGCACCGGGCACTGGAACGGCGTTGGCGGGATCGACTCGGCCCAGGCCGCCGCCGATCCGATCGGCGTCCACACCCTCGGCGTCGCCTCCGCCGCCGTCCTCAACCCCGGCGGGGGCGGGTCGTTCGACGGCGTCACGCTCGCCGGCAACGAAATCCTCGTGAAATACACGGTTTACGGCGACCACGACCTCAACGGCCGCACGACGCTGGACGACTTCAGCCTGTTCCTCAACGGCTACCAGACCGGCGGCCACGACTGGGTCGCCGGCGACTCGGACTTCAACGGCCACGTCAACCTGGATGACTTCAGCCTGTTCCTGTACGGGTACCAACACCAGCAATGACGAATGGTGCGAGTCTTGTTCGCCCGCTCCGACATCGGAGCGGGAGAAATGCACACGGACGCCGGCCGCGCGCTCGGGCCGGCGTCCGTGCTTTGTGAGCGCACGCCTAGTGGTTGCGGCGCGCGGCACGCTAACGCCGGCTTAACCAATCAATCGCGCGATCCTACAGCTTCGACCACACGCCGCACGTGTGACGCGGTCAAGATGTCGACTCGCGTCTGACGGGGATTTGTCGCCTGTGAGTGCACGAAAGCAATTCATTCAAACCCGAGCGGGAAAGGTCGTCTTGACCGTTCTCGGCGCCGTGCTCGTCGGCAGTGCCGTCTACAAGGTGATGGATGACCTGCAGGACAGCACGCCGGACGACGTGCACTATTCGATGTACATCGACACCGAAACGGGCAAGACGTTTCGTCACAAGAACGAGACTGGCGAAACACACCCGATCGAATCCCCGTACAGCGGCAAGCGCACGGGCGTCGTGGCTGAGCCGTGCTTCTGGACGGCCGACGGCGGCACGAAATCGGAGCCGACCTGGGTGCTGCTCAACGAACTGGCGGGTAAGCAGGGGCCCACGTTCTGCCCCGACTGCGGGCGGCTCGTCGTCGGTCACAACCCGCAACCCGGCGAGGGCGTCAGGCCGGCGCCCACGAAAGAAGAATACGCCGCGCGCAAGGCCGATCGAGCCGCGGTCACCGCCGCCGCGAAGCGCGACGCACGCAGCGACGAACGGTGAGGGCATTTCCAAGGAGATCGTTCATGAAAACGCACATCCGCAATCGCTCGAACGGCTTCACGCTGCCCGAACTGCTCGTCGTCATCGGGATCATCGCGTTGCTGATCGCGATGTTGATGCCGGCGATGAGCAAGGCACGGAGGGCCGCGAACACGGTGGTCTGCGCATCGAACATGCGGCAGATCACCATGGCGATGGCGATGTACGCCGACTCGAACAAGGGCGCCATCCTCGGCAACGCCTGGACGACCGGGGCGTTCCTGAAGGCGCCCGGCACGTCGTTCAGCGATTCGAATTGCCCGACCGTCTGTCAGACGTGGGACTGGACCTCGCCGGTCGCGACCATCCTCGGCTACAAGTTCGAGGACGGCGGTTCGATCGCGCAGCGGACGGCGCGGTTCGACTACCTGTGCAACTTGCCGCCGTTCCAGTGTCCCGAGAATGACATCCTATCGCCGCCGTTCAGCGGCTCGCCGGTCCAGGTCACGACGAAGATGCTGCCATACGTGACGGCCGTGATGTTCCAGTACCAGTACAGCGCGAGCGGCGGCGACATCTCGAAGTTCCAGAACTTCATTCCGACCGGCACCTACGTTCCGAAGATCACCAAGGTCGGCGATACCGCAACCAAGATCTTCATCGCCGACGGCGCCCGCTGGACGAACGCCGACAACATGGTGCCCGACTACAACCTCGGCTGGGACAACTCAGGCACCTCGCCCGGCGGCCAGTACGCGGACTACGGCCCGTGGAGCGCGTTCAGCCGGTCGTACCTGCAGACGACGCCGATCACGTACGCGATGCGTCACGGCACCCAGCGGCGCGGCATGAAGCTGGGCTCGTTCCGGTTCAACGCCGCATTTTTCGACGGCCACGTCGAAACCCTCGACGGCGCCACCGGTTCAAACCCGCGTCTGTGGGTGCCGAAGGGCACGTCAATTCCCTCGTCCGAGGTGAACGTCGAAGCAAGGGCCCAGTACATGAAGGGGCTATCTTCGCTAACGGTTAACTGATGGACCGTTTCAGATGCGCCATCGGGTATTTAGTCCGCCAGCTCGACCCCGCACATCCGCGCCAGCTCGCACGCCGCGAAGGTAGACGTCCTCGTCGTTGTCCCCGTCCGCCAGCGCGATGTGCACGATCTCCTCGTCCGGCAGCTTCACCGCATGCAGCTCGCCGTAGTCGCCCATGCGGTGCACGCTCGTGAGGAAGCCGAGCGATTCGAGGTGGCGGAGGATGGGGCTGTGCAAGTCCGTTCAATTCTGCATTCGAATCTCTCGCTGTGCCAGACAGCCTGGGTTGCAGAAGGAGAAATTAAGGGGCGGAAGGCGCCGCGGGAAAAGGGTAGACCCGCGACGAACGACAGGCGCGGGGGTACGCCAGGCGCTTGGGCAACTTCCGCCCATGCGGCATTGTGGGGAAAAGGCGGTTCGGCCGTCGACCTACCTGAACAGGTTATGGAATCGCGGGAGCCGTCACTTCGATGCTGGCTCGGCCATCGCCGCCTTCAGCACGTCCGCCAACCTGTATCCCGCCAGCACAACCTGCCGCTCAGCGATTGCCTTCGATTGTTTCGCATAGCCTGCGGGGAGCACCGGCCCGTCGCTGCGATCCGTTCCGCCCCTGAGCGTGCCGTGGACGTAGACAAAATCCTTTGCGATCAGAACACTCTGCTGCGTCCATGCCTTTGGGTTTAGGGGCACCGACTGCCGGCCCGGCCGATCTTCCGGGTACACAGCAAACGTTTTTCTCGCGAGGTCTGGCCGGTTGCGCAACGCGACGGCGAGGTTCCCCGCGGCGCGATACTTCTGATCGTTGCCCAACAGCCCATCCCAAAACGAGTGAAGATCGATGACTGCTCCGCCGGCCGTCACACGCACGAAGAAGTCATTTCCGCCGCGGTCGCCCTTGGGATGGTCGTCATCGAAATAGCTTACCGTGTTCAGCGGCTGGTGAAGATCGCCAATAAGGTGCATCAGCCAGCACACGGCGACCGCCTTATCCCCATCCGTGCCCGTCTTCAACGTCTTCTCGTTGTCCGCGATCGCTGTGTCGATGTTCGGCGAAGTAGCGGTTTTGGGGAGTTCGTCCGGACTCGTTTCGGCCGGGACAACGTCCCGCGACTTCGACGTCACGGGATAATTCACGTAATGCCATGACCCGTGGTGGTATCGCTTGTTGTCCCGGATGTCATCCGCCCAGCGAGCTGCTTGCATGAAGAGATAGCGGTCACGCTCTTCTGGCGGCACGTTGTCGAGACGCTTAGCGAAGGTGTCGTAATCAGGATGAGCCTTCAAAAGATCCAGGACGCGGGCGAGCGTGTCGGGGCTGTCCTGCTTCAGCACGTCGTAGGCGATGGCGCCGATGACCATGTGCGTCGGCTTGTTCCAGGCCAGGGCGGGGTGCGCAGTGGCGACCAGGATAATGGTGATTGCGAGACTGCTGGCCAGACGTCTCATAGCGATGAGTCCTCAAGGAGCGGTCGTCCCCTTTTTGATCACGGGGCCGACGGCTCTGGTCGTTGCAGGGTGTTGTCGCGTCGCGGGCGAAGGCGACACTTCGCGACTCAGCTTGAGAACCTGCCCTTCGTGCAAAGTTGCCGGCGAGACGCCCGGATTCATGCTAACGATCAATTGCCATCGGTTTCCGTTGCCGTAGTACCGACGCGCGATGGAAAACAATGTGTCGCCTTGTCGCACGCGATATTCCTCGAATTGTTCGCTGGCGCTCGCGCTCGATCGTGTCGCGTGTGTCTCGACTACCGACTTTGGGATTCTCTCGGCCAATGCGGCGGCACGTGCGACGATCGATTTATCTACGGCCTTTCCGGCAATCGCGGCGTTGCATGCAGCCACCTGTGCTCTGGCGCGCGTGAATGACGCTAGACGAATCAGCAAATCGGCATAATCAAGTCGTCGTGTTACCGTGCGCGGATCGACATCACCGAAGCGGGTCGCTGACAACTCCACCGCCGCCTGTCGGAGTCGGTCTGCGGCTGCGACGTCATTCGAGGCCTCGCGGGCGGTGGCCATGCGGTCGAATTCTTGCATCAGCTCCGCTTCGAGGGCCGCGCGCCGAGTACGCTGGTCGTTCTCCGCCTGTGCCGACACGACACGCCAACGCTCAATGCACTCGTCAGCCGTTAAGCGCCAAAGCCCGCCCACGGCATCCGCGCGGTTAGCCGCAAAGAGTTCCGCGGTCGCGACCAGCACCGGGAACGGCCTCGGGTCCGGTCTAATGTCCCACACCTGAACGCCTGCCTCGACGTAGTTGCTCCCGACGCCGATCACGCGATCACCGCCTGGGCTAAAATAGACGTGTTCGAGTGCCGAGGCCTGCAGCGGCGCGCTCAGAGGGATACCCGTTTCGGCATCCCATACCTGCGCCGCATCATGTGTCGCGGTCACGATCCGTCGTCCCTCAGGACTGAACGCCGCATCGACAATCTGATCCGCATGTGCGATGGGAAATGTCAGCGGCTCACCTGTCGGAAGCCGCCACATGTGAAGGAATCGTCCCGCGCAGGTGAGCAATCGTTGTCCGTCAGGACTGAACAACACATCGTTGACCAGCTGATCGTGTGGCAGGAGGACGGCCTGATTCGTAGGCAGGTGCCATAGACGCGCCTCGTTGGCGAGGTTGCATGTGGCGATCCATTCGCCGTTGGGACTAATGGCGCTCGCAGTGACCTGACTCTGACGCGTGAGAGCGGGCGAGAGGGTCTCGCCGCTGCGTAGATCGCATGCAAATAAGTACCCGTCTTCGTCCGCGCACAATCCTCGGTTGCCGTTCGCCGATACCGCATGTGGCTTCGTTACGACCGACAACTCCCATCCCGCTACCCCCCGGATGCTAGCCGCCACTGCGTCCAGCGGCAGACTCCATCGGCGTCGTAAGCCCTCCGCAGAAACGGTTGTTACCGTCCAAGCGCCGGACGATTCGACGGAAAGCGTCGCAGATATGACTTCAGATTCGTGTTCCAGCGGCGGCGCAGCGTCCTGCCAAATAATCACGGCAGCTTCGTCGGGTGGGTCATCTTTCTTCATCCGTTTCCAGGGGGGGTGCAGCTGAAAGCTGACGAGCCGAAGGCGGTTGCCACCTCCTAGCAGCACCAGACCATTCGGCGCGAAGGAGACCATCGTGAGCGGGTCCGGGTTCGCATACGGGGGATATTCAACTTGCGTTCGCGTCCCGGCTCTAACTTCGACAACCGAAAGTCGAAGTTCGGTGCCGTCCCAGGTTGCGCTAACGCCGTCAGGGCCGACGGTCGTGCCTTTCGTGGAAGTGGTCATTACCCCGCGGCGAAGCCGGTCCCATGCCAACTTCGGCGAGGTGTCCCGGCTCAGTTCGACAACTGTTGGAATGCTTTGTAACGCGGTGCCGACGAGGGCCCGCATATTGGGCTCTAGCCGAGAATCGCCGTGCGATACTTCCAATGCCTTCGCGAGCAATGGCAAAGCGCGCGAGAGGCTGGCGCCTTCGGGTTGGTCGAAAGCTCGGGTGACGAACCCGTCCGCTCGGCGGCGGCGAACCGCCTGTTGGGCTTCGGCGAGGCTGCGATCCCGATCGCGAACCCGCTGCTCCTCTTGCGCCGCCCTTGATGCAAAGTTGAATGCGAGCGTGCTTGCCACGCCGGCCGTCAGCACAAGCGTCACCGCCGCGCTCGCGATGAGAGCCGATGCTGCCAGGCGCCGCCGGCGTCGCTCTTTTTCCCGCTGCCGCAGGTCGTCAAAGGTCACCCCGAGCAATCGCGCGGCAAACCTAAGCCTTGCCCATCGCGCCCGCTGGCGTCGGCTCATGCTGTCGTCGGGCCTGACGTCGACTGCCAGCGGCTCGATCAAGCTGGAGCTCTTCGGGGCCTTGGTGTCCGCGTTCGGGCGAATTTCGACCAGGGCGCGGGGAAATGACTCTGTGGGACTGCCCTCAATTAGTAGCGCGAGGATCTGATCGCCACGCCCCAACTCCCGGAATCGCACGACTTCGCGATTGACCCATTCACTGGCTGGCGTCCGCGGTGAGCATACGACGATCAGATATCGAGAGTGTCGAAGGGCCGCTTCAATTTCCTTGGAGAGGTCTGTACTCGCTTGTAGCTCGTCTTCGTCCTTGAAGAGGCGGCCCAGCCGGCGAGGAAGATTGCGATCGAGCGCGAGTCTTTTAGGAACCCGGTACGTCTCCAGCGTGGAATGTAACCATCTGGCCCAACGGCGGTCCGGGTCCACGTGGCGGTAGCTAATAAAGGCAGCGAATCGGTAACGTTCGCCGTCGTCGGGCTCATCGAGAACCCGCGTTTTAGAAGCCTCCGTTGATCCCATGGGACCGCCGCATTGGCTCGACGCTGCCTGCGCGTGTGACAGATATGAGGCAGTGACAGCGGCTATTTATAGCTAATGCGCGTGCAGAGACGAAGGACCATCAAATGCCCGCGCCACAATCGGCGGAGGGATCGATCGGCTGCTCCGCCTCGCGCGAGCCGCCCGTCCAGTCAGATGCGCTGAGGTAATGCAGGTGAATCGTCACCGCGTGCAGCCGGTCGGCGGCGTCCCGCACCGATTGGCCCAACCCGCGGGACGGACAACCGGGCGCGGTCGAAGAATTCCGCGACGCGGGTGAAGGAGCGCAGCGAGTCAACGGCGACGCCTCGAAGATCTTCACGCTGCTGATCCGACAGCTCAGGCGGTTCTCCTCGCCTGGCACCGGCCGTCCAGATCCCGCCCGCGATGACGTTGGCGTCCCGCTCCTTGGCGAGCGATCGCATCGCCACCTCTGCCTCATATGTGCGCCGGCAGACGGGGCTCGCCACGTCGTGGCCGAGCGAAGTCAACCCGCGCATCACGCGGTGCAGCACACGCGATGTGCCGTGGCAAAGGTGCGGAGCCAGCGGACCTGTTCGTCGGAGAGGGGGGTGTACTGTTTCCGCACCACGGCGGCGGAAGGGTAGCGATGGCCAGGCCGGAGGCGAGCGGCCGCGGGCGGATTGGTTCAGTTTCCAACAGACAACTGCGATACGGACGATTGCCGCGACGTTGACGGCTCAGTCTTGCAAGTTGCTACAAATGTTGACGGCAAGGTGTCGATATGGGAAATTCGCCGTGTCACTTCTACGGGCACGCAAATGGGGGACGCGCGAATGCGTTACTTTGAAAAGCGCCATCGGGGAACTCACGCGACTTCGTACCTAAGCAGTGATTACCTCTGCGAGGTGCTGGAGGAGCGGCGTTATCTAAGCCAGTCGTTGCCCTATCGGATCGTCGGAGATTTTAGCAATGCCTACACGTACAACGTCAGCCAAATCGTCCACTTTGGGGGCACCGTCGTTGACGGTGTTGGAAATCCAGTGCCTGGTGTCCACGTCGGTGTGGATGACGGCTTAAAAAACGTGTGTGCCGTTCCCATCACAACCGATAATGCCGGCCGATTCACCTACGACACCGTCGCATATACCGCGAATCAAGCTCGCGCCGGGACCTCGATTTTGACGTTTGATGCTCGGGACGGCCTCAACGAGGTCGCCAATACCGTCGCGACCTACTGCGTTAAGGATCCTCAGACTCAGTCCTATCCGCTGGGACTACAACTAAGCATCGGGCCACAGCAGCCGGGGGAAGTTGACCCTACCACGTTGGTATTCTCGGCGAAGGCCGATGGCGGACTGGTCGCCGGTTCGACGCCGAGACAACTGGCCGATGCGGGGCACGTGCTTGGCTCCGCGCTTCTCACGTGGGGAGTTGATCAGATTAGCGATGTATTCGGCGATGTGGCGAACGTCGTGTCACTGCACAGCGCGATCACGGGGCCGCTCTCAAACGTGGCACGGTCGCAGGCTTATGCAGATTTCGCGTCCGGCGTGGCGTTAGGGAGCGCCGTGACGGTCGCAGAAGCGATCATTGACGCGATTCCTGATTCAGCGATATCACCGGCTACGAAAAACAGTTTCAAAGACGGGCTGCATCTTGGCAGTGCGTTCGTGACCGTGACGGAGATCGCGGAGGTTCTGGGGCCTGTCGCGGCCGTCGGAGCCCTCAGCCTTGCGTTCTTCAGCATTGGGCCGATCCACGAGGCCGACGAAGCTCAGTGGGATGTCGGGAGTGACACGGGCCAATATGACCTGATCGCGACGAACACAACGGGCGATCTGGCTTGCGTTATCACCGTTACTCGTAGGGCTGCAGCTACTGGGCAGCCGCCCACCGCGCAAATCTCGTTCCCCGTTAACGGCAGCGCGGTTAGTCAAAGCGTGGTCAATACTTCTCCGCGCTACATCGACGTCGCATTCTCCGCTTCCGGCGGCAGCGGCTTGAACGCGTCAAGCATTGTCGATTCCACACCTGAGTTCCAACTCACCGGCGCGGCCGCTGGAGGCGTTAGTATCGCGGCCGTACCGACTTTAGTCGGCGGGACCACATACCGCTATGCGCTTAGCGGAGGTGGCTTCGACATCGGTACGGTCGGCGTCTACTTCCTCCCCGGCTCGTGGTCGGATAACTCCGGCCGCGTAAACCTGAGCATGACGGACCAGTTCACCGTTGTCCCCGACGCTACCGGGATTTCGGTCAGCCCATCGACGCTGCTGCCGCTACCCCTTCCGCAAACTCAACTACTGACGATCAATGGCTCCGGCTTCACGTCCTTATCGACGCTGACCTTCTGGGATACTTTCGGCAACTCGTATGCCGGAAAGACCCCGATCTTCATCAGCTCCACGCAGCTGCAATACAACGTGAAGGTCGGGACCGATCAGGGCGAGTGGAAGGTAGCGGTCGTCAATGGCGGCCTACCGTCGAACCAGGCGTTCTTCTACGTGACCAACGCGTCACCGGTCGTGACACCTACGATCTCCCCGGCCGGTGGTAATTACACCGGTGCAATCGAAGTGAGCCTCTCCACCGCGACCTCAGGTGCGACGCTGCGCTACACGCTTGATGGCAGCGACCCGACGGTCAACTCGGCACTCTATTCGGGTCCGTTCACCCTCAGCAGCTCCGCCACGGTGAAGTCGCGTGGGTTCAAGGCTGGACTGCCGGACAGCGCCGTGGCGTCCGCGAGTTACATCATCGCGGCGCCAACGCAGGTCGCGACGCCCGTGATGTCGCCGAACGGCGGGACGTTCAGCCCGTCTGTCCAAGTCTCGATCAGCATCGCAACCCCTGGCGCACAGATCATCTATACGACCGACGGGCGAGACCCCACGCTCGGCGGCATCGTCTACACGGGGCCGTTCACCTTGACTGAATACTCCACTGTGCGTGCCTACGCTCGGAAGGCGGGGTTGACGGACAGCGCGGTAAACAACGTCGCGTTTTTCGTCAGCGGGCCGCAAACGCCTGTCCTAGCCGTAAGCGCGACCGAGCTGAATGTCGGCAGCAACAGCGGCCAATACCTCATCCGGGTGAGCAACGCCGGCGGGGGAACCGTCAGTTACCACACCGAGTTTCCCACTGAATACCTGTCCTGGATGTATGCCGGCGCGAACGATTCCAGCTCCGGTCCAACCGACTTTAAGAACATCTGGGTCAATGTGGATCGCAACGATACCGGCACTTCGCGAACCGGCATGTTCACGATCGGATCGAACGCCGGACGGATCGACATCCACGTCACTCAGTCGCCCAGTCCTGCGATGGACGTGGCCGCAGACGCAATCATCTTGACGGCCGACCCTTACGATACGACGCCGATCTCTTCACCGCAGGTCGGCCAGCAGGTGTACTTTCGCTATAACACGATTTGGACCGGAATCGCCCAGCGCCTGGGCTGGCTTTATCCGTTCCCGGACCGATCGCCCCACTTCACCGTCCGCATTGATGGCGTGCTGTTTACCGATGGGACCGCCGGCGGTGAAGTTCCTTTGAATTGGCTTCTCCCTGGTGATAAGCCGTGGACCGTCACCGCCGGTACCCATACTGTGGACGTTGATCTCGACACCACCAACTCCTTGCCGGAGACGAACGAGTCCAACAACCACTCAAGCTTCACATTCACTGCGGCGCCGGCCGTCAACATATCGGGCAACGGCCTGAGCATCGCCGAGGGAAACACCGGCACCAACGACGCCGTGTTCACCGTAAGTTTGTCGCGGTCGTCCACGTTGGCTACCACGGTGAACTTCGCCACGGCGGATGGCACCGCTACAGCGGGCGTCGACTATGTCGCCACTGCCGGAACTTTGACGTTCGCGCCGGGAGAGACGACCAAAACGGTGGTCGTGCCGATCTTCGGAGACAACACGGTCGAACCGGATGAGACGTTCACACTAAATCTGAGCAATCCTTCGAACGCGGTGATCGCGAGTGGCCAGCTCGCAGGCACGATCCTCGCTGACGACTTGCCGGCGGGCGCAACGGCGGCGGCCAACAGCCGGTGGTCCCTGACGGGTGCACCGAATGCCCTGACGTTATCTGTCAGCGCGGGCGAGGTCGTCCTCGCGTCCGACCTCGCGGCGTCGTTCTCGAACATGAGCTTGAACGTGACGGGCGGCGCGGTCGTCTCGGTGTGGGCGATGCAGCACCTCGCGGCATTGCAGATCACGGACGGACTGGTCGACCTCGCCCCAGGCGGAGGCCACTCGCTCAGTATTGGGCAGCTGAGCATCGGAGCGACGGGCAAGCTCGACATTGCGGACAATGCACTTTTACTGAAGGGCACGACTACTGCGGCGGTACAGGCCTTGGTAGTCCTTGGGTTTGATCATGGGACTTGGCTCGGAACGCACGGGATCAGCAGCAGCGCCGCGGCTGCCGACGCGGGCGGTCGGACTGCGGTCGGCTTCGTAAGCAACGGAGACCTGGGGCGCACGAGTTTCGCAGGGTTCAGTGGACTTACGTCCACGGACGTGCTCGTAAAGTACACCTATTACGGCGACACCGACCTGAACGGAAAGGTGACGCTCGACGACTTCTCGCTGTTCCTACACGGATACCAGACCGGCGGGACGGGATGGCTGTACGGCGATCTTGATTTTAATGGGAAGGTCACGTTGGACGATTTCTCGTTGTTCTTGGCCGGGTACCAGCGGCAGGGCGCACCGCTGTAACGCGAGGGTAAACCGTCAGGCGTCGCCAAACCGCCGCTCCCACCCCCGGCACCACTGCTCCGCCCATCGCGCCGACTCCGCTTCGTCCGGCGCAGCGTCCGGCACGGTTTCCATCATCTCTGCCTCCACGTCGACCTTTCCCAGCCCGAACGCCTCCGTCACGACGAGCGGCTCCAGCCCGAGGCAGTTACGGCAGAACCGCCCGAATCCCTCCCACTGCGCGAGCAGGTCCGCCGCGTCCGCCTGGCCGACGGCGTAAGACAGCCAGTCGGCCACCTTCCAGAGGGTCTCCTCGGCGAGAGACCTGATCTCGCCCAGCTCTCCCCGCAGCCGTGCGTCCGACTTCACCATCGCCACCATCGCCTTGGCATCGGCCGGACCCGGCCCCGGATCACCGCCGGCTTCCGCACGCCCTTGCGCCCGTCCGCAGAGGTAGGCCGCCGTCGCCAGCTTCGCCACGGGTTGGGCGAAGTGAGGGCTCGTCTCCTTAAACATCTGCGCCATCCTAATTCGCGCGATCCCGGCGCGCATGTTCAGGCACACGATCGAAGTGACCTGAAAAGCCCGCCGCACCCGGTCCCGGAACTCCACGTCCTCGCAGCGGTACGTATGGGTGGGGCAGCTGTCTTCGAGACGCTTGCACTCCACCTCGTCCTTTCGCGCCATCGCCTCGACGAGTAGCTGGAACCGCTCCTGGGCCGTCAGTGTCTCGTAGTCACTCGTCTTGATCGCCATCACTTGTCTCCGAAGCGCCGGTCCCACGCCTGGCAGTAGATGCCCGCGTACTCGTCCACCTTCGCCGGGTCTGGCTTCACGTCGGGGTACCGGCCGAGCATCTCGACCACCTCGCCGCCTGTCGGGAAGTCCCACGCGCCCAGCATCGTCTCGGCCGACACGCCCAGGCGGTCACGGCAGAAGCGGTCGTACGCCGTCCACACCTCCGCTAGCTGCCGCACTAAAGCGAGTGCCGCCCCGAGCAGGGACACGAACGTGAGGTCTGTCGTTGCCTGCATGCGATCTTCGACCGCCATCATGCGTGTGGCGAACTCGCCTTCGTGGACGTCGGAGAATCGCACCGGCTCCGGCGGAGCGGCGGGTTCGGCGGGAAGGTCGTCGCCGTCGTCAGCGCCACCGTGACCGTCGCGCTTGACCGGGAGCGGCCGCCGCCTGCGGAAGAAGCCCATCTGGGGCTGGCCTCGTCCGAAGTGCTCGCCCTCCATGAACGCGAACGTGGCACCGATCTGGTGGCTTGTGGCCATGAGCCTCGCGCCCGCGATCGCCCAGTGCAGGATGTCGAGCTTGCCCCAGATGCAGCGCAGGTCGATGCAGGCGATGCACATGATGTCGAACGAGACGTCAAGGCGTTCCCCGAACGCCGCGTCCCGCATCGTGTACGTCTTGCGCGGGCACGCGCCGCTGAGCCGGTCGGCCTCGGCCTTGTCACCGCGGGCCAGGGCCTCCAGGATCAGCGTCAGACGCTCTGGAGCGGCGAAGTGTTCGTAGAGCTTCTCGTTGGTGCTGTTGTTCATCGACGCTTGCTCCGGTTGTCCTTCTCCCGCTCGGCGTCCTTCCGCAGCTTCAGCACCCGCTCGACGGCTTCGAGCCGCGCGGCAAGGTCCCGGCTGTCCATGGCGCGGAGGGCTAGCCCGGCGAGCATCCCCAGCGTCCGTGCGCGCTCTGTGGGGTCAGTCGTGGGATCGGCACGCACCGCGTTCACCTGCTCCTCGATCAGCGCCAGCACGTCGGCGGGGGAGTGCAGCACCGTGGGCGTCGCCATGACCGTCCGCATGGCGACCATCCGCTGTTCCAGTGATTGCACTCGTCTTACAAGGTTCAATCGTCGTCCTCCTGTGACGCCACCGATCCGAGCAGCGGTGGTTGACCCACCATTCGTTCGATCGTTTCGATGCGATCGGCCAAGTCATCCAGTTCAATGCCTTCACGCCCGAAACGAAGCATCACCGCTGCGGCGTTCACCTTCGCTGCCGGTGGGGTCGATGCGTCCTGCATGACTTTGACCAACGTCGCCACGGCCACCGGCGAGTACTTCGACGTCAGCCCAATCGCGTGTCCGAATGCCTCACGGCGTGCGGACAGGTAAGCGGTGCGGAAGACGGGCTCGGTGAGCCAGCGGTACAGCGTGCGTTCGCCGACGCCCGCGGTGGCCGCCGCGTGGGCGATGGTCGGCCCCTGCAGCAAGGCTTGGAGGGCGCGTTCCTGCTTGGCGGAAAGCCCGCCCGTCGGCGCGGCTTCCTCGCCGTCGTCGTGGCAGGTTTTTCCTGCCGTTTTCTGCCGTGCTGCATGTTTGCTCACGCCGCCCTCCGCGTGCCGCAAGATTCTCGATTAATGAGTTGATGTTCCTCCTCAGAAGAGCGTCCATGCGACCCGCCGGGACGAGGCGTCCCGCGGGGCGGGCTGGCCCCACCCCAGCCGACGACGAAGGAGCAGACATTATGAAGAAGGACGACGTTCAGGTTGGCGACACGTACCTGGCGAAAGTCGGGGCGCGCACGGTGGAGGTCCGCATCGAGAGCGAGAACGCCAAATGCGGCTGGAACGCCACGGCCACCGGCAGCGGCAAGCCGGTCCGGGTGAAGGACCCCCGGCATCTGCGGCCGGCGGGCGCCAGCGACGACACGGGCAGCGACGACGGTGACGCCGACGTACAGGTCCACAAGCCGCGCAAGGGCGGCAAGCGGAAGGCGACGAAGGCGAAAGTGCCGAAGGCGCCGAAGCCGAAGCGCGCGAAAGAGCCGGTCAAGCTCAAGGCGATGAGCTGCCTCGACGCGGCGGCGGCGGTGCTGAAGGCGAAGGGCGAGCCGATGGTGTGTAAAGCGATGATTGACGCGATGCACGAGCAGGGGCTGTGGAAGAGCGACGCGCCCACGCCGCACGCCACGCTGGCGTCGGCGCTCCTGCGGGAACTTCGCAAGGGCGCCGCCTCGCGCTTCAAGAAGGTCGACCGCGGACAGTTCGCCTACCAGGAGCCGACGGGCGAGTAGCTTCACTTCACGCCCTCCGACGACGACACCCCGGCCGATGCTGGGGTGTCCTCACTCACCCGCTCCGCCTTCTTCCCGGTGAACTTTTCCCAACGCTGGACCGCGACATCGACGTAGCGCGGGTCGAGCTCCATCGCGAAGCACCGCCGCCCGCGCTGCTCGGCCGCAATCAGCGTCGTGCCCGAGCCGAGGAACGGGTCGTACACGTGGTCGTCCTTACCGCCATGATGGCGGATCGGGCGTGACATGCATTCCACAGGCTTCTGCGTGCTGTGCTGTGTGTCGCCGGTGTCGTCGCGCTGGGGGACGTCCCAGACCGTCGACTGGCTGCGATCGCCGCACCACTTGGAGCCGCCGGTGCGGCCGGGACGAACGCAATACCAGCAGGGTTCGTGGGACCAGTGGTAATGACCTCTGCTGATGACGAATCTCGGCTTGCGCCAGATGATCTGGGCGCGGATCTCAAAGCCCGCGGTCTCCAGATGGCTGGCGACGGGACCGGAGTACACGCCGGCGTGCCAGATGTACGCGACCGCGCCGGGGAACAGCTTGTAGGCGTCGGTCCAATCGAAGCGATGATCATTGGCCACCTCGCCCACGCGGTCGCTGTTATTGAGGCCCGCCGCGTGACGCCACGAAGCGTGGTATTCGACGCCGTAGGGCGGATCTGTGGTCATCAAGAACGGCACCGTGCCATCGAGCAGCCGCGCGACGTCGCCGGCGTTCGTGCTGTCGCCGCAGAGGAGGCGGTGCTCGCCGAGCAGCCAGAGATCGCCGGGCTGCGTGACGGGATTCTCGGGAAGCGCGGGGACGTCGTCGGGGTCCGTGAGGCCAGTGGCGTCGTCGCCCGCGGACAGCCACCGCGACAACTCCTCCTCATCGAAGCCAAGAACATCTAAATCAAAGCCGTCCGCCTGCAGCCCGGTCAGTTCGACGGGCAACAGCAGCTTGTCCCACTCGGCGATCGCAGCGGTCTGGTTGTCGGCGATGCGATACGCGCGGGCCTGCGCCGGCGTGAGGTCGGTCGCGACGTGGACCGGCACCTCGGTCAAGCCCATCTTCTTCGCGGCCTTGAAGCGCGTATGTCCGACGACGATTACGCCCTCGGCGTCGACGACGATGGGCTGGCGGAAGCCGAACTCCTTGATGCTGGCGACCACGGCGTCGACGGCGGCGTCGTTGATGCGAGGGTTACCGGGGTAGGGGCGGATCGAGTCTAGGGGACGCATTTCAATGTCCATGGGGAAGCTCCTGGGTTGGTGAAGGGAACGAAGCAGCTAGTCGTGGGGGGCCGAACTCGCGTGCGATTTGCTCCCACGCGATCGCCTCAGCCTCAGCCTCGGTCAGGCCGCCGTCGATCACGCAGATGGCCACACGCTCGTCCCACACTTCTCGCTGTTCTGGCGTGAGGCGTCGGAGCCGATCGATTGATTCGTTGTTCGTCGACATCATGTACTCCTTGGTCAGAACAGCTCACAGATCGCCCTGACCTCCGCGGCCTCCGCGGCATCCGGGTCGTCCAGCACCATCAGCACCTCGGCCAGCACGTTGTTGGTCGCCGTGCGGCAGAACGACGACCACGCCTGCCGGCCCGGCTCGATGCCGACATCGCTCAACTCGAAGCTCATGCGGGGGAACGGGCGGGGCAGGGTGCCGGCGAGACGCAGCGCGAGCGCTTTCAGGTCCGGCACGCGCGCGGTCCTCACGCCGCCCCTGGGGTCCCAGACGATGCCCGGAACGGACGACGGCACCGGACGACCGGTGAGCGCCGCCAGCAGCTGAGCGCGGTGGTCGGCAATGAGCCCACGCACCCCCGGCGTGAGCACCGCCTCCGCCGCGCGGGCGCGGAGCTTGCCGTCACGGACGACCAGCTCAACGCCGCCAGACCGGAGGCGTTCGATCAGCGTGGCAGGGCTCATACGTCCACCTCCACCACGGTGTTGTCAGCTGCGGACGCCTTTGCTGTCGGCGTAACCGAAACCCCGTGCGCCGCTGCGTCACTGGGGGATTCGTCCACGCCACCCTCCGCAAACGGGGGTTTTGACGCCGCGCGGGCGGGGGTTTCGCCGACGTCCGACACGTTGCTCGTCGATGTCGGCGGAAGCTCCTCATCCGTCGGCGAAACCTCTCGATCTGAGGGGGTCGCTGTCGGCGAAACCCCCGTTCCCACGCCGCCGTCCGGGGTTTCGGTTACGCCGACACTCTGGTCATGGCTGAGATCAACTTCTTCCGCCGGCTCGACCAACTCGAAGACCTGGCTCGGCCGCCCACCCTTGGGCGACGGCGCCGAGTACGCGACCTTCGCCAAGCCGGCGTTCACGAGGTCGAGCAGCGCGGCGGTGGCCTCGGCCCCCTTGCCGAAGCGACGCGAGTGCTTGCACACGTCACGCGCGCTAGCCCGTCCGCCGAGGTGACGAAGCAGTTCAACCAGCTCCCGGCGATCGGACTCCTCGTCCGTCTCCCGCATCACGCTGTAGAGCCGTTCGGCCTCACCCCCGAACCAGCGTGACAGCCCGATGCCCGCGGAGATGCTGACCTCATCGACCTCGTCGGGATTGCTGAGCGTGGGGTCGTCGCACGCCCACCGCGTGAAGTGGATGATCAGCGCTAGCCGCGCCGCGTACCCTTCCAGCTTGCTCCACGCCGCCGCCAAGCTCCCCTCACCCAGCGTGAACTGCTCCTCGCCATGGGCGTTCACGAACTCCACCCACGCCCGCTTGCCCGCCTGGGACAGCGGCGTATCGATCGGCACCTCGTCGCCGTCGGGCATCCGGTTGAACGTGAGGCTCAACAGACGCTGGACGACAGCCGACAGCCCGTCTTCCATGACGGCGTCCAGCTCCCTGTCCGACCAGCGGTTCTTCCGGCGCGGAGGGAAGGCGTAGAGCGGCCGTGCCGCCATGCCGTTCTCGAAGTGCTCGTCGCCAAGGCAGCGCTGCAGGGTGCGCGGCTGGATCGACCCGGTCACCCATACCGCGGCACGGGGGACCAGCAATGGCAGTCCGCCCTTGCGGTCGACCTTGAGGCTGCGGCCGCCGAACATCTCTAGCCAGTGTGCCGAGTCGGAACCACCCCGGGCCTTGTATTGGTTCATGCCCGAGAGCCAGCCAGAGAGCTCGTCCCGGTACAGCAGCACGCCGCGGTGGCGGTGCTTCAGGATCGCCGCGAGGGCCTCGACCGTCGTGTCCGACACGATCAAGTGGTCCAGCACTGGAGGCTCGGGCTTCGTTGGCGGTTCATCCCCGCCCTTGCCCTTCTTGAACAGGCCGAGGTCCCGCTCGTAGACCTGCAGGTTCGCCTGGTACTGCTTGAGCTCCTCCTCCCAACGGCGGTAAGCATCGCGCTGAAGCTTCTGGACGGCCGCCAGCGCCAAGTCGAACGGCGGCGACTTCTTCGCGCCGCTGCCGGCCACGATCACGCACCAGATGATGGGGTATTCGCGCCACGTGCGCTTCAGCAGGATCCGCCTCGTCGTGCCGATCGAGCTGCCGAGCAGCACTAGCACCGGCAGGGCGACGAAGCTCTCGTCGCAGCCCAGGGAGGCCGCCGCCTCGCGGACGTAGCGGGCGACGGAGGGAGGCAACAAGTGCGTGGGAAACGGCTTGTAGCGGCGGGGGACGCTACGCCGCCGGCGAAGGCCGGGCATGGTGCGGTAAACCTCGGCCACCTTCTTGGCCAGCAGCGCCGACAAGGCGTCGACGTGCGCGGCAACCGGCAGCCCGTCTCCACCCGATAAGTCCGCGGCGCAAGCCTGGCAGAAGGCCTGCGTGGCAGCATCGTCTAGAAGATCGAAGCGGTCGTCTCGGTAGGCCTTCCTGGTGGTCGCGTCGACGAGCTGCACGGTGTAGATCAGCGCGCCGTTGAGCTCCGGGTCGGAGTATTGCAGTCCGTACTTCATGGCCGTCGCCCTCCCGATCGCGAGAAGACGTTCGTCCCACCCTCGCGCGCCCAGGCGACGAGGCTGCCGACGGTCCAGCCGCTGCGGCTGCCGAACGACGACCACTTGTGCTCGCAGACGCCGTCCTTGTGTTTGCTGCTCTTGCGGCTCCAGGCGACCCAGCGGTCGAGCATGACGCCGCTGGCGTCCAGGTCGTGCAGGACCATGCCGACGGCGAGCCAGCGGTCGTAATGGCAGCCATCGCCCGAGTTGTCGATCGAGTCGAGGCAGGCGAGCGCGACTTCGGCGTCGGTCATGCGGCGGTCGTCGGTACCGGTCGAAGAGGAGGGCTTGAGCTCGGGGAGATTGACGAGCACGATGCCGGCGGCTTGGCGCGGTGGGGGCGCCATGACGCTGGGCGGGATCAGCGTCGGCGAGTCGCCGGTGAGACCGAGGAGGTGCAGGACGGCGTCCTCACCCTCCAGCCACCGCTTGCCCTCCCACACCTTCGACCACACCTCGCGCGTGTGGTGTCGACCAGGAGCGCGTGCCCAGTTGCCGAAGCCGTCCGGCTCGATGCGCGATTGCTTCGGGAAGATCTCCACGTCGGACGCGCCGAGGAGACAAGCATCGGCAGTGAGGTCGACCAAGAACGCGTGCACGATCGGGGTGGGGGCGGGGCGGTCGAACAGCACGCGGAGGTGGAACCCGCCTCGCTCGTCCGAGGTGGTCAGCAGCGGGTGGAAGCCGAGGTTGACCAGCCGCCGGTACCAGGCGCGGGCGACGCGCTCGTTGGCGACGGCCTTGATGTTGCCGCCGTCATGGGCATCGATGTCGACCAGACCCCAGAGGGACGTGTTCTCCGGCGAGGTGGAGTGCGTGCCGATCACGTCGGCGGGGTCGCCGCCGCGGAAGTGTTCGACCAGTAGATCGTGTGTGAGATGTCGCTGACCACGCCAGCACCTCCGCGGACGGGTGACGCTCTTGCTGCCATCGGCGGTGCGGAAGCACAGGGGCAGGTACGCGCCCCAGACGTCGGTGCGGTTGACCAGCCGAGCAGCGGCCCAGCGTGCCAAGTCGTCCGCGTGCCGACGCCAAGCAGAGGCTTCGTCTGTCGCACTCAATGGGATCGGTTCGGCGGTCGTGGTCACGCGACGCTCCCATCGCGTTGATGTGCCAAGGGGAACGCCAGCCGCGTCACCTCGAAACCGTCGTCGCCAAACTCCTTCGCCAGCAGCGTGGCGAAGACCCGCGAAACGTGCGTGCCGACGTCGGTGGCCACGTCGAGGACGAACACGCGGGCGGACTCGTCGAGGCGGTAGCGGAAGTCGAGCCGGACGGCGGCGGGGCTGAACAGCCCCTCGGCCACGATCATCGCGAGGTGCAGGGACTGCTCCGCCTCTTCAAGCGAGACTTGACCCGCGATGGTGAAGCGGTGCAGGGACGGGTTGGGACGGGCTGAAGGGCGCATGGTGACGGTCTCCTTTCGGAACGTCGCCCACACCGTCCTTCGCTTGTTGCGGCCGGATGAGTGTCTGGCGGAGGTTGTCGTACGCCGGCACGAGCGCGTGCCGGATACCTTATATGTACGGGTCGGGCGGCGGCGTGGTTGGCGGGCATCGAGATTTTCATGGCCGCACCCCACAGGTTTCGAGATGGCGGCGGATGCGTCCGCGGGCGGTGCGCAGCGACTGGCGAGAGCGGCCCGTGACGCGGGTGGCGGCGGCGAGCGTGCCCTCGGTGAGCAGTGCCGCGACCGAGCGGTCGCTGGCCGCAAGGCCGGACAACGCCTCCTCGACGTCCAACCGCAGGTCGATGTCGTCGGTGGTGGCGGACGCGGCGTTTTCCGCCCACTTCGCCGATCGCTCGCGCCGACGGTCACGCTTCTGCCGGGTGTTGCGCAGGGCGAGCTCGGCCGCCTTCCGTTCGATGACCAGCGCGCAATAGGCGTTCAGCGGCGCGCCGCCGTCTGGGCGGTGATGTGCCTTCGCGAGGTGGGCCTGGAGCGCCAGTTCCTGCTCAAGGTCGTCGCCGTCGTGGCGCCTGTAACCGTGGCGGCCGATGAGCTGCCCGACCTTGCGGCGGACTAGCCCGCGCGCGTAAGCGTCGATGTCGTCGCCGACAGACAGAGGGGCTCGGCGACCTCCGCCGACGTCGGCAGGCCGTGCAGGACCTCCAGCCGCTCGATCATCCCGTACTTCATCGCGCGGATCTGGAAGATCAGGTCCATCACCTCGCGTCGCAGCGCGAAGTCGACCGTCTCGATCGGCGTCGTAACCGGCTGCGACCTGGTCTTTGGCCGTCGTAGGTCGATCAGCCGGACCGCCGTCAGCGGTGCCTCGAAGCTCGGCTGCCCGTTGCAGACCGTCAGGTGATGCAGTCGGCCGCGGTCGATCGACTGGATCAACCGGATCAAGTTCCGCTCCGCGGGTGTCAGGGACGAGAACATCGGATCGGGCGCGCCCATGGGGTACCTCTGTAAAAAGTCGCGACCCCGAGGGGGCGCAGCCCGGCGAAGGGCTCCTCGGGGTCGCGTGAAATTGTTTTGGCTCTAAAACGGTGGGTGCCGTGCTGCGCCTCATGTAGGCATGAGGGCTACAACCGGCGTTGCGGCGTGCTACATCGCGTGTAGCACGGCTAAAACGTCCACGAGACGGGCGTCTTCGGCTGGTAAACCACGGAGTAGCCGCGCCTTATGCTCTCGGAGAGATGTTCATAGGCATTGGTGTCGTACTTGCCGATGGTGTCGACGACGCGCTTAATCGCGTTACAGACGCTGTTCCTGATGTTGTTCAGGTCCTTGTTGTGACGCCTCGCCATTCGCCTGAACCCCGCGTTTCGGAACCCGACCAGCAGCTTCTCTTTCTCCTCGGCCAGCTGTTCGACCCGTCCAACGTCGTTGAACTCTTGTGCATCCTCCAGCTCCTGCTCCAACTCGTGGAGCCGTTCCGCGTAGGCCTTCTTCGCCAACGCGTCGGAACTGCTCTCGCCAATTCCCGTCGGCAGCACCGCCTTATCGCCGTGTACCGCGACGAGAAGCTGGCTCACGGTAAACCGCTTTTCAGGAAACCGGAGCAGCTCGCGGAGGTAGATGTACCCAATCGCGGCGTTAAGGATCTGCGGTTCGTGCCCGGCAAAACGCAGTTCCCATTTCTGTCCGCGCTGCCGCAGGAAGTAGTCGGGCTCCGTCGGCCGGGCTGCCGCGACCGCAGTGTTAGAGGATTCTGCCGACGCCGCCAATTCCTGTGGGACGCCGGGGTCGTGCACGAGTCGAAGAAGGCAGCTCTCCGGTAGGGACCTGGCCATGATCCGCGAGACGTTCTGCGCGAGGCCTGCCTCGATGACCTTGATCACCTCGTGGGCGTGGCGGCGGTACAACTCGTAGACGCGCCGCGCGTTCTCGTCGGCCGTCCCGTCTAGCTGCCGCACGACGCGCGCGACCTCCCCGAACTGGCCGAAGAACTCCATCTCGCTCATCCCGGCCACGAGCTGGGCCGTCTCGACGTAGGAGGCGAGCATCGTCCGCGATTCACCCTCGTCGCGCGGGTCGACGAGCAGATCGACGCCGTAAGTGTCGGCGCGTTCGTACGCGCCGGCGTCGGCGGCGAGAACGGCGAACCTCCGGTCGATGCACTGCGAACAGGTGCCGCAGTGGGGCTTGGCGTTGCTTAGTTCCCAGACGTGCGTGCAACTGCTCGACCACTCGATCATGCCGCCGCAGCCAGCCTGGACGATCAGGTCGACCACCTCGCCCTTGGTTTTCCACATGAACTCGTTGGTGACCTTGAACGGCTGCCCGGCGACGAGGGAGAACAGGTGCCGAAAGCCGGCGAGCACCCTGGGGTGCGTCGTCCGCGTCGCTTTTGCGCCAACGACCTGCCGGGAGATCGGCAGGTTCAGGCTGACGGTCCCGTTCTCGTAGAAGCGGAGCTCATCCAGCCCGTACATTCGGGCGATCGTCATGCCCAGGCAGGCGTAGAGGAACGAACGGCTCCGCTGGGTGTACTCGCGGCTGAGGTTCTCGTCCTTATTAATAGTGACATCGACATGCAGGGGTCGGTGCCCGTTGGCCTTGGCGTCCAGCAGCTGTCGGATCATCCGCAGGCGGTTGATGAACTTGCCGCTGGAGCGGTGGGTGACCAGGGCGACTTGTCGTCGCTCCACCACAATGTCTTTCACGGCGCCCGCCAGCGAATCCAACCCGCCCGAGAACAGCACGACCCGCTCCGGCTTGCCGACCCAGTCGTACTGAGCGAAGTTGAGGTAACCCTCGAACGGGGGCGGGCTCTGGTACGGCCGGAACCTGAAGCTGTACTCGTCCTCCGACAGGAAGCTGAGCACATCTCGAAGCGCGGTCATGACTTCAGAACTCTGCCAGAAGTCCAAGCACCGGACCGGGATCTCGAAGTGCAACGACCGGCGCCAGTTGGCGCCCATGTCCTCCACGCCGGCGCCGCCGCGCGTATGGGCTTGGTCGGCGACATAGACGAACGTCGCGATCTCCACGAGGTCGACCAGCTGGGGCGGGACGTCGGTCGCCAGCGAATTGCTGATCTGCTCGATGTGGAGGTAGACGTTGCGGCCAGCCTCTCCGTTCTGAAGCCGCAGGACGGATTGGGCTCCCGCCGGATTGGTGTCGGCCGCCGCCTCGCCGCACAGCACGACCTCAGTGTTCGCATCGAACTGCTGCAAGGCGTCGCTTCGGGTGCTCATTGTGCACCTGCCTTCAGTTCGTCGACCATCTTCTGCATCGCCTTGTAAGCGAAGCCGCGCGCGTCCTGGCGTGAGATACCGTTCTTCTCCCAGTTGGTCTTGGAGAACCACTCGCCGGCAAAGCGCTCGACGATCTTCGAGGCCTCGTGGGCGTGGAGGGCAATCGCCTTGTCGAGCTGGGATTTGGCGGCCAGCGTGGCGAACCGAAGACAGGCCCCGATGTGGTTGGAGGTCGTGCGACTGACGTAGTACTGCAGGACCTTCTCGGTGAGCCGCGCGTAGAACTGCCGTGCGAACTCTCCGAACTGCTTGACCGTCCCAAGACGGGCCAAGCTCCCCCGTACGTCTTCGGGCGTCGTGCCGAACATGCTTTGGGTTCGCTCGGTCACCTTCTGCGTAATCGTCTCGCAAGCTGCGACCTGTGCCATCTCGCCGAGATCCGTCCTGCCAGTGTTGTTGGGCACGCGAGCGTCGACGGCCTCACTCACGGCGCCGGCGAGCTCCATGACGCCGAGATCGCGCTCGACGTGCAGGCCGCGGTTGCGCAAGGCCGCCGCGAAGTCCGTTTCGCGAGCGGCCAGCGGCAACTGTGTGAGCAGCCAGAAGGCTTCGACCATGGCGCTGTGCTCCGAGGCGAGGTTCAAGCCCCGTTCGGCGGCACGAATCACCGCGTTGGCGATCTGCGAAGCCTGGGCGCCGGCAGCGATCAGCCCGACCACTTCGATCCACTTACGGGTGCGGGGGAGGTCCCCGAGACGTGTGTGACCCATGGGCGCAGCATCTCCCGAGACCGGCGCGTGACGCGTCGGCCGCTGGTGCGAGTGCCTGATTTGCTTGGCGGAAGACAGACTGCCCGCGTCCGTGGGCTGGTGAAGCCGCGTTCCCGACGCAGCCACCGTCAAGCGACGAGATGTTTAATCCGGGGAGAACATTTACCGTACAGTTAACAGCGGGTCAAGAAGATTCTGTAAGGAATTCGGCGGCGCGCATGACCCGAGGATCTCACTCGCCGTTCGCGCCGGGCGGCGCCACAGGTGCCCCCGTCATCGCCTGCCATTGCTCGACCGCTTCGATCCACAGGAACTTGTCGATCGCCTTGCGGCCGAGTTGTTTGAGGCCGAAGCGATCAGCCAGCGCGTCCACCACGCCGACGAAGGCCGGATAGTCCCGAAGGTCGTAGCGGCGGAATGGCGCGAACTGGAACCGCTTGCGATATTCCCAGAGCAGCCAGTCGACGTAGCTGTCGTAGATCTGGAACAGGTCAGGTTGATGCCAGCTGCAGTACTTCGTCGCGAAGGAGTAGAAGTATTTGCGCTTGGTGCCGAATGCGACGTCCGCCAATTGGTCAACGAGCTTCGGGTCGCCCTTTTTCAGGCGCGTATCCGGCTTGAGTGCGACGATGTGCGAGGCAACGGTGTAGGGGTCGTAGATGTTCGTGCTGTACATCCGATTCAGCACGACCACTTTCACAAGGACCTGTTCCTCGACCGTGTTTTGCGGCCACTGATTGAAGACCAGGCGGACGGCCGACTCGGCGCCGTAGTAGCGGGGGTTTCCGTCGAAGCGGGCGATGCGATTCTGCACGTATTGCAGAGTGGGTTCGGGCAGCACGGACGACATGGTAGCTCGCGGTGTGATGCTGTCACCCGACGGCGATATCCCCTACTTAGGGGAATCATCGCCGTTTCACTCGCGGGCAGTCAGCGATGCCCGTTCGATGGATCGCATCCGCAGCGCCGCGCCCATTCCGCGTAATGGTTCGCTTCGCCGCGCACAAGCAGTCAGTCCAACACTCACCTGTTTAGGTGACTGGCATCATTTGTTTGAACAGCGGACGATTTCGGCCCGACTCGGTGTCCGCAAACGATGCCGGACGCCAGCTAATCCGAACAGGGTCAACCGTGGCCAAAGCAGGAAAACAGTTCACGCAAGCAGAGATCGTGCGGAGGCTGGCCGAGCGTACGAACCTCACGCCGGCGCAAGTTCGCGAGTTGTTCCGCGTCCAGGCGAGCCTTGCCTACAAGGAGGCCAAACGCACGATGTTCGTCGTCCCTGGCATCGGCACGCTCGTGGTCACCGAAACTGCGCCACGCGACATGTTGATGCGATTTGGTCCCCAAGCCGGGGAAACGGTTCGGATCCCCAGGCGGAAAAAACTCAAATTCCGAGTTTCAAAGGCGGCAAAGGACGCCATCCTCGGTCTGCCACCTGGGAAGGACCCCCTCCCGAGTCCAACGCCGGCACCGATCTTTCCACCGCCAACCTCGCGCCCTGAAACCAGATGAGCCGCACTCGGTGCGCGATGTCGAAGAATAACGGAGAGTGGCGGCGCAATGGCCGGTGGACTGGGCAAACTTCTCGACCGCAACTTTGTCCTCAGCTACATTCTGCCCGCCTTGCTGCTGGTTGTGGGCAGTCTCGGCTTGTTACGTTCACGCAGGCTGCTTCCAGACACCTTTGCGATCGATTTCAAGGAACCAATCAAGGATGGCACCGTCCTGGCGGTCCTGACGATCGTAACTGCTGTCGGCTTGATGACGCTAAATCTGGCGGTCTACCAGTTTCTCGAAGGGTACCGACCTAGGTGGGTCGCCAGGTTTTACGACTGGCTAGGGCGAACGAGATTCATCGGTCGTCTTGTACCTTCTCTTCATCGGTTTTGGCGCGCGTCCAAGCAACTGGAAGCGCAACAGGCCGAGACCCCAGCGGCCGCCGCCCTAACGCAGCTCCTGGCGACTAGCTTCCCTCGCGCAGAGCAGCTATTGCCGACGAGGTTCGGGAATGAGCTGCGGGCTTCGGAGGACTACGCGGTCCGGATGTATGAGTTCCCTCCTGTTGTCGGTTGGGCGCGGCTCGCGGGGGTCCTTCCAAAGGAGTTCGTCGCCATCATCGAAACCGAACGAGCGCTGATGGATCTGTGGGTAAACCTCTGGTTCGTCAGCGTGGTTCTCGTCGCGGAATACGTTCTGCTGCTGTTTTCTACTGGGATCCAAACGCACATCTGGTTTCCAATAGCAGGTGCGTTGTTTGCGCTGCTCGCATACCGCCGTGCCAGACTGGCCGCCGCAACTTGGGGAACGTGGTTGCGGGCGACATACGATCTGTTCCTACCCGATCTGGCAAAGAAGCTGGGCTTCCAATACCCGGTTCGCTTTGAAGACCAACGGCTGTTGTGGAATACATGGTGGCGCGCCATCAGCAAACTTGATCTGCCGGCGATGCAGTCGCTCGACCGGTTTCGAGCACCGCCTGAATTACCAGCTACCCCCGGCGCAGCGGGAGCTGTGGCAAGTCTGCCGCGCGAAGCGCCGACAGTGGCGGCGACTGGAGAAGGCGCTGACGATGAGGAGCCAGACGGTGACGCGGAAGATATGACTGACGCGGATTGACGTCTCGCTCACATTCGGACGCCGATGGCCCTCCACCGGCGCCGCTGCCGCCCCCACACCGTCTCCGCCGCGACGGCCCTCACCTGCCACTCCTTCACCGGATCGCGCCCACGTTCCACGGCCGGCAGGAACAGCAACGCCTCCTGAATGTCCGGCGCCAGGTTCAGCAGGTTCATGATCTGCGTCACCCGCGCGCGCGTGACGTGCCCCAGCCGCGCCAGCTCAGCGTAGTCCTTCACCTCGCCCCGGCGCAACAGCCCGTCGAACCGGATCGCCAGCGCCATCAGCCGTGCGATGCGTGGCACGCGGCCGGCCGGCGCCGGCGCCGCGAGCCTCATCACTGGCCGCAACTTCATCTCGACCTTTCCCTTCGCAGCGAGAGTGAAGCTCACCTTGGTCGTCACCGTCAGGCTCATGCCGCCACCTCGTGAAGTTGTTCAGTCGCCAACGCCTTGATCCCGCTCGGGTGGAACGTCACCGCGATCGTGCCGGCCTTGCCGTCGTAGTCGACTCGCTCGACGAGTAGCTGGATCACCCGTGCCTGCTCCTTCGGCGCCAGCTGCTCCCACACCGGCGCGAAGGATGAGAGGGCGCCGCGGACCGCCGTGGGGTCGACGTGCTCCTGTTCAAGCCGCGACGCGCGCTCCCGCAGCTCCGTCGCCTTCTGCTCGTTGGCTTGGATCGCGTCATTGATCGCCGCAAGCCGGTCTGCATTCGGCGCCGCCGCGAGCTTCTTTAGCGCCGCGTGGTGCCGCGCCAGCTCCCGCTGGTTGGCGCGCTGCTCTGCCCGCAGGTCCGCCAGCGCCTTGTCCTGCTGCTGTCGCACCTTCCGCAGCGTCCCCTCCAGCACCGCCGGGTCGCTGCCCACGCGCTTGATCTGCTCGACGACGTACTGCTCCATCTCCCCGGCCGGCACGCTCTTGCTCGGGCAGGTGTCCCAACCCCTCTTCTGCGCCGCCAGGCAGACGTAGTACCGGTATCGCTTCCCGCCGTCCTTCACGGTGTACGTGTGCACCATCGCGCACTTGCAGCACGCGCACCGGAGCAGCCCCTTGAGTAGGGCACCATAGCGGTTCCGCACCGCAGCGCCCGCGGTATGGCCGTTGCGCCCGAGCACCGCCCGCACGCGCTCGAACAGCGCCGGCGCCACGATCGCCTCGTGCTCGCCGGGGTAGACCTGTCCTTGGTACTGCACGACGCCGGTGTAGGTGCGGTTGGCCAGCAGGTGGTAGAGCGTCGTCTTGTCGAACGGCCGACCACCGCGCTCTTGGCCTGCCTTGGTCGTCCACCGCTTGTTGGTCCAACCCCGCTCTGCCAGCTCCCTCACCGTTGGAATCAGCGCCTCGTGCTGCAGGTACAACTCGAAGATCTGCCGCACCCGGTGGGCCTCGTCCTCAGTGACCACCAGCTTCGACCCGGCGGGGGCGCTGACGATGTCGTAGCCCAGCAGCGGCTTGCCCCCGGACCACTTCCCCTTGCGCCGCGCCGCCGCGATCTTGTCCCTCGTGCGCTCGCTGATGATCTCCCGCTCGAACTGCGCGAACGACAGCAGGATGTTGAGCGTCAACCGCCCCATGCTGTGGGTGGTGTTGAACTGCTGGGTGACCGAGACGAAGGAGACGTTGCGGCTCTCGAACACCTGCATGATGCGGGCGAAGTCCATCAGGCTGCGGGAGAGCCGGTCCACCTTATAGACCACCACGCAGTCGACCTTTCCCGCCTCGATGTCGGCGAGCAGGCGCTTGAGCGCCGGGCGCTCGATGTTGCCGCCGGAGAAGCCGCCGTCGTCATAGCGGTCGGGAAGACAGACCCAACCTTCGTGCTTCTGCGCCGCGATGCAGGCTTCCCCGCTCTCCCGCTGCGCGTCCAGGCTGTTGAACGCCTGCTCCAGCCCCTCCTCGGTGCTCTTGCGCGTGTAGATCGCGCAGCGGATCAGCTTTGCGGGGACAGCCGTCTCTCGCTTACTCATTGGCGCCTCGGTTGACGGTGGTGAGGCCGAAGAACAGGTGGCCGTTCCAATGGCTGCCGGTGACAGCCTTGGCGACGGCGGACAGCGAGCGGTAGGCCTGACCGTCGTACTCGAAGCCGGCGGGCAGGACCTTCACCTCGACCTGCTTGCCGCGGTACTTGCGAGTGAGCACCGTGCCGGGGATAGGTAATCGGTCGTGCGCGGTGGGGACCTTGCGCGTCACCGTGCGCTCGGGCGCCGCCGCAGCATCCGACCGGGGCAGGGTGGTGCGGAGATCAGCGTCTCGGGCGAGTTCCTCGGCCCGGCGCCGCGCTCGCTCGGACAGGTCGCCCTCGGCGAGGGACTGGATGCGCCAGGCGACGCGCTTGAAGAGGAAGTCCTTGTTCCCCGAGCGCGAGGGCTCGCCGAAGACCTCCAGGTACTTGTCCCGCAGCTGCGTGACGGTCATGCGTCGAAGGGCGGTGATGGTCTGCTCGCTGCTCATGCTCAACTCCTTCTCTGCTCTCGGCTTGCGTTAACCGGCCGGGTGGCATGAACGCTCTTCTCGGCCGACACATCAAGTGAATTCTGAGCGGAATCTGGCGGGCGCAGGACGAGAACTCGGCGGACGCCGCTGGCCAGTAGGGCGGTCAGCTCGTCGAGGCGCTGCTCCGGCGTGAGGTGGCGGGGGGCGGTCGGGTCGTGGAACATCGCGGCCTCCCAGGGTTGGGGGACTGGATGCCCGTAACGACCTTCCCTTCAGGGGACCGGTGGGTTACCTGGCGATCGCGGGTTCACCGTGGCACGGCGCCGGCGGTGTTAACTGATATGTACGCGGTGGGGCGGGAGAGTGGTTACGAGTACACTCAGATTCGTCGTCCAATGACGACCGGCACGAATCATTTCTGGGGACCGCATGATCGAATCCACCTTCAGTGACGCTGTTGCCAGGCTTCGAGTGCTTCTGGCTACGATGAAGCAATCGGACATTTGGACGCAAATCGTCGAGCCTCGAGACTTGGTCTACGCTCGATTCCAGCCAATCTTTGCCATCCCCGCGCTTGGCAGGCTGACGGCTGAAGACTTTAAACCCTTCCTCTATTTCGAGCACAATCATCACTGGACGGGCCTCCATCGGCAGGTGAACCGCCTCTGCGCAGACCTGCCGGAGTTACGCCGGCAACTGGCCGTTCTTCTCGATCCCAGCCGGCCGGCGAGCGAGAGGCTCGATGAGGTGGCTGGGACGATTACCGGCTTCGGCAAAGGTACCATCACGGCGATCTTGCACGTTGCGCACCCACGAGATTTCGGTGTCTGGAATAACACGTCGGAAGGGGCGCTGTGGGAAGTCGGCCTTTACCCTGAGCTGGCGAGAGGGGCTTCACTCGGCACGCGCTACGTCGCAATCAACGCCGTCCTCGTCCGGCTCGCCGAGGCATTACAGGTCGACCTTTGGACCTTGGACGCACTGTGGTGGACGCTGCAACAAGGCGACGCAATGCCGGTGGGCGCGAAGATATCGCAAGTCCCGATAGAGCCGAACAACCGCGTCGCCCAGCGGTTCGGACTTGAACGCCACCTACACGATTTCCTGTTCGATAACTGGGACAACCTGGAACTTGGACGCGAGTGGACGATCTACGGCGCACCGGGTGACGACGAGGCCGGCTACGAGTTCCCATGCGCCGTGGGACGGATCGATCTCCTTGCCAAGCACAGGACCCAGAAGCGCTGGTTGGTGATAGAGCTGAAGCGAGAAGACACGTCAGACGTTGTGGTGGGCCAAGTGCTGCGTTACATGGGCTGGGTGCGTCAAAACCTTGCTACGCCAGACGAGGAGGTGCACGGGCTCATCATCGCGAGGGCGTGTGACAATGCGCTTCAGTACGCGGTGGCCGTCGTGCCGAACCTCGCGTTCCAGCTCTACGAGGTTGAATTCCGCTTGACGAATCCGAAGCCGGCGGAGGCCGCGCCGAAGGCGTAGTTGTGCTAACGGCGAACGGTTGGCATTGATGCCGATGCCGGCGACCGTCAGATGAATCCTCGCCCCCACGTGCAGGAACCAGCGGGTACCTGGCGATCGTTTTACCGCGGACACGGCGCCGGCGGTGCTGACTGATGTGTACGCGCCGGGGCGGGGAACGTTTTCTTCGCTATGCTCGCTCCGACGCCGGCGCACTGCCACGTTGATCGGAGGGGCGCGCAGATGGGGACGGCCCCCCGGGGTACGATGCTTGTTGCGACATAGCCCGCACTATGACCGCGGACCTGTCAAGGGGCTTTGGTTTTGACAACACGCTCCCTGTCCAGAAGACGATGCCGCTTTGAGGCGGTTTGGCGTCTTCCGGAGGGGAGAGCCGTTTGGCGGCGGTGACGCGCGCGAGTCGGCGGTCTTGTGTTCACCTTGAGCCACGCCGGGCCGACGCTTCCTCTCGGCAGCAGCAGCAGTTGAAGCGGCTCGAGATCCTTCACACCACTATTCGGGTTGCCTGCCCGTCCGCGTTTTTCACGCGCGCGCGGGGCAGTCCCATTCAACTCTATGCGGCGCGACGCCGGGCTCATTTCCACTGGCGCACTTTCTTCAGTGACAGCGGGTTATTCGAGTTGTCCGGCGTCGCGTGCCTGGGATCATCGGCCTTCGTCTTTCAACGTGAACGCTCGGCTCAGCCGCCATGCGGCGCGCGTCAGCGTGCGTGATCAGCCGCACGGACTCGGCATCGATTCCGCGCGGGACGGCTTCATCCGGGCCGCCGCCGGCACGTGCCACTCGGTGCCGTCGCGCAGCATGGCCCAGCACCAGCACAGCACGCGGCGGCCCAGCGCGACGGCCGCCTGCTTCCGCCGCGTCCGCTGGCCTTTGCTGATGCGGTTGAACACGGCGGCGCCGTGGGCGTTGTGCCGCAGCATGCCCCAGGCGATCTCGACGAGCAGTTTGCGGAGCTTGCGGCAGCCGGCCTTGCTGATGCGGCCGCTGCGGTCCATCTCGCCGGACTGGTACCGCCGCGTGACCAGGCCCGCGTAGGCGCCGACCTGGCGGACGCTCTTGAAGCGGTGCGGGTCGTCGATCATCGCCACGACCATCTCCGAGAGGCGCGGGCCCACGCCGGGGATCGTGCGCAGGCGCCGCACGCGGTCGTCGGCGGCACCGATGGCGTCGAGCCGCTCGTCGAGTTCGACGATGCGCTCGCACAGCTCGTCGAGCTGCTCCAGTTCCATCTGCAGGTGGCCACGCCAGAGTTCGTCCATCGTCGTGCACTCGGCGAGCGGGCGGGCGAGCTCGCGAAGCTGGCTCATCGAGTCGTCGCTCCAGACACGTCGGCGGCCGGGCATCGCCATCCCCTGTGCCACCAGGATCGCGTGAATCGCGTTGCGCACCGCGGTGCGGCGGTCGACGAGCTTGTGGCGATACAGGATCAGGCTGCGCCACTCGCGCACGGGCTTTTGCGGCACGTGCACCGGCGAGAGCTGGTTCATCGCCGAGACGCGGGCGAGCTTGACGGCGTCGCCACGGTCGCACTTGTTCTTCACGTTCCGCCAGCGCCACGCCTCCTGGTTGGTGTCGGCCACCTGGATCGCGATGCCCAGCGTGCGGCACAGGTCGACGATCCAGCCGGCGGCGTCGCAGATCTCGATCACGACGCGATCGACGCGGCGGTCGAGCAGGAGCGTGTGGAAGTCGCCGGGTCGTGTGGGCACGGTGCGGAACTCCGGGTGTGTGACGTCATCGGCGTCGGTCTGATACCAGCACGCGACGCTCTTGGTTTTGCCGAGATCGATCGCGAGAATGAGCATAGCGCGGACCTCCGGGCAACGAGTTCTTGCAGGACAGCCGGCGACACCGCCGGCCACGTCCTTGAGCCAAGTGGAGTGATCCACCCAAGCTCGCGTCAACTCGCCCCGCGAGGTCGGCGGTACATAGTTTTCCAGGGAACGGAAAAACAAATGCCGCTTCCGCAGCCCAGAAATGGTCAACGCGTGGAGGTACGAGGGCGACCCGTATCCTTTTCGATGTGGCCGTCCCGACGGGGACGACGGCATCACGCCCTCCAGTCACATTTGTTCGCGCGAGACCCTTGGCTGGTGATTTCCCGTTCCGTAGAACAGCAAACGCCAAGACCCCGGCAAGCTGAAGCGCTGGCATGCCTACAACAATCGCAGGATTTCTTTCACGCTGCCACGAGCACCAGCATTATCGCAGCGAAGCCGCTTGCGCTCTATTACAGTCTGATGAATCTTGTGAAAGTCTACTGCTTGACGCACGGTGCTCGGCCGACCTTTGATCAAGCTCAACACGGCATGACTGCGCTTCTCCATCCTGGAGGACGAGAACTTATCGGTGCTTTTCTTCGGGTCTTCCCTAGCGTGCCCGCGGACGACGCGAACAATTTTGACGAATTCATGCAAGTTCTAGCAGGCGCCGGCGTGCCAGCAAATACGGACTATCAGTTACCCATCCTGCTTCCGCAAATTGTGCCAGGTCATCGATTCTGGGCTCAAGGCGCCAGGAGGAGTGAACGGTTTATTGCGGTTCACGATGTTCAAATATGGCATGACCCCGCGGTTCATCAAATGTGGCTAAAACTCTACTTTGTTGCAGACGATCTTTCCCGATTGGGCGTTACGCAGCAACGCTTACTGCAGGAGGCTCGCCTGGGCGGAGCGTTCCGGGGGGTCGCCTGCAACGAGAACTTTGAAGGTCGCGACCTGATAGCGTTCGAGCAGAATGTCCCCCATCTCTATGCCGGAGATCATCCAGCGGATGATTTTTCAAATGTTATTGATTCTGTTCGTAATCGGCTTTGGGTGGTAGTCACGAGCGTGCCTGTGTATCGGAAGTATTATGTCTACCTGGCGCCTGTCACAGAGCACGCTTTTGTCTTACCGCAATTATCATCAATTTACGCACTTACCTTTTACTTGGGATCGATCACGAGATACCGACCACATCATTATGACGTTATTGCTGAGGGTGTATTTGGCCCGTTTGTTCAAGAGTTCGTGGATGGCCAGCCACTGCAATTTCTCTATTTGTTGGCTTCGATGTTTGCGCGCCAGGATGTAACGAGGCCATCGATTCTTTAGTAGCTCAAGCGCTTCGGATCTGCCGCAGCGACGTGATCGGTCGCGTGGGCGGCTCGACCTGATGGGCGGAGCTGGGTCTACACGCCGTGCCGGCATAAGACAGCGCACCACGGATCCTCACCAGTTGCGGCACACGGCTGCGACGAAACTTCGGAAGCTCTACGGCATCGACGCCGCCTAGGTCATCCTCGGGCACAAAACATTGGCCGTCACAGCGATCTACGCCGAGCGAGACGCGGGGTCGGCGATGAAGATCATGCAGGATGAGGGATAACACCAGCATCCTGTGCCTCCACTCGTCTGCGCCCCGCGCGGTATGCCGCTGTAGCGCAAGCAAAGTTGCTCGCGGACAACAGGCAAGCGAACAGTTGCCGCAGTGTGAAGTCCTTGCGACTGAACTTGCTGGTGTTCCCCGGGCCCACCCCGCCGGCGAGTTGATAGTGACGCGCATCACAGTTCGTGTCGTCAGCCGGGCCCATGGCGGCAACAAGAAGACGTCTCCATCTTCGGCTGGAATCCGATCCCACCATCTGTCGCCTCGCTCTCATGAACCTTGCCATTCACAACATCGAGGCTTGGCTGGTCGGAACGTCACAATCCACGTAACCTTGGGCCACTTATGACTGACCACGCCATCGGCTTCTCCGCCGCCGAGTACGAGAAACTGCGCGACGCCCTTGCCGAGCTGTTCGAACTCGACAAGGTCGATCTCGATTTTGGCATCTACAAGCTCCTCAACGCTCGTAACGCCGAGATTGGTCAGTTTCTCGAGAGGCGCCTCCCGCACATTGTCCGCACGGAGCTCTCGGCCGCCGAGACCGCCAGCAGGGAGAGGCTTGAAAAGGAGTTGGAGCAAGCCGTGGCGGACGCGAAGCGGCTCAAAATCGACCCTGAGACGAACGACTTGGTAGGTTACGACCGCACCCCGATCGCAACGCTGCTGTTAACTGGCGAGCCCGAGGCGTCAGAGAAACAGAGAGTATCTCGCCGTCCGCCGGTGAAAGACCGTCAGGACGTCGCGAACCCGCGCTCTATCCGCGCTCTCCGCTGCGGCGAAGAAAGCGTGCGGCCCGCGCAACCCCTTGCCGTTATTCCGGAAATGACGCGAACCCCGAGAGGGCTGCTCTCGGGGTTCGCTGTTAACTGGTCGGGCTACGACTTTCCGTAACCGATTAGGAAACTCGGCAGGTAGGACTCGAACCTACAACCAGCCGGTTAACAGCCGGCTGCTCTACCATTGAGCTACTGCCGAATGGGCCGCCACGGGGAAATCGGGCGGGTCGACAACTTTATCGCATGGCGAAGGCGTGTCAAGCCGGTCAGTGAACTGTACGGGCTTGGCCCAGCGTGGGTTCGGTAAGGCGGGGAGAATGGGAAGATTCCACCTGTGGCGACCATTACAATCGCTTGCGTGCGGGTTCTTGTGCTTCGATTTTGCGCCGTGTTATTGGCCGCCGTCACGGTGTGGCCGGCAGCGGCGCAACAGCCGGGTCCGCGCACGCCAACGGGGGCGACTCGGGTGGGCGGTGTTTCGGGTCGTGTCAGCGTGGGAGACGGGCAGCGATTGCCGGACATCGTCGTCTTTCTCGAGTCGACGGATCGGAACTTTACGTTCGCACTGTCGCCCAAGCCCGTCGTCGTCTCACAGCAGAAGGCGACGTTTCGGCCGTCGCTGATCATCGTGCCGGTGGGATCGAAGGTCGACTTCCGCAACGACGAGAAGGGCCCCGTCGAGCACAACGTCTTTTCCAAATCGGAAGCGAAGAAGTTCGACCTGGGTCTGTACCGACCCGAGGATCCGGTTCAACCGGTGACGTTTGACACGCCAGGCGCGGTCCGGCTTCGTTGCTCGATCCATCGCTACATGGATGGCACGGTCTACGTCACGCCGACACCATACTTCGCGATACTCGATGGTAACGGGCGCTTCAGCATGACGAATGTGCCGCCGGGCACGTATCGCCTCAAGACGTGGCAGCGCAGCCAACGATTCCGCGAGATTGACATGCCTGTGACCGTCACCGCGGGCAAGTCGGTCGACGTCAACTTCACCATGGCCCGCTGACCATGCTTCACCGACTGCCCAACCTCGCGACGGTCTTCATCGCCATCACGCTGTGCTCGCTCGGCTGTCAGAACGTGCTGAAGGGGCCCGGCGTGCTGGTGACGGTGCGGGCGGAGCCGAAGACGGGGTACGTCCCGCCGGATGATCCGGATCAGCCGTATGGTCCGACGGACTCGGCGCCGGCGCAGCCGCCGAGCCCGGCGTTTCATCGGATCGACTACCACCGTCTCGACGGCGTGCTCGTGTTCATCGAGCCGCTGGACGACGGCGGGCGGTCAAGTGCGGCGGGGGTCGCGCCGATGAGTGCAACAGTCGACATCGATGCCGTCAGACCTGCGCGCGCGGAGGATTTCCAGGTCGCGTCGGTCGGCGGGCGGGTGGTGGTGAATGGGCCGCCGCCCAGGAGTGGCAAGGGGTACATTATCCGTACGGAGGCGGGAACCCTGTCGGAGGTGTCGCCGGGCGGAGCGGGATACGTCGCGACGGCGCCGGGGCTCGTCGAGATCCTATCGGACGACGCCGACGTCCCGCTGGCGACGGCGTACGTCGCGCCGACCTCGTGGGCACGAAAGGTCGGCCAGGGCCAGCGCGTGGCGTTCCCGTTGCCTCCGGGCCGATACCGCGTAACGGTGTGGCAGCCGATCCTGCCCGGCGGCAGCCAGGACATCGAGATCGCCCCGGGGCAGCAACAGATGTCGCCGGTGACGTTGACCGTCGGCGTCAACTCGCTTCCCAAGGCGCGTTAACGCCGTGCCGGCCGGCGCGGTAAAGACAGTTCACGAAGACGATGCGCCTCGGCACCAAGATCCTCCTCGTTACGCTCGCGATCACGCTCGGCCTCGCCGGGTTGATCATCTGGGTCGTGACGCGCGACCTCACCGAGCACGAGACCGAGCGCGCCCGCGCCGACATCCGCCGGGCGGTCTCCAACTACTTCCGCCAGATCGACGAAAAGGTGGAGAGCGACGGGAAGGTCGTCCGCGTCCTCATGGAGGACCCGCAGAACATCGGCCAGCTCGAAGCGCTGAGCAACGACGAGCCTTCGGCACGCGAGCACTTCAAGCTGCTGTTCGGCGACGTGCTGCAGAGCTATCTATCCGGGACGCAGCCCGGCGATCCGTTAGCGCCCACCCGCCCGACGACCGGCCCCGCGAGGCCGATGCAGCCGCCGCCGTCGTTCCACGTCGTGCTCGACTTCGACGGCCGAACGCTGCTGACGTTCGCCAAGGACAACCCGAAGCTGGCCGATGCACTCGCGGTCGAGAAGGTTGCGTGGCCGTACGAGCCGCTCCTCGCCGACAACCCCCGGCCCAACACCCGGCGGTACATCTGGGTGAACGACGGGATGTACCTGACGATCGGTTACCCGCTGCGGCTGCAGGTGTCGCAGCCGCCGACGCACGCCTACTTCATCGGCTACCGGATCAACGACGTCTGGGCGTCGTCGCGGCTCGGCGAGATTGACGGCAGCGGCACCCCCGACGAGCGGATGCACGAGCACGAGACGCCGCTGCGCGCATGGTTCGTGGCGGATAAGAACGTGGTCGCGCGTGCGATGCGCGCGGGCTACGACCCGGAGGAGCCGGACGCGTCGAGCCACATCGCCAAGCTCGACCTTCGCAACACGATCGGGCCCATCGCCGGCGCAGGCGCGCTCGACGTCCGACGGCCGATCGAGTTCGACGCCCCGGACGGCGATCATTTCATCGGCGAGGCGACGTCGTTCGACCTGGGCATGGGCCACCGCGGCGGGCTCGCGGTCGCCAGCTCGCTCACGCAGGCGCTGGCACGTCTTCGCCACCTTCAGTTCACGATCGGTTGGGTGACGGCGGGCGTCGTCGTCATCGCGGTGCTCGCGTTCCGCTTCGTTTCCAACCAGATCGCGCGGCCGATCCGCGCGCTCGTCAACGGCACGCGGCGTGTCGCCGACGGCGAGTTCGACAAGCCGATCATCGTCAACCGCCACGACGAGCTCGGCGAGCTCGCCGCCAGCTTCAACGTCATGGCGGCGGGGTTGCAGCAGCGCGACCTTGTCACGAACACGTTCGGTAAGTTCGTCGACCCCAAGCTCGTCGAAGAGTTCCTCAACAACCCGCAGGCGCTCATGCCCGGCGGCGAGAAGCGCGTTCAGTCCGTGCTCTTCACCGACCTCACCGGCTTCACGAGTTTCAGCGAGCGCCTGGATCCCGACGACCTGGTCAACCTGCTCAACGAACACCTCGGCGACGCCGCCGACATCGTCACGCAGCAGCGCGGGATCGTGGACAAGTTCATCGGCGACGCGGTGGTGGCGTTCTGGGGCCCGCCGATCACGAAGGAAGACGAGCACGCCGGCCTGGCCTGCCGCGCGGCGCTGCGGATCGTGCGCGGGATTCACCGGCTGGACGACAAGTGCCGCATGCTCGGCATGCCGCCGCTCGGCATCCGCGTCGGCGTCGCGACAGGTGACGTGCTGGTCGGGATCATCGGCTCGGCGAACAAGTACAACTACACGGTGATGGGCGACACTGCGAACCTCGGCTCGCGGCTGGAAGGGCTGAACAAGCTGTACGGGACGAGCATCCTCGTGACCGAGCGGACCGCGCGGGCGGCCGAGCGGTTCGTGATGACGCGGCGCGTCGACCGCGTGCGCGTGGTCGGCCGGGCCGAGCCAGTCGAGCTCTACGAAGTCCTCGCCGAACGCGGCGAAGAGAACGGCGTGCTGCCGAAGCGTTGCGCGGCGTACGCCGAAGCGGTGAAGCTCTATGAGCGCCGGGCCTGGGCCGACGCGGCGTCGGCGTTCCAGGGCGTCGCGCGCGACTTCCCCGAAGACGCCGCGGCCCGCACCATGGCCCAGCGCTGTACTGCCTTCATCTCTGAAGACCCCGGTCCCGCCTGGGATGGCGTCTGGACCGCGACGGCGAAGTAATCCACCGGCTCACGCGTGTGGGCGCGATCCTTTCCTCGCCTCTTCCAAGCTGCAAATCGCGCAATCGGGAAATCCTGCCGCTTCCGGTCCGTCCACTCTACTGAAGGCAGCCCTTTGCGAATCCCGCGAGTAGCTTTGCGGCACCAAGTTTTCAGTAAATTCGCGGTGTCCGAAATTTTCGGGACGGATTTGCGACTTTTCTCCGGGACCGGTATTTAACTTTACATCGTAAAGTAATGACTCGAGAGGCCCATCAACCACAGGGGAGGTCATGCGAATCCTGATCGTGAACCCGCCGCACCCGTCGATCGGAAGCCGAATTCCGCGCGAGCAACTGCCGCCGCTCGGGCTCCTGTCGATCGGCGGGCCGCTGATCGACGCCGGGCACGACGTGGCGCTGCTGGATGGCGAACTTGGGCCGTTGTCGCACGATGAAGTCGTGCGCCGCGTCGTGGCGCACCGACCGGAGGCCGTGCTCGTCGGACATTCCGGCTCGACGTCGGCGCACCCGATCGTCGCCGAGATCACGCGCCGCGTCCGGGTCGAACTGCCCGACGTCGGCATGATCTACGGCGGCGTCTTCCCGACGTATCACTTCCGCGAAGTGCTCGAGCAGGAGCCGCAGATCGACGTCGTCGTCCGCGGCGAGGGCGAGGAGACCGCGAAACAACTCCTCTCGGCGCTCGAGAACGGCGGTGATCTCGCGGCGGTCGACGGCATCGCGTTTCGGCACGGCGGCCGGATCGTCGAGACGCGTCCGGCGGCCATGATCGAAGACCTCGACGCCTACCGCGTCGGCTGGGAACTGATCGATCATGTTCGCTACGGCTACTACGGCGGCAAGCGCGCGGTTGTCATGCAGTTCTCCCGCGGCTGCCCGCACAAGTGCAACTATTGCGGTCAGCGGGGCTTTTGGGCCCGCTGGCGCCACCGCGACCCGAAAAAATTCGCCAGGGAGATCGCCCGTCTGCACCGCGAGCACGGCGTGACGCTCTTCAACCTCGCCGACGAGAACCCGACCGTGAATCGCGCAGCGTGGCTCGAGTTGTGCGAGGCGCTGATCGCGGAAAACCTCGGTGACGGCGTCACGATCATCGGCTCGACGCGCGCCGACGACATCGTCCGCGACGCCGACATCCTTCACCTGTACCGCAAGGCCGGGTTCGAGCGGTTCCTCCTCGGCATCGAGAACACCGACGAGGCGACGCTCAAACTCGTGAAGAAGGGAGGCACGACCAAGTCCGACCGCGAGGCCATTCGCGCGATGCGCAAGCACGGCATCCTCTCGCTGGCCACGTGGGTCGCGGATTTCGAAGACGTCCGGGATCGCGACTTCTTCCGTGCGTTTCGACAGCTCATTTCGTACGACCCGGACCAGATCACCGCGCTGTTCGTCACCCCACACCGCTGGACCGGCTACTACCGCCACGCGATGGCGCGGCGGGTGATCCAGACCGATCAGCGCCGGTGGGATTACAAGCACCAAGTCCTTGAAGCCCGGCACGTGCCGGCGTGGCGGGTGAACCTGTGGGTCAAGCTGATTGAGCTGTTCGTGCAGGCGCGGCCGCGGGCCATCCGGCGCGTGCTGTTCGGCTACGACCGCGCGTCACGCCACGGCATGCGCTGGTACGCGCGCATGGGCCGGCGGGTGTGGTTCCACGAGTGGCGGAACTTTTTCTTCCGCGACCGGCGCACGCGGACGAAGACGGGACCGACGCTCGCCGAGTTCTGGGGAGCGCCGCAGGATCACCAAGAGGTGCCGTTGCGGATCGTTCGGAGGCCGCGCGAGTCTGATGCAGGCCCGGTCAGGACCGTGTCGTTGCCACAGTTGGTGGAGGCCTGACGAGGCTCACCCGCCGAGGTAGGCCTTTTTCACGTCGGGGTCTTCCAGCAGGACGGAGGCCTTGTCGGATTTGATCACCCGGCCGGTCTGCAGGACGTACGCGCGGTGGGCGATGCCGAGGGCCATGTGGGCGTTTTGTTCGACGAGGAAGATCGTCGTCCCCTCCGCGTTGATCTCGCGGATAATTTGGAAAATCTTGCGGACGATGAGCGGGGCGAGGCCGAGTGACGGCTCGTCGAGCAAGAGGAGCTTCGGCCGCTGCATCAGCGCGCGGCCGATGGCGAGCATCTGCTGTTCGCCGCCGGAGAGCGTCCCGGCCTTCTGCTGGCGTCGCTCGGCGAGGACGGGAAAGTGGTGGTAGCAGCGGTCGATGTCGGCGGCGAGCTGATTTTTGTCCTTCTGTTGGAAGCCGCCGAGCAGGAGGTTTTCGCGGACGGTGAGGTTGGGGAAAACTTGCCGGCCTTCCGGCGCGTGGGAGACGCCGGCGCGGACGATGTCGTGGGGTTTGAGGTCGACGAGGTTTACTGCGCCGGTGCCGTTCGGGGTCCAGTCGATTGAACCGTTCGTGGGTCGGAGCAGACCGCTGATCGTGCGGAGCAGCGTAGTCTTGCCGGCGCCGTTGGAGCCGATGAGCGTGACGATCTCTCCCGAGTCGATGTCGAGGGAGACGTCTTGAAGCGCGGAGATGACTCCATAGCAAACTTCGAGGTTTTGGACGCTGAGGAGCATTGCGTGTTCGTTCGTTCGGTCGATCGTTCAGCCCCGGCCCTACGGGCCTCCGCGAACCGTGGGAGTGAACGCGCACCGTGGTCAGTGGACGGGCTCCCCCAGGTACGCTTCGATCACGTCGGGGTTGCGTTGCACTTCGTCGGGGGTTCCGACTGCAATGGTTTCTCCGTGATCGAGGACGGTGATCTGTTCGCAGATGCTCATCACGAGTTTCATGTCGTGTTCGATGAGCAGGATGCCGACGCCGAAGTGATCGCGGATGAAGCGGATGAGTTTCATCAATTCCGCCTTCTCGGCGGGGTTCATGCCGGCGGCGGGTTCGTCGAGGAGGAGCACTCTCGGCCCGGTTGCCAGGGCGCGGGCGATCTCCAGGCGGCGCTGGTCGCCGTAGGGCAAGCACCCGGCCTGTTCGTGCTGTCTACTCTCGAGGCCGAAGATGTGCAGCATTTCCCGCGATGTGCGATCGATCGCGCGCTCTGAGGCCATGTGACGTCCGAGCCGCAGGACGGTACCGGGCAGACCGCGGGGGAGCCGCATCTGGGCGCCCATGCGGACGTTGTCGAGCACGGACAACGCGCCGAACAGTCGGATGTTCTGAAAGGTGCGCGCCAGCCCGGCCTGCGCGATACGGTGGGGGCGGAGGCCGGTGATCGGCCGGCCGTCGACGCGGATCGTGCCGGCGTCGGGGGCGTATACGCCGGTCAGCAGGTTGAAGACGGTCGTCTTGCCGGCGCCGTTGGGGCCGATGAGCCCATAGAGTGCGTTGTGCGGGAGTTTAAGGTTGAAATCGGTGACGGCGCTGAGGCCGCCGAACGAGATCGACAGCCCGGAGGCGTCGAGCAGGGGGCGGTCATCGCGTTGGATCCCGTTTCTGCCGCTCACGCGTGACCCTCTGCCGGCGAGCGCCGACGGCTGCCGACATTCTCTGCGGCATCCGCGGTTTGCAGCGAAGTAGGGCGAAGCCACGGCAGCAGCCGCAGCGGCCACAAATCCCAAAGTTCATGGACGCCGAGCAATCCTTGCGGCCGTAGGATCATCATCAGGATCAGCGCCAGGGCATAGAAAACCATCCGACCCTTCGCCAGTGAGATGCCGAAATGCGCTGCCGCCCACACGAGCGCCTGGTACGCGAGGCAGATCGCGGCGAGCGTCAGCACCGCGCGCAGGGGCCGACGCGCTCGAAACCAGAGGATGATCGCGACCACCACTGCGATCAGCAATCCCCACGGCCACAGCCCGGGCGGATCGCGCAGCAACTCGGGCAGAGCGGTCAGCAGGATTGCCGCCAGGACCGCGCCGGACACCGAGCCGAGCCCGCCGAGCACGACCATGATCACGATCTCGAACGACCGCAGGAAGCCCAGGTCGGTGGCGTTAATCGACCCGACCTGCAGCGCGAACAACGCGCCCGCGACCCCGGCGAAGAACGCCGAGAGCACGAACGCGCGCACCTTGTAGCCGGTGACATTGACGCCGACGGCCCGCGCCGCCACCTCGTCTTCGCGAATCGAGAGCAGCGCCCGGCCGTAGCTGGAATACTTCAAGCGGACGGCGACGATCAACGTCAGCGCTACCCACGCGAAGATCCAGAAAGCCGTCGCATAGGGAAAGACGAAGTTAAAGCCCTTGGCGCCGCCGAGCATGCCGGTGAGTTTCCATGCGGGCGTTTGAAGGATGAGGTCGCGGTCGGCCTGGGAGAAGGGACCGGGTTGTTCGCGGGTTCCCTGCAGAACGACGCGGACGATCTCGCCGAAACCGAGGGTGACGATCGCGAGGTAATCGCCGCGAAGACGGAGCGACGGCAGTCCGACGATGAGCCCGGCTATGGCCGCGACGATTCCGGCGACGAGACATGCGACGAGGAAGAGCAAGTCGCCGCCGCCGACGAATGGACCGCTCAACGTGCCGGGCAAGCCGGTCCAGGACAGCACGCCGCCGTGAAAATCGCCGTCGCCCCAGATGCGGAAGGAGCCGTAGTACACGACTGCGGCGCCTGCGTACCCGCCGAGCGACATGAACCCGGCGTGGCCGATCGAGAACTGGCCGGCGTATCCGTTGACGATGTTGAGCGAGACGGCCAGGACGATGTTGATGCCAGTGAGCAGGACCAGCGCCCCGAATCCGCCTGCCGCCGGTACGACCCACGCGTACATCACCCAGGCCAGCGCCAGTCCGATGAGAGGCGGCAACGTGATGCGCAGGAACGTTGCCCACCAGCGTGGGCGCAAATCCTTCAACTGCGCCCGGACGGAAACGCGGTCAATCGGTGGAGGTGGCGCTTCCAGGGGGACGGCGGCGGCGGGGCTTGGCGAGCGGGGGTGATCCATTAGAGGTGGGCGGCGGCCGCAACACGCGCGCGAGGCACGAACACTACACTTTCTCTACCGTCGATTTTCCAAGGATGCCACTGGGGCGTACGAGCAGCACGAGGATGAGCAAGCCGAAGACGTACACGTCGCGATACTGGTCCGAAAGGTAAGCCACGCCGAAGAACTCGATCAGCCCGATGGCGATCCCGCCGAGCATGGCGCCGCGCACGTTGCCGATCCCGCCCACGACCGCCGCCACGAATGCTTTCAATCCCAGCAGGACCCACACGTTGTCGGCGGGCTGCTTGAGCTGCGCGTACTTGATCGCGTACAGGAAGCCGGCCGACGCCGCCAGCGCCGCCCCGAGCACGAACGTCCCGGAGATGACGCGGTCGACGTTCACGCCCATCAGCGAAGCGGTGTGGTGGTTGAAGGCCACCGCGCGCATCGCCAGTCCGGCTTTCGTGCGAAAGATGAGCCACTGGATGCCGATCATCAGCAGTAAAGCCGTCGCGAGCACCACCACGTCGACGAGGTGAATGGGCACGCCGGCGACGTGAAACAACTGCCGGTCCGCCAACATAGTCGGCATTGCTTTGGGGTACGGCCCAAACGGGATGCTGAACGACGCGTCGCCGCTGTGCAGGTGAAAGAGGTCGAGCTGTCCGACGTTTTCCAGCAGTAGCGACACGCCGATGGCGGTGATCAGGACGTTCAGTCGCGGCGCGTTGCGTAGCGGGCGGTAGGCGAACCGCTCGATCAAAAAGCCGACGATTGCGCAAGTCCCCATCGCGCATATCAGGACGAAGATGCCGACGTACCACGGCGGGATGTGCTCGTGCGCCGAAATGCTCAAACCCATCGCCGCCGCCACGGTAAAGCTCGTCCACCCGCCAAGGGCGAACACGTCGCTGTGGGCGAAGTTGATGAACTGGAGGATGCCGTAGACCAGCGTGTATCCCAGCGCGATCAGCGCGTACAGGCTTCCCACGGCGATCCCGTCGGTGAGGGTTTGCAGAAGATGCGTCACGGGAAGGGAAGCGGATGGCACGCGCGCACAGGGCGCAGTTACTTCGGCGGCTCGACGGTCGCGTAATAGCTGAACTGGCCGCCTTTGATCTGCTGAATGACGGCCAGTTTCTTCGCGTTGCGGTGCTCGTCCAACGAGATGTTTCCCGTCACGCCGCGGAAGTCTTTCGTGTCGGCGATCGCCTTGGCGAGATCCTTGCCGTTGAGCGAAGGCGAGCGGTTCATGGCGTCAAAGAGCAGGTTGGCGGCGTCGTAACCGAGGGCTGCCATGGAATCGGGCGTCTTGCCGTAGTCAGCCTGGTATTTCTTGAGAAATTCCTGCACTTCCGGGCGTTTGTCTTCCTTGGCGTAGTGGTCGGAGAAGAAGCAACCGTCCAGCGCATCGCCGGCATTCCTCAACTCCTCGCTCACCCACCCGTCGCCGCCGATTAGGGGACACGTGATGCCGAGCTTGCGTGCCTGGCGGGCGATGTTGACCACTTCGGTGTAGTAGCCGGGCACGTAGATGAACTGCGGGTTCATGCCGCGGATGGCGGTAAGCTGCGCCGAGAAATCGTTGTCGCCGTCGCCGTAGGCCTGCTGGATCGCCACCTTCCCGTTCATCCCGGTGAACGCCTTCACGAACTGTTCGTTCAATCCAACCGAGTAGGCCTGGGCGCGGTTGTACAGCGTGGCGGCGGTGTTGAACTTGAGCTGGTCGTGCGCGAAGCTCGCGCCAACCCAGCCCTGAAATGGGTCGATGAAGCACACGCGCGAGATCATGTCGCCGATCTCGGTGACCTGCGGGTTGGTGCTGGACGGCGTGATCATCGGCACGCCCATGCGCTGGGCGATCTGCCCGCCGGCGATCGAACGACTCGACGCCACTTCACCCAACAACGCGACGACGTGGTCCTGTTGGATAAGTCGCGTGACGGCGGTCACCACCTCGCTGGTCTTACCGGCGTCGTCGTATGTGATCAGCTTAACCTGTTTCCCCTTAACGCCGCCGCGTGCATTGGCCTCTTTGATCGCGAGCTTGATGCCATTGTCGGTTGAGACGCCAAAGTTGGCCTCCGAGCCGGTCATGGAGGCGTAGTGGCCCACGACAATTTGGTCACCCGACCCGCCACCGGCGCCGCTGCTGCTCGAGCCGCCGCTTCCTTCTCGCTTGCAGCCTGCGAACGCGAGACAGGCGGCCAAACAGACGATCGGCATAAGCCGTTTGGGCATCAGTACCTCCGATGTGGCGGTTCGGGGCGAAATGTAGCCGGACCCATTCGAGCGGGCAAGCGCCGACGAAGGTCGCCCGCAAACACGACTGACAGGTTCACCTCACCAGGATTCCCGCCCGCGGCAGTTCCTGTCCATTGAAGCGCCCCATGAGCGTTGGCCATTCGGCCGAATGCTCCGTCAGCACCTCGATACCGTGCGACGTGCACAGGATCGTGTCCTCGCATTTCGCGCCAGGAATCGACGGGTTCCACGCGAACGCCTGGTTGTTTCGCACTTTCACGTCCGACCCCGGCACGGCGATCGCCTCGCGGTTCATGTAGCCGGTGGGACCGCCCTGGTGGTGACGCTTCCACTCGTCCTTGCACTCCTGATCCTCGTACGCGCGCTGCAGGATGAAGAACAACTCGCCGAGCGTGCGGCCGGGTTTCGTCGAGAGATTGACGGCGGCGTCGATGTGGGCGAGCGCCTGCATGCGGTCTTCGAGCTCGGTCATCGGACGGAAGCACACGAAACGCGTGCAACAGGAGATCAAACCTTTGAACGCGGCGCACGTGACGACCATCGCATAGTGCTCGACGGTCTTGCGCGTCGGGATGGGATGGCGATAGTTCCCGATGCGCTCGTCAGCCGCGACGAGCGTCACGGTCGGTGTGAGCCCCGCCCGGCGGACTGAATAGTCCATCAATCCGGCGATCTCGTGCTCGCTGTCGCCGAAATTCATCGAGCGACACGTTTCTTCCGTGGCCGCCGACAGGCGCTTGGCGCCGTCGCGGTAGCGGGCGATCTCCTCGTCAGTCAACGACCACCGAATCTCCGCAAATTCGTCCGGCAATGGGTGCAGGCCCATCCCAAGCGGGTCGTGATCTGCCGCGATCTTTCGACCCGCAATCAGCTCCATCAGCTTGATCGTCTGGGCCTTCTTGTCGTACCACGGCACGGAAACCACCTCGATGCCCGTCCCCGCCAGCTCTTCCTGCTGCATGCGCGGGGCTTCGATTTCGGTGGTAATGCAAATGCGCCCCTCGTGCGTCGCCAGGATGGCCGCAACGCCCTCCGGCGTGTTGCCGGGCACCATGTTATCCCGGCCGTTGGTGATCCACGCGAAGTTGTGGCGATGCTGCAGCAGCACGCCGTCGAGCTCGTGGCGTTCCAGGAACTGCTCGAGCCGCTGCTGTTTGACCGTCGTCTCCCGCTGGGCCATAGGGAAATTCTTACACGATTCGGATGTTCGTGCGAAGCGGTGACGGAACATGCTCCGTCGTGACAACGCCGGGCCTCGCATGTAAAGTCGCGGCCCACGAGCGAGCGAGCGAGCGAGAGCGCGTGCGAACAGGAGTTGCGACGATGGGACGACGGAGCCGGGCGTGGACGCTGCTGGTCGCCGCCGCGGTGGCGGGCGCCGCCGCAACGGTGGGTGGGGCACAACCCGCGCGCGCCGCGGATGATACGGCGACGCCGACGACAAACCGCGAATTCGCCACCGACGAGATCCTCCCGCCGGTCAAACCGCTGCATCTTCAGGACGTCCCCGAGAGCGTCTACGACCTCGAAGCCCCGCCGGCCCCGGATCAGGGCGTCAACGAGGGCGGCGTCAACTTCGACCTCACCTTCCGCTACCTGACCGACTACGTCTTCCGCGGCATCGACCGCAGCGAGGGCAACGGCGGCTTCAACGACGACCACGGCAAGCCCATCGTCTTCGACTCCAACCCCAATCCAAAACCCGGCGCCGAAGACGCGCCCAACCTCCAGGTCGATACGCGGCTCCAGTTCGACCTCGGCCGCCTGCCCAGCCCGTTCGTCGGGCTGTTCGCCAACGTCTTCAACGACGACCCGATCAACCGCTTCCAGGAGATCCGGCCGTTCTTCGGCCTCGAGTGGAAGATCCGCCCGTTCATCATCGCCGGCGGCCACACCAACTACATCTTCCCCGAGCGCGATCCCGCCAACACCGCCGAGGTGTGGGCCAGCCTGACGCTCGACGACTCGTCCCTCTGGCACACGGATCATCCCGTGCTGATGCCCTACATCTTCGCCGCCTACGACTACGACCTGTACGACGGCACCTACATCGAAGCCGGCCTCAAGCACGAGATCGCGATCGAGAACACCGCGCTCACGTTCACGTTCGTCGCCGACGTGGCTTATGTGCTGAACGACAAGCAGTTCACCTTCGACCACGGCAAGGACACGGGCTTCCAGCACTACGACATCGGCCTGATCGGCCGCTACAACCTCAACACCGCCCTCAACATCTCCCGCCGCTACGGCACGTTCGCCCTCGAAGGCTACCTCTACTACACCAACGGAATCGACATCGACCTCATCGCCGAAACCCAGATGTGGGGCGGGATCGGGCTGTCGTTCCACTACTGAGGTTCTGCTCAAACCGGACAGCAAGAAAAGCCGGCAGCGAGTCATCGCCGGTGCGGTGTCAGCGTCGATTCTCGGCCGGCTTCAGCCGCGATTCGGTTGGCGTGCCGCACTCCGGACAGCGCCCCGGGCTGGCGCGGAGGTCGTAGCCACAACGCGCGCACGTACCGATTCCGGCACGCGCTCGCCGCCGACGCGACCGGAGAAGCGCGATGGCCGCGGGCGTGAGGAAGACCAGAGCGATGAACCAATCGGGGATCATCGCGTGTCCGAAGCTGGACGTGGAGGGTCCGTCCGGTGCCCTCGTTTTCCAACTCTGGTCAAGACTCAGCACGAACCCCAACCTGCCGAAAAACGAGTCGTTAAATAGGCTCGAATCACCGGGAGTGGCTGGGGACGTCTGGTAGCTGACGCCGGGAGCTTGCGTACCTCGGGCGTATCGCTGGGCGCCAGCCGGCGTGGCGGATTGGAATAATGCGTGGGCGATGTGGATGGTGCCCCGCTGAGACGAGATGGAATAGCCCGTCCAGCGGCAAGTCCCGACATCCAGCGTCTGGTACTTCACCCACTCGGTGACCCAGTGACTTCGCGTCCACAGCACGCACGCGGCCACGGACAGCAACAGCGATACCGCCGAGCAGAGCCTGAACACGTGGCACGCGAGCCGTCGCATCGTTCGGGTATCGTAGCATGCGATAGCTCGCCCGCCGCTGCCACCGCTGCCACCGCCGCTACGGCCGTCAGCGAGTATGGTCGAGCAGGCGCGCCATGCGATCATCGAGAATGCGACCGGTGACACCAGTTCGCTCGAGAAGCCAGAACGAGAGCGCGCACGCCGAGACGACGATGGCCGCCAGCGCGAAGTGCCAGCGCAGCGAGCGACCGCCCGGACGCCTCGAATGCTGGTCGTGATAGTCGAGCGCCGGCATGTTCCGATCCTACCAAGCAAACGAGCAACGACGAGCAGACGTCGCGACTACCGCCGAAACCAAGGGATCGAGTCAACGATGAGCATGAAGACGGCGAAGGCGATGATCGCGATGATCAGCCACTGCCAAAACGGCCGCTCTGGCCCCGGCGGCTCCGAACCGTAGTCGACCTTCTGATTGTCAGTCATTCGACCCTCGCCGCCATCGATTCTACGGCGTCGCGTCGTGGGGGCCAGTTCCAGGGTCGCCGTCGCCGACCGATCGCGGCATCGTTCATGATAGAATGCCGAACGTGCTTAGGGCGCCCCGCCGCTTCTTCGTCCTCATTCTGGTCGCCATAGGTACACTCGTGCATGGACGACTTGCCGCGGCTGACGACGACGATGCGCCGAAGCTCTCGCCGCCACTCGCTCGGCTCGACGGCGCCAGCGGCGTCGCGATCGTCTTCAGCGCTGACGGCGCGCGCATTCTCACCGCCGGCGATCACGAGGCGCGGCTGTGGGAGGGGCAGACGTACAAACCGGTGATCAAGCCGCTGAAGCACGCGCACCTCGTCCGCGCCGCCGTGCTCACCCGCGACGGCAAACGCATCGCGACTGCCGCCGGGAACGAAGCGATCGTCTGGGACGCGGAAACCGGACGAAAGCTTTTCGCGTTGCCGCATGCCAAGCCCGTGCTCGACGTCGAGTTCTCGCCGGATGACAAGCTGCTGGCGACGGCTTGCCTCGACAAGAGCGCTCGGACGTGGGATGCCGAGACCGCTGCAAGAGTGGGAACGTTTGAGCAAATCGACCCGGTCCGTTGCGTGACGTTCAGCCCCGACGGATCGCTGCTCGCCGTCTCGACTCAACAACAGCCCCTGAACGTCGCGACGCCGCGCGCCGGCGAGCCGCCCATTGGCGAATTCGGCTTCCCCGAAAAACCGGCGTTCGTGGACAGACCTGACATCAGGTCCCTCACGATGGAGGCCGGTGGCTCCGTCCACGTGTGGCGCTTAAGCAACCGGGCTCACCGGTGGCGCTTCGACGAGGAGTCGCACCTTCGACTCGCTGTTGGAAAGCCCGCGTTCACGCCCGACGGGAAGTGGATCGCGATTGGCGCCGACATTGGCGTCTACATCTGCGACGCTGAAAGCGGGACGGTGCGCGCCGAGTGGCGCCGGGACTGGGGGCGTCCGTTGTTACAGTTCAGCGCCGACGGGCGCCGACTGCTTGCGAGCGGAATGGACATTTCCGACGACCCGGCCGCATTACGGGTATTTCAGTTCGCGCCTGCAGACCGTTCGTTTGCGCAGCGTCTGACGTCAGTCTGCGCACACGCGCGAGACCAAGTGTACTCTGCGGCAATCAGCCCAGACGGGAAGACATTTGCGTGCCCGGACGGGCTGTGGCGGATCACGGACCCGAACGAACTCCCCCGCTTGCTCGATCATGGCAGTCCGCACGGCCGCCACGAAGAGTGGCAGCGCTGCGTGCGATTCGATCACGACGGTGAACGTGTCGCCGCGGGCTATGCGAACGAGCTTGGAACGCGGAGCTTCACGCTAATCTGGGCGGTGCCGAAACCGTGACGCGCATTGCGTCAGTGGCCCCGCCCGACCTACCTCGCCGCATATTGCAAGTGCCGCTTCCTTCGCCGCCGCTTGCGCCGCTACTTCGTCGGCGTGCCGCATTCGGGGCAGCGGCCGGGGCTGGCCCGGACGTCGTAGCCGCACCCGGGGCACAGCCCCAACCCCCGTCGCCGTTGTCGTCGCCGGTGCCGCAGTACCTTGCCTGTTGCACACACCACCCACACCATTGGGAGCATCCCCGCAATCAGTGGTACCGCACGGGTCGGCATGATGACGGCGTACAGCGGCGCATGGGACGAGTACGCGAATCCGTCGCCGACCGCGTTCCCGCCCCATAGCGCAACGCACAGCCCGATCAGCGGCGGCCACTCGCGGGAGTTCGGCGCCTCGGTCGCGTGAACGAAGCCGGGCGATTCACTCGGCGTCTTCCAAAGCACGAACCCAGTGCTGCCGAACCGTGTCTCCACGGGCAGCAGCCACGTTCGAGTCTGATACTGAATGACCTCCTGCCGCGACCAACTTCGCACCCACAGCACGCACGCCGCGACACAGAGCGGCAGCGACGCTGCCGAGCAGAGCGTGAACATGTGGCGAGCGAGGCGTCTCACGTGGTTCCCTTGGCTGCGGCAAGCGTACCGCACTCCGGGCACCGGTCCGGGCTGGCGCGGAGGTCGTAGCCGCAGGCAGGGCAGGATCCCGGCGGCGGCCGCCGGCGCCTTGCCCATCGCATCGCCGGAAGCACGAGCAGGACAGTGATGAGAAACCAGTCCGGCACTTGCACGACGCGGCGATCCCACGCAACGGCCAGCGCCCTGAATCGTTCAACGTAAAACCCGGCCCCGCCGTAGCCGTTCTCCGTCCAGGCCGCGCCAGCGCGGTGCGTCGAGGCTGGAATCCACGCCGAAACGCTCGGCTCCGGCGGGCCGCTGCTCAACGATAAGCCCTGGAATCCCGGAGATGAGGTCAGCCAGTGCCACGCAACCGTCCAGCAAATCGCCCCGCGCGTGGACTCGATCTGCCACATCCGCGTGAAACCGTTGGCGTCCGGGCTGCTGCTGCCGTATCCCAACGAGACCGCGCGGAATTCACTGCAAAGCCAAAGTCCGGCCGTCGCGACGCCCAGCAACAGCGACACCGCAGAGCAGAGCGTGAACAGGTGGTGGGCGAGGCGGCGCATCGGGCGGCATCGTACCGCGCGATTGGGAAGGGGCATCAGCGGTCGTGGTCACCCGCTTCGTGCCTTCGTGTCTTCGTGGTTCTCTTTAGTTGGTTGTGCCTACCGCGTCCCGGCGACCATCTGCTTGGCGCGGGCGCGCTGCATGGCGCGGTCGCGGTCTTTCTTGGTCTTGTCGTCGGTGGGGATGCGGGCGAGGGCCTCGGCGTATTCGGCGCGGGCGGTCTCGGCGTCGATCTCAGTGGCGGGAGTGGCTTCGTCGGTCAGGACGGTGAGCTTGTTGCCCTTCATCTGGGCGATGCCGCCGTCGACGAACCACGTGCGGCTTTGGCCGCCGGCGACGTCGACGCGGAGGGCGCCGGCGCCGAGCTTGACCAGCAGCGGGGCGCGGCTGGTCAGGATGCCGATCTGCCCGTCGTGGGCGGGGAGGATCGCCTGGGTGACGGTCTCATCCAGGACCTGCTGCTCGGGCGTGACGACGGTGCATTGAAACGACATCGCGATGGCTCTCCGAAATCCCGTCCGGACCCTGTCCCGGGAATGGGGGTCGCGAGTCTAGGGCAAGCCCCGAAACGCGTCAATCCACGCCGCTTCGCGGCTTCGCACCCCTCGAAAGAATCCCCCTTTATGGCGTTTTTCACGTTGCCAAGGCTGGCAGGTGGGCTATGATTCGGGCCGTCGGATCACACGACGACCACCGCGTGGCACACAGCCCCGCGGTGGTTTCGCTTTTGACGTACGAGCTTGTCGCGGGCGAGACCGCGGGGATGTGAATTGCCCCCGGCCGCCGGTTTTCGGGAACGCAACATCATGCAGATCGTCAGTGCCGCGGAAAAAGCCCAGCTCGAGAAGAAGCGCGAAGAGCTGTACAAGGCTCAGATCGACGTCCAGGAGCGCATCCGCAAGGCGGCAGCCCTCGGCGACCTCTCGGAGAACGCCGAGTACCACTTCGCCAAGGAAGAGAATCGCAACATTCAGCGCGAGCTCGCCGAGCTCGAAGCGAAGATCAAGAACCTGGCCGTGGTCTCGACCGAAAATGTCCCCGAAGACGTCGTGTTCCTCGGCCACACGGTGAAGCTGCTCGACCTCGACGACGACAGCGAACAACTCGTCCGCCTCGTCGGCGAAGCCCAGCCGCCGAGCGGCAATGACGACGTGCTGCCGGTCTCCGTGAACAGCCCGATGGGCGAAGCGCTGATGAAGGCCCGTGTCGGCGACAAGATCAAGGTGAAGGCGCCGCGCGGGACGATGGAGTTCAAGATCCTCGAGATCGTCTGACGCGGGTCCGCGGGGAGCGTCCGTGCGCATTTTCGCCATCCCTATCGCACTGATCGCTCTCACCGCGCAACTTGCTTCCGCTGCGGAACCGGCGGAGACGCCGGCGTATCAGAACCCGGCGATGCGGCACGTCTCCGTCGAGCGTGCCGATCCGTCTCATTACCTGACCATTTGCCCCAACGTCTGCGAGTTGCCCGACGGGCGACTGCTGATCGCCTATCACCGCACGACGCGCGTCGACTTTTCCGGCGAGTACAGCACTTGGACGCGCACCTCGAGCGACGGCGGGGAAACGTGGAGCGAGCCGCGGCTGTTCGACAAGCACTTGCAGGCGCCGGGGCTGCTGTTGCTTCCATCCGGCGAATTACTGCTGAACGGCTGCACGGTCATCAACGATCGCTGGTCGACGACGATGCGCCTGTTCCGCTCCGCCGACGCCGGCGAAACCTGGCATGAGCAGCAGGAGCCGATCTGGCGAAACTCGACCGGCATCCGGCTGCAGGGCGGGTGCGCGTCGCTGATCCGGCTGAAGTCGGGCCGGCTGCTCTGCCCGATGTTTGGCAGCGACGCCATCGCCGCCGACTACGGCTCGGCGACGTGGGCGCAGAAGGCGGGTTGCTACTACTCGGACGACGTCGGCAAGACGTGGCGCGAGGGCAAGGGGAAGGTCGCGCTGCCGAAGCGCGGCGCGATGGAGCCTTCGGTTGCCGAATTGAATGACGGCACGCTGGTGATGACGCTGCGAACGCAGCTCGGCTCGATTTACGTTTCGCGGTCGGACGATCACGGCGAAACGTGGAGCGAGGCGTGGTCGTCCGACCTGGAAGCGCCGGAAGCGCCCTTTGTCATGACCGTTTTGCCCGGCACGTCCACGCTGTTCATCGTGTACTGCTCCGGCAAGTTCGAGCCCGCCCATCACCATAGCGGCGAGCGGACGCCGCTGACGATGGCCGTCTCGAAAGACGCGGGAAAGACCTGGCGCAAGATCGGCGACGTCGCCGGCGGCCCGCACGAGTTCGGCGCGACGACGGTGTGCTTCACGAAAGCCGGAAAAGTCATCATCGGCTACGACTGGCACCGCATTCCGTGGGACCGCACCGTCAAGACGGGCGGCATTCGGCTGGCCATCGCGGACAAGACTTGGCTGGATGCGGCGATTGCCCAAAAGTAGCCACGGCGTTCGCGCTACTCCGCCGTCCACTTCAACGTGCCGTCTTCCCATTTCAGCGAGATGGTCGCTCCGCCGCCCATCAGCTCGAGCAGCGGCTCGCCGAGCGCCTCGCGACGCCAACCTTTCATCAGCCGCGAGTTCGAGACGTCCTGCTTGTTGACGATCGCATGGTAGAAGTCCGCCATCTCCTGGCGGCTGGTGACGATCGCCGAATCGACGCGATTGCCGGCGCAGATCGCCTGCGCCGCCGCCGACAAGGCATCCGACCGGAACCGCTCGGTCGGCGTCTGCTCGGTGTTGCGCTGCTGTGGGAGGTCGTTCGGTGGCGTGGCCCAGCCTCGCTGCGTTGCGTCGACGATCTCGGCGCCGTGGGCGTGCTCCACCGGCCGGGGCAAGCCGCGCACGCGGTCGAGTTTGTCGACGGTTTTCACTGGGTTGCGCGCGAGGTCGATCAGGATCTCGTCGCGCAGAAACGCCCGCGGCGGCAAGTCATGCTTTCGCGCGGCGTCGTCGCGCCAGGCCGTCAGCTCGCGCAGGACGGCGAGGTTTCGCGGCTGGAGCGAGCCGGAGCCCTTCACGCGCAGGTACTGCGTGTCCTTGTCAAATCGGTACTGCGACGCATCGCACAACGCCTCGCACTCTTCCTTCGCCCAGCCGGCGTGATGGCTCACGTCGAGCCGGCGGCCGAGCTCCGCCCGCACGGCGGGCAGGAATCGCACATCGTCCGCCGCGTAGCGGAGCTGCATCGGCGAGAGCGGTCGCTGGTCCCAGTGGGTGAACGTCAGCCCCTTGCCGAGCTTCGCGCCCATCAGCTCCATCACGAGCTTCGATAGCGACACCGGGTACGGCAGCGCGCAGAACCCCGCCGCCACCTGCGTGTCGAAAAAGTTCGCCGGCGAGCGGTTCAAATGTCGAACGACCGGTTCAACGTCCTGATCTCCCGCGTGAACGATCTTCTCGACCGCCGGATCGCACAGCAGTTCCCAGAAAGGGGTCAGGTTCACTTCCGCGAGCGGGTCGATGAGTGCGACGCGTTCGGCGGAGGCAACTTGAATGAGGCACAGCTTCGGGTGGTAAGTCAGCTCACCGATGAACTCGCTGTCGTATGCGAAGCTGCCCGCCGAGCGCAGGTGATCGATGAGCTCACGGATCTCATCGTTCGTGGTCAGCAGCGGCGCCGGGCCTTTGGGCACCAGCGGCAAATCGGGCGTGTTCTCCGGCGGCAGGGGGGCGTCGCTGTGAGCGCTGGCGTGTGCGCGCGCTCGATGATCGGCGCGCGAATACGGCCTGCGGGATTTGGGCTCTCGTTCCCCTTGATCGCTCATCCCAACCCGATCCTTTCAAGCTCGTGCGTTCGTCGCGAACGGGTAACATCGTCAGCCCCGCCACGGAATCAAGCGACGCCTGCCGAAGGGCTGAAGGGCGTCATTTCAAGCACACCGCGACATCAGGAAAAGACTTACTGTCGGAGCACCCCGTCTTCGCGGTAGCGCCCGCCGTTGCCCCAATTTCAAACTAAGGAAATGGGAATGCTTCTGTCCGCCTCATATCGACCTTCTTTTGCGTGTTTTCTGGGCCGGCACCGCGCTTGCAATCGGTTCGCGCATGCTGTTCACGGAGGCGTTAAACGATGAAGAACGGACGCACCGGCCTAACGTCCTCATCGTTGAAGACGAGCGCGTGTCGCGGCGAGCCTTAGCCGCGCTGATGTCTGCCTTAGGCTATAAAACTGAAGCGGCCGCGTCCGCGGAAGAAGCTTTGGACGCCGTGCATTCCGGCACCCATCCCGACATCGCCTTGGTTGATCTCGACCTCCCCGGCATGAACGGGCTCGACTTTATCGGACGTCTCTCGGAGATCGACCCGGCGGTCTTTCCTGTGCTCATTACCGCAACTCACGGCGATCGGCTGAGCTCGCTTCTGGCCACTCGTGGAGTGGCGTATCTTCGCAAGCCGCTGGACTTTGACCGGCTGCTGTCCCTGATCGACGAGAAGAAGTCGCCGAACTGATGCTCCGGGCACGGGTTGCCGATGTAGTGCCGACCGGAAAGCGCTTGTTTCCCGATCGCAAGCTGCTATAACCATCACCCCCCGCGGAAACGTAAGTGAACGGACGGAGCCTTTCACGCCTGAGTTGTTCCGAGCATTTCTGAGCCACGGCCGGCCTCGCGGACAGCTTCGCCGAAGGAGTCACGCGCGATGAACCTGCAATACGCCGTCGAACGTCTCTACCAGACCGGTTGGTCCACCATGGGCGAATGGGACCTCGATCATTTGCCCGACGGCCGTGCGTTTCCGTCGCTCATTGCGATCCAGCGCGAGTTCGCGCGGGCCGGCCTCGAGCTTTCGATCAAGCACAACCTGATGTTCAACTGCTTCCGCGCCACCTGGGCGCCTGCCGGCGAACCGCTCGACGAGCAACAGGCCGCCGACGAGTGCCACGGCACCGTCATCGGCACCTGCCAGCGCGAGGCGGCGGTGTACTCGCTGTCGCAGCTCCGCGAAGCGCAGGCGGCAAATCGGCCTGTCCTGGCCTAGTCGGACATCAAGCTCCAATAACTCATTGGATTGCAGTCCTTCCTTTCGCGCTGCGCGGAAAGGTCGACTCATTTCGCACCGATAACGACGGTGGCGGCATGTACCTGTGCGTGCATTGCTTGTCACTTCGATGCGAATCGGCCAGAACATTTCCATTCGCACCAAGCTCGCGAGCCTGGTGGCGCTGAACGTGGTCGTGCTCGGTGCGCTGGCGGTTTACACCGTGCAGCAGGTGCGGCTGGTCCGGCGCGAGCTGCGCGAGATCGCCGAGGCGGATGTCCCGCTCGTCAACACGCTGGCCAATCTGTCGCGCGATCAGCGCGAGATGGACGCCCGCCTGGAACGCGCACTGACGTTGGCCGGGATACGACCGGCGCCGACGGACACCGCTGCGGCGATGCAGTCGGTGCGGGAACAGCTTGGGGCGACGGACAACGCCGAGGACCGCGAATTGCGCGCAGGCTTGGATGAGGCGAAACAGGCGAGGGAGAGCGCGGCGACGCCAGAGGCGCGCGAGCAGTTTGAGAATGTCATCGCGTCACTCGAGCGGGCCGGGGCGCAACTCGCGCGGCAGCGAAGCCACGTGACTAATGCGCTCGACCTGGTCGCCGCGCATCATGCCGCAGATGCGCGGGCGATGCTGCCGGCGCTGGAGCGTGACGAGCGATCGCTGGACAAAGTCACGTCGGACGTCGCGGCTCAGATCGAGTCGTTCACCGATGCCAGCGCCCGCCGCGCCGAGGCACACGAGAACGAAGTCGTCCGCCACGTGACGGCGGCGGGGGCCGGTGGGGCGGCGGCGGGGCTGCTGCTCGGCGGGCTGTACGCCGGGAACATCATCCGCCGCCTGCGGACGGCGGTCGGCGTGGCGAAACGGCTGGCGTGTGGCGAGCGGAACTTCGACGTCCCCGTCGAGGGCCGCGACGAGGCGCGCGACTTGCTCAAGGCCATGCGCGAGATGGCCGGCGAAGTCGCACGCACCGAATCTAACCTTCAGCACGAACAGCAGCGGTCGGAGCGACTGCTCCTCAACGTGCTTCCCCGTCCGATCGCCGAGCGACTCAAGCAGAACAGCCAGCCGATCGCCGACGGCTTCGAGAGCGTCACGGTGCTCTTCGCCGACGTCGTCGGCTTCACCGCGCTCTCCGAGCGCATGCCCCCGGCGGACCTCGTGCGCGTGCTCAACGACCTGTTCAGTCAGTTCGACCAACTCGCCGAGCGACACGGCTTGGAAAAGATCAAGACGATCGGCGACTGCTACATGGCCGTCGCCGGCATCCCCACGCCGCGCGCCGACCACGCCCGCGCCGTCGCCGACATGGCGCTCGCGATGCAGGCAACCCTCGCCACCTTCGATCCCGGCGTCCCCGACGCGCCACCCCTTCGCATCCGCATCGGCATCAACTCCGGCCCCGTCGTGGCCGGCGTCATCGGCATCCGCAAGTTCATCTACGACCTGTGGGGCGACACCGTGAACGTCGCCAGCCGCATGGAATCGCACGGCATCGCCGGGCAGATCCAAGTGAGCGAATCGACGCACGCGCTGCTGCGAAACGACTACGTCTTCGAGCCCCGCGGAGCCATCGCGGTCAAGGGCAAGGGAGAGATGAACGTGTTCCTTCTCAAGCGTCCCCGCACGCCCATCCCGGCACGCGTCGCTGCCTGACGACAGCGCTGCACCATTCAGCCGCGGAGCGGCGGCAGAATGTAGCCCCGGTCGTCAGACCGGGGTATTCAGCTGGCGGAATGAGAAGCCCCGGAGGGGCGAAAGAACGAATCCGGCCGTTCGCATGACCCGTTCTTTCGCCCCTCCGGGGCTATGTATATTGCGATGATCGTGGACCCATGGCTTGCGCCATGGGCTACATTCTTTCGCCCCTCCGGGGCTCTCTTACGCCGCGCCGACCGGCTGCTGTTCCAGCAACTGGCTCCACTTCTTGCCGACGCGGTTGCGCCAGCTTCCCTTGTGGAAGGCGTAGCCGACGATCAGCGGCATAGCGAGGGTGGCCTCGCTGAAGACCATCTGCTCGAACACCGTGTCGACCTTGCCCCAGCTGCTGGCTTCCTTGAGCGTGCTGCTGCTCAGGGCGCCGTCGCGGACATCGGCGACGGTGATCTGGATGGCGTACTTATGCATTGGGGCGTCGTGGCCGAGCACCTCGGCGGCGACGACGATGTCCTGGGTGAAGTTCTTCGGCACGCCGCCGCCGATCATGAACAGGCCGGTTTCCTTGTTCTTGATCTTGATCTGCGTGAGCTCGAAGAAGTCCTTGCCGCCGTCCCAGGTCGGCTTGGGCGCGTCGCCGCGGGTCGCCTGGATGGCGACGAGGCCGAAGCCCGCCGAGCAGTCGGAGAACGCCGGGCAGAAGATGGGCACGTCGCGCTTGAAGCACTCGTACACGATCGAGTCGGCGCACTTCGGGCCGCCGTTGTTGTCGAGGTAGCGGCCGAACTCGCGGAGCAGCTCGCGGCTGCTGTACGAGCCGGGCTCGAGGCCGTCGAAGATCTTGCCCGTCACCTCGTCGCACACGCGCAGGTCGTCCTCGCTGATGAGCGTGTCGTAAATGCGGTCGATCGCGTGCTCGCGCAATTCGCCGTCGAAGAGGCCGCTCTTGAGTTCGTCCGATGCGATGTAGTGCCTGAAGCCGAGGGCTTCGAAGAAGTCCTGGTCGACGATATTGGCGCCGGTCGACACGATCGCGTCGACCATGTTGTTGCGAATCATGTCGACGATCACCTTCTTCAGGCCCGCGCTGATCAGCGAGCCCGCGAGGGTGAGGATCACGCCGCACTCCTTGTCCTTCAGCATGCGGTCGTAGATGTCGGCGGCGCGGTTGAGGTCGCGCGAGCTGAAGGCCATGTGGCCCATGGCCTCGACGACCTGCACGATCTGCGGCGTCTTGGTGACGTCGATGTGCTCGACCGTCTTACCAAGAAACTTCTTCTTCGCCTCGGCGTCATGCTTGGCCTTCATCGGGGTCGTGTTGAGCGTCTGCGGGTCCTGCTGTGCCATGGGAGCGCCTCCTCGTCGGTTCGTGGTTGAACTTCGTCGCGATCCTTAAACGCAAACAGCCACCCTCTTCGACCCGCTACGGTGTGCCCGCGGTAAGCGGTGCACCCGCCATTGCGGGCCGGGGTGGCTGAACGTCGCGCGCGTATTGTGAAAAGTCTTACGCCGCGGTCAAGGGGAGGTTCGACCTCATCCGCGAAAAATCGTTGAAGATCAGCATGTAGGGTGTGCTTCAGCACACCAGACCAAAAGCTGGTGTGCTGAAGCACACCCTACACGAAGCGTTAGCGCAAGACTTCCATCGGGCTCATCTCTTTCGCAGACATGCCTTGTACACAAGCCGCCTCACGTCGGTCGAGTGTTCGCTGACGTTGAGATTTACGCTTGCCCAGGTCACCCCGTCGCGGGTGGAGAGGTGAAGGAAAATGAAGTTGCGCTTAATCACGGCGGCCTCAATTGCGGCGGCCGTTGTTGCGGGGGCGGGGGTGTCGGCGAAGGGGGCGGTCCTGTTGTCGGAAGTGCTGGCCAACGAGGTCGGCAGCGATACCGGCGGCGAATGGATCGAGCTCACGACCAGCGACGGCGCCGCCGCGTTGCTCGACGGCTACAAGGTCGGCGACGAGGAAACGCAGGGCGGGACCTCGGCGACCGAAGCCCTCTTCGCATTTCCCAGCGGCGCGTCGATCCCCGCCCACGGCGTGGTCGTCGTTGCCGTCAGCGCGACGCGGTTCAACACCGTCTACGGGTTCAAGCCCGATTTCGAGTTCAGCGCGACCGATGCGGACGTGCCCGACATGTCGATCGACTCCGCTTGGGATCCGGACGGCGGCATCGTCAACATGAGCAACACGAACGACCAGGCGGTGGTCGTCGGCCCCGACGACACGATCGTCGATGCCGCGAGCTGGGGGAACACTTTTGCATTCGACCCGTCGCTGCAGCAACCGGTTCTGGACGGCCAGTCCTGGCGCCGCATCAACCTCACGGACACCGATACCGCCGCCGACTGGGAAGTCTCTCCCGACACGGGCGTGGCTGCGACGCGCTCCTCGCCGGGCGTGCTCACGACGACGCCGGAGCCGGCTTCGCTGTCGTTGATCGGAATCGCGGGCTTCGGGTTGCTCGGGCGACACAAGCGTCGCGCCTAACGGCAAGCCGCGCGAGTCAGTTCTGGTTATTCATCCGACGTCGGGGCTCGTTGCAATTGCGCGGGCCTCGACTTTTTTGTGCTCGAGAGAGGACAAATTCGCGCTGTTGCCGGCAACCTCGCGTGCGCGTACGGTGTGCGGCGAATGGCGGGCGACGCTAAAAGCCGGTTGCGGTGGCACCTGAAGGCGGAAAAAGCCTTCGGGCTCAAAACCGTCCCGATTCAACCGGGGGCCGAGGTGCCGCACGACGATTTGCCGCCATCGCATTGTGCCGACGAAACGGACCGCCCCACAGCGCCGGTGCCGGTTGCGCCGGTCGTGAAGCCGACGATGGCCAAATCTGCAAAAGTAGACGCGCTCTTCGCGCCGGATGCGGATGCGCCAGCGTTCGATGCGCCCGCGTTATCTCCCGATGACAAGCGCAGCCGGCTGATCGCGTTGGATCAAAACGAAGTGCGCGGTTGTACGAAGTGCCGCCTGTGCGAAAAACGCACGAATACCGTTTTCGGCGAGGGCGATCCCGACGCGAAGATCTTCTTCATCGGCGAGGGCCCAGGCGAAAACGAGGATCTGCAGGGCCGGCCGTTCGTCGGCCGGGCGGGGGAGTTGCTCAACAAGTGGATCGCCGCCATGGGTTTGCGGCGCGAGCAGGTGTTTATCGCCAACATCGTGAAATGCCGCCCGCCGGGTAACCGCGAACCCGCGCCGGATGAGACCGCGACGTGCACGCCGTACTTGCAGCGGCAACTCGAGATCATCCGCCCGCACGTGATCATCACGCTCGGCCGGCCGTCGGCGCAGTACATGCTGCAGTCGAAACTTTCGATGGGAAAATTGCGCGGCCAGTGGCACGCGTGGCGGGGCATCAAGCTCATGCCGACGTATCACCCCGCCTACGTGTTGCGTCAGTACACCGTCGAGACACGACGGGCGGTATGGGATGATTTGCAGAAGGTGATGAAGGAATTGAATCTGCCACTGCCGAAGACACGCGCGGGGGAGGGATGATCCGCAACACATCGACAATTTGCGCGTACGAGTCTTCTCGCGGTGCGTCGGTGAACGCGCGAAATCTTCGGGCGCAGAGCCGTGCGCGAACATTTTCCGCGCGGCGAGCGAACCGTTTTTGCGCGGTCAGCGCGCACGGGCTGTTGTGCCGATGTGAGTGTCGCGTGCGGGCAGCGTGACATTTGTTCCCCGACGTAGTTTTTGCGTGAAAAACGCGGCGCGTTGTCGCCCTGTTGATAACTATTTTTTCGCGGCGAAGCGCCGCGGTACATTGCCGTTTTCGTTCGAGCACATTGTTCGCGGGCCGGGCCGTTAACTGCCGTGTTGATGGGCCGGCGTGGGTAGTTCGCCGACTACAAACGACAACTGAAGAAAAGTTCGCCATGACCACGACCCACATGCAAGCGCCACGCGAGGCGCTGTCCGGTTCCTCGCGCCGCGCTTCGGAGCCCGTCGCGTTTGACCCCGCGGCGTGGCAGAGAATCCTGCATGTCGTACGCATGCAACACCCCACCCTCAACCGGGTGTGGTTCGACCAGATGTCGCCGCGGCAACTGACCAACGGCGTCATCCAGGTCACCGTCTCGACCGCGGCCCAACTCAACTTCTGCCAAGGCCAGTGCCAGCAGCCGTTCACGGCTGCGGCGCAGCAGGTGACGGGACGGCTCGTTTCCGTCAGCTTCCACTGCGACAACCTGCCCCGTGGCGGCGTCTTCAACGAGGGCGATCAGCCGCTGCCGCTGAATCCGGACTACGTCTTCGAAAACTTTGTTACGGGGCCGTGCAACCGGCTGCCACATGCGGCTGCCGTCGCGGTCGCGGAGCAGCCTGGCCAAGCTTACAACCCGCTGTTCATCCACGGCGGCGTCGGGCTCGGGAAGACTCACCTGCTGCAAGCCGTGAGTCAGAAGGTGCTTGAGCGCCAGCCGGACGCTCGCATCCTGTACCTGTCGTGCGACAGCTTTGTGAACCAGTTCATCAACTCGGTTGAGACCGGCGAGATGAACCAGTTCCGCCACCGTTACCGTCACGTTGACGTGCTGGTCATCGACGACATCCACTTCCTCGCCGGCCATCCGCGCACGCAGGAAGAGTTTTTCCACACGTTCAACACACTTTATCAACAGCACAAGCAGATCATCCTCAGCGCCGACTGCCCACCGAGCGAAATCCCGGAACTCGAAGAGCGTTTAGTGAGCCGCTTCAATTGGGGACTCGTCGCGCGCATCGAGAAGCCGTGCTACGAGACGCGCGTCGCCATCCTGCAGAAGAAGGCGCGTCTGCGCGGCCTGACGATCCCGGAAGACGTGCTCTGCTACATCGCCGCCAAGGTCGAGAACAACACGCGCGAGCTGGAGGGTGGCATCACCAAGATCCAAGGCATGGCGATGCTGCACAATGGTCGGATCGACCTGGAGATCGCCAAGTCGGCCTTGGGCGAAAGTGCGACCGCCGAGCAGAAGCGCATCACCATCCAGCAGATCCAGGACGTCGTGACGAAGTATTACAACGTCAAGATGAGCGACCTGCAGAGCAAGAAGCGCCACAAGAGCATTGCCTTCCCGCGCCAGGTCTGCATGTTCCTCGCTCGCCGTCACACGCGTTACAGCCTCGAAGAAATCGGCGGCTACTTCGGCGGCCGGGATCACACGACCGTGCTCCACGCCGTTCGCACGATCGACGCCGATATCAAGGACGACCGCGAGATCGCGGATCAGCTCAATCATCTTGAGGGCCAGCTCACCAACGCCTGATTGCTCTCCCCAAGCGAGCCTGGCAATGATCTGCAGGGGCGGCGCGAAGGCGCCGCCCCTGTCGCGTTGACACGCCCTCGCCGCAGCGCGATAACGCCCCGCGCATGCTTCATAACTCGCTGTCCCGCCACCCGCTGCTTTTGTCAATGAACAAGGAGCCGCTGGTTTTGCAGCGGCGCGACGTCCACCGAACCGTGGCGCGGCGACCCGGCGCGAAGCCGCCGGCGGGATTTGTCGAGCTGACTGGTGCTTGGTCGGTTCAACCGGCGGGGAATTCGCCCGCCGAGCGTGTGCTGGCGGCGGACGCGGAGGATTTCCTGAAGCGGATGGGCGTGACGGTTCAGGTGGACGCGCCGAACCACGTGTTGCTCGAGGTCGGCTCGGCGGAGCACGGATTTCGGACCGTCGTTTCGAAGGATCGCATCGACCTCCACGCGGCCGACGCGGGCTCGCTCTGGTCGGGCTGGGTTCACCTGGAAAACCTGATGCGCGAGGCAGGAGCGCCGTTTCTGCCGATTGGTGAGACGAGCCGCGAGCCGGTGTGGGATGTGCAGATCGCGCCGCCGACGTGGGGCGCGAATTACGCGGTGCCCGATCTGTCGCCGGAGTACGTCGGCGACGACACGTTTCGCAGCCTCGCCCACAGCGGCGCCAACGGCATGTTCGTCTACGGCGACTGGGTGCTGTACGCGAAGGACACGCGGTTTCCGGAGATCGAGCAACCCAACGCGGATCAACACTTCAGGACCCTGCGCGAGGCGACGCAGCGCGCGCTACCGTACGGCATCCGGATTTACTTCGTCGTGGTCAGCCCGAAATTGCCCGGCGATCACAAGCTCTTCCAGCGCCTGCCGCGCGTGCGCGGCGCGAAGATCAACACGCCGGCCGGCGATGTTCACGGCATCTGCTCGTCGAGCCCCGACGGCCTGGCATTTCACGCCGAAGTGATGGGCCGGTTGTTCAAGGACGTCCCCGAGCTCGGCGGCATCATCTGCATCATCGGCGGCGAGTCGTACTACCACTGCTTCATGCGCGTCGCCGGCGCTCCGATCGGCGAGACGAACTGTCCGTACTGCAAAGGCAAGCACGCCGAGACCGAGATCGCGAATTTCATGAAGGTCACGGCCGATGCCGTCACGGCGGCGCAGCCGAAGGCGAAGGTGATGGCGTGGCCGTACAGCGCATCGTACGTTTGGTCGAAAGAGCCGAACCAGCTCGATTTGATCGATCGATTGTCGCCCAACGTTCAGCTTCTCAGCGAAATCGACAAGGAGCAGACGGTCTGGCGCGGCGGGCTCCGCAAGCTGATCTGGGATTACAGCGTCGACTACGAGGGCCACTCCGACCGCATCGTCGCGCAGGCCGAACGCTGCGCGAAGCGCGGGCATGAGTTGTTCATCAAGGCCGAGACGTCGCACGGCATAGAGTTGTTGCACATCCCGTACGTGCCGGCGCTCGTCCGCTCGGCGCAGCAGTGGCAGAACATACGCGCGCTGCGGCCGAAGGGCGTATTGCAGCGATGGGGTTTCATCGGGATGTACGATTCGGCGGCAGAGCGGATCGGATATCAGGCGAGGTGGGATCCAAACTTCGCGCCCGAGAATTCATCGCTCACGGTCGCGCGCCAACTCCTCGGCCCCGATCTCGCCACGCCGGTCGTCACGGCATGGCGTCATTTCAGTGATGCGGTCCACCACATCCCGATCCTGACGACCGGTCCCTATTACTGCGGCCCGGCGTTCCTCGGGCCGTGTCATCCGCTGCCGGTGTGGAGCCCGACCGGCACGATCCCGACGGCTTTCTTCGGCAACCTCTACTACCTGCAGGAGACCGAGGCGTCGTTCGACAACGCCCGGATCGACGCGAAGGACAACCTCGTGATGACGTCGACCGGCGTGCTCGGCGCACCCGCCGACAAAGTGCAAGCCGAGTTCGAGCGTGCCCGCGACGCCGCCGCCGCGGGGCACAAGATTCTTCAGTCGCTCAAGGTTGATGGCTTGCCGCCGACCCTGAAGGCCGAGCTGATCGAGCAACAGGCGATTGGCGAGTACCTCTACCGCACGTTCCGCACGACGGTAAACGTGATCTACTACATCCGCCTGCGCGAGGGCAACGTCCCCGACGCCGACGCGCGGTACAACGAGATCGCGAAGGATGAGCTTGAGAACACGAAGGCCGCCGGCAAGATGTACGAGACCGCCCCGTGGCTGAACCACAAGCTCCGCCTCGACGTCGGCGTGAACGACAGCGTGAAGATGATCGAGGAAAAGACGAAGCTGCTCGAGGGGTTCCTTGCCCGCAAGTAAGCCGACACGCGCGCCAGCAGATGCCCACGATTCCTCTCTACGACACGACCGCGCCGCCGGATGCCTGGCACCGCGTCATCGCGCCCGGCGGGTATGAGTCGTGGAGCATCGCGGCCGACGACCGCGATCGCGAAACGCGGCTCCGCATCGAGTTCTTCGACGGCGACCCGTTCAACCAAACGTACCGGCGTGCGTACGACCGCTACGTCCGTCGGCCGACGCGCGTCCGCCCGCCGCAGCCGCGAGACTATCCGGCCGTTCGCGTCAGTCTGAGGGAATTGGACGCGGTCGCGCGAGAATTCGCCGCACCGCTTTCACCGGGCGCGCTGCGATGGAACGATCAGCCGCCGACTCTGACCATCGGCGACTCGTCACTGACATGGGATGCGGAAGGGCGGATCGTCGTTCAACTCGCCGGCCTTCTTCCGGCGACGGATCGCAGCGGAAAGATGCGCCTCGACGGCGCACTTACGTTCAACACATCGAGCAAGCAACTCATCGGTGTAGTGCGGGAGATCGAGAACAACATCGTCCGCCGCCCGATCGAGTTCAACGGACGCGGCGAGTATTCGCACACGTTCGCCACGAGCCCGCCGAAGGTCCGGGGCTGATTCGCTATTCCGTTCCCGGCACGTTCACGTTCTTCAATGTCGGGCCGGTCGACGGGACGTTCGCGGGCATGAGGCGGAACACCTGGCCGGTGCGGGCGGTGACACTCGGGCGGCCGGTGCGGTATTCGGCCTTGCCGAAATCCAGCACATAGATGAACCCGTCCGGGCCGACCTTCACGTCGATCGGCCGCTCAAGCAGTTCTGCCTTGTTGCCCGGCGCCATGCTGCGCGGCACGCCGGCGGTGTTGCGAATGAAGTCGTGGACGACCTTCTGGTCGCTCTCGACGTCGAACCGCACGACCTTGTGGCCGATCGGCCCCTTGAGCGGCGGGCTGGCATGATCCCACGCGAACGGCGCACGGTCGCCGCTCAAGGCAACGACGAGCTGCCGACGGAATTCGCTGAACGGCGTGTCCTCCGGAACGAACGTCATCTTGGCCGCACCGGACAGGCTTGGGAAAACCGCGCGAACCAAGGACTTGTCGGCCTCTGGATCCGGCGGACGGTATGCGTCGACGAGCGACGTCAATTCGGTGTAGCCAGTCGAGCGCAGCCAGTCCGGCGACGGCTGGTAACGCGAATCCGTGACAGAATGGAGGTCAGTCGTCGAGTCGGGAAAGTTGAAGTTTTTTGGCGGCGGTGAGGGGGGAATCTGCAGCACGACGTCTGGGTCGTTCCACACCGGCCGGGTGCCGCGGCCTTCCATGCCCTGGTTGGTCGCGTAGAGCACGAACAAGTCGGGCAGGAACGCCAAGCCCGCGGGCAGACGGATGCCGTACGCCTCGACGCGAAGGTCCTGGTCGACGCCGCCGCTTGGGTCGACGGAGAAGATCGCGGAATTGGGCTTGTCATCCGGTGCCGACTCGATGCGGGTGCGTTGGAACTCGCCGAACGGCTGGAACGGAGCGGTCACAGCGCGCTCAGTGTTCTGGAAGAGCCCGGCCGGGGGATCTTTTGTGAAGAATCGCGGGCCGCGCAATCGAATCGCGCGGTCGGGCGCGCTGCTCGGTACGTACGGTTTGTCCGCGAGCTTCGGATGGCGTTGCACCTCGCCGTTGTCCCAGTTGTCGAGGCCGACGACGCCGCTGTTGGTCGCGCTGCCGACGCCGAAGTACAGCCGCCCGTCGCGGCTGAACGCCAGGTCGGTGACGCCGTAATCACCCTGCGCGGGCAGGCCGGCGACGATCGTCCGGCCTTTGCCGTCGTAGCCGACGGCGGAGATGACGCCGAGGTCATCCTTGTCGCGGTGGGAGACGTAGATGACGCCGTCCTTCACCGCCATTCCGCCGATCGGCCCGTACATGCGGAACGGGTTGCTGCGGAACGGCCCAAGAATCTTGCCCTGTGGGTAGACGGTCTTCGTTGTGCCGTCGACGTAGTTGAACGCCGTGATGCGCGGCTCCGACCCGCCCGCGCCGGATTCGGCGATGAGCAGGTAGTTTCGCGGTGCGTCGAACGCCATCGCGCTCGGCGCGGTCAGGTACTGGACGTAGCGCTCGAGCTTCGTGTTGGCGGGATACTCGACGAGGCTGCGGTCGATCGGTTTGCGCAACTCCGCCGGGATGATGGCGGGCGGGCGGGCGCAGCCAGGCGCGAGAAGGGCGGCCGCGAGCAGGAGAGCGAGCGCAATTGACTTCGGCGAGCTCAGTCGAGCCGCGGATTGCGGATTGCGGATTGCGGATTGAAGTTTGACGGGAACGTGTTGCGCGCGTCGGTCGATGTTTTTGCTCGTCGTCCCGGCACTCGTCATAACACTCTCCATGCGGCCGATACGTCCCTGACTTGCAAACCCGCAATCCGCAATCGCAACCCACATCCGAAATCGTCAGATCTTCACGGCGGCCACGAGCTCCTTCACGTGGTCGACGCTGCTCTGGAACGCCTTCTTTTCCTTATCGTCCAATTCGATCTCGATGATCCGCTCGACGCCGTCGGTGCCGAGCAGGGCCGGCACGCCGACGAAGAAGCCGCCGACACCGTATTCCTTGTCGCAGTAGACGGCGGCGGGCAGGATCCGCTTCTTGTCCTTGATGATCGCCTCGGTCATCTGAATGACGGCGGCGGCGGGGGCGTAGTAGGCGGAGCCGGTCTTGAGCAGGCCGACGATCTCCGCGCCGCCCTTGCGCGCGCGGTCGACGATCGCTTCGAGACGGTCGGGCTTCACGAGCTGCGTGATCGGGATGCCGCCGGCGAACGTGTAGCGCGGCAGCGGGACCATGTCGTCGCCATGCCCGCCGAGCAGCAGTGCCTGCACGTCTTCGACCGAGCAGCCGATCTCCATCGCCAGGAAGCTGCGGTAGCGGGCGGTGTCAAGCACGCCGGCCTGGCCGATCACGCGCTTGGTCGGGAAGCCGGAGGCCTTCCACGCCACGTACACCATCGCATCCAGCGGGTTGCTGACGACGATCATCACGGCGTTGGGGCTGTGCCTCGCGACGTTCTCGGCGACGCTCTTCACGATGCCGGTGTTGGTCGCGATGAGGTCGTCGCGGCTCATGCCCGGCTTGCGCGCGATGCCCGCGGTGACGATCACGACATCGCTCCCCGCCGTTGGCTCGTAGCTCGTCGCGCCGATGATCTTGCAATCAACCCCCGCAACCGGCGTGGCTTCAAACAGGTCCAGCGCCTTGCCCTGGGGCATGCCTTCCACCTGGGGGATGTCGACGAGCACGACGTCGCCAAGCTCCTTGCTGACGGCCCAGTGGGCGCAGGTGGCCCCGACGTTTCCGGCTCCGATGATGCTGATCTTGGCTCGACGCATGGTTACGGCTCTCGCTTCCTTCTGTCTGTTCTACTGTCGGTTACGGCGTTTCCGGCTCACGCGCGCAAAGCTGCCGCGCGCCCGAGCCCACGGGGTTATCAACGGCCCGCCCCGCAGGGCCACGCGATTATCGGGAAAGGGAGCACGGTTTCAATTAGTGCCGCCGGCGGCAACCGCGGTGCTGGCGGGTTGTTGCGCAAATCCTGACAGGATCGGCGTGCCACATTCGGGGCATGGCCCGCCTGCGCTGCCGCGGAGGTCATATCCGCACGCCGGGCACAGGCCGGCGGCCTTACGCCGGCGGGCGCGCCGGTCTCGCAAAAGCTGCAAGGCCCACGGGATGATCGGGAGCAGGACCAGGACGAGTACGAGCGGGTAGTACATTCGAACCCGCCAGTACGTGGTGCCGGACGGCGACGGCATCGTGACGTTCCACCAATCCACCCCGCCGTGAGTCACCTCGACGCCGAGATGTTCCACCCGCGTCGAGGCCGGCCTGCCGGGATACGCGTCGGCGTATCCGCCTTCGCTCGACGACCATCCGATTCGCGCCGGCGCGGAGAAGTCGTGCGTTTGATACGTGGTCAAGATAAGCCGCCCCCAATCTGAGCGGATGCTGTATTCGCTGCCGCCGCCGAAGCTGAACCACAGGAGATCGCTGCGGTATCCGGAGCGCGCCCACTCAAAACAGAGCAGCACGAACAGCGCCAGGGCCATGACGCCCACGGCTCGGACGAGTCGGCGGCGCAGTCCCGATCGCGCCGGATTGGATGCTTTCGTCGAACTCATGTCGCGCTCACCGCCCCGCACTCCGGGCACCGGCCGTGACTTTCACGCAGGTCATACCCGCACGACGGGCACAATCCCGCCGCAAGCCGGCGCCGGGCGCTGCGCCGGCGTCGCCAGCGCGCGACCCAAACCGCCGGCAAGATCGTCAACACAAATGCCGCCAGCCAGCACGGCACGAGGACGATGCGCTCGACGCGCGTCGGCCGGTCGCTCGCCACGTAGCGTGCGACGCCGATGTCCCGTATTCCCGGCCGCATGAGGAGCATGGGAATCGGATCGATCCACAGAACGCGCACGAGCCGAGGCGGTTCGTCCGCGGCAACCTGGTCGTCAGCCTCGGCAGCGGTGTTGTAGTCGACGGTGTTTACGCCGCTCGCGTACACGAGCGACCCCCATGATACGCCGACGTTCCAGCTTGCAACGACGGTGCGCGTCGGCATCGGGCGATTGACCGATCGGTGCTGCAGGATCAGCGCTTTGTGGTAGCTCACGAAGCACAGCCCGATGACCGCGACGAACAGCAGCAGCGACGCCGCGCAGACCAGATTGAATGCGAAACGTTTCAAGGCCCGGTTATTCCCGTGAGGCTACGGCAGCGAGGGGGCCGGTATCGCGGGGCGAGCTCGATGCGTCCACCGGCGTGCCGCACTCAGGGCAGCGGTCAGCGCTGGCGCGGAGGTCATAGCCGCAACTGCGGCACAAGCCCGCTCTGCGTCGCGACCGCGCGCGCACGCGCCGCACCAGCCACACCGCCGGGGCGATCGAAAACAGCAGAGCGAAATAGGCCAGCGGCACGCTGACCATCCGATAATTGACCAGCGTACCGCCGAGCGACTCGCTGACGGATTCAATGCCCGCGAAGCTTTGGATTACCGGCGCGGTGTTCAAGACGGGCGGCGGGGTGGGACCAAGCGGCGGCGCGGAATAGACGGTAGAAGCGAGGTACCGCCCGGCGCGGATCGATCGCCAGAGTTCCGGAACGCGCACGGTCTTTTCCGGCCCGAGCGCGGGATACCGCTCCGCCCATACCGACGTGAGATTCCAATCCGAGAAGACGATGACGAGCCGACCCTCAACACAACCAACATGCAGGTCGTCAGGCAAGTACGTCCGCGCCCACAGGGCGAGCGTCAGCAAACATGCGAGCAGCGAGAGGACCACGAGCGACGAACCGACGCGGGAACGAGTCTCCGGACGGTTCGGGCCGTCTTGGTCGCGTTGCCGCAGCATTTGGAGAATCATACCGCGCGCGCCGCCGACGCGGTGCGTTATGTGGGCTACAATCGGCCCGACCAATGCGACCGAAATGACCTTCGGCGCATGCTAAAAAGACTGTGCGCGAAATGCGCCGCGTCGAAATGGTGGCTCGGAATCGACGCGGACCGCTCAATCGGCAACGAAGAAACGCCGGCGCGGAACGAACCCAATTTCGCGACGGCAATCATGCTGGTTAACGAGTGGCCGGGCAGATGCTTGGAGACGAAACGATGACGAATCGCTTGACGCGCGACGTGCGGAAATGTGCCACAGAGTGCCATCGTGCGGCGCGCCGATGTGCCGGAATGTGCCATGTGCTCGCCGGGAAATGTGCCCGAATGTGCCAGGTCCTGATCGCGATGGCATTGCTGGTGGGGGGTGCTTCGCGCGCTTTTGCGGAGAGCGCTAAGCCGCAAGCGGCGTCAGCGGGGAGCCCGGAGCCGATCCAGTTTGAGCAGGAGACGTTGCCGAATGGGCTCCGCGTGATTTACGCGCCGTTGCACCAGGCCCCGGTCGTCCACGTGCGCGTGCTGTATCACGTGGGATCGCGCGATGAACGGGCGGACCGGCAGGGCTTCGCTCATATGTTCGAGCACATGATGTTCCGCGGCTCGGCGCACGTGAAGCCGGAAGAGCACATGAAGCTCATCGGCATCGTCGGCGGGTACTCAAACGCCTTCACGAGCTTTGACGAGACCGTTTACGTCAACACCGTTCCCAGCAACCAGCTCGACCTCGCGCTGTACCTCGAGGCCGATCGCATGGCGAGCTTCAAGGTCAACGAGAACATCTACAAGACCGAGCGCAAGGTGGTCGCCGAGGAATGGCGCATCCGGCAGAACCGGCCGTACGGCACGCAGTTCGAGGATTTCCTGAAGAACGCGTTCACGACGCACAGCTACCGGTGGACGCCGATCGGGAACATGGACCACCTCCGCAATGCCCAGGTCGCGGAGCTGCAGGACTTCTTCAACACGTACTACCTGCCGAACAACGCGATCCTCGTCGTGGCCGGCGACATCGACATCGCCAAGGCGAAGGAGCAGGTGAAGCGAGACTTCGCTTGGATCCCGCGCGGGCCCGACCCGAAGCGCATCGCCGAGCCCGAGCCGCCGCAGACCAAGGCGCGAGAGGTCACCGTTGATTACCGCGTGCCGCTGCCGGCGGTCATGATCGGCTGGCACATCCCCGACTATAAGTCCGACGACCACTACGCCCTGGAGATCCTCTCCAGCATCCTGTCCGGCGGCCGTTCCGGTCGGCTGGATCGCGAGCTTGTTTACGGGAAAGACCCGCAAGCGGTCGGCGTGAGTGCGATGCATGTTCAGCTCCAGGACAGCGGCATCTTCGCCGTCAGCGCGACCGTCATGCAGGGCAAGGACGTCAAGGGCGTCGAGAAACGCCTGGACGAGATCGTGCAGGATGTCGTCGACAAGGGCGTGACGCAGGAAGAGCTCGACAAGGCGCGGACGCAGTACCGCGTCTCGCTGATCCACGGCCGCCAGACCGCCGACAACATCGCGACGCAGCTTGGCGATGAGGCGCTCTTCGCCGGCGACGCAAACCGCGTCAACACGTTCCTCGAGAAGGTCAACGCGCTGACGACCTCCGACATCCAGGCGGTTGCGAAGAAGTACTTCGCGCCGACCGGCGCGACGACCTTTCCAGCACAGTGGGATCCGAAGCTTGGAATTCACGTGACTTGAAGTCGCGG
>JADMIO010603912.1_pt1 | contig 77501 bp, 62 predicted proteins | sample 8958161 | NCBI WGS metagenome assembly JADMIO01 (sample SAMN16585339, study PRJNA669376) | soil metagenome | isolation source: Crop rotation soil | place: USA: Cullars Rotation, Alabama | collected 2011
GCGACAACTTGTCCACGTGGAATTCTAAGCTTAGGATCCCAATGTGCTGGAAAGGGCCTGTTTCTCTATACTTCCGTCGATCCTTCCACTCGCCAGCGGCAATCTCTGACACGTCGTAGCAGCCAGTCCGTTCCCACGGTTGTCGACGCCGCTCGTCTGGAAGTGCCTCCCGATGAGATGAAGGCCGCCATCATCTTGTTCTACAGTCTGCTGGACGAGCAGCAACGCCGTTTGTACGCCGGTCTGGAATCCATGAAGCTCGGCCACGGCGGCGACAGCATACTGGCCGAATTTCTTGGCCTCGATCCGCACACCATCGCCCGCGGCCGCCGACAGTTGCTGGATCAGGATGTCGAGGTCGGCCGGACCCGACAGCCCGGCGCCGGGCGCAAGCCGGTGGAAAAAAAACGCCCGAAGTAATTGAGGCCATCGAAATCCTGCTCGAGCACGACACCGCCGGCGACCCCATCACCGGCATTCGATGGACCCACAAGACGCCTGCTGGAATCGCCGAACTACTGCGGCAACTCGATATCGAGATCTCAGCCAATACCGTGGCGCGGCTGCTTCACGACATGGATTTTTCCCTGCGTGTGAATCGTAAAGCTGTTGCCACCGACTCGAGCCCGGACCGCGACCAACAGTTCCGTTACATCTCGTCATTACGTACCCGCTTTGAGCGCCAGGGGCTGCCCATCATCAGCGTCGATACCAAGAAACGAGAACTGGTCGGCAACTTCAAGAACAATGGCGTCAAGTGGGATCGCACGCCTGTGCGCGTCAACGATCACGATTTCCGTTCCGATGCCATCGGCGTCGCGATCCCTTATGGCATCTATGACCTGCTCGCCAACCGCGGCTCGGTCTTCGTAGGCGTCTCGCATGACACGCCAGCCTTCGCCGCCCACTCCATCGCCGGATGGTGGAAGCGCGACGGCGCTGATCGCTACCATCACCGCCGGCAGTTGCTCATCCTGGCCGATACTGGCGGCAGCAACAGCTGCCGTACTCGAGCCTGGAAGACCGAACTTCAAACCCAACTCTGCAACAGCTTCGGGCTCACCGTAACCGTTGCTCATTACCCCACCGGCGCTTCCAAATGGAATCCCATCGAGCACCGCCTGTTCTCCGAAATCTCCAAAAACTGGGCCGCCGAGCCTCTCAACAGTTACCCCAAAGTTCTCAACTTCATCCGCCACACCTGCACCCGAACCGGTCTCACAGTCTCGGCCTACCTCGACCGCAGGCATTATCCTACCGGAACATCACCCCATCCAGAACAGGTCCGTCGTCTTTCTCTTAAACGACATTCGACCCTGCCCGCCTGGAACTATACGATTGCTCCGATGTGAATCTATTGTTGCGTCAGCCCTTAGCTACCAGCGTTTGGACGATTTTCGGCACGTTGCGCGAGAGGGCATCGCACATTTGAATGATGGGCGGCAGTTCGGGAGGCCGGAGTTTCAAGACTTGCGCCAGATGCTCGCCCGCATGCTTGCACCCCGTGAAATACAGAGCAATCCGGAGCTTTTGCAGAATCCATACCAGCCCGCTGGGGAACACTCCGGTCCGCTCCGGAGAAATATCCGTATCCCGCTCCAGCGACAGCACGCGCATGGAAGTATCGTCGTCGTTGTGGACCACCTCGCTTTGCCCTGCTTGGCGCTTGAGTTCCTCCAAAGCTGGCTGTAGCGGGACCACATGGGCGGTCAGAATCTCGCACTGGGTGGCCGCTGGCAGCGGGATCCCGAAGTTGGCTTCGAGGCCTTCGGTCCGATTCCAGGGAACCCCGGGCGCCATAGCGCAGCACGGCCATTATAGCGACGGCCGATTCGTCGTACTTCTTCTCGCCAGCCTCGGGTGGGGCCGCGGCGGTGTACACGTTGCCGCACAAGTTGCAGCGCAGCTTTTCCAACTGGTACACGGTCGCCGCCAAGGGCGCCTGCCCCTGGATCCGCACCAGCACACCGGGTTCACGTTGCGGATAGACCTTGCCACCACACCCGTCCGGACAGGCATCGCCTGGCTTTAAGGATGCATGCGGAACTTGAATCTTTTGCGCTCCGCTATACGCCGCGGCGCCGTTGCCCCCGTGGCCCCGCGCTTTGCGCTTGCGGCTGCGTGCTTCCGGAACTGTCGAGGGCTTCTCCGGGGCACTGTCGATGCCTGCCTCCTGCAACACCTTCTCCGTTCTCTCCGTGCTGCGAGGACATAACAACTCGCGCAGCGACGCCAGGGTCGTCTCTTTCTTCTCCAGCAGTTCGGTTACGTAACCCAGCGTGCGGATGGCGGCTTTCAGCTTGTGATAGTCTTCCTCACGCAACGGTTCCTGTCTGGCCTGTTCCAGCAACGCCTCCAACTCCTCACAGGAGACGTCGATTCGGGGCGTACCCTCTGGGTTGGGCGCCTTCATGCTCCCACCTCTTGCAATAACTCGCGAAACCGCCGATGGACGGGAAGTCCGAGCACCTCTTTGATGGATCGGTTCGGCCGATTCGTATGATCATCTTTGCCGCGCCCCGTGGTTCTCCCCAGCATCGCCCAGTTCGCCGCCCGGTAGCAGGTTCCGCGAAACCGCTCCGGGTCCACGAAGGTTTCCAGAAAATAGATGGGGTGACCGTAGATGCGCTCCCAATCGCCCGATAGTAGCTTCGCCATGCGACTGAGAATATGCGAGGCCAAGTGCGGCACCGTAACCCAGGGCAGTATGAGAAAGCGCGTATTGTAGGCAATAAAGCGAATGTTGCGGCGTCGTGCTTCAGCGCTCCATCCTATATATCGGTCCCGGCTACCCAGGTGGCGCGGCGCGGAACTCCATGCCAGACAGGCGATCGGCCGGTCCTGCGCCCACCCCAGATACTTCAGGTGTTCGCCCACCGGTTGCTCGTAACCCAGATAATGATGATGCTCCATCAGGCTATGGAACAGCGGCTCTTGCGCCGTACGCCGGACTTGCGTGAGTTGGATTGGCCCGAGTTGACCGAGCGAGCAACTGACCGGCGTCCGGTCGATCAGCGGAGGCTGCGGCCTCTAGCGCCGCACAAACGGATTCAGCGAGGTTTGACGAACTGCGGGAAGTTCAATTTCACCCGCCCGGTGGAGCATCAACAGAAGCCCGCGACAAATCATGTCGCACAGTGCGCCGTTGGCTTGCTTCCATTGCCACGCTTCGCACAGGAGCGTTGATAACCGTCGCCGGCTAACATCAGGATGTGCCGCGATGAAAGCTTGGATAAAGGCGATGTCTTCCGCGGTAACGACTCTGCCCCGATACCTCCACTCGACCGGCATCTTGCGATCAGGTTTGCCAGAATCGAAACCGGAACGTAAGTCTTTTTTATGAACTCCCGCGTTTATGAACTCACACTCCACCCCACCGGCGCAGCATCGGTCTCCGGATTGCCGGCCGCCAGGAGCAACTGCGCCTGGTGCGCTCGCAGCGTTTTCGCCGGTGTCGCGTCGGATGGCCACCACTTGAAACGCCCTTTCGACAAGCGCTTCGTGGCAAGCCAAAATCCCTGCGAGTCATACGCCAATATCCGGATCGACTTTCCGCTCCGGCTGCGGAAGATAAACAGGCAGCCGGAAAAAGGATCGGCATCCAGTCTCTCGCGGCAAAGCTGGGCCAGGGAGTCAATGCCTTTCCTACCGTCGATCGACTCGATCGCCACCAGGATGCGCATCTGCGGCGTGATCTGGATCAGGACGCAGCCTCCCACAACGCCCGGCTCAGGGTCGCAAGATCCGATGTGGAAGCACCTTTTAACTGGATCCGGACCGTGCCACGTCGCCCTTCCAATTCAATCGTGTATTCCGGAACAGAGATTGCATGAGGGGTCAGAAGTTCGACGAATGCTGGAGCTGGCTTTCCAGAAGTTGTTCTCGCTCCCATCAGCCGTTTCAGTTTGCCACCCTCGAGATGGAGTTCGGCCGCAGTTCGGTTGATGCCATCCTTGCGGGCCAGTTCGGTGGCTGCCGACCACAACTCCTCGGGTATAGGACTCTTTCTTGCCTGTTCTGCCTCCATTCCTCGAAACGAGCACGTACTTCGTCGATTGTGAAAGCCCGGCTTCTACTACGCATGCCATTCCTCCTCACCGGTGTATCCGGCGGAAAGAACGACGGTACCAGCTATGCCTGGCAGAATTCATGCAGGTTTCCCGAAAGCTCACCGAGCACCGAAGGAGACCGAGTCTGAGTCGACGCCGTCTCTTCCAGGTTAGAATTCACCGTGTTTAATTGCCTCGTCTCGACCCACTCGCGGGGTCTGCCGCGGACGTGATCGAAGGCTGACTTAGTCTCGACGCTATACAACACAGGCCACCTACTCAATCTCATCCGTCTGGATCTGACGCGGCGAGCTTCGAGGTCGATGGGCAAAGAACTGGGCTAAAGGGTTGTCAGGAAATAACTGTGTCAGCTTCTGGGTAGGAGCTTATAGTTCCAATCGCCATGGAAGGCGTCTCTCCTGAGTCTGAGTTCGGCCATCTGTTGATCGGAGATCTTGATTCCTGCCGGGTAAACACTTGAATCGAGTTCGCTTTTCACCGCCAGCCCGGTCTTCGATGTAGTGGCGGCGATCAGATTGATGATCACCTCGTGACTGATCAGCGGCTTGCCGCGCCAGTTCTGGCTGATGAAAGAGAACAAGCGGTGTTCGATCTTGTTCCACTTGCTGGTGCCCGGCGGGAAATGGCAAACCGAAATCGCCAGGCCCGTTTCGTCGGCGAACTGCTGCAATTCCCATTTCCACAGCCTCACCCGCGCCCCATTGCTGCCGCCGGAATCGGCGGTAATGAGCAGCCGTTTGGCTTTCGGATAGCTCGGGCACCCCATCCAGCGCCACCATCGGCGGATACTCTCTACCGCGAACGCGGCGGTATCGTGGTCCACGCCCACGCTCACCCAACCCGCGTTCTGGCCCAGGTCGTAGACGCCATAGGGCGCCACCTTGCCTTTGTCTGGCTGGCGGATTTCGAAGTCGTGAACGCGCACAGGTTCGGGCTGACCTTTGAGTTGCCACTCGCGCCCCGCGTTCTTGAAGTCCCCCACCAGTTCTTTCTTCTTGGTGTCCACCGAAATTACGAGCTGGCCCTGTTTCAGATAGCTCTGCGCCTTGCGGTTAATGTGCTCAAATTGCGTGTCCCGATCCGCATGCTGGCTCCCTTCCAGCGTCTTTTGGTTGGCTTGCAGGCTGTAGTCGAGTGCATGCAGCAGCTCCGCCACCGTCCGATAGCTGACGGCGTGACCCTCCTGCCCGAGTTCCTCTGCCAATCGCCGCACACTCTTACACGTCCAGCGCAGGGGAGATTCCGGATCACCGCGCGTCATGGGATCAACCAGGTCCATGGCCCTCTTACGCCCCGCACCCTGCCGTCGGATTCGTGTCGGCGGTACCGACGAAACACGCGTCGCCTTGCGCCGCCTCAGTTCCTTCATTCCCTCGGTGATAGCGCGGGGGGAGACTCCTGTGGCACGAGCCACCGCGGAAACCCCTCCGTAGCCCATGGCGTCGCTTTCGGCGGCCGCGACCAAGCGCCGCATCCGCTCGTCCAGGAAGGGCGACAAGGAATGGAATCGGCGCTGGATATCGCTCTGTTGCACCAGCACCAGTATAAAACAAAACCGCCTCAACTTGTTCTATTTATTTTCTGACAGGCCCTAAGTGACGGGAGCGCTATTTTAGATGTCCCGATCGCAAGTCATTGATTACGTTCGTGAAAACCCTCTCTGTCAAGTCTAGAACCCTTCGGCTGAGAGGCCATAATGAGGGACCTAACTCGGCGCGATGTCCGTAAACTACTGATGCTGAACGTACTCGCCGTACAACCATTCGGCAAGGAGGGGAACCAAGATAGCGGGAGTTAGCGTAACTTATTGACTCTATGGCTCCCCGAGAAGAACCCAGTTACGAACTGGTTTGAGAAACAGGTTTTGGGCCACCACCAAGGGCTACCAACCGTTTCGATTCCCGTCGAAACGGACTTGCTGTGGGTTTCAGTTGTCAAAGACCAGACAGCACGTCCAATCATATCGAACGGCATCAGGCGATCGCTCTCTCCAGCGCCGGATCGGAGGCGTTGACCGCGAGTTCGCGCAAGTACGACTCCAGGTCCATTCGATGGGCCGCGGCCAAACGGCGGAGGGCCTCATACGTCGTTCCCTCACCCTTCTCGATCCGACGCACCTGCCTTTCAGAAAGTCCTTTGATCTCTGACTGTTTCAGCCCCATTCTCAAGCGCAGTTTCCCGATGGCTGCGCCGTACCGGCTATCGTGTAGGGCCTTCGCTGCTTCGGCTCGGGCACGTGCCCCAGGATCAATTACGGCCCGAATCGAATCAAGGTCGAGGTGGATGTCCGGAACAGGCCAGTGTATGTAGCTTCCATCTTCGTCGACGACAAAGTTTGCGCGTTCGGCTACAGGAAGGTGCTTAAGTGGTGGCATGCTGTCGAACGCGATCTCGTAAGGCTGCAGTGCACAGGACAACACGAACAAACGCTCCTTCGAGACGCTCGCTTTCGCAATGAGCTGTTCTTGCGCATTCTCAGTCCACGCCCTAAGTACTCGTCGCGGGATGCTGGAATCCGAGTACACGACTGTGTTGCGGATCATCCTGAGACCAGCCCGTTCAAACATCTGAGGAATAGAACTTGGCTGTACGTCATCTCTGACCAGCAGGGCTCGGAGTTGGTGGCGCCGGTTGGCCATTGAGACGACCTCCGAAACTTCAGGAAGTCTACTGGCTGGAACGAGGACGAAGATATTTCGGCCGCGTTCGGCGATCTGCCGGTTAGGTCGGCGAAGAGTCCGGAAACGTCGCCCCCGAGGAACCACCGCCTCGGTCTCGCGATCAAGGGTCAGCACAATCAATTCTTGCGTGCCAGTGTTCGTTTCGTTCATGGTTCCCTGCTTACTTTCTGCTCCCATTCCCTGAGCACTTCCACCCGCCGCTCCACGACGGCTTTGTGAATCCTCGCCAGGACCTTCGCCGAGGGATTCTTTTTGGCCCACTTGCAATCGAAGACCAATTCATCATCGGTACAAAGAAGGAAGTAGACACGGATCTCCCACTCGCCGCGGCGCCTTGCGTGAAGATGCGGAGGCAGATGGTCCGAGGAGTTGAACCAGAGATCCAGACCCTCCAGGACAACCGCGTCTACCTTTCCCACGCGCGCCTCGGCTGCATCGAACCTCCCGAATACGAGTATACGCCGTACCGGACATAGTGGCAATCGCTAGCGCAAGAGCGATGTCCGGTACTGTTAACCAGCGGGTTGGAATGCGCTTCATCGGATGAACTCACACTCCAGGAGAAGATCAGCCGAATACTGGTTGGGAGCGGCGACGATGACGACGGCGCGGAAACGGCCGTCGCGGTCTTCCCCTTGTTTTCCGGGCATCGCATAGCACGATCACGCGAAGTCATAACACATCTTTCGATGCTGTTAACCAGCGGGGTCGCCTTGCAGCGCCAATCCGCCATTCGCCATCTGTTCGGCCCAAAATAAGGTTCCGCGGCGGGTTCGCTGGTTAACACGCTTTCGAGTTCGCACCAATCAACGCTATGTGTTGTCAATAGCTTAGAGGGGGCGCTAAACACGCAGTTCGTAACAGGGTCCGAATCGCTCTTAAATCCACTTCCGAACACGCGTTTGGAGAACCGGAAGGCAAGCGGGTTCTCCATGGGTTAATCGCCCGGGGAGATTTCGAAGGCGCGAACACCGCTTGAAATTCGGTTTTTCAAAGATTTTGATGTACTCCTGGGAATATTCACTGGCGACGCTCGGCGGTGCCCTTCAGTTTTCTCCAAAGGCAATTCAGGCGCTTGAGCCAGTTTGAGAGTCTCGCGTCACCATCAGCTGACTTCGTCACGTTCAAGTAGAAGCCGGATTTAACCCTGGCCTCGCCAGCCCTGTTCTGGCGGTGGACACGAAGTTTGGTTTCGTCGATGTTCCCGGTCGGTTCCAAGACGAAGACTCTCCCTCCCTTCCGATCAAAGAGGGCGTCTCCGGGAACATGCGCCAGCTTGCAGGAGACCTGTCGCTTTTGATGAGATCATCCCAATGCACGGCCAGGTACTGTTCGAGTTCTGTCAAGATGGCCGAGGCGTCGCGAGCCAGTTTCAGAACCAATGACCGCCCGGACGGCCGCTCGATGTTCGTGATCAGACTGCTCATTCGTCCCGCTTCTGCCGACGCGAGGAGTTCCTGCGACAGCAAAACTCTCCGAAATGCAAATGCCTTCTTGATTCCACTGTTAGCTCCTGTCCATGCCGTCCTTGAAACGCTGGCCAGCATCGCTGCCCATCGCGTGCCGTCGCCAACAATCGTTCGAAAGGCCTGCAATTCGCCGCTCGCATCACACCGCTGCCGGACAGCGTCCAGAAGGCCGACGGCGCCAATCGAGTATTGAGCGCAGAACGAAGTATCGAGGACCCTGGTGGTCCAATCTTGCCCGGACGTCGGATCGATCCAGCCGCCACGTGTTCCATTCGTGATCACAGCCAGTGGATACGCGACTGCTTGCACCAGTTGGGTGACTGTGCACTTTGCGGCGAATTCCTTCTCTGCCCACATCGGCCAGGCCCAGCGCCTTCACAGCGCGGCTCTGAAGAAGGCAGCGCCTTTCGTTCGTACTCTACGACTGCCGTCACACCTTCGCCACGCGTGCGGTAGAACGCGGAATGGAACTTCCAAAGCTGATGGCCATCCTCGGACACAGCAATCTGAGATCGATCATGAAGTACGTCCACATGAGCCAAGCGCACATTGACGAGGGCATGCGGAAATTCGAGTCCGGATCACCCGCAGCAACAGTGAACGGTGAAGAACCAAAGCCCGAGACAAAAGGGCGCGTGAAGTGAGCCTTGGCGGCTACAAAGTCGTCGTTCGCGTCCATCTACGCCCAACCCGATATTGCTTTCCTCGTTGGGCCTGTTCGTACAACCGCTGAAGTTGGTCAAGGCTTCGATTTGAGAGCGGCCTCGTAGGTGACCCTATGCCGTTTTCCTCCCTCCATCTGGTAAGCCACTCGATCAGGAAAGGCGGCTCACCCGATCCGGTCCAAGTTCTTCGAGGGCATCCGGAATTTCGCTGCCGCAGTGCGGACACTTCACGGAGGTAGTTTACCACTTGGTGCCCGGCGCCTGCCCGGTAGATGCCGGGCAGGAAGGGGGCGAAAGAGGTAAACCGAGGAATGATCGGGAAGCACTCCGGAGCAGATCTAAATTGCTGAATTTAAGTTGTTTGCCCTTGTTTTTCGGTGGAGGCGCGGGTCGGAGTCGAACCGACGTATAAAGGTTTTGCAGACCTTTGCCTTACCACTTGGCTACCGCGCCGTTATCGTGAGGCTCTCTTTGCAAAATAACCCGTCCCGAACCCGAAAGTCAATTTCACTCCTGTCGCAATGCCGCCAACGGATCCACCCTCGTCGCCCGCCGCGCAGGCACGTAGCACGCCAGCGCCGCAAACCCAGCCAGTACCACCACGGCCCCCAGGAATGCCGCCGGATCCAGGGGACGTACTTCGAACAGCAGTTTACGCATGAGTCTAGTCAGTCCCAGTGCCGCCCCACACCCAATCACGATCCCCAAAGCCGTCAGCCGGATGCCTTGTCCGAACACCAGTCCGAGAGCCGCTCCGGGCGATGCCCCCAGCGCCATGCGCAGCCCGATCTCCTGCGTCCTCTGCACCACCGCCTGCGATACAGTCCCGTAGATCCCCACCCCGGCCAGTAGCAGCGCCGCTACCGCGAACGCCGTCAGCAACCACATCACGAACCGCCTCTCGGCAGTCGAACGCTCGACCAGCGTTTCCATCCGGTAGACGTTATACGCCGGGACGCCCTCCCCCACCGATCTCACCGTGGCGGCCAGCGTGCTCACTAGCGGCGACGGATCTCCGTCCGTGCGTATCACCAGAATCGGCGCGCCCAGCGGATTCACCGCGTACGGACGGTAAATCTCGGGACGCGGGTCGACGTCGAGACCGCCGTGCCGCAGGTCCGCGACCACTCCGATTACCGTGATCCAAGGCTGCCGCTCAGGGGAGGCGCCCAGCTTGATCCGCTTCCCCACCGCGCTCTCGCCCGGCCAGAATTTGTGCGCAATCGTCTCATTGATCAGCACCACGCTGCTCGCAACTGCGCCGTCGTGTTCGTCGAACAGTCGCCCGTCACGCAGGGGAATCCCCATCGTCGAAAAGTAATTCGGAGTCGCAACCCGGTACTCCACGTCATAGCCCTGCTGCCCCGGCATCGTCCTGCCTTCGATGAAGAGCCAACTTCCGAGATTGCGGCCTGCCATCGGCAAACGGCTGACAGCCGCAACGCTGTGCACGCCGGGGACCGCCATTAAGCTCTCGCGCATCACGCTCAGGACGGCCGCGCGCTTCGCCGGTGTGGATGCCGAATTCGGCATCTGCGTCGAAATCGTCAGCAGGTTGTGCGGGTTGAACCCAGGATTCACATCGAGCAGCCTTTGGAAACTGCGAATCAACAACCCCGAGCCGACCAGCAGCAGCAGCGCCACCGCGACCTGGGCCACCACCAGCGACGCTCGCAGACGGTGATTCCCGCCCGCCATCCCTCGTCCCGCCGCGCGCAGTGCTGCTTCCACGTCCAGCCGCCTCGCGCGCCATGCTGAGGGCAGGCCCGCCAGCACCGCGGCCGTCATCACGGCGACCGTCGTAAACAGAAGAGTGCGGCCGTCCAGCCCGATATCGCGCGCGTGCACCAGGCTCTGCGGGGCGGCGGCGATCAGTAGTTTCAAGCCTGCCCACGCCACGGCGAGTCCCAGGACGCCGCCGCTCACTGCCAGCACGAGGCTCTCCACCAGCAACTGCCGCAGCAGCCGGAAACGTGATGCACCGAGTGCGATCCGTACCGAAATCTCCCGCTGGCGCGCCGCGGCGCGCGCCAACAACAGGTTCGCGACATTGGCGCACGCCATCAATAGAACGAAACCGACGGTTCCCAACAGCAGCCACATGGTTACGCGGACCGGTCCGGTCACCTGCTCGTTCAGCGGCCGGGCGTCCACCGCGAACCCGCGGTCAGACTCGGGATACTGCTCCGCCAGCGCTATGCCGATCGACCGCACTTCTTCGCGAGCGTGCTGTAGAGGCACATCGGACGCCAGCCTTCCGATCACTTTCAGAAACCGCAGCCCGCGAATTGATCCGATCAGTTGATTGGCCGACAGTGGCAGCCAGACGTCGATATCGGTAGCGGTACCTGCCAGTGGCTCGCCGGCATAACGAAAGCGTGGCGGCAGCACTCCGATGACATTATAGGTGCCGCCATCGATGGCTAGCGGCTGCCCGATAATCTCGCGGCTGCCACCGAACTTCCGCTGCCATAGCGAGTACGAAAGCACCACGACCGTGCCGGGCTTCGCGCGATTGTCCTCTTCCGGCAGAAAGGCCCGTCCCAGAATGGGCTGCAGCCCTATCAGCGGGAAGAAGCTCTGCGACACATAAAGACAAGACAGCTTTTCGGTGTCGCCGCGGCCCGTCAAGACCACGTCCCAGACCGGCGATATCGCAGCTACCGACGTGAATGAATGCGCACGCTCGCGCAGATCGAAAAAATCCAGTGCCGAGGTCCACGGGTCGACTTCGGGCTGTTGGGCCTTCCGCGTTTCGATGGCTACAATCCTGCTGGGATCAAGGTAGGGAAGGCTGCGCAGAGCGAGCGCGTCCACCATGCTGAAAATCGCGGTATTGCCGCCGATTCCGAAAGCGAGCGTCGCCACGGCAATAGCCGCGAACATCGGATTGTGCCTCAGGAATCGCGCCGCGTAGCGCAGGTCCTGTCCCGTACCGGACCACAATCTGGCGTGTCGCACTGGCTCCGGCTCCGCAGCGTTGATGTCGCGCGCCAGTCCTTCCCAATCGCGGAAAGGGACTTTGGCCCGCTCGATCGCATCCTGCTCGGGGACCCCCGCCGCGATCGCCTCGCTGTACGCCTGCTCGAGTTGCAGCGCCAACTCAGCGACGATGTCGCTCTCCCGCGCCGGTCCAGTCTTCAGCGCCGGCAGATGTCCGCGGACGTAGGCTCTCCAGTCATGCATGGCTGAACCTCGTCAGGTGGTTCACGACCTGAACCAACTCTCGCCAATTGCGGCGTTGCTCAGCCAGGGCGCGGCGGCCGGCGCCCGTCAGACGGTAGAATCGCTTGCGCCTTTGTCCGGCCTTCTCCACCCACTTGCCTTCGACCAGGCCACGCCGTTCCAGCCGGTAAAGCATCGGGTACAACGAAGCCACATGGAACTGCAGCTTATTGCCGGACTCCGACTCGATCAGCTTGGCGAGCTCGTAGCCGTGGCGGCTCCGGCCGTCGAGTAGTGCGAGCAGGACAATCTCTGCGATATCGACTTTCCCCATAGCTGGGGATTATATATGTAGCAATGCTATATATCAAGACGCGCGAACAAAATGTAAAGTGGCGCGTGGTATTGCGGATCCAACCCCCGGCCCGTGACCGGTAGCTCCGGGGCCCCCGGTTCGTAAACAGCGCGATGCGCTATCGCGGGTTCAACGAATACGTCCGATCCCAGTACGGCACACTGCCGATGGGATCGCCCGAAATGGTGATCTCCACGCGGCGGTTTTCGATCCTGCCGGAGGCCGTCGCGTTGGACGTCAGGGGGCGGCTGGTTCCCGCGCTGCGCGCGCTAATCGACGCGGCGGGAATGCCGTTACGGACCAGAGCCTCCTTCACAGCGACCGATCGATCATAAGCCAGGCGCTCCCCATGCGCGTTGTCCGTATTCCCTTCCACCATCACCATCAGCCCTGGATCCGCCGCCACGACGGATGCCACGCGTGCCAGTCGGCTGGAGGTGGCAGGGTCCAGTATCGCACCGCGGAAATCCGTCTCGGGCAGCGTCACCACGAGTCCGCGCGGCGTATCGCGAGTTGTCAATGCGCTATTCAGTTCCTGCAACAGGCGAACGCGCGTTTCGGATTTCTGCCTGTCGGCGGCGCCGGGAGCCGGCGGCACGACTTCGACTGTAACATTGGGCGCGGGAGCAGGCGCCGGTGCGGCAGCCACGCGCGCTGCCCCCGCGGCCGCCTCAGCCTGGGCCCGCGCTGCGCGCTCCTGTTCCAGTTGCATGCGGTCCGCGGATGCCTGGCTACGCGCGATCTGCGCCTCGCGTTCGGCCTTTTCCCTGGCCTCTTGGGCTTCGCGGGATTCCGCTTTGGCCTGCGCCAGCTGCTCGGCCTGCATCCGTTGGACCGCGATCGTGCGCGCGTCCTCGGCCGTCTGCGCCGCCTGCCGTGCCGCCGTCACAACCGTGCTCCGATCCACTTTGCGAGCCTGGAAGTCCTGAGCCGTATGCAGCAACTGCTCCGCCTTGCCGAACGTATCTGCGGCATACCGGTCCGCGCCCACCGACCGCGCGATCTGCACCGCATTCTGCGCCTGGTAGACTTCCACGAGCTTCTCGTACTCATCCATCGAGAGCTTGCGTCCTTCTTCGTTTACTCTCTTCAGGTCCGCCGGCCGCATATAGGTATACTGTCCGCGCGGCATCAGCTCGTACTTGGCCTGCACGAGCTCGATATGCCCGATCGTGTCCGGCCTGACTTCGTTTTCCAGTACCACCACATCGCTGGGCTGCCGGACCGCTGAATAGGGCTCCGCGGTAACGATCATGCCGAACGCCTGCAGGTCCGTGGTGACGTGCATCCCGGCGGTGTCCGAACTGCCGGGCAGCACCTCGCCCAGGTTCTTGGGGTGTCCTTCCGGCGTGATCGCCCACAGCACGTAAGTCAGGTATTCCGGCCCGAACCGCGTAGGCGCTTCGACGCGATTGAACTTCACGTCTACTTCGGTGCGGCCCTTCTTCGATTCAACCGTCGCCTCACCTTTGGCTTGCGGCAGCAGCACGGTGCCGCGGAAGTCAATCCGGGTGGGGCCGTTTCGATACTGGTAATCCACGGCTTTCACCGTGCGTTCTACTACCGTTACGCGGTAGATCGGGACTGTTTCGCTCTTCGCGGCCGGTGATTGCGCCCGCGCTGCGATCGTGATTAAACAGGCAAGTATTGCCGGGACAATCAGTTTGCGATCCATGGACTTCTCCTTCACCGTCTATGGGAGGCAGCACACCGCATGCCACATCGAGAGTCGGCCGTGGTATCGTCCGGCCAGTTGCAGAGCGACCGTATTTCCGAAACAATGAGGGGTTCATGTCCCAAACTGCTCCTGTCGCGGGGTTCAATAACCAGGGCAAGTATGCCTGGTATCGCGAGCTCACCAGCTATCACTGGTTCGTCGTGGCGGTCGCCAGCGTCGGCTGGATGTTCGACACCATGGCCCAGCAACTCTTCAACCTGGCGCGCAAACCGGCCCTCACGGAACTGCTCGGCCCGGGTGTTCCGGGCTCGCTCGTGGATGAACGGTCCGGCATCGCGACCGCTATTTTCATGGTCGGATGGGCCATGGGCGGTGTGCTCTTCGGGATTCTGGGCGATCGCATCGGGCGCGCCAAGACCATGACACTGACGATCCTGGTCTATTCCATCTTCACCGGAATCAGTGTGCTGGCTACGGGGTTTTGGGATTTTTCGGTTTACCGTTTCCTGTGCGGATTCGGTGTCGGAGGACAGTTCGCGGTTGGCGTCGCTCTCGTTGCCGAGGTCGTTCCGGCGAGAGCCCGTCCCTACGCACTCGGTCTGGTACAGGCGGCATCTGCTTTCGGAAATATGATGGCGGCCGGGATCGGGATCGGTCTCGGCAGCATGGAACAGGCCGGCGCCATCACCGGTGCCTGGCGCTATGAATTCCTTGCCGGCGCGCTGCCCGCTCCTCTCGCCATCCTCGTCTTCAAGAAACTGAAGGAGCCGGAACAGTGGCTCAAAGCCCGCGCCGAAAAAAAACGCATGGGCTCCTTCGCCGACCTGCTTTCCGAACCGCGCTGGCGAAGGAATTCCATTGTTGGCCTGCTGTTGGCTTTTGCCGGAGTGGTGGGACTCTGGGGCATTGGTTTCTTCAGCTACGATCTCTTCCGCCCCGTCCTCGAGCATACTTTCGGTGCGCAGGGGCTGTCCGGCGCGGCGTTGCGAGGAAAGGTCACCACCTGGATCGGCGTGACTTCGCTCTTCCAGAATCTAGGCGCGTTCTGCGGCATCTACGCCTTCACTTATCTGACGCACTACACCGGACGCCGGATAGCCTTCGCCATCAGTTTCCTGGCTGCCATGCTGATGACTGCCTACACCTTCTGGAACCTCAGCAACCTCACCGATATCTTCTGGATGGTCCCGTTGATGGGCTTTTGCCAGCTCGCGCTGTTCGGCGGGTATGCCATCTACCTCCCCGAATTGTTTCCCACACGCCTCCGCAGCACCGGCACCAGCTTTTGCTACAACGTCGGCCGCCTGGTCGCCGCTGCCGGACCGCTTTCCCTCGGGCTGCTCACGAGCCATGTGTATCACGGTCCCAACGCATTGCGCTATGCCGGTGTCACGATGTGCGCAGTTTTCCTCGTAGGGCTTGCGGCCTTGCCTTTTGCACCGGAGACGAAGGGCCAGCCGTTGCCTGAATAGCCTTGTGCCCGTTCAGCGTGAACTTTGAGAAGGTCATCGCGAACAGTGAGGCGGGCTCCCGGTGTCCCGGCACAAGGGCCTCCGCGTGCGTCCGATTCGTCGGCCCCTAGAGGGTGTCGAAACTCGAAATGGCATATGTGTGCTTGACAAACGGCCCGCTCATGCAGGCGCCGAGCAAACGAACCTTGCTCCCCTCGGCGTCACGGCGTCGCGTCGGAGAAATTAAATCACGAGCCGGTGGATGCCTTCCGCAAAGATCGCGGGGGCCGTCAGCAGGCTGACAACCATGTGCGCCTCGGATTCGAAGTCGTAGAAGAAACCCGGCTGGACCAGCACGTCGCGCCGGGAGAGCAGCTCCAACGCCCATTCTTCTTCGCTGCGGATCCGGGGGACTTTCAGCGTAATGTACCAGCCGCCTTCGACTGCCAGAATATCTGCCGCGCTCCCTCCCAGGCACTTGCGGGCGACCGCCAGATTGGCGGCGGTGCGCTCTCGAATGTGCGCCTGGATAGCCTCCCCGGCTTGCATCAAACTTCGCGAGGCACACTGCACCGGCGTGCCAACCGACAGATATGTGTCGGCGATCCACTCCAGGCGCTCCATAGCTTTAGGCGAGTTCGCCACAATCCACCCCAATTTCATCTGGGGCAGTCCAGCGATTTTCGAAAGCCCGCTCATCGAGAAGACCGGACACCCGGTTTCGGAAACCAGTGTCGCCACACGTTCCGCATCGGCAGCAAACGGGTAGTCCGAAAATACCTCATCCGAGATGATGGGAACGCCCAGCCGGCGAAGCGCCTCCAGTTCATGACGCTTCACAAAGGATCCTGTCGGATTGTTGGGGTTGACCAGCACGATGGCGCGCGTGCGCGCCGTGACCTCCAGGGCATCGAGGTCGATTGCCCATTCGCCGTGATAGCTGAGAGGGTATTGGCGCACATCGATGGACTCCAGGTTCGCCAGAAACTCGAACAAGGGATAGGAAGGGCGAGGCACGAGCACATGGTCGCCCGGATTGGCCAGAAGCTTGAATAGGTACGAGTAAGCCTCGCTCGTGCTCGCGGTGAGCAGGATGCGATCGAGGTCCACCTGATGACCGCGGGCGGCATAATAATCCGCCACCGCCTGCCGCGCGTCCACCGACCCTCGGGGTAACGGGTCGTAGGCGAGGATTTGCGGATCGGCGAACGCATCGATGATCTCGGGCGGATACTTGAATCCTGCATGCGTGGGATTTGACTCCGTCAGGTCGAAGATGGGAACCCCGGCGCGGCGCTTCTCGGCCAGCAGTTGCGAGATGCGGTTGGGCCGGAAGTCCCAATGGAAACGAGAGGAGAACATGTCCGTCACCCGATTGTAACGGCTGCCCTGAGATAATCAGCGTGGAGGCCATCTCTTTATGCAGAAGGTCTTTCACTTCGACGCTCCCCGCGAGAAGTACCGTTGCGATGCTGCCATTGTCTGGTGCTTCGATAACCGTTTCGAACTGGGATTCCGCAAATTCCTGAAGCGCAAGGGTGTCCTCAATTCGGACCCGATCAAGGTGGCGGGTGGCGCCCGCTGCCTTGCCATGCCCGACCACGACCCCGAACGGGAGTTCGTCCTCGAACAGATCCGCAAGTCCATCCGCCTGCACGGCACGACACGCGTGATCCTGATGCTGCATTCCGACTGCGGCGCCTATGGCGGCTTGGAGCACTTCCACGGAGACGCGCGCGCCGAAGCACAACATCATCATCGCGAGTTACAACGTGCGGCCGGAAATCTGTTGGCCGCACTCCCCACGGTCAAGGTCGAAGCTTACTTCGTCGATTTCGAGGGCGTTTGGGCGGCCGAGCTGGACCAAGCCGCGTACGCCTGAATCGCTATTCACAGCGCAGCGCTATCACAGGGTCGACCTGCGAGGCCCGTCGCGCCGGAATCCACGCGGCTAGCGCGGCCACTCCGGTCAGCGTGAGGGCTACCTCGCCAAACACCCATGGGTCCGTCGTGCTCACGCCGAACATGAGCGTTCCGAGCACCCGCGAGAGGCCCAGCGCTCCCACGACGCCGATCGCTACCCCTATCGCGGCGAGCCCGGCAGCCTGCCCGACGATCATGCGGATGATACCGTTCCGCTCCGCGCCGAGGGCCATCCGCACTCCGATCTCGTGCGTCCTTTGCGTTACGGTGAAGCTCAGCACGCCATAAATCCCGATCGCCGCCAGCACCAGGGCGAGCCCGGCGAAGACCGCGATCACGCCGGCCGTCAGGCGTTTGGGCGCGAGGCGGTCGGAGGCCATCTGCAGGACGTCGCGGACATTGGCATTCCCTACCGTCTTCGCAATCACGGGAGCCAGATTGCGGTTCGCCCTCACCGCGATCACCGCGGCGGGCGGAGGAGCCTGCAGGTAAGGGAAGAAGACTTCGTTGAGTCCTTCCTTCGTGGCGTCCTGGAATCGCACGTCGGCCACCACGCCGACGACTTCAAAGTATTCGCGCCCACCGCTGCCGATGTGCTTGCCGATGGGATCCTGGCCGGACCAGAAGCGCCGCGCCATCGATTCATTGACGATCGCTACCCGGGTGGCGCCTTCGCGATCCTGCGCGGTGAAGAAGCGCCCGCGGCGCAGCGGAATTCCCAGGGTGCGGAAATACTCGCCCTCCACAGTGCGATGCCAGAGCACCGGGAAATCCTGTGGCCGGGTCAATTGGAAGCCCTCGATGCGCAGGCTCATGGACGCGAAATTGCCATCCAGCGGAAGCGCAGTGGCGAGCGTGGCCGAAGTGACGCCGGGAACGGCGCGCACTTTCTCCAGCATCTGTTCGTAATACGCGATCGCGTCCTGACCCTTGGGCGCCGTGACGGCCAGGCTGAGGAGTCCATCCACGCGAAAGCCTGGAGCTGTATCGCGTAAGTAGAAGAAGCTGCGGATCAGCAGGGTCGCCCCGATCATCAGCATCAATGCGAGGGCCGTCTCGGAGACGACGAGGGCACCCCACAGCCGTTTCCGGCGGCGGCTCTCGCCCGCACGTCCGCCTTCCCGGAGTGTCTCCTGCATTCGGGTCGGAGCGCCGGAGAGCGCCGGCGCAATTCCAAAGAGCACGCCCGTCGCAACCGAGATCAGCATCGTGAACCCGAGTACCACCGGGTCGATTCGGGCGTCCAGCAACAAGGTGGGCAGGCGATCGTTTTCCAGCAGCGGGATCAGCCGCATGGACCACGTGGCGAGCAGCAACCCCGCGGCTCCACCGAGCACCCCGAGCAGCGTGCTCTCCGTCAGGAACTGCGCCAGCAGGCGCGAGCGCGGGGCGCCGATAGCCGCACGGATTGCGATTTCCCGCTGCCGCGCGGTCGAGCGCGCGAGCAACAGGCTGGCAATGTTAGCGCAGGCGATGAGGAGCACCAGGGCCACCGCCCCGAGCAGGACCAGCAGACTGAGCCGCACGTCATGCGCCATGCTATCGCGCAGATTCCATACCCGCGCCTTCCAGCCGAAGCCGCGTTCGTCGAGCCGTCTGGCGATGCCATCCATTTCCGACTGCGCCTGCGCCAGCGTGACTCCCGGCTTCAACCTCCCGTATGCGGTGATCGGCAAATATCGTCTACGGTCGGCTGGATCTTGCGCGATCGGCGCGTAGACTTCAGCTGGTTTGCCATCGATGTGGAACCGTCGCGGCGCGATCCCCACGATCGTGAACGGGTCGCCGTTCAGCTTGAGAGTCTTACCGATTACGGCCCGGTCGCCGGCATAACGCCGCTGCCATAAGTCATAGCCGAGCAATGCGACCCGCGCTGCTCCCGGCCGGTCGTCCTCTGGTGTGAAACTCCGGCCCAGTGCCGGCTGCACACCCAGCGCCGCGAAGAAGCTGTCGGTCACCCGCCACCAGACAACCTTCTCTACGGTCCGATCGATTTCGACCTCTGCCGTGCCGGTCCATGAGGCGGCCATCTGCTCATAGGAAATTGCCTGCTTCCGCCATGCGCCATAGCTGCTGTACCCCGGATTGATGGGCGGGATGTTGAACTTGGGATTGTAAGCCTGGATCGAGACCAGCCGGTCCGCCTGTCGCACGGGCAGCGGCCGCAGCAGGACCGCGTAGACCACACTGAAGATGGCCGAATTCGCTCCTATGCCCAACGCCAGGGCCAGCAGGGCGATGGCGCTCACGGCGGGAGCCCGGCGCACCATCCGAAATCCATACCGCAGGTCGCGCAGGAAATTGTCCATACTGCACCGTTAGAACCCGAATGCGAGCCCGTTGTTCCAGGTATTCGGGTCCTAAATATGTTGAGAAGCCGTATATCCACTCACATCGGCCAGCTTTTTGCGCTAATATTTTTCGATGGCTTCCACCGTCTGGAAAGGCCGGATCGCATTTGGGATGGTCTCCATCCCGGTGCGGATGTACAAGGCCGCACGGCGAGAACGGATCCGCTTCCACCATGTGGTCCGGGCGGCCGGAGCACGGATGCCCGAGTTGGATGCTGAGCCGGAGCCGGAGCCGCCCAAAATCGAGGAGCGCGAAGAGTTTAAGGCGCCGTCTCCTGTGCAGCACGGCGAAGTGGAGCGCATCCATCTGGCGCCTGTCCGGGGGCCGGAGGAGGCGCCGGTCGAGAGGCCGCAAATGCTTAAAGCGTACGAGGTCGAAAAGGATCAGTATGCCGTTTTTGAGCCTGAAGAGATCAAAGCCCTGCGGCCGAGGACATCTACCGAAGTCACGATAGGCGAATTCGTCAAGCTCGACGAAATCGACCCGGTCTACTTTGACACGTCCTACTACCTGGCTCCGGAGCGAGGAGCCGAAAAGCCTTACGCATTGCTCTTCCAGGCATTGAAGGCCAGCGGCTACGCGGCGCTGGGTTCGCTGGCGATGCATGGACGGGAACACGTGGCCGTGATCCGTCCGGGGAAGACCGGACTGATCCTGCACACGCTGTTTTATAACAACGAGGTCCGCTCGAACGAAGAGTTTCGCACCGATCCGTCCACTGTCAACTCACGGGAACTGGAGTTGGCCGGGCAATTGGTCTCTATGATGGCGGATACGTTCGATCCGGCGAAACTAAAGGACGCCTTCGAGGAGCGTGTCCGCGAATTGGTGGAGAGCCGTGCCCCGGTTGCCGCAGCCGGAGCTTCGGCCATCGACGCGGGTTATCAAACTCCGGTCATCGACATCGCAGAGGCACTGCGCAAGAGCCTGGAGCGGATCCGGAAGCCCGCCCGGAGTGAAGCCGGAAAGCCCGCTGCGGCAAGGCGACGGAAGGCGCGGTAGCCGCGTCAGGCCCCGAGCTGCTGCTGCAACCACTCGACTATTCGCCGCTTATATGGCGCCGCGGCCGACGACGATTCCCACCAGCGAATTCCATGCCCGGCGCCCGCTACCGGGTACAGATCGCACACCGCTCCCGCGGATTTCATGCGATCGCACATCCGCTCCGATTGTCCGAACGGCACCAGTCGATCGGCGGTGCCGTGAATCAAGAGAAACGGCGGCATCCCGGCCCTTACGTGCTCAATGGGTGACAGGTCGGCGAGCCGCGCGAGGATCAGCTTTTCCCACGGTGTACCGTTCAGGGCACTGCGAATCGCGGGGGGAACCATCTGGGAATTCTTCGCCAGCGACACCAGGTCGGTGGGTGCATAGAGAGCCACAACCGCTTTCACAGGAGTGTTGAGCGCCGCCATCGCCGCCAGTTGCCCGCCCGCCGATTCGCCTATAAGGGCGATGCGCTCCGGATCCACGTGGTATTCGGCCGCGTGTGCCTTCACAAAGCGAAGCGCCGCTTCCACGTCGGTCACCGCGACTCCGAACTGCAGCGGATCGGTTGCCAGCCGGTAATCGATACTGAACCAGGCAAAACCGCCATCGGAAAGTGGCTGCAATAGGGGCTCGACTTCCAGCCGGCGGTCACCCCGCACCCAACCGCCTCCATGTACCAGAATGGCCGCCGGGAACGGTCCGGGGCCGGACGGGACGGCAGCGTCGAAGCGCAGGCTCATTCCTCCGGGAGCTGAATATTCGATATCGTGAAACTGCTGTATAGGCGCTGAATTGGCGGTATTCATGGAGAGGCACAGACACAAGGGCACTGCCCAGTCGAGGGCGGTCATCTACTAAGTTGGATGCCCGGTTCAGTCGGAGCGTTTCAGCACGGAAATATGGCAAACTACTCGCATGCAACATAGCGCACTTCGGGGATCCTTCTCGCTCATTCTATTCGCCGCTCTCACGGCCGCATTCGCCGCGGATGGCAAGCGCCCTATCTCCGAAACCGATCTTTACGCCTTCCAGTGGATCGCCAACGCACAGATTGCGCCGGACGGTTCCCGCGTAGTCTACGCGCACGTAAGAGTCACGCCCAAGCACGACAACTACGAAACTGCGCTGTGGCTCGTCACTACATCGGGCGCGCCGCCTCGGCAGATCACCGTAGGGCCACACGACTCCGACGCTCACTGGTCGCCGGATGGCAAGACGATCGCGTTCACCCGCGCTATCGAGAAGGACGGCAAACCGCAGCCCCCGCAAGTCTGGCTTCTTCCCATGGATGGTGGCGAGGCGCGTCCAATCACGGAGCTTCCCAAGGGCGCGGCCGCGCCAGTGTGGTCGCCCGATGGGCGGACAATCGCCTTCCTGTCCACTACCTTGCCTAAGGACTTCGAGAAGAAGAAGGACGGGGATGAGCCATCCGATGTGCGCGTCATAACCACAGCCGTCTACCGCTCGAATGGCGCCGGCTACATGGAGCCGGGCCGCCCGAACCACATCTGGGTGATCGATGTCCCGTCCGCCGGGGCGGCGCCGCAAAAGGCGCGCCAGGTCACTGCTGGTGTCTTCACCGAGACCGACGTTACCTGGTCGAAAGACGGCTCGAAGATCTACTTCACATCCAATCGCGTGAAAGAGCCTTATTACGAGGGAGCCGACAGCGATATTTATTCGGTGAGCGCGAAGGGCGGTGACATCGTCAAAATCGCCAGCATCGATGGACCGATCCATCAGATCTCGCTCAGCCAGGATGGCGGCCGCCTGGCCTTCATCGGATCGATTAACCGCGGCGCTGGAGTTGCTGAGCGTTCTTACAGCCAGCCCGACCTTTTCATCACGCGCGTCGAACCAGGTTCCACGCCGAAGAACCTGACCGCAAACTATGATTACGATATCGGCGGCGGCGTTGGCGGCGACCAGGCTCCGCCGCGCGGCGGCAGTTCGACGAGACCGTGCTGGACTGCCAATGGGCGCGACATCCTGGTTGTCGCCGGTGAAGAGGGCCGCGCCAATCTCAAGCGGGTGGATACCGAGACGGGCCGCGTGGACCCGTTCACCACCGGTGACCAGGACCTCTTCTCTTACAGCGCCACGCCCGATGGGGCCAAACTGGCCGTACTGATCTCGAGCCCGGTCGAGATCGGTGATCTCTACCTGGCGGACGGAAAGACGGGCCGGCTCCAGCAGCTCACCCATATTAACGGGGAACTGTTTGCCAAACTCAACCTCACTCAGCCCGAGATGATCTGGTACAAGAGCTTCGACGGCAAGCGCATCCAGGCGTGGGTGCAACTCCCGCCCGATTTTCAGCAGGGCAAGAAGTATCCCATGATCCTGGATATCCACGGCGGGCCTCACGCGGCCTACGGCTACACCTTCGATCACGAGTTTCAATGGATGGCGGCCAAGGGGTATGTAGTTCTCTACCCTAACCCGCGTGGCAGCACGACCTACGGCCAAGAGTTCGGCAATATCATCCAGTACGCCTACCCGGGCGACGATTACAAGGACCTCATGGCCGGCGTAGACGAACTGATCGCGCGCGGCTGGGTCGATCCTGAAAAGCTCGGCGTAACTGGTGGCAGCGGCGGCGGCGTCCTCACCAACTGGACCATCGGACACACTACGCGCTTCAAGGCGGCCGTTTCCCAGCGCTCCATCGCGGACTGGACCGGTTTCTGGTACACCGCGGATTTCACACTCTTTACACCGACCTGGTTCCGCGGCGCTCCCTGGGATCAGGAGGCGGATTTCAAGGCTCGCTCGCCGATCACGTACATCAAGAACGTCACCACGCCCGTGATGCTGATCGAAGGCGAATCCGACTTGCGCACCCCGCCCGCCGATGGCGGCGAGCAGATGTTTCGCGCGCTGAAGTATCTCCACAAACCGACCGTCATGGTGCGGTTCCCTGGTGAGAGCCATGAACTATCGCGCTCCGGCAAACCCACCCATCGAGTGGAGCGGCTGCACCACATCGTCGGCTGGTTCGACAAATACCTGATGGGCCAGGACAACGGCGAATACGAGATCCAGTAATTACCAGGAGATCCCGATCGTCACGGGAATGAAGTTCGCACCCGAACCGTGGGTGAACATGTGGTGGAAACGCGCCTCGGCGAAGATCTTCGCGCGCGAGTAGCCGATATTGAACGCGAAGCCCGCACCGCCGTCCACGCCCCCTTTGTAGATCGTATCCCGAAGGATGAACTCACCCGGGCCGGGGTAGAAACCGCCTCCACGAAACCGGTATTCCGAAATTTGGCTGTAAAGGCCGCCGCCGCCCGTGACATAGAAGTCCACGGGGCCGCGGTTATTGACATGGACCTTGGGGTCCACCGTCAATGCCCAATAACGCTGGTATCCATCCCGCGCGCCCGCACCGTTCAGGTTCCTGCGATTGGCACCAAAATCGTTGTAGGTGAAGTCCAGGAGCACGCCGACGTATTCCGTGGTAAGGCCCCCACCTCCTGTGAAGTTCCATCCCGTATCGAGTCGCGTGGCGATCGGATTCACAGGCTGGGAAAAGCCGAGCCCGAAGAAAGCGTTCGGACGGACCTCAGGCAATGACCTCTGGGCCGCGGCGGGCAACGCTGCCAAGGCGAAAGAGATTAATAACAGGAAAGCTCGGTACATGCCCCGTGCGAGGCAACTACGATACCACTGCCATCTCTCGTGATCTCAATCCGCCTCGCAGGGGTCCGGTGCAAAACCACCACCGCACGGTGCAATCCGGCCAGACCGGCAGTTTGTGCTGATACAATTTCGGTCAATGCGTACAGTCGGTTTATTTCTGCTGCTGGCCGTGGGTACACTGGCGGCCTTGGACAAGAAAGACGTCGAATACGGACGTCCGGGTGGCAAGCCATTACTACTCGACCTCCATGTGCCGGACGGAGCGGGACCGTTCCCCGCGGCGATTCTGGTGCATGGCGGCGGATTCGACGAAGGCAGCCGTAGCACCAACGTGCGGCCCCTGTTCGACGTGCTGGCCAATGCCGGCTTTGCATGGTTCAGCATCGATTACCGGATGGCTCCGGCCTTCAAGTTCCCGCAGGCCAATGCGGACCTCAACAGCGCGATCCAGTGGTTGAAAGCGAACGCCGCGGAGTATCACGTGGACACGGGCCGGATTGCCCTCATCGGCGAATCCGCGGGCGGGTTCCTCGTCAACTACGCAGGCACGCACGACACGCCCGAAACGAGAGTTGCCGCCGTAGTGGATTTCTACGGTCCGGTCGATTATGGAAAACTGGCGGAACTACGCCGCGACCATCCCGAGCGCTTCAACATGTCGAGCATAAACCGGCATGCCGCGAATGGTGGCGGAATCCACTTTTTCGGCGCCGAACGGCTGGATTCGGAAGGTCTGGCGAAATTGCACACTGTTTCTCCGATCTTTGCGGTCCACCCCGGCATGACGCCGTTCCTGTGCATTCACGGCACGAAGGATGATCAAGTGGTGTACGAGCAATCCACCGCCTTCTGCCAGGAGATGCATAAGGTGGGAGCGGTCTGCGATCTGATCACGATCCCGGAAGGCGGCCACGGAATGAGCGGCTGGCGTGCGCCGGAAATGGAACACTGGAAGCCGGAAATGATCGCCTGGCTAAAGAAGACGCTGAAGGTGAAATAAGCATTGCCGGCTGCAAATCCCAATGCTTGCTCTTTCCGACGTACCCCCCACCGGCGGTGGATTGGGGTCTCATGAGCGACACTGTCATTGAACAGAGGCCGGCCAAGCCGAAAACAGACGAGTGGAGCGAATGAACCGGGTATGTGCGTGACGAGCACTTCCGGGTTCCCGACCGTCTGGATCTGAATGCGAATTTGTGGAGCTATTCTGGCGCGCCGGCCCATCGCACTGACTCGGCACCTGCTTCGGGCCGAGCCGCGTTAGCAGGGGTGGCCAGCTCAAAAACTGCCGGACACCGGCTTTACTCGAAAAATCGGGATGCTGCCGGCCCGGTCGGAATTGAAGCGGATGGTGACATCCTCCGTCTGGCCGGGAGCCAGCGAGCTGCTAAGCCAAGAAGGCATTCCAGAAAGTATCGTGCGATCGGCGTTGATTAAGAGAAGCGTATGGCCCGTTTCCTTCCGCCGGAGTTACGTACCATCGGGGCACGCGGCGAAGTCAATCACTGCCGCGGAGGATGGGATAAACGGGTTATTATTGGGCTTCCGAAAATTACTTGCTCGGACACGAGACGCCCATTCGTCATCGTTCTAACCTGCGCTGACAGCACGTGCGACACGCAGTTTGGGTACGGCCCGCATTCCGGGCGCGTCGCGCCGGTCGACGGGGACAACAGCACCCGGCTGATCGAAGCGGTAAACGCGCCGCGTGATGGTACCTAACGCAGTTAGAGTCGATTCGCCGGTATATTCAAAATGGACGAATTCCGGTTGGATCTTCCGGGTGGGCCAGCCGCGCGGCCCGGCCTCTGCCGGGTTCGCCGGTGTGGGCGCCGCTGCCCGGGATTGTTGCCTCGCTTTTCCGCAGCACGACATCGCTATTCTCCTTGGGATATTCGAAATAAGGAGCGGGTTCTACCGGCATTTCGCGATGTCCGGTAGCCCGCTCCAAGAGACAGGCTGCGCCCGAGAGGGCCAGCCATAACAGCAGGCGCTCGCGCCAATCCGCTCCCAGCAGGACAGCGAATGGCGCGGCAACCCACAGGCTCAAGCAGTAGAAGCAATCGAGGAGCGCGCCCCAAAAGCCGCTGCCTGCCGACCGGCGGAGGCGGGCCAGCAATTCGCCTGGCCCGTCCTCCGCCTGAAACAGATGGGTCAGGCGCCAGACACTCAGCGCGCCCAACACCAGCCAATACCAGCACATGCTTACGATGCCTGAATGCCCAACAGATACTCGATGGGCCCGTAGCCATATACGGCCTGGTTGTAGCCATTGGTGACGCGGGTGCTGCAACCGAGCTGGACCGCAAAGGTGCAGAACGGCTGGTTCATTTCCAACCAGTGGCCGCTGGCGGCGGTGATATCGACCGTGACAAAGCCACTGCCATCGGCCGTCGAATCGTCAAACGTTCCTTCGAACGAGTTGCAGGCGCCGTCGATATCGCCGGTGTGGGTGTAGGTTCCGCTGATCTGGCCGGGTCCGCCGTTGCTGATCGCGAATCCGCCGATGTTGCCTTTCCGCACGGATAAGGAATAGGCGTTCATGAAGCGCTCGTATTGGTTGGCCTTGAAGCGCACGGTCAGAGGTAAGTTGGCTGCTCCCCCGAGATTGAACAAGGCACAGTCGCCCCCGGATTGGGCTTGCATGGAGACCGTATCGATAGCGAAGTCGGGACTGGAATTGTCGATGTAGAGGGTGACCATGTCGTCGGCCGCGGCGACTTTGGCGCCTGCGGCGGTGTAGCCCTCGATGCGGAAATCGATCGGACCGGGGCTGCCTGCGGGAGCGTAGAGGGCGCTGTTGATGATGGCCTTGCGTTCCCGCTGGAAGAGCCGCCAGCCGGGATCGCTCTCAATGTTGAGGTAGGCGGGCTCGGGCGCCGGTGGATCGCCATCCACGGACAGGTTGACGCCGCTCAGCGGACCGACCAGGTCGGGGATGGCGGTGATGTTGCCGACCTTGAAGTGCGTGTACTGCTCGCGGAAGAACTGCCAGGCGGTGGTGCCGTGCTTGCGCCAGCGGATCGTATAATATTTGACCTCGGGGTGATCGAGGAAGCAGGCGTAGAAATCGAGCAGGCTGAACCACGCGGCGCAGCGGGCCTGCGGCACATCGGGAGTCGGGTCCTTGGCGGTGATGCGTCCATCGACGCCGAGGGAGTTGCCGAAGCCCACGCGGTCGCCATAGCCGGGGGGTTGGCCCACGGGGGGCAGACCGGTGGGCGGGCCAATCTGGATATTGCCGATGCCTTGAATGGCATGGCTGCCCTGGCAAGCCGTGGGCACGCGTCCGACGCAGCTCTTGGGCACGCAGATGTTGATCCGCCTCAGGAAGCCGATGTTGCGGTAAGGCGCCGATTCGTAGCAATAGCCGTGGGGGTTCATCGCGTCCAGCATGCGAACCAGAACGTCCGGACGCACTTCGGTGAAGAGGTTTTCGCCGGTGGCAAGATCGACACTCGCTTCGTGAAAGTACTGAGTGAGCGAGCGCTGGAAGCGGAAGACGTAATTGCCGTTGCGGTCGGAGCTGGTGATGCCCAGACCTTCCCGTGGGCCGGTACCGGTGTACGCTCCACCGGCGAGTTCGGCGTTCGTGCGGTCGTATTGTTGGAAGTTCAATACTCCGCCGGGGATCGCGCCGGTTTCGCAGAACCGGATCAGGCGGTCGACGACGCGGGCGACGGATAAGCGGTCGAACGTCGCCGCGGAGGCGGGCGCAGCGGGCGCCAGGCTGGGATTCGAGCGGGCGGCGGAGAGCGCGGTGTTGGCATCCAGATTCGCGGCAGCGGGGCCGGTCTGTTGGATGCCGAGCAGGTCATTGAGCTGCGTAGGAGGCGCAGCTGTTTCGCGCAGCGGAATCACCATGGGCTTGAAGGGGCCGGGGTCCGGTCCAGGCCCGGGCACGGGGCGGATGCGCTCCGGATAGAGAAGCTGGATGGGCACGCGCAGCGCCGGATTTTGCAGGGCCAGGTTGAGTGCCGCCGCCGAATCGATGACGAGGTAAGGCAGGAAGCAGGGGTTGAAAATACAGCCCGATCCGTAGTAGCTCAGGTTGCCATACACGATGTAGTCGCCGAGAGTGACGGGCGTGCTGCACGTGAGAATCAGGTCGTCCAGGTCCGGATCGCCATCATCGATATTGCTACGAATATCGAGCTGGTAATTGCCTGCGTTCTGCACAGGAAAAGTGATCTCGTCGATCGAATCCACCCAGCCCGCGCCGGTATTGTTTTGGACCGTGACGATCCAGTGCGCGCCCGTTACCGCCACAGGCGCGGTTGCGGTGACGCCCGCATAAGTACCGTTGCCGGAAGTGGCGCCGGCGATTATGAACCGCTGGTTCGGAGAGCCCGGTTCTTTGAATTTCACCGAGACAGTCCACGGTCCCTGCATGTTGATTGACATACGTTGTTCTCCCTTTCAGTTTTTATGGCCGGCGCCGAGGTCCGCGATCTGGCATTGACCGATGGGATTTGGCGATTCGCCTGATCCCATCGGAATTGGGCGCACCTGTTAGTGCTGCGGAGGTGTCCTACGTTACAAGAGTGGTACTACGGCCGGCGCCGGTCGGTGTAGGCATACAAAGACGGACTGCGGGAAAGTAGTCGTGATTCGGGCAAGAGGAGGGCTCCGTCCTGCAGAGGCGCAAACTGAATGGATGCGTCGCGGGCGAGCGGGATTGTCTGCGAATACCGGCGGTAAGGGCAGGTGTCGCCCGGATGATGGGGTTCGCGCAAGGCGGCTACGGAGATCACGTGCGGACAGGTTGGGGACGCTAGCGACGGCGGTCTCAGTCACGCACGTTCAGGCTGGCGAGCCTGCTGTCCGGCGTGCCGCCTGACGATCCGGCTGGGTGTATGGCCGCCTGAAAATTACTCAAAATCCGTCCGCCCAAGCGTCATTCACCCGCCCGCCTGATTTCCTCCCGGACTATTCGTTGAACCGTATCCTCCAGGGGTTCGGGGATCCTCCAGGCCGGTCATGTTACCCTCGGATTTCGACTATGACCGAACGAGTCATCCTGGTATTCGGCGGGGCGGGCGGTATCGGGGCCGAAGTCAGCAGCCGCCTCGCCTCCAAAAATGCTGCGATCGTGGTTGCCGATATCGACGAGGCGCAGGCCATTGCGCAGGCCGCGAGCATCACTTCCCGTGCAACTCCAGCGTTCGGCCTGGCCTGCGATATCACCAAACCCGAGCTTTGCGACCGCGCAGCGCAGGCTGCCGTGGATCGCTTCGGGCGCCTCGACGGGGTCGTGAACTGCGCCGGGATCAGCCGCCCGCACGATTCCATCTCGCTCGACCCCGCGGACTGGGCGCGTATGGTGGATATTCAGCTCAATGGCACCTTCTACGTGGCCCAAGCCTGCGCCAAACGCATGTGGGAAACGGGCGGGGGCATCGTGTTCATCTCCAGCATCAATGCCGAAGCGGCGTTTCCCCGGCGCGCCGCCTATTGTTCGTCCAAGGCGGGAGTCGCGATGCTGACTAAGGTGCTGGCCATCGAATGGGCCGAACGGCGAATCCGCGTCAATGCCGTCGGGCCGGCCCATGTGGCTACTCCGATGACACGGCGCAATATCGCGGCGGGCAATGTCAGCGAAGCTCAAATCACGGCGCGGATTCCGATGGGGCGGCTGGTTCAACCAGGCGACGTGGCCGATGCGGTCTCGTTCCTTCTGAGCGATCGTGCGGGCTTCATCACCGGACATTCTTTGTATGTGGACGGCGGCTGGCTCGCATATGGTTATTTCTGATCTGCCCGGATCGCGCCGGCCGGGGCGTACCTTATAATAGGTCGCGGCGTGCCTCCTCCTATACTCGAAATCCGCAACCTGTCCTGTACCCTGGGGGGACGGCCGATCCTGCGCGATGTCAGCCTCGAGGTGGCGGAAGGAGAAACCGTGGCACTGCTCGGCCGCAGCGGCTCCGGGAAGACTACGCTGCTCAAAACCGTCAACGGGCTCGTCCGGCCCACGGGAGGCGACATCCTGTTCGAAGGCCGGTCCCAAGGCCAGTGGGACCTGATCAGGTTGCGCCGACGCATGGGGTACGTCATCCAGGACGCCGGGCTGTTTCCGCATTGGACCGTCGCAGCGAATGTGGGGCTCGTGCCGCAGCTCGAAAAGTGGGATGCCGGCCGCATCGCGGAACGGGTGGATTCCCTGCTGCGCACGGTGGGGCTCGATCCGGGTGGATTTCGCGAGCGCTATCCGCGCCAACTTTCCGGAGGACAGAAGCAGCGGGTGGGAATCGCCCGGGCATTGGCCGCCGATCCGCCCCTGCTGCTGATGGACGAGCCTTTCGCCGCCCTGGACCCGATCACCCGCTACGATCTGCAGCAGGAGTTTCTGGATCTGCGCCGGACCGTCCGTAAGGCGGCGCTCTTCGTGACTCACGATGTCCGGGAGGCGCTAACCGTGGCCTCCCGCATCGCGCTGCTGCGCGACGGCGTTCTCGATCTGCTGGCGACGCCCGAGCAGTTCCGCAAGGCCGAGACACCGGAAGCCCGCGCGTTCCTGGCGGGATTGGAGACCGGGTGAACCGCCTCGCCTCCGAAATCGTCAGCTTGTCGCTGGAGCACCTCCAACTGGTGGCCATCACCATCGCAGTGGCGGCCGCAGTAGGCCTCCCCGGTGGTGTCATCCTGGCGCGACGTTCGGGTTCTCGGCGGTGGGTCCTGGGAATCGCCAACATCGCTCAAACCATCCCCAGCCTCGCGCTGTTTGGCTTCCTCCTGCCGATTGCCGGAATCGGCAAGCTCACGGCCATTATCGCGCTGTGCCTATACGCCCTGCTCCCGATTCTGCGCAACACCCTCATCGGGATTCTGGGAGTGGACCCCGCGGTGCGAGAGTCGGCTGTCGCCATGGGAATGACGGCGCGGCAGATTCTTTGGCAGGTGGAAATGCCGCTGGCTGTGCCTTCCATCGTGGCGGGCCTGCGGATCGCCACTGTTACCGCCATCGGAACGGCAACCATCGCCGCGGCCATCGGGGGCGGCGGGTTGGGCGTCTTTATATTTCGCGGTATCTCGATGGCGGATACCAATACTGTGCTGGCGGGCGCCGTACCGGCAGCCGCTATGGCCCTGCTGGCCGATGAGGTACTGGAATGGATCGAGCGAAGATTGTCGCCTGCCTGACCGGGATGCTGCTCTCGGCCTGTTCCCGGCAGCCGCACATTGTGGTGGGGTCGAAAAATTTCACCGAGCAGATCGTGCTCGGCGAGGTCGTGGCTCAGCAGATTGAGCGACGGCTGGCTGTCTCCGTGGAACGCAAACTGAACCTTGGCGGCACTCTGCTGGCGCATGAAGCCCTGGTGAAGGGCTCGATCGATCTTTACCCCGAATACACCGGTACCGCCCTCACAGTCATTCTGAAGCAACCGCCCCAGAAAGATCCGGCACAGGTTTTGGAGCAGGTGCGCCAGGCCTATCGCGAGCGCTGGCACCTGGAATGGCTGGCTCCCCTGGGCTTCAACAATACGTTCGCCATGATGGTTCGAAGCGAGACCGCACGGTCGCTCGGCATCAGCACGCTGTCCGAAGCCGCCGCCAAACAGGCCTGGAGGATCGGCGCCGGCTATGAGTTCCAGCAGCGGCCGGATGGTCTCGAAGGATTGATGAAGACCTATGGCCTGCGCGCCGAAGGTCAGCCGGTCGCGATGGATTTAGGGCTTTTGTACCAGGCCCTGAACGGCCGCAAAGTCGATCTGATCGCCGCGAATTCGACAGACGGACTGGCTTCCGTTCTGGATATCGCGATTCTACAGGACGACCGCCATTACTTCCCTCCTTATGAATGCGCGATCACGGCTCGAGCAGAAACGTTGACTCGCTTTCCCGAACTGCGAAAGGCTTTAGAAGAGATCTCCGGTAAAATAACCGATTCCGCGATGCGCCGGCTGAACTATGCCGTAGACGGGCAACATCAGGCGCCGGCTCAAGTAGCCTCGGAGTTTCTGCGGAGTGTAGTGTCCAAGAATTAGGTAGGCAGTTCGCTCCATGGTCCTCCGGAAAATCGGCCTTAATCGGCGGTTATGGGCGGGTATATAGTTCCTGGGGATTGCGGCCGATCAATTCGCAGGCCGCAGATGAACCACCATGGCGCGGCCAAAGAGGCGCGGCGCGGGCCACCGGAGATGAAGATGGTGACAGGTCTCCTGACCGGCCCCCGGAAGTCCCCTAGTACGGTGGTAGTACATTGTTTACTTCTTTCCGGCATATGGCCAGCAGCATGATGAAATTGCATGGCTCGCGTGATCAGTCTTTTCGGATTCAGCGGTGGTTTTTTGATGCTCTCCCCCAAGCTTCGCCAATCGCTTGCGGATAGCATGCAGGGAGGAGTCCGCAGCCTCGATCAGAACAGCCCGTGGTCGTATGTAGGGGTCGGGGTGATAATGGTGCTGGCTTTTCTGGTTTTCCTGGGCAGGTCGTCGAAAGCCCAGTAGCGGGTGGCGGCCCGGCTCAGACCGCGCGCGCCCTGCGGGAGGACGCACCGGTTTCGGACTTCGCCGGTTTGCGCTCCGAGACAGCCGAAAGCCGCTTGACCTGGTCGGTCACGCAAACGAGGAACATCGGTTGGCGTGCGTTCTTCAGCAGGTCGATAATGCGGTTGGGCGCGTCTTCCAGATAAATCGATTTTCCGTCGGTGAGCAGGTGGACGTCGGCGGTGGCCTGCAAAGCCTCGCTCAAGCGCTTTCCCGTGTCCTTCTGCAGAAACCGCAGGACGCGGCGGATTTTCTGGAGGGAAAAGCCCTTGCGCCGAAGTTCCGCGATCACGGAGATTTCTACTACCTCTTCCGGCATGTAGATCCGTTTGTGGCCATCCTGGCGCGGGGAGACGACATTCCGCTCGTCCCACCACTGCAATTGCCGTAGGCTGACGCCGCAGATGCGGGAGACCTCGCTGCTGTTGAATCCCTGCGCTTCCGGCGAGGAGATGGGCCGGGATTTCCTGGCTTTAAACATTTCACACTACTTTCGTTGTGAATTAACCGTCACTTTGGATTGTACATGGGCCGTTGGCTGTGTCAATAGGCAGATGCCGCGGGGCTCCACCGGCCGTACCGCTTCTTCCGTCGTGCTGCGTTTCACCGACCGCCCGTTGCGGTTGTGAGGCTCGGTACCCGGAGCGCAATTTCCGCAGGAGTGATGGCGGATCGGGCTCTTACACTGAAGACTGGGGAGGCAACATGGACAACGAATTCGACAGCCAAGGTCAGGGTTTGAACGTGGGGATCTGGATCGGCATCGCGGTCGGAGCCGCCGTCGGGATCGGGATTGCCCTGTCCCGCCGTAAGAAGAGCCGATGGGACTCCGCGCGCGAAGTGACACGCCGTCTTAGCGATCGCTCCAGTGAAGTGGCTGACTCTACACGCGACATCGTCGACCGCGTGAAGACCATTTATGAAGAGAGCCGGAAAGTGGTCGAGGAGGCCGGCGAACTCTGGGAGCATGGCCGCAAACTCGTAGGTATCTGAGCGACCGGCGTCTTTCGATTCCCTCCGGGCGGGCCTTCGGGCCTGCCATCTTTCGTTCCACCCTCATTTTTTCATCAAATAAGTCATTGATTTTCAATAGCTTCCAGGGAATACCGCGCATGCTATAATGAAGATGTTTCAGCCTCCTCAGGAATCGAGCAGTATGAGCAGCAAGAATTTTTGGCCGTGGGACTTCAACTCCGAAGGTGAAATCTACGAAAACGTAGCGTGGGATTTGCCTGGCCACCGTCCGAAGCGTAAGGTCCGCCGTCACTCGATTTCGCGCGCGCACAAGCCTGGAATCTCTACCGTAGAAAAACACACGTCCGCGTAATCCTTACATGACCAGACGCTCGCAGTGCTGACGGCGTCAACACAGGCTATTGATTATTCGGCTGTTAAGAACAACGGCGAGAGAATTGCTCAACAGGAGAACGAGGTTTTTGAAACTATGAAAGCTTTCCTTGCTACCACGTGCATCGTGACGGGCGCTTTGCTTGCAGGTGGTTGCGCGACCAAGAAATACGTCCGCAATACCACGGCTCCGATTCAGGCGAAAGTAGATCAGGTGGGCGAGCAGACCACCCAGAACACAGGACAGATTCAGGACACTCGCAACCAGGTGAAATCAGTGGATGAGCGCGCCCAGAGCGGCATCAGTGCAGCTCAGGAGCGGGCATCCGCCGCCGATGCGCATGCGGCCACTGCGGACCAGCATGCCGGCGAAGCTATGACTCAGGCCAAGACGGCCGACCAGAAGGCCGAGCAGGCCAATCAGGGTGTCAACAGCGTACGCGAAAGTCTGAAGCAGGTCGTCGCCAACCTGGATGACTACAAACTCCAGACCTCCGTGTCGGTGCCTTTCAAATTCGACAAATATGCGCTGACGACGGAAGCCAAACAGGATTTGGACAAGTTGGTGGGCGACGTAAAGTCCGATAAGCGATTCTTCATCGCGGTCGAAGGCTACACGGATAGTGTCGGCAGCCGCACCTACAACGAGGCGTTGAGCCGCAAGCGTGCCGATGCTGTCGTGGAATACCTCGTTGCCAAGCATGACATCCCGATCTACCGAATCCACATGGTCGGCCTTGGCCAAGAGAAGCCGGTGGATGAAGCCAAGAACCGCGCCGCCCGGGCCAAGAACCGCCGCGTGGAAGTAAAGGTATTCAGCGCCGATCAAGTAACCGCATCCCTCAACACGGATGGTGCCGCCAATCGTGCCCAGCACCCGCAGCAGTAAGGCGTAGTTCAGGCACGTGTCTCCAAGCATCCGCGCCTCCTGGCAGCTTCGCTCCGAATGCCAGGAGGCGCTTTTTTATTTCTTATGTCCGACCAGGCTCTCCGCCAACATCTCAAACAATTACTGCTGGAAGAACATGCGCATGCCAGTCTGGCTGCCGCCGTTCGCGAATTTCCGATCGAAAAGGCGGGAATCCGCCCGGACGGCGCTCCCCACTCCGCCTGGGAACTGCTGGAACATATCCGGATCGCGCAGGAGGATATCACGCGATTCAGCCAGAGTTCGGAGGGCTATATCGTCCTACGCTTCCCCCATGATTACTGGCCGGCTTCAGCGGCACCCGCCGGTCCCGAGGAGTGGAATCAATCGGCAGCCGCCATTGAGCAGGATCTCGCCCGCTTTCTCAAGCTGCTGGACAATCCCCAGCGCGACCTGTTTCAGCCGTTCCCTTGGGGCGAGGGTCAAACCCTGCTGCGGGAGGCTCTCCTGATTGCCGATCACAACGCCTATCACGTGGGACAGTTGATGCTGGTGCGGCGGATGCTCGGGGCGTGAGCTAACTGCTGGAGGCCGGCGCGATCGCGGCAATTGATCGCGCCGAGAAACCCACGGCCAACTGCGTCAGCCGGCCGTTTCCCCGCCGTATGATGTGCGACCGCTCCTGGACTTATGGGTTGCCTTGTCCCGAAAGCAGACTGAGAGCGTAGTTCACGGGCGGAGCGTTGCCCTGACGCCTGAAGCGTAACGTCTGGACTGTGCTCTGGCCCGGTAAGAGAACGCCGTTGGGCAGGAATACGCGGAGGTAGGGGAAGTGATTGCTTGTCACACCGCTTCCGTTCTCCATCTGAATACCATCGGGAAGTCCATTGGCAATCATTAGGAGGTGTGTATCTACGATGGATGAACTGTTGTTCGTGATTCGATAGACATCCTGCTGCCGCTGGCTGCCGGTGTTGGAGGCGATCCGCGAAATGTTCACCTGCGTAGTCACGTCCAGGAACTCGAGACCCATGTCGCGCCGGGAGAGGGCGTCGTTGTTGGATTGAGGACGACCACTGGGCATTCGACCATCGATAGCGCCGAGCGCCGCCAGGTCAGGACGGAATTTCGAGTAGGTCAAGTCCTGCTGGTTGGGCCCTAAGGTCCCGGTGGTCGAGGCTGGATCGAAATGGACGAGCGCGGGATCGTAGAGGGCGTTCTCGAGAAAATCGGTGAGATCGTCAATTTCCTCGTCTTCAAGGCCCAAACCGCTGGGCGAGCCGGGACCGCGGGGGTTGGTGAATCGCGAGGTGAGAGTACCCGCGGCTGCGGCGACTGCGTCCTGCGGCACACCGGCGTTGAAGTATTTCACCACATCCTTCACGCGGGTGAACGAGCCATTATGGAAGAAGAACCTACCGTCCTTGAGCTGGCGCAGAGTCAAGGCGCGGAACTTAAAGGCGTCGCTGTCGAGGGCCGTGATTTCTCTGCGTCCGTCATCGCGGAAGTTCGGGTTGTTTCTCGCCGCGCGGTTCAAGGCCTGCAGCGGGTGATCGGCGAGGCCGAGGTTGAAGAAGTTATCCTCGACGAAGGTCCCGGCCCCGGCCACGTCAGGGTCGTTTACCTGCTTGTTGAGCATCGGGCCGGCGTGGCAGGAGTAACAACCAGCGCCGCGAGCTTCCCCATCGTCATGATCGCGGTTTCGATCACGAGCCGGCTGAATGGTCGCGGGAGTGAAGAAGAGCCTGGCCCCTCGCCGTTGTGCGGGCGTCAAAGCACTGTAGTCTCCGGCCAAAAACCGATCCCAGGGCGTGTTCCGGCTGACCGCGCTCCGCATGAAGGTCGAAGTCGCACGCAAGACGGTTATGTCGTTGATGAGGAGATTGCAGCTTCCAGGAGCGGGAGAAGATTGCGGAATGCAGCCCGGCGATTGGGCAGCCTCTTCGGGAAACGCGTCCCGGAAGAGCTTTCGATAGACCGGGACTTGCTCCAGTTCGGCGGACTGGAAACGAACGGGCTGAATGGAACGGGGGTTATCGTCCAACATGCGATGAGCATCCAGTAGCAATAGCGCCACGCTTTCGACCGCGGTAAACCCGAACGGGTTGAGTCCGCCCGGCGCAGAGTCCGGCTCGCCCGCAAAGCCGCCCAACAAAAGGCGGTTGTTGAAGGCGGCTCCGATGACCGAAGGCGCATTCCGGCCCACGCTGTCCAGGGCATCCAGCCGCCCGGTTCGCAGCAGTTTGCCAGGGGGTGGCAGCTTGCGACCGCGGGCCGGACTGCCCACTGCGAGTTCGAAGACGTCCGTTAGCGTGGGAAGCTCGTCCACCATGGCGTCGCCGGGGAATAGCGGACTGGGACGGAGGAGTGGAAGTATGTCCAGCCGGGGCCGGCGGCGTGGAATGAAGTTCCCCGCCTCGTCCGTGTAGCCCCGGCCCTCGCCTCCAACAGCGAAGTTGAGCAGCGTGCCGGCTTTCAGCGCGGCCTCGGGGAGATGGCAACTGCCGCACGACGCGGTCTGCTTCGTGGCAAGGACGCCACCGAAATCCGGCAGAATCCTGGCCGTTCGGACCGGGTCGTAGAAGAGCATTTTGCCGAGGAAGCGCTTGGCCTCGGTGTTGCGGAAAGCCGGGTCGAGGCTGCCGTTGGGCAGCCGCGGCTGCGGAAGATCGGAGTCGTTGGCCGGCACCCTCAATTTCTGAATTCCGCCGACTTGTTGGTCGATGAACTGGCGCAACTGGACGGGACTGTTGCCCTGAGCGGCGGCGATTCCGCACCACAGGGAGAGCAGGAGCATCCGTGCTGCCCCAGCGCGACTTTGGCGATTGGCCGCTACGAGCAGCCCGTTCGGTTCAAACTTCATGTTCGTGTACCTCCAGAGATGCAACAAAAAATAAGCTTTAACGGGTCCACGATCTATGGCGCGAGTCGACACACTTCAGGCGAGGCTGAACAGAAAGTTGGCGACTCCGACCACGGCCGCGGCGACCGCCCGGATTGCCTCGCTTGCAAAGAAATGCCGATCGGGCGTGAGAATATTCCTTCGTGCCGATATGCTGGAGGTGACCGCTGCTCAGCGGCTGCGGTGGCGCTTAGCGATAGAGATTATGGGTGGGTGGCAGACCAGTTTTCCGACCGCGAGAATCGTTCCACTCGCTGGGGAACCGTTCTGGCTGCCAAGTCTCGCGGTCAGGGTACTAATGAACGACTACTTTATCGGTCGCTAGATTGTCGTATTCATCCACCACCCGAACGGCAATCGTATGCTCGCCCGGTGCGGCATCGATGGCGAGGTCGTAATCCAGTTCCAAAGAATCAGAGAGCTTGGTAACCGGGGCGACAACCGTCCAATCGCCGCCATCCAGCGAATATTCGGCTTTGCCTAGATTGTTCAGGGCGTCGGCAGCGTGCCAGCGAACCTGCAACTTAGCGCCGTTACGGGCTGCGGTCAGGCCAGTAATCTTCGGAGGACTGTTGTCGATGACGAACACCGCGGATTCCATCCGGCCGGTGAGGACGTCAGCGGGCGGGTTGCCTGGGGCGTCGGAGGCGGTTACGCGCAGACGATATTCGCCATCCGGGAAGGCCGTGGAATCCCAGGAGAGATATTTCTCGGTGACATGGTCCTTCAGGAGCTTCCACTGGGTCTCTTTTTCGCCGCGGATCTCGACCGTATAGATCATGGCATCGCTGTTGGGATCGGAAGCTAGCCAGCGCGCGCCGACATAGCCCTTGGCCAACTGCATGGCGGGCGTCGTGCCGGAGGTGTCAACTGTAAAGGCAGGAGCGGCTTTGCGTCCGAGCGGCGGGAGCGTGAGCGTTTGGGGCGAGGGCGTCAGCAACGGATTGGTGGTTGGGGCCGGGAACCGGTAGTTGGGCGGCGTGAGGTCGATATCGTCTACGCGCGGCTCCACATTTTTGGCCAGATACGCGACATCTACCGATTCCAACTCCGGCGAGTGCCCAGTGCTGTCCGCCGTCAGGGTCGCGCGCCACTGGACGAAGCGGGCGGCGGGGGACGCCATGCGTCCGCCCTTGGCTGTGGTGATAGGCGACGACCAGGGGCTCCAGTTCTTCTGGGGCTGGTCGAGATTGCCGCTGCGGGTTTCCACGGACACCTGGCCCCCGTTGAGGTTGGCTTCGAAGCTCAGGCGTCCCCAGAGGGAGTACATGGAGGCATCGAAGACGTCGCTTTCGATCGTGCCTTCCTTCTCCAGCCCTGGGCCAATGTCATACACCTTGCCGACGTTCCCGGTAGCGGCGTAAAGGCGGCCATCGCGACCGGCCTGGAAGGCGGTGACCTGGGTAGCGGGCATGATCAGCAGAGCAGTATATAAGGTTGGAGATTCGATGCGGTAGATATTGCCCTTATTGCCCGCACCGAGGACCACGCGGCCGGTTCCGTCGAATGCGATAGCGTAGACGACTGCCTGAGCATCGTTCCAGATCCGCCGCGGGTTGCCGTTCGGCTCGATGCGATACACCTCACTGCCGCCGGGAATTGTGGCGGGCGCGGCCGGCGGAGGCGGCGCGGGAGCGGGACGCGAGGCGGCGGGGGCCGGAGCAGGGGCGCCGGGCGGGTTGACGGTCACGGTGGCGGGCGGCGGAGCGGGACCGGGCTGGGGAGCGGGAGCGCCAGCCTGCTTATTGCCAACCGCGGCGGCGTAGATGGATCCGTCACGCGCCACTGCGACCGCGGTGACTTCCTTCTTCGGCATCTGGTAAAGGACGAAGCCTTCGCCCGAAGGCGAAATACGCACGACCAGACCGCTCGGGTCGGTGCCGATGATCAGGTTATCGTTGGCGTCGAGCGCAATCGAACGGACGTGCGTCTCGTCGCTCTTGAAGAGGACTCTACCCTTGCCGTCGGGCGCGACGGCGTGAACTTCGCCGGGATCACCCGTACCGATCAGCAGGTCGCCCTTGCCGTTGAAGATCATGCCCCAGATGTACTTGGCTTTAGGAGCGTAGAAGATCTCCGGCTTGCCGTTGCCGGTGATGCGGTAAACCTTGCCGTCGGGAGACGTAGCGGCATAGACGCGGTCCTTGGAATCGACTACGATAGCGTGAATTTCCAGAGCGTCGAGGTCGGCCAGCATTTTGCCCTTGCCGTCCGGCGGAATGCGAAAGAGTTTGGCGCCGGTGCCGCCTCCGGTGTAGAGGTTGCCCTTGGAATCCTGGGCCAAAGTCCAGAGATACGCGGAGGAGGTATCGAACAGTTCGTGCGAGCGGGGAGCCAGGGAGAGCAGCCCGTCGCTGCGGACCGAAAGATTCTTGAGGACGCCTTTTTCGAAGTCGGCGAAACTGCTTTGGGTCCAGGTGCGCGTCTGCGCGGCAAAGAGAAGGGCAGCCGAAGCGGCTGCCCAGACGATCAGGATTTTCTTCATTGGAAATCTACTTGACGTGAATGCGCAGCGAATAGCTGCCGGTCACCACGTAATCGAAAGGAAGCACGGTCTTTTCGGAGGCGGTTTCGGGCGACGTGACAAGCGAGCGGTTGGGGGCGCGTCCTGCCTGCATCACGTTGAGCACGGAAGAGGGCAGGCTGGGCAGCGTCTTGTCGTCGTAGTACGCGGTGGGGCTGGATTCGAGCAAGGAGACATACAGCTTGTTGTTGGTGCGCTCCTGGTTGAGCAGCGATACGGTCTCGGGCAGGTCGATGAAGCGGTTCGACATGCCGGCCACGTACTGCATGCGATTGGCGGTATCGGCGTCGCTCAACACGATGCGGTGGTCGCCGGCGGCCAGGCCGGCAGGGATCTTCAATTTGAACTCGCGCTGGATCGGTTCGCCGCGGTAGGGGCGGAGGAGGACCTTAACCGGAACTTCATCGCCGGGGCGGACATCGGAGTTGGCGACCCAGGCGTTCTCGATGGTGGCGACGCGGCGTTCCGGCAAGAGATCCACCGTGACATCGACGCTCTTCAAGTCGGGGGTCTTCACGTTGTTCAGATAGAGGCGGTTGAAGCGGTCGCCCCACCAGGCGGCAAGGGCGAGGGGTGCGGGCATCGGCATCTCACCAGAAGTTTGCATCGTGGAGAGCGCGATCGCCGGACCGCCGCTCAAAGCGACCCTGCCGTTCAGCTTGTAAGTGGCCTCGTCGGCGAACTCGTTCAACTGGGAGAGCGAGTTGTAGAGGGTCAGCATCATGAGGTAGGGCGTCCATTTCTGGTGGACGAAGACGTTGAAGTGGAAGTCCTTCTCCTTCTTGACAGCGTCCTTTTCGCCGAGCGAGCGGACCCGCATGGTCACCGGGATCATATCGGACTGCTCGCCGAGCACGCCCATGATGCCGCTATGGCGATCCTGGTGGAGCGCACCGACGATCTCGGTGGCATTGGCCATCTTGTTCGGCTGGAAGGCGGAGGCCAGGGTCATGACGACTTCGCCCTTGCTCATAGGCATGTCGATGGGGCCGAGATTGAAGAAGGGGTGCCCGAACGCGAGCACGCGCCTGCCGTCGTTGTAAGTGACGGTGCCCACGCCCGTGACGCTCATATCACCATCCACCAGGACGCCTGCAACGGTGTCGCCCGGGTTGAGAGACTTTTCCCATCCCGGCGCGGGTTTGTTGGTGTGAAGTTCGCTGCCGGTGGCGCCACCCTGGGCGACAGTGATCCCTAACTGCTGGAACATCGGACTGAACTCGCGTAGAGCGTTCTCTTGAAATCCTGAAAAGACGAGTGGCGATTCGATTGGCACCATGGCCGCGGGTTGGGGCAGATTGCCGGAAGCGCCGGCCGAAACGACCTGCGACAGCATCTCGCTGGGGACGGTTACCTCGCTGTTGCGGGCGACCAGTTTGTCCGGAGTGCGGGCGTCCTCGGGACGCGACTTATCGAAGTCGTTGATCTCGAGCATCAGCTCGATGGGAGTGATGCCGCAGATGGAGTCGGGCGAGAAAACGCTCATGCGGAGCGCGACGGCGCCGATCAGCTTGCCATTGATATAGACCGGACTGCCGCTCATTCCGCCGGCCACGTTGGTGCGGCTGGCTTTGCCGGTCATTTTGGCCACGATGATGTCCTGGTTGGGACCCCAGACGTTTTTCAGGCGGCCGATGATTTCGACCGGAACGGGTTCCGGCTCGGTGCCCTGGAAAACGGTCCAGGCGGTTGCTTTCATGCCAGGTTTGATCTCCCTGAGCGGCATGATCTCCACTTTGCCGGCTTTGGGACGGACGAGGGGTGCGTCTCCCGGCGTCGCGGAAAACACACTGGCCGCGAAGCCGAGAAGGATCGCGGCATATCGGATCTTCATGGGATGAACGACTCCAGTTGTTCTCATTGTACTATGGCCGGCGAAATGAGAGATCGCAGACAGTTCCGGGTTCGGGGAGCGGGGGACAGACGATCGGGACGTCAGTTTCTGAATCATCTGACAGGCGGATGCCCGGAGAAGTACTTTGGAATCAGAGAAATTTGCAGCGACGCGGCAATCCCGTCCACTACAGACGGCACCAACCCCCACAGAATCGCTCATCGCCGACTGAGGTGGCCGCCCCGCATTGCCTCGATCCGCCGGCAGTTCGGAGAACAGATACCGAACTTTACCGAAAAGGGAAGTTTAGACGAACTTTCGACGTTGGCATGACTAGGCCTGGATGTCGGCGGATGCCGGGCGCGCGGGAATTTTAGACCCCCAGCCAGGGGTGGAAGCATCATCTTCCCTGCGTGGGCCTGCGGCGAGAGGCACCCCGCATGTCTGAGAGAAGGAGACCTTGATGCTTACCGATAGATCCTGGCCGGTTGCACTGACGATCGCTGCCCTTTCACCCCTGCTTGCGTTGGCGCAGTCCTCCGCTCAGGCAAGTGATCAAGCCAGAACGAGCAGGGCAGTCAGTTACATGATGGGGAGCACGTCCCGGGTGGACTTGAGGCCGGGCGCCCTGTCGCCGCAAGCCAGTGGTGAGGCGGAGGTCCAGGCAAAGCAAGGTGTGACCAACATCAAGGTTTCCGTGGAGGAACTGGTCGAACCGACCAGCCTTGGCGCCGAGTTCCTCACCTACGTGGTCTGGGTTGTCTCTCCAGACGGACGGGCAAGCAACGTCGGCGAAATCGAGCTCGATCAATCCCGGAAGGGAAAGCTGAAGGCCACCACGCCTTTGCAAACCTTCTCGCTATTTGTCACCGCGGAGCCTTATTTCGCAGTCCGCCAGCCGGGCGAGATGGTGGTGCTGGCGAATGAGTTGCGCAAGGACACCAAGGGCAAGATCGTTGTCGTGAACGATTACCCGCTCGTCAAGCGCACCCAATATGAGAAGTTGGGCAATCCACTGGGCATGAAGCCCGATCTGAAAACGATTCCCCTGGCGGTATACGAAGCACGTAATGCTGTGGAGATCGCCAAGTCGCGCGGAGCCGAACAGTACGCACCCGAGATTTTCGCCAAAGCCGAAGGCGGATTGAAGTTGACGGAAGCCGCAGTCGCCAGGAAGCAGGACAAGCGCGACATCATCGCCACAGCCCGCATGGCAGTGCAATCTTCCGAGGATGCGCGGGCCTTGGCAGTTGAGAAGCAGGAAGAGGAGCGCGTGGCAAGGGAAAAGGCCGAGGCAGCCGCGCAAGCCAAAGCAGCCGCTGAAGCCAAGGCGGCCGCCGAAGCAGCCGAGGCCAAACGCCGCGCGGATGAGGAGACCCGCCGCCAGGCGGAACTGAACGCAGCTCGCGAAGCGCAGATGAAAGCTGAAGCAGCGGCGAAGGAGGCCCGCATGAAGGCCGAAGCCGACCTGGCGGCCATGAAAGCGAAAGCCGAAGCCGATGCCCTGAAGGCGCGTGAAGACGCAGCTAGGGCCGATGCCCTGAAAGCCAAGCTGGCTGCCGAAGCGCTACGGTCCGATCTGCTCGCGCAGTTCAACCGCATCCTGGAAACCAAGGATACGCCCCGCGGCTTGGTGATCACGATGGGCGATGTCTTGTTCGACACCGGGAAATACGAACTGCGCCCGCCGACCCGGGAGATGCTGGCGAAGCTCACTGGCATCCTGGTGGCCCATTCCGGCCTGCGCCTCGAGGTGGAAGGCCATACGGACGCGACCGGCAGCGACGAACTGAACCAGAAACTCTCGGATCAGCGCGCGGAAACCGTGCGGGAGTATCTCGTAAACCAGGGTCTCGAGGGTGCAGCCATCACCGCCAAGGGCTTTGGCAAGACCATGCCGGTTGCGGAGAACACCACCGCGGCGGGGCGGCAGAAGAACCGCCGCGTCGAACTCATCGTTTCCGGTGAGATAATCGGCGTCAAGATCGGACAGTAAGCCGCGAATGCGGTGCTACGAAGTCGATTCATGAAACTGCGTGGCGGCTTTATGGATCGGCGTTCTCCCAGTCCCGAGGCAGGCTCTGCCGTTCTCGTGCGGCGAATGTGGCGCTACAAGGCCCATCCGCAGTGCGAGTCCGTAGTAGAGCCGCGGACCACAAAATCGTAACGGCGACGCGCAGTCGAACTTGTATGAGGGCGTCTAACGGGAGACGGCTATTCGATCACGACCCTGATTTTTCTACATGATTCCCGCTGTCGAAGTAGCAGCGCGGGCCTGCTCCCTGCGGCGGAAATGGCGGAACGCGGCTACACTCAGGAAGTTAATGCACACGGCGATCAGATTCCAGGCGATCACCGGGCGCGAGACAATCAAGAGGCCGTAGTAGATCCACAGAATCTGGAAAACACCCATGATGGCCGCCATGCGCGGGTTCATGCCAGCGGTAGAACGGCGGCGGAGCATCGCGACGAGGTCGGGGACGGCGGCGAATGTGGTGCCGAGACCCGCCAGGAAGCCGATGACCTCCGAACGCTGGAGATGTGGCGAGAGCAGGCTGGCCGTGTCGCGCGGGACGAGGTCGTTGCAGGCGCAGAGGGAGATCGTGCCCAGAACGAGGAGTCCGCGAGTTGCTACTTGAGTGCCGGTCATAATTGTTGTGATGCCGCAGCAGAAAGGGGAGGCGTATTGCTTTCACTCAACGCGCGTTTCGCGAGCATGCGATCGTACGTTGTTCGGAGCCCGGCAAACTTTATCCGGTTTTCGTTATTCAGGCAGTGTGAGAATCACGGTATTGCCGTGCACCAGTTAGACTTGCATGGTCCACCGAGTGGTGGTCCGTTCCTGAAGGGCGGCTGTGGATGTCGTGACGGTTGCTTTGAGCTTTCGTGCCCGGGTTTAGATCATTGCCGGATGCCACCAAAGGCCATTGCACCAGGTTGGGGCAAACCCAGGCCAGTCATTGCTTCAACGCCGCGTGCAGAATGAACCGCTGCGGGGCGTCGCCCATGAAGTAAAACGGATAGCAGGTCACAAGGGTCAGAGATGGCACGCTGCGCGTCCGCAGGACGCCAACGTTGTCCGGAGTGACGATCTCAAGGTCATCCACCGTATAGATCCGTGTGCTGCGGAAGGTGGAGATTTCGATCGAATCCCCGGGCGATATGTCCTTTAGCCGGCGAAAGAAGCCGTCCCGATGGCCGGCGATGCCGACATTCCCAGTCTCGTCCGGGCGAGCAGTTCCGGCGATCCACCCCACACCCCGGTTCAATGTCCATTCATCCGTGCCTTCGAAGACCGGCACCCGGATATCGAGCCTGCTGATGCTGAGAACTGCCAGCGGCGCTTCCTTGCGTGTCACCAGGCTCTCCCGGTAAGCCTGTACGCGCTTTTCCGACCAAAGCCTGAAGTTCACTTTACCTTGTCCGACGAGCGCCAGAGCGTCCGGGGCCGCCCTGTCCGGTGCCGTCTTCGCCTTTTCGTAATCCATCAAGGCAATTAGCGGCCCCTGATAGCGGTGAAGCAGCCCTGCCGCCAGAACCGCCCAGAAGAGCAGCCCCGCCGCCAGAAACCAGCGCTCGATTCTACTTAAGCCCTTGAGGAAACCCGCCATTTTCTGCTACCGCTCGGACTGCTTACGACTTGGGCGGAGGAGGTGGATAATTTTTGAGCAGCTTCACGACACCTTTGTCGATGTTCTTCTGCCGCTTGTCCGGTTTCGCCTTCGGATTGAGCGTCTTGGTCGCCGTTCCACGCCACACCAGTTGCTTTTTGGCGGCATCGTACATATCCAGACCCACTTCGCCGATGTGGATGGTGCTGGTCGTTCCGGTGCTCATGCTGCTCCCCATGCCGCCCCCATACCAGCCGCGTCCCCAGCCGGCGCCGTATCCAAAATCGGTGCTGTACGAGCTGAACTCCTTCTCCTGGCCGATGGTGACCTGGAGGGCGATAAAGAGATCGGCCGAATCACCGTCCGTTTTCGTCAGGCCCTTCTTGGCCAACTCTCCGTCGATCGAGTTGCGCAGCGCCTGATCCGTCAACTGGTCGATAGGAGTAGCATCCTTTAACTGGACCCACTTGTAGGTCTTATAATCCGAGAAATTGGCGCCCTTGTCGAAGTTGTAGCGAACATCCTGGGCGAAACCGCAGGTCGCGAGGAGCGCTAGCGGAAGAATCATGCGTACCAGCTTCATGCGAATAACCTCCAATACTGTACTGGGATGAGCGGAAAGTCCCACGCACCCCGGCATCAAGATGACCTGTGATCAAGGCGCGATTTAACTTTTGGGGTCACCAGGCGGTGGGGGTCCACGATTTGTCCGGATTGAATCTTGTCATGGCCTTGGCCAGCGCGCCGGTCTGGGAACCGAGGTCCTTTTCGTAGACCACTCCGCTTTGGTTAACAATGAACGTCGTGATGCCGGAGACACCGTATTCGGCCGGCCAGGCGACGAGGGCGAAGCCGCCGATCATCAGGCCGTGAACCACATAGTCCCGCGCTCCATCTTCGGCATCGGGACCTTGCGAAAGAAGGACTTTGTAGAGATAGCCGTGATATCCCTTGTTCGATCCAGGCAGGTATCCCTGTGCAGATGCCTTTGCGAAGCCTTCAGCTACGGGGCTGTCCTCGCCGGGCCAATACAGGCCATCCTTTTTCCCTTCCGTGCTAGCGATCTTCTGGGCGTACTCCAGCACGCCGTTGTTGTCCCAATCCGTCTCGGCATACATCTGCTGGGCCTCCACGTATCCGCGGCAGATTTCGATGGCATCCAGTTCATTGCCGCCGATGATCCGATTGCGGATCTCCGTTTTACCCTCCTGGAGGTCGAAGTACCAGCGGTTGTTCTTGCGGAGAAGTGGAATGGCAAACGGAAACTCATCGGCGCCGACGAAGAGGGTGACCCGGTCCGGGTTAGCCTCGTCCGTTTCCAGCTTGGTCTTCTCGGACGCCCGGCGATTGAAATCGGCGAGTAGTTTTTTATCCTCAACCGAGTCGCCCGTGCGCACGACGTCCGTGGATGCGGGGCCCAGAAGCGTTCGAACGGCGTCCAAGCCGCTGCCGGCCGCCTTCACGAGCGCGTCAGAGGCTTCCTGCGGAGTGGCGTAGGTCGGGGTTCCCTGCGGTTGAGCGATCAGCAGGGCGGATGCTGCGAGAAGCGCAAAACAAGTCAGTCTGTTTATCATGGTTTGAATCCTTTTACCGGCGGCGACCCCCGCCGCGTGACATTCCTCCGGAGCGCGATCCGCCACCACCACCGCCGCCACCACTGCGGCTTTGCCGGGAGCTCGAGAATCCCCGATTGCTGGCCGCCTCTGTTCGGGACCGGTCGCCTCCGCCGAAGGCGCTGTTGGACCGGTTACCGCCGCCGACATCGCGGTTACCAACGCGATCCTGGCTGTCTCGTGATTGCGCCCGATTGGCGCCGGAATCACGGCCTAGCCCACTGGAATCTCGGCCCGGTCCACCGGAATCGCGTCCTAGCCCTCCGGAATCGCGCCCACTGCCGCGATTGTTCTGATTGGACCTGCCGTCGAATCGTTCGTTGCGTCCCGCGGAGTCGCGGTTACTTCCGCCGAATCGTTGCGCCGTGTCCCGGTTGTTGTATGGCACGGATCGGCGGTGTTCTGGATTGTGCTGCCAACTGCTGTTTCCCGACCCGATGTTGTTGCGGTTTCCGCCATTGATCTGGGTGCGGTTTCCTCCGTTGATATTGTTGTACCCGTATCGCGTGTTGAAGTTATTGTTGATATTGATGTTGGCGGTTCCTCCCCAACTGCAACCCCAGCCGTAGCCGCCACCGCAGCACCCGCCCCACATGGCGCCCATCATGACCCCGACGCCGAAGCTGACCGCAGCTGTCGCGGCGACAGCGCCCCACGGATAGGTAACCGGGGGGTATGCGTAAACGGGCGCCGCTCCGTAGACGACTACGGGGTCATAAGTGGGCACATAGATCACCTGAGGGTTGGATGGCTGGATTTCAATGACGGTTTTCGTCTCCACCGTCTTGACTTCCACCTTCTGTTCCTTCGTGCTCTGCAGCTTGCCCCCATCCTTCGCCTTTTTCCGCATCCGTTGAACGGCATCCATGACCTCGGTTTGTTGATCGAGGAACGCATTGCCCAAGTCCTGTGTCCACTGGATGTTGGTATCGAGAAGCTTGAGCGCGTCGGGGAAGGCGACCAAGGCGGCCACGCTTGCGTCCCAGCCCTGTTTGGCGGCATTCTTTGTCAGCTCCTCGCCCTTGAGCTTCGGATTCGCCTTAACCCAGCGAGCGGCCTGGACGATCTCCAAGGGGTACGTCGTAGCTGCGAGGATCTGCGCGAGCAGGGGATCGGGATATAGCGCGATGGGAGCGACCAGGCTGTCCAACTGGTCCGGCGATTTCGTCTTCGGCTTCTCTGTTGGCGTACCGGCAGCCGGCGGTTGCTGCGCCACGAGGGGCACGTCGCCCGGCACGAGAGCCACGGCGCACGCCAGCGCAATCGGGCGAAGCCAGCCGCGATGTTTCACGAGGGTCATCGAACACTCCTTGAAGCCTGCATCCGCCGACACAGATGCGCGCCGAAGAGACGGAGTGTTCTTTTTTGGAGGAACCGGCGCGACGGGACTCAGATCTCGCGGTAACTCAACAGAATCGCGCCAATCAGGATGAAGCAGGCCGGCCAGACCCACGCCACAAAGTATTCGCGTCCGCGGGGCGGAAGCCGGATCTCCAGCCAGCGCGACCAGCCGGCCAGAACCGCGAGGCAGGCCAAGGAAATGTGGCTCATCTCCGCAAAGTACTCGTCCCGCACGTTGCCCAGGGAGTGGGAGTGGGTCAAAAGCAATGCGCCGCCGAGGGCACATACCAATGGGAACACCAGCCCGGCGCGAGAGGGCGAGAGGCGGCGGGTCTGGACCGCCCATTCAAACAGGGCGAACAGAACAATGAGCAGGACGAAGACGCGGTGCTGGGCAACTTCGGCCACCTGAAAGCTCTCCCAAAAACCACGTGGGCCGAGCGGCCAGTTTTCGGAGTCGGCGCGCAGAAAGAGGAAGACTGCCAGCCCCAGAAAGGCGAGCGGCCAGATCCGCGCCCATCGCAAGCGCCGCGCCAGCAGAGACAGGATGCCGACGGCCGCCACCACGATTCCGGCCCAGTGGTGGTTGTATTCGGACCAGTCGATATCCGCGGCCGAGTTGGGCTTCGAGAACTGGCCGGGAACGAAAGAGCGGGGCAGACGCGGGTCCTCCGGCGGGCGGATCGGCGTAGCCGGAGAAAGCTCGCTTACCGATGGAGTCTGCAATCTAGGCCATCGGGGCATCATCCGCGCCGGAATGTCGGCCGCGGCGACGAGGTCCGCCTGCACGTCAACAGCGGGCGGAGTGGATGTCAGAGAAGCAGCAGCAAGGAGAATCGTAAAGCCGATTCCCAGTTCGGCCTCGCCGAACCGCTGCAACGGCAGGATGCCCGGAACGACGTCCGCGCGGGCGGCGCGCACGATCCGTAGATTGAGGGCTCCCAGAAAGAGGATTGCGGCAGTGAGCGCAATTTTCGCGATCAACATAATCCCGTATATAGTTCCCATCAGCGCTGCCGGAGACGCGACATATATGAGGGAAAGGCCTACTCCCGCCAAAGCAATACCCGACACGGAGAGGATCGCGAGGCGCGAGAATCGGCTCACGATGTGAGCGCCCTTCACAGGATAGGGGAGCCTTCGGAGGGTGAGCAGGAGATAGAGCATGCCGCCAATCCACGCCGCGCCGGCAAGATGGTGAACGCCGGTCAGCGCCATAGCCGTCCAACGGTAATCGATCCGCGCGAAGGAGTGGCTGTTCATGACCGACCCAGCGAGAATTAATGCGCAACAGATTGGGCATAAAGCGCGCACGAGAGGCGTGCGCGCGAAGAATGCGATTCCCAGAGCGCCTGCAACGATGAGCAGACCGCTGATGCAGAATGAAGCACCGGCCAACTCCGACCAACTCATACCGGTGGTCCCGGCGAGTATGGCGCCGTTCAATGCGACACTGCATGCCTCAACCGCCGCCAGCAGTCCAGCGAACCACACGACCGCGCGCAAGGCCGGTTCGGAACGCGTTATGGCGAGCAGGAAAACGACTCCCCCAATGGCGAGAGCTTCAAAGGACAGCGTCAGCCCGCGTAACAGAACCGACAGGAACCCGAAGATATCGAGGAGTTGAGTCACCGCGACTTACTCCACGCGGAAAGGGACTTCCCCGCGGGTAATGTGACCATCATTCGCCAATACCTGCCATCGCAAGATGTAGGAACCTCTCTTCAGACCCTTTGCCTCAGAAGAGAGCATACTGGGCGAATCCTGTTCCAAGATAGCGAGCGGGGTTTGCCCGCCATCGGGCGCAATCAGAGTGATCCTCGAGCGTTTTGCGTCTATCCGCAGATTGAATCGGAGCTGAATGCTAACGTTCGGACCCGGGATGACCTGCTTAGCGGCAGGTTGGGCCGACAGCAGAATCGCATGTCCGTAGAGCAGAGGAGCGCAAACCAGGAAAAAGAGTGCGCTCCCGGCGGCTATCGGACGGATGCTAACCGGAGACATCGGCCAGATACCTGATCATAGTGTCCACCCATTGCGCCGGGTGTTGTGTCGCTTTGCCCTCCCCACAGGGAGGCCGGCGAACTATCCATGTTTGTCACAACCGCACCCGGAGCGGGTCGCCAGACGGGCGCGGCTTTGGGCAACCTCACGAAGCGAACGATTCCCTGGACCGGGCTCCGGATTCAGAGTTTGTTGGTAAACGTGAATGCCGGCCGCTTCGCGAGGCAAGTTTACAACGCTCCTGCCGCCTGAGCACGCTCCTCCCCGGAGCATGCTGTGCGCAGCAGTTCGGCTAGCTCGCTGGGAGAATACGGCTTTCGGATATAGCCCCACGGCTTTTGCCCGATTACGCAATCCATAACGCTTTGCCGGTCGTATGCGCTGGTGAGAATCACCTTTACGTCGGACCGGATCAGCTGGAGTTCAGCCAATACGTCACTACCGCTCATGGAGGGCAGCATCATATCCAGGAGGACAACATCAATCTTCGCTGCCTTCGCTCGGTAGAACGCAATCGCTGCGTTGCCATCTGCCGCCTCGTGCACACTGAAACCGTGGCGCTGGAGTATCTTTGCTACGGGAGTCCGCAGTGTCTCTTCGTCCTCGATCATGAGGACATGGAAAACGGCATCTCTGGAAACCGTCATTTCGGACATGCGCCACCCCGAGGCCCGGAGGATTGCGGCGCGCCCTCCATGAGCTCCTATCGTAACTCCGAGATGCGGCTTCCGGCCGCTCGGATCTTCTTTGGACGGCAAGCGGCGCGCAGAATATGTATCAGATTGCCCAATTCATACGGCTTTCGAACAAACCCAAGCGTCTCCGGGACATTCACGTTCAAGAACGCGTCTTCCTGGCTGTAGGCGGTAGTCAGAATCACGGACACGTCGGGACAGGTACGACGTAACTCGGTGAGAACGTCACCTCCGCCCATTCCCGGAAGGGTCATGTCCAGAAGAACTACGTCGATTCCATCGTGGTGGGCTCGATACAGCTTCACTGCCGACGGCCCGTCGGTGGCTTCAAGAACGGAAAAACCTTTCCTTCGAAGCATACGGGAGACTGGCAGGCGGAGAGTATCTTCATCCTCCACGACGAGCACGGTACCGCAGCTGGTATCTGTTTCTGCGGAATCCACCGGTTGGCCCTTCTCGACCAACTCCGGCGCCGGTGCGTCCATGGCCGGGAGGAGGATTTCGAACCGCGTACCACGGCCGGGCACGCTGGTCACATGGATGACTCCGCCATGCCCGCGGACAATCCCCTGTACCGCCGCAAGTCCCAAACCGCGGCCGGCGAATTTCGTAGTATAGAACGGGTCGAAAATGCGGGCGAGAACCTCCTTGGTCATTCCCGAGCCGGTATCGCTCACCTCCAGCCGAACATTGCGGGTGGCCGACGCAGCTGCTCCGCCCGCGGCTGCGAGGGCGGTTCCATTCGCCGCCACCGAGGTGCTCACGGTGATGGCTCCCGGCTCCCGGCCGATTGCTTCGGACGCATTGGTCACCAAATTCAATACCACCTGGCGGATCTGGGCGGCGTTGGCGCGGACTGCCGGAAGGTGGGGCGGAAGATCGATCCTCAGCGCGGCGCCCTTGGAGATCGATATCTTGACCAGCTCGAGCATCTCACGCACCACGGCCGAAAGGTCCACCGGTTCAAACGCGGTGGTCTCCCGTCCGGAGTAGGTCAGCAACTCCCGCACAATCTCGGCCGCGCGCAGGGCCACTCTGCTGATTCGTCCAATCCCTTCCTTCGCCGCCGAGCCAGGCTCCAGATCCGCGAGCACGAGCTCCGCGTCCGCCATGATACTGCCCAAAAGATTGTTAAAATCGTGCGCAATGCCGCCCGCCAATACTCCGAGACTCTCCAGCTTCTGGCGCGACAGCGCCTCTTCGTGGGACCGCTTGAGATCGGTGATATCGATGCACGAACCGATGTAGCCGGCGAAGGCCCCGTCGGGGCGGAAGCGTGGTACGCCTTCGTCTCTTAGCCATCGATACGTGCCATCCGCATGGCGGAGGCGATATTCCATCTCGAAGGGGCGCCGTGCATCGAACGCCGAGGTGTAAGTCGCAAGGCAGCGGTCCAGATCTTCGGCATGGATGCCCTCGGCCCACCCGTTGCCGAGTTCCTGATCCATGCTGCGCCCGGTAAAGGTAAGCCAGACTTTATTGAAGAAGGTGCACAGCTTGTCTGTTCCAGCCACCCGAATCATCACCGGCGCCGTATCGGCCATGTTGCGAAAACGCTCTTCACTCTCGCGCAGGGCCGCTTCGGCACGCTTCCGCTCCGTAACGTCTTCCAGTATCGAAATGTAGTACTTGGCGTTACCCTCGCCGTCGCGGGCAAGGGACTGGTTCAGCCGCGCCCAGGCGACCGTCCCGTCCTTCCGCACGTATCGCTTCTCCATGGAAAGGGATGACACTTCGCCGGAGAGCAGTTGACGCATCGATTCCATCTGGCCTTCGATATCGTCGGGGTATGTAAAGGCGCGAACATCGGTGCCGATCAGCTCCTCGCGCGTGAAACCGAGAATCGCACAGTAGCGGTCGTTGGCAAGCGACAATCTACCATCCAGGGCGACCTGCGCCACGCCGACCGCGGCATGCTGGAAGATCGCACGGAAGCGCTCCTCGCTTTCGCGCGTGGCGGCCTCCGCGCGCAAACGGCTGAGTTCGGTAATGTCCTCTCCCAGGCTGGCGAATCCCGTGGGGCGGCCGCCGTTATCGCGCAGGACCGTGCTGGTCCACTGGATCATCCGCCGCTGCCCGCCGCGCGTCAAGAGTGCGCTTTCGGAAAGCGTCTGGATTCCGGGCGATCCCTCCTTGGCTTTGGAGAGCTGCTCCAGGTAGGCAGCGTCGAGGAATCGGTCGGGGGGATGGCCAATCATGTCTTCACGACTCCATCCAGTGATGGCCAATGTGTAATCGTTGCAGAAGGAGATCCCTTTATCGAAATCGATGATAAGGGCGGCGAGCTGCGCACCCTGCAGAAGATCATAAAACCGGCGTTCCGATTCCCGGTGGGCCGTTTCGGCTTCTTCGCGCTCCGCAATCTCGCATTTGATGCGGTTCTTCTGCCGCCGGATCTGCACTGCGGCCACCAGCGCTATCAATGAGAGGAAGGCAAATACCGCGACGGTCGCGATGAGCCGGCTCTCGGTGCGATCCGCGCTCAGCAGCTCATTCATTGTCTGGAGGTTGCGGGGGGAGTAATAATTCCACCTGGTCATCAATTGAGTGAGCCGGTTGTCCTTCCCCATGGCGCTGATTTCATCGCGGATGTCATCGGCGATACCGGCGGCCTCGAAAGTAGATCCCAAGCCCAACTGGATCGAAATTTCAGGCACCCAAATGGCCCTGATCGGTTCCGTACAGCGGATTCCACCGAGCAACGAGGAAAGGGCCACAAACTCATCCAGGACGGTGCCATCCGCACTGCCGTCGCAAACGCTTTCGATAGCTGCCGCCGCGGATGGTTTTGGAGATAATGTCGCATCCGGGAGCAGGCGGCGCGCCAGCCTTTGTGCCACCGGCATTTCCTGCACCGCCAAAGTCGCGCGGCTTAGATCCTGCCGCTGATGAAAGGGGCTGCCGGCACGGACGAGCAGGTAATGGTCGTGCTGCATGTAGGGATTGGTGATGTGAACGACCTTTTTCCGTTCCGGAAGGATAGTCATCAGAGGCCAGAGGTCAACCAGGCCGCGCCGCAGGGCATCTTCGGAACTGGAGGGCTGTTCCACCCATTCCAGTTGGATGCGCCGGCGCCTGGCTGCCTCGCGAACCAGCTCGACTGCGAACCCCGATGGTTGCCCATCGGAGCCCTTCTTCTGGAATGGGGGATCGGCCTCCCAGCCGATCCGGTAAACCCGGTTGGAGGCATGTCTCCCCGCATATGTCTTGACTGTATAAATACCGGACAAAACGATCAGGCCGGCGGCTGCGAGACGGACCGCCACCGAATTTTGGAAACTCCGTAGCATGCGCCGATTGTTTTACATTGTATGCGCAAGATTACATTTGTCAGCACATAAAATGGGGCGGTCACTCACGCGCCGCCTGAATGGTCCGCGCGAAGTGAGCACGCAAAAGTACTGCTAAGGCCAAATCGAGGCTACTCCGACAATTACGATCGCCAACGTTTGGTCATTGCGATTGAGATAAAAGCCAGTCCGCCGTCTGGTCGAATTCGAATAAGTCTCACCGGCGTTTCTACCGCCTCGCCGGATCGTGGATCGAACCTCGTGGACGGCGTCCCGAGACACGCGCCCCCCGATGGACCCTAGTGCCCAAAAGCGACGTAGCTGGAACGAAATGTTGCTCTCCATGTGTCCGCTCCGTGAGGCTGCTCCAGCTGTATTATGCGATCGATTTTGCCATCAAGGCTGCGCGCGGAGAGCGCATAGCCCAGAACATAGTGATTGCGGAGAGCGGTCCCGATCTTCACGGCAACCGAGGCCAGTTCGTCCACTCCTGCGATTGATTTCAGCAACGGCAGCCGGTTCTGAATTTCCCCGGGGTCGCGAGTGAACGGCACTAGCACACGCGGATGTTCGTGGACGTCGATCAACAGGAACTCGTCGTCAGGATTGGATTCCTTGACGAATTCGCCCAGCGCAGCTCTGGCCTTCTCCAGCGTCTCTTCCATGCTTCCGCTTGCATCGAATACTAGCGCGATGGAGACGGGCGTATCTTCCGACGCGAACTGGCGGATCTTCTGCCCGGCATTGCCGTCGTATATCCGGATCTCCCTTGGGACACCGATGACAGGGCGGTCCCAGCGGTCCCAAACCGAAACCGGCAGGAGCACCAGGTTGGAATCCACGCGGGTTGTGACGCTATTGTCGGCGATAGCGCGATGCGGTTCCCGGGAAAGAACCGAGGCCCGCGCATTTTGTGTCCATCCGGGGTTGGCGAGGATCCCCCAGACCAGTTGCAGTAGAAACGCCTCTCGCCTCATGTGGCCACTCCTTAGACCAGCGGCGCTCCTGACGGTGCTACTTCGCGTGCGCAAAGATGCCGCGGCAGCAGCCCCGCGTTGTCAGTCGCCGCGGGCCGGCGCTTCCACTCCAATTTCGGAAAAGCTCCGAACCCCGGACGCTTCGTCGTCGTAGACATCGAAAACCGTGTACAGCTTGGTAATCAGCAGCAGATCCTTGACCCGGCTGATCACGTTGAGGAGCTTGAGCTGTCCCCCCTGGTTTGTTACGGTCGCGAACGCGGAAACCAGCACGCCCAGGCCGGAGCTGTCGATGTACGATACTTCGCCTAAATTGAGAAGGATCTTCTTCTGACCTTCGCGCACCATGGCCCGGATTGCATTCCTCAGCGTGCTCGCACCCTCGCCCAAGGTGATGCGGCCCGAGACATCCAGAATGGCGATATCGCCCACCTGCCGCGTATTGAGAACTACGCTCATTGGTAACCTCCCGCTACTCGCCACTGATATGGCTTTGCCACATGGAGGCGATCTCGCCCCCACACCCCTAGTGATTCCCGACACGGCTGTTGTGATCTACTTTCTCTCGAGCTCGCCCGCTACTCTTCGCCCCTAAACCTCCTTCACGATGAGTACGGCGAGGTGTCCCACTGTGGCGTAGATCACGCGAGGCCGGTCCGATTCCATGCGCGGTGAAGTACTCCCAATTCGCAGGCCATTCCGACCGGTCGCGAATCCAGCTCTCGTAGATCAATTGCTACGGGCCGTGTGCGATTTCTGAAGCAGCCTAGTACGAGGCGAGACCCGCGGCGCGGAACTGTCCGCACACTCGCTCGACCAGCTGGTTCGGCGGCGGCACGACATGCTCCAGCCGGTATTCGATGCCCAGTTGCTTCCACTTGTGCTGTCCCAGCTGATGGAAGGGCAGGACATCCACCCGCTCTATGTTTCCAAGCCGCGCCGCAAATGCGGCGACGCCATCCACATCCACGGCGTCGTCCGTCAGGCCGGGAACGAGCACATAGCGGAGCCAGACGGGTGTTTTACGGGCCGCGAGACGGCGGGCGAAGGCCAGGACCGGGCCATTCTCAACACCGGTAAGCGCCCGATGCCGTTCCTCGTCCCAGCATTTGATGTCGAGAAGGACCAGGCTGATGGTTTCCAGGTCCGAATCAGTGAGGCGGTCGCCCAGGTATCCGTTGGTATCCAATGCCGTGTGAATGCCGATCGCGCGGGCCGCGAGAAACATCTTGACGACAAACCTGTGCTGCATCAGGGGCTCGCCGCCGCTGATCGTAAGCCCGCCGCCCATGGTCTTGAGTCCGTGCCGGTATTTCTTCAGCTGGTCGGTCGCGCGCGCAATAGTCACGGGGATGCCGTTGGTCATAGTCCATGTATCGGGATTGTGGCAGTAAAGACACCGAAACTGGCAGCCCGCCAGCCACGCGACCACCCGGATGCCCGGTCCGTCGACTGCGGATCCGGTAGTAAACGAGTGCACGAATCCGGCGTCGCCGCTGGCAATGGCCTGCCGCGCTTCGGCCTCCGGTACATGACTGCCCAGGTTCACCCGGAGTTCGAATGGGCTGGCGGCTGTAAGCTGGACTCCCGGTTTGGCTTGCATTTCAAGCTCCGTGGAAGGTGCGGTTGACGACATCCATCTGTTGTTCGCGCGTCAGGCGCACGAAGTTGACCGCGTAGCCGGACACGCGGATCGTAAGGTGCGGGTATTTCTCCGGGTGGTCCATCGCGTCCAGCAGCATCTCGCGGTTCAGTACGTTGACGTTCATGTGGAAACCGGTGACGCCGAAGAATGCGTCCAGAATGCCGGTCAGGTTCGTGATGCGGTCCTCCGCCGTGCGTCCGAGGCTTTGCGGGACCATGCTCGCGGTCAGTGAGATCCCGTCCGCAGCGTCGCGGTAGGGGAGCTTGGCCACCGATGCAGCCGACGCGTGGAGGCCGTGGGTATCGCGGCCGTGCATGGGGTTCGCGCCCGGAGCGAACGGCTCCCCTCGCTTCCGGCCGTCCGGTGTATCGCCGGTGGCTTTGCCGTACACCACGTTCGACGTAATGGTAAGGACCGACTGCGTATGGATGGCTCCCCGATATGTGGGATGCTTGCGCAGTTTGTTCATGAACGTGCTGACCACCCAGGCCGCCATGTGGTCCACCCGGTTGTCGTGATTCCCGAACTGCGGGAAATCGCCCTCGATCAAATAGCCGGTGACCAGCCCCGTCTGGTCCCGCGTCACGCGCACTCGGGCATACCGGATCGCCGACAGGCTGTCGGCGATCACCGAAAGTCCGGCGATGCCGAATGCCATGGTTCGCAGCGGCGCATAGTCATGCAGCGCCATTTCGAGACTCTCGTAAGCATACTTGTCGTGCATGTAGTGAATAACGTTCATGGCGTTGACATACACGCCGGACAGCCAATCCATCATCTTGTCGAAGCGGGCCAGCACATCCTCGTACTCGAGATAGTCGCCCTCCACCGCACCCAGCCGGGGGCCCACCTGCTTCCCGGTGATTTCGTCCCGCCCTCCGTTGATGGCGTACAGCAAGCACTTAGCGAGGTTGGCGCGGGCGCCGAAGAACTGCATCTGCTTGCCGACCTGCATGGGCGACACACAGCACGCGATCGCGCCATCATCTCCACAGGTCCGCCGCACCGTCTCGTCGTTCTCAAATTGAATCGAGCTGGTGTCAATGGAAACCTTCGCTACGAAGCGGCGGAATCCCTTGGGCAGCCGCGGCGAATACCAGATCGTGAGATTCGGTTCCGGCGCCGGGCCGATGTTGTATAGCGTCTGCAAGTAGCGGAAGCTCGTTTTGGTGACGAGGGGCCGCCCGTCCTCGCCCATGCCGCCGATTGACTCCGTAACCCACGTAGGGTCGCCGGCAAACAGTTCGTCGTACTCCGGCGTGCGCAAGAACCGCACAATCCGCAGCTTGATGACGAAGTCATCGACAATTTCCTGCGCCTGCTCTTCCGTCAGGACGCCGGCCGCCAGCTCGCGCGCGAAATAGATATCGAGGAATGTGGACGTCCGACCCAGGGACATAGCCGCGCCGTTCTGCTGCTTCACCGCGGCAAGATAGCCGAAATAGAGCCACTGCACCGCTTCTCGCGCGTCGCCCGCCGGTCCGGAGATGTCGAAGCCGTACTTCGCCGCCATCTGCTTCAGTTCCTCCAGGGCACGAATCTGTTCGGACAGTTCCTCCCGGTCGCGAATGATCGGTTCCGTCGAGTCCTCCGTTTCTAGGGCTTGCTTCTCCCGCAGCTTTTGCTCGATCAGCCGCGACACGCCGTATAGCGCCACCCGGCGGTAGTCTCCCACGATCCGGCCCCGGCCGTAGGCGTCCGGCAGCCCGGTGAGAATATGGGAACTCCGGCAAGCACGGATATCCTCCGTGTATGCGTCGAAGACGCCTTCGTTGTGCGTTTTGCGATATTTGGTGAACGCCTCCTCCACCTTGGGATCGATCCTGTACCCGTAAGCCTTCAGCGAGCTCAACACCATGCGGAAGCCGCCGTTCGGCATAATCGCCCGCTTCAATGGCGCGTCCGTTTGAAGGCCGACGATCAACTCGTGGTCGCGATCGATATAGCCCGGCTCGTGGGCCGTGATCGAGCTGGGAATCGGCGACACATCGAGCACGCCCTTCTTCCGCTCCTCCACGAACAGCTCGTTGAGGCGCGTCCAGATCCGTTTGGTGCGCCCGGTAGCCGGGGCAAGGAACGATCCATCGCCCTCGTAGGGCTCATAGTTCTGTTGGATGAAATCGCGGACGTTGATTTCGTTCTGCCAGAGTCCGGGCCGGAATCCGGTCCACGCCGCCCGCTTCTCTTGTGCTATCGTCGCCATGCTCTCGCTCCGTTTCCATCGCTCAGACCAATCCGAGCAGCCGCCCGGTGTGCCGGGCGATCATCAGCTCTTCGTTCGTCGGAATCACCCATGCCGAAACCTCGCTGCCGAGCCTGGAGATCCGGGGACCGCGCGCGACATTCGCGTCTTCGTCAAGTTCGATTCCAAGCCATGCGGACTTTCGGCAGATCCGCGCGCGAATCTCAGCCGAGTTCTCGCCGATCCCCGCCGTAAAGACCACTCCATCGATTCCCTCCAGCACGGCCGCCAGCGCGCCGATCTGCTTTGCCGCCTGGTACACGAAGTAATCGATCGCCAGGCATGCGTCGGGATCTTCACTGCCAAGCAGGTCGCGCATGTCATTGCTGGTCCCGGAAATACCCAACAGGCCCGATTTCTTGTAGAGGATGGTTTCCACCTCTTTCGTGGTCAGATCGAGGTTTTGGAAAAGATATAAGATGACGCCGGGATCGACCGAGCCCGGGCGGGTGCCCATGCAAAGCCCATCCAGCGCCGTGAATCCGAGCGTGCTGTCGATGCTCTTTCCGCCATTGAGCGCGCACAGGCTCGCGCCGCTACCCAGGTGCGCTACTATTACCCTTCCCCAAGCGATCTCGGGCGCGGCCTCCGGCAGCACCGAGGCGATGTACTCATAGGAGAGTCCGTGAAATCCGTAGCGCTGCACGCCTTTGCAACGGATGTCGCGCGGCAGCGGCACCACCTCGGCGACCGCCGCCTGTCCCCGATGAAAGCTGGTGTCGAAGCAGGCTACTTGCGGCACATCGGGCAAGCGCTCGCTCACCGCTTCGATCGCCGCCAGGTTGTAGGGTTGATGCAGCGGCGCCAGCGGCGTCAGGAGGCGCAGAGCGGTCAGGACCTCCGGCGTGATGACAACCGGCCCTGAAAAATCTGGTCCGCCGTGCACCACCCGATGACCCACGCCGACCACTCTTGACCCACCGTACTCCGATCGCAGCCACTCGGCCAAAGCGTTGAGCGCCTTCTTCCCGTCGCTGATCGCGGCCCCCAGATCCCGGTCCAACAGGGTGACGCCTGCGTCGTCTTTGGCCTTCAGGTGCGGCGAAGTGCCGATCCCGTCGATCTGCCCGCGCGAGGCCAGCTGCCACGACTTTGCGTTGGGCCGCTGGAACACGCAGAACTTCAGGCTCGAGGATCCGGCATTGAGGACGAGTGCGTAGTCATCCATAACTCCTACCCCTTGTTCCTGCGCGCATGGGCCGCCAGCACCGCCACCGCGCAACTCGCGATCCTCGACCGCACACTATCCGCGCGGCTGGTCAGAATAATCGGTACGCGTGCCCCCAGCACCAGGCCCGCGCTATCCGCGTTCGCCAGGAAAATGAGCAGCTTGGCCAAAATGTTGCCTGCTTCAAGATCGGGGACCAGCAGAATATCGGGGTCCCCTGCTACTGCCGATTCGATTCCCTTGGTCTCCGCCGCCGTCTTGCTGATGGCGTTGTCGAACGCCAGCGGCCCGTCGAGGATGCCGCCCGTGATCTGCCCGCGATCGGCCATCTTGCACAGTGCCGCTGCATCGAGCGTCGCCGGCATCTTCGAGTTCACCGTTTCCACGGCCGCCAGAACCGCCACCTTTGGACGTTCCCGACCCAGGGAGACAGCGAGATCGATCGCATTCTGGCATATATCCGCCTTGTCTTCCAATCCGGGTGCGATGTTGATCGCGGCATCCGTTACAACCAGGACCTTGTGATAAGTCGGCACGTCCATGACGAACACATGGCTGATCCGCCTTGCGGTGCGCAGCCCCGTTTCGCGCGCTACCACGGCGCCCAGCAGCTCGTCGGTATGCAGGCTCCCTTTCATGAGGAGTTCTGCCTTGCCCTGCCGCACCAGTTCGACGGCCTTGCTTGCCGCGGCATGGCTGTGTGGCGAGTCGATCAGCTCGGCACGGCCGAGATCGATGTTCGAGGCTTTGGCAATCTCCTCGATCTTGGCGGCGGGCCCGACGAGAATCGGGTGAATGAGCCCCAAGTCTCCGGCTTCCACGGCTCCGGCGAGGGCCGATTTTTCACACGGATGCGCTACGGCGGCAGGGATCGCTTCGAGGCTCCCGCATCGCTCCAGCAATAGCTCGTACTTGCCTGTTCCTGTCGTGATCATAATTTCTCCTGCACTACTGGTTTCCGGTTTGTCCGCACTGCCGGGCCGGTCTCTTTCAGGACCAGCGCCAGCACAATCGCCAAAGCAACGCCATAAAGGAGTGAATGAAAAGTGGCCTGGTAGTTCGCGAGTGTCGTTTGTTCCGGCCTCCGCGACATCGTTTGATAGAGACCGCCAAAGACGGGCCCCAATAGGGCGCTGAAGGTGAAGTTCAGGAAATTGATGACGCCCGTCGCGGTGCCGCTGTACTGCGGAGCATTCGCTTCCTTGATGACGGTGTAGGGCAGCATCGCCGCCCCGGATGCAATCCCCGCCACGAGCCCGAGGACGTACGGCGGGAGCACATCCCTGGGCCCGTATAGAATCCATGCGAGGCATGCGAGCAGCAGCAGACCTCCGCCGGCTATCACCGGCTTGCGGCGGCCGATGCGATCCGAGATCCAGCCCAGCAGCGGACAGCCGATCATCCAGCCCACCGGAACCATCGCGGAACGGACCACGGAGTCGCCATATTCGAGCCCGTGCGCCTCCTGCAAATACCGCACGCCCCAGATCATGTCCAGAATCGTTGTCGGGATGAATAGCAGTCCCGCGATCAGCCCGCACAGCACGGACTGCGGGTTGCGGAACACCGCGCCCATGGCTCTGACGCTGCTGTGGACCCAGCCATTCCTGGGCGCTGCCGACTGCTTCGGAAGCAGCACGAAGAGCACGATGCCAAGCACCAGTCCCGCAATCCCCATCACCTTCCAGAACCGGCTCCACACCAGGCCCGCGGCGATAACGGGACCGACGACGAACTGTCCCGCCGATCCCCCGGCCATACCGAACATCTGCGTCGCGCCAATCAGCGTAGCTGCGCGCGAGGCGGGAAAATTCTTACTGGCGATATAGACCGCTCCCACCAGTGCGAAGACGCCGCCCGCTCCCTGAAGGAACCGGCCAATGTTGGCTGCCGCGAGATTTCCCGTTCCAAACAGCAGCGCGCCGGCGCCCGCCATGAGCGCCCCCACAGGAATCACGGTGCGTGGGCCCAGGCGGTCGAGCGCGGCGCCCGCAATCAGACTGAAGGGCGAATATCCGTAATAGAAAAGCCCCGCCAGCGACGCAACGCCGGCCGCGCTGAGCTGGAACGCGCTCGAAAGCTGGGGCATCATCACCGACGGCGCGGACCTGAGAGAATACTGATAGAAGTAGTAGACCGCTGCCAGCAGCCACGCCAGTCCGGCCGCACTCGTCCGCTTGCTCATAGGTTTCCAAGGCAATCCGTCCGCGCCCGGATGGCGCCGGGCCTCCGTGTCAAAAATCGGGGACCGCTCTCAGCAGAGCACCACCGAAACCGCCAGCCCGCCCTCCGATGTCTCCTTGTACTTCGAGTTCATCTCCTTGGCAGTGAGAGCCATGGCGCTCACGGTCGTATCGAAATCCACGCGGCGATTGGTGGCGATTTCATTGCTGGCAATCATGAACCCGGTCCATGCCTTGACCGCGCCGAAAGCGCAGCGCTCTACACAGGGAACCTGCACGTAACCGGCGACCGGATCGCAAGTCATGCCCAGGTGATGTTGCAGCGACGACTCGGCGGCGTTCGCCACCACGAGGTTAGGCATGTCGTGCGCCTGCGCAATCAGCGCCGCCGCCATGGCCGACGCCACGCCGATCTCTGCCTGGCAGCCCCCTTCCGCGCCGGCGAGAGTAGCGTTGTGCTTACAGAGATATCCGATGGCCGCCGCCGCCAACATTCCGTCCCGGATCTTTTCCTTCGGAAGGCGCCGTCCGCCCTCGCCCAACGCATACACAACTGCCGGCAGCACTCCCGCTGATCCGCCCGTCGGCGCGGTGACCACGAGGTGGCCGCGCGCGTTCTCTTCCGAGCCCGCCAGGGCATAGGCCGATACCACTCCGATTCCGCGTTGTTTCTCGTATTGGTCTTCCATCGCCCGCTTGTAGACATCGCCCGCTTTGGTCTTCAGCTTGATGGGGCCGGGAAGGACGCCGGGAGGCATGCTGAGGCCGGACTTCACGATGGCGACCATCACCGTGGCGATCTTGTCGATGAACGCATTGACCTCTGCTTCGCTCTTGCCCGATACCGTTACTTCATTTGCCAGCACGACCTGCGCCACCGAGAGCTTGTCCCGATCGGCGTGCGCCAGTAGCTCCTTCATGGTGGAGTAAGGATACTTCGGCTGGCCCTTCTTAGGCGGATCATATCCTTTCCACTCGATGAACCCGCCGCCCACGGAGTAGTACTCTTGCTCGAAGATGACGTTGTCTCCACCCATCAGCTTGCACGTCATCGTATTAGGGTGCGGGAAGTCGCCCTTAGGCGCATCATAGATGATGTCCTTCAGAGATACGTTGAAGGTTTTGTCGCCCATCTTCACCGGGAAGCGCTGGTCTGGATTGTCCCGGAGGCTATCGAGGAATAGCGGATCGACAGTAGCCGGTTCTTTGCCGATCACTCCAGCCAGGGCGGCGCGCTCCGTGCCGTGTCCCTTGCCGGTGGCGCTAAGGCTGCCGTAAAGATGGACCTTCAGGCCGGTTACTTTGCTGAGTTGGTCTGCCGGCAGTTTCAGGCAGCGCTGGTAGAAGTTATAGGTAATGCGCATCGGCCCAATGGTATGTGAACTGGAGGGCCCTGGTCCGACTTTGTAGAACTCCTCCACCGTGGTCATAACTGGGCCCTTCGATTTTTTCACGACCTCCAGGGCCGGCGACATATTAGCTTCTTTCTGCGGGGGCGAGGCAGCTGCCGCCTTTTGTCCCTGTCCCGACGTCGAACAGCCGGCAATCACAGCGGCAGAGCCAACCACGGCATAGCGCATCAGGAACCCGCGCCGGTCCACGCCCGCCGGAATATCCTTCACACCGAGCTCTTCCGCTGGCAGAAACTCGATTTGTTTACCGCGATCTTTCGAATTCATACTCGCTCCTTTATATGACTAAGTCGACATAACCTATCCCCCCATGCGGTAGGAGAAGTTGTACTTAAAAACAAATTGAAACCGGTAATCGGGCACGTGCCACCCGTCCCGGAAGTTTCTGCGGTATCCGTATATGAACTCGCCACCCGTCATCATGTTCGTGACCGGGGTGTACAGCAAATTCATGGAAGCGTACTGCCCGACTCGAAATTCGTTGTCCTTCTGGCCGGGTTCGTTGGAGATGTTGATGCGGGAATAGCCGAAGCTGCTGGTCAGCTTCTTGTTCCAGTACCGGTCGTAATAAGCGGAGATTGCCCAAAGCGGTATGGCGCTTCCGGTGATCGGCGTCGTGCTGTTGCCCGGATTCGCCCCGGCGGCGACATCGGCCGGAGCATCGTTCATGTAGTTTTGTATGCCCCTGCCGTAAACGCCCTGGAGTTTGATGACGTCTTGCCCTACGGTCTTGAGATTAGAGCTGGCAGTGAAGCCCCAGCCCCAAACGCCCCCCGAAATATCCGGCGGATGCGGCCCGATGTCTTTCCACTCGATACGCCGGAGCAGTGCCGCGCCGCGGATGTAGCCCCACTTTCTTCCGAGTCGCGCCTCGCCGGTGAGATCCGGCGCCGGAAAATGTGGTTTGACGTTCTGGAGTTGGATTCTCTCCGCGTACACGCCCTGATCGGCACTGGCGCCGGGGCGTTCCAGGGCGATCGTCACGCGAGAGTCGCCCATCAGTGGCATCCATCGAAACTGCACGTTGCGGAACCACGGCAGGCCGGGCGGACCCCAGTACTCCACTGTATTGGGAAAGGCGTCTGTGTCTACGAACGCGCTCCAATATTGACCGGCTCCGAAGTGGCCCAGTTCACCGTAGGCATGTCTCAGCCGGAATATTGTCTGGCCTGCCTGGGCGCCCGTTCCGAACAACTCAAATTCGAAAATCGTCTTTAGAATGCCAAGGCTTGTGGGAACTTCCGACTTGGCCCCGAAGCGGGACTGGCGGACACTAAAATAAGTGTTTCCATCCGCTCCAAACTCGCCTTTCTGCGATGGGAGCTTGGTCGGCCGGACCACATCGAACCAATCCGGGTTTACCTGGCGGAAATCGTATCCGGCGTCGAGTTGGGCGAAACCATAGACCTCGAGCCAGGGCTTGGGCTCCGGCCTGGCTTGAGGATTCTGGTCTCCCGCCGCTGTCTGCCACCCGCACGCGGTGCCGAGGGCGCAAATGAGTGCGATGCCTTTAAGTGAAATAGTAATGAGTTCCCTCGAGATTCGTTGCATCGAATGATCTCCAAGGCTTACGGAAGAACAACTGGAACGTGTTTGGATTCCATCGCAGCATATTAAGCCCTGAAACATCCTGTTTTAGCGGCCCGGCGCCTGATCCTCTTGTGCTGCATCAATGGTGAATTCCTGTCGTGTTGGGCCTGTACTTTGCGCATCAGTGAGTCGCTGCGGCACTGATTCGGACCGGAACCACGCGATGTTAAATTTTTTGCATTCCGCAGCGTATTGCCGGGCTTCGAATCACGCGGCCGGAAGCTCTCCCGAGGGCTTGTTATGCGGTCTCCCCTCGGCGGTGATGGCCTGTTGGTATACCGGCGACTGCCTTCCGAGTGCCACGCGTTCGACTGGGCGTTGCGAGGGGAAAGCGGCCCCCGCTTTCCAGCGAATCGCCGCCGCAAATCTCTTGTTCACTGCCCGATTCATCTCAATCCGGATGCCGCCGCGGCTTCCGAAGTCTCAATAAACTCCGCACACCGAAGTCTTGGAACCGTCCGCACGGATTCGACATCGTTGCAGGGGAGGCTCGGTGAGTCCTGTCGTTTTTCACATGAGAGCCAGGCGTATATCCTCGTTGCAGGCTCGGTGCCTGTTCGTCCTCGCCATATCCACAGGCATTTCGTACCCGCAGGACTTGGCGCCGCGCGCCTACGTCATCAGTCCTACAGGCTCGCAAGCCATCATTTTGTCCACGTCGTTTAACAAAGGCGATGTGCTGGTGGATCCGACGGTACCCGTGGACGGCGCGAAAGGTACGTTTCAATTGCCCGTGCTCGGCTACTATCGGTCGTTGAGCGTCCTCGGGCGCTCCGCTAACGTTACGGTATTGCTCCCCTACGTGCGCGGCGATTTCGAAGGCGCGGTCAACGACACGTTCTTCCAGGCTTACCGCTCCGGCATGGCGGATGCGCGCGTGAGGTTCTCCATCAACTTGCACGGCGGTCCGGCAATGAAGGTCCGGGAATATCTAAGGTGGACCGAAAAGCGCCTTATCGGCGCCAGCGTCACCGTAACCATGCCGACCGGTCAGTACGATCCGGCGCGCCTCGTCAACTCCGGCGCGAACCGCTGGGGATTCAAACCGGAAGTAGGTTTCTCCAGGCGTTGGGGCCCCTGGGTGGTCGACTGGTACACCGGGATGTGGGTCTTCACCGCGAATAACAAGTACTTCCCCGGGGGCCGGCGGCGGACCCAGCAGCCCATCGGCGCCGTGGAGGGACATCTGGGTTACTATGTGCGTCCGCGCTTGTGGGCCTCCTTCGATGCCAACTTCTGGATGGGCGATCGCTCCACCATCGACGGCGTTGCGAGGCGGGACCAGCAGCGCAACTCCCGCATCGGCGGCACCGTGTCCATCCCCATCAATCGGCATCACTCCGTAAAGTGCAGCTATAGCCAGGGAGCCTATGTCACCATCGGTGGCGCCTATAAGACTTTCAGCGCCGCCTGGCAGTACTCCTGGATCAAGATGGCTCGTTAGAGCGCGCCAAAAATCGATAAAGCCGGACGGTACTGCCAGACATCAAGGTGGCGGGATCACGGGCTGATGTTACCGGCGCCGCCCAATTCACATTGCGATTTCCATGAAAGCTCAAGCTGCATTGATTCTCGTATTCCTCGCCCTCTGGACCGGCAACCGGCTCCCCGCCGCGCCGCAGCAGGCCCAAGCGAGCGAGGCGTCCGCCGATTATGCCGAGGCAGACGTTCCCCCGGATAAGCCTGCGATGCCGGCACTGGCGGCCACTCCCTTCTTCACTCCCGTGCTGCCCGTCCCCAAACCGTCGATCCGTCCCGAAACCGGGGAGGGAGTCCGCTGGGGCGATCTGTCCCGCGCGTCGGCGCGCTTCCTCGCCATCGAGCACGGCTTTCGTCTGCTGACGGAACCCGGCACTCGGGAGGGCCTGAAGGGTCCGTTTCTTCGGAACTATGGAAGGTCGGTCGCGAATCTTCACGGCTGGGCGGATGGCGATGAATTCTACGTGAACTATGTCGGCCATCCTATGCAGGGGAGTGTAGCAGGCTACCTCTGGGTGCAGAATGATACCGCTTACCGGCGTGCCGAATTCGGCGCCGGTCGTCTCTATTGGAAGAGCCGATTGCGTGCGGCCGCCTTCATCTGGGGCTATAGCACGCAATTCGAAATCGGCCCTCTCAGCGAAGCCTCCATCGGTGCGATTCAGTCGTTGTTTCCGCAGCAGGGATTCGTCGATCACGTGATTACACCCTCCATCGGAATGGCGTGGATGATCGGCGAGGATGCCGTGGACCGCTATATCATCGAACCCATCGAGGCTCATACCGGTAATCGCTGGCTTCGCCTGGCAGCCCGGTCCACCCTGAATCCCACCCGTACATTTGCGAACGTCCTGAACGGCCGTGTTCCCTGGTCCCGCGACACGCGGCTGGGCGTTCTCTCGTACGTGCGGCCCACCAACCGTCGGGTTGAGAACTACCCTCTTCCCACCTCGGCGCCGTCCACCGACTACGCTCCATCGCCGCCATTCGAATTCGCTCTCACCTTCCAGCCGGAGCGATTCTGGGGAGGTGGGAAGAGCCTGGACTGCCTGGGCGGCGGCGGTGCCGCAGCCTTCCGTATCGCGCCTTCGTGGCAGTTGGTCGCCGATATCGGCGGCTGCAAGATGATTGGGCTCGGTAACAATCTCAGCGGCGACTCTCTGACGTACGCCGTTGGCCCGCGCTGGCTTACCCGCATTGGCGGCCCGTGGAACGCGCACTTGCAGGTCCTCGTGGGCGGCAACAAAATCACCGAGGAGCGCCTTTTCCCGGAGGTGAAGAAAACACTCGAGGCGATCGCCATTCGCGACAACAAGCCCCCGCCCTCGCATGGCGACTTCACGGAAGAGACTGAATCGCACGGATTCGCCCTCTCCACGGGAGGCGGTGTGAGCTACCAGCTCAACAAAGCGTTGACCATTCGCCTGGCCGACCTTTCCTATCGTCATAACTGGACCGGCCCTGTATGGGGCCGGGATTACGGCAACAGCCTGAAATTCTCCTCCGGGCTTGTGCTCCATATGGGGACCTGGTAAATCGTCAGCGCTTCACCATCGCGGCCGCGCTTCGTCCAGCGGCTAAGAAAAAATGGAGCGCGACCCTCCAATGGAACATCAAGCGCCAGAGGACAGCACCGACAACTAACAAGCGATGAGCATGCGCGGCCCAGTGTCCGTCCCTGGCGGCCGGCAGCATGCTACAGAAAGGGAACTACGTTTATGGGCGCGAAACCAGCTTCGGTACGTCCGGCAGCCGCCACTCCGTCAAAACCGAACCTCCTGGAGCAATATGGATGCGGCTCCGTCCGCTTCGCCGCAGCCGACGGCGCCCTGTACCGGCGCCATCTCCTCTTTGACAACGCCATCGATGCGTCCTCAGCCACGGCGCGCGACCGGTTCGAGGCCTTTGCACATTCGATCCGGGATGTGCTCGCACAGCGCTGGGCACTCACCGAAAAGACCTATGATCAGCACAACGCCAAGCGCGTCTACTACATCTCCATGGAATTTCTGATCGGCCGGTCCTTGGCGAATAATGTCGTCAACCTTCTGCTCGACGATCTGGCCCGCGACGCCGCCCGCACCGAGAAGCTGGACTGGATCGAGTTGTTGGAGCAGGAGCCGGACGCCGGGCTGGGCAACGGGGGGCTCGGACGCCTGGCCGCCTGCTTCATCGAGTCCGCGGCGACATTGCGTCTCCCGGCGATGGGCTACGGGCTTCGTTACGAGTATGGAATTTTCAAACAGCTGATCCGGGACGGGTGGCAGGTCGAGGAACCGGATAACTGGCTCCGCCGGCAGGATCCCTGGGAGGTGCCCCGTCCCACCGAGAAGGTGGAGGTTCGTCTCAACTGCTCCTTCGAACTACACGGTGGCGGCCTGCGCGCAATTCCGGGCAAGCCCTCCACGCTGATCGGCGTTCCGTTTGATCGCCCGGTGGCCGGTTATGGTGGCAAGACCATCAACACCCTCCGCCTCTGGGCCGCCAGCGCGCCGGATTTCTTCGATTTTCAGGAATTCAGCGGGGGCGACTTCGTCGGCGCACTGGCCGAGACTCTCTCGGCGGAATCCCTCACCCGCGTCCTTTATCCCGACGACTCCACCAGCGCCGGGCAGGGACTGCGATTTGTGCAGGAATACTTCTTAGTGGCCTGCTCGCTCGCGGACCTGGTGCGCCGCTTCCGGCGCGCCGGAAACGATTGGCCGGCGCTCGCCGAAAAGGCTGCCATCCAGTTGAACGATACGCATCCCGCCATGGCGGTCCCCGAGTTGATGCGCATTCTACTCGATGACGCCCGCCTGGGTTGGGATCAGGCGTGGGACATCACGACGAGGACACTCGCCTACACGAACCACACGCTGCTACCCGAGGCTCTGGAGAAGTGGCCGATCGCGTGGTTCGAGGTGATGCTTCCCCGTCATCTGGAGATCATCTATGAGATCAACCGCCGCCTGCTCGACCATGTACGCAAAATCTTCCCGGGTGCTGAGGGGCGAATCCAGCGCGTGAACCTGATCGATCCGGCCCAGGGGGGTAAGGTACGGATGGCAAACCTGGCAATCACCGGGTCGCACAGCACCAACGGCGTGGCCGCAATTCATTCCGCGCTGCTCTGCGCCACGACGGTCAAGGATCTCGCCGAAGTCTTCCCCGAACGCTTCAATAACAAAACCAACGGCGTGACGCCGCGGCGGTGGCTTCTGCTGGCAAATCCGGCTCTGTCGCGCGTCATTACCGATGCGATCGGCGATGGCTGGATCACCGACCTCAGCCAGTTGATCGGCCTCAGGCCGATGGCCGGCGACACATCCCTTCAACAGGCGTTCCTCAAGGCGAAGCGCGATGCCAGGTGGCACTTCGCCGACTGGCTGCGATGGTCGTCGGGCGTGACGGTGGACCCGGACACGATCTTTGATTGCCACGTGAAGCGGATTCACGAGTATAAGCGGCAACTGCTGAACGCCCTGCGCATTGTGGTGATGTACAACCGGCTGCGCGCCGACCCGGAAATGGAGATGCATCCGCGGACGTTCCTGTTCGGCGGCAAGGCCGCTCCCGCCTATCATTTCGCGAAGCTCGTCATCAAGTTCATCAACAACCTCGCCGGAACCCTCGATGGCGATCCGGCGGTGCGCGGCCGGCTTAAGGTCGTGTTCCTGCCTGACTACTGCTGCTCCCTGGCGGAGCACCTCATCCCGGCCAGCGACGTATCTAACCAGATCTCTACCGCCGGCTACGAAGCCAGCGGCACAAGCAATATGAAATTCATGATGAATGGCGCGCTCACCGTGGGCACGCGCGACGGGGCCACCATCGAGATGGCCGAGGAGGCGGGTGAGGACAACCTGTTCCTCTTCGGCCTCACCGCCGAACAGGTGCTCGACAGCCGAAGCTGGTACAACCCTCGCTGGCACTATGACAACGAGCCCGAAACCCGGGCCGCGCTCGATCTGATCTTCAACGATCATTTCAGCCGCAACGAGCCGGGCATCTTCAAGCCGCTGCGCGATGTGCTCCTGACGCGCGGCGACTTCTACATGCACCTGGCCGACCTGACCTCGTACGTCCAGGCGCAGGAACGGGTCGGCGCCCTGTACGAAAATCCTGGCGAATGGGCGCGCATGGCCATCCGGAATGTGGCGAGCTCGGGTAAGTTCTCGAGCGACCGTACGATTGCCGAATATGCATCCGGCATCTGGAAGGTCGAGCCATGCCCCATTCCATAGAGCGCGACATCGTCCCTTTCCGGACCGGGTATCGCGCGGCAGGACTGCTGCTGCACATCACTTCACTGCCGTCCCGTTTCGGCATCGGCGATATGGGGCCGGAGGCCTTCACGTGGATCGACCGCCTACATGAAGCCGGCCTGAGTTGGTGGCAGTCCCTGCCGCTCGGACCGACCGGTTACGGCGATTCGCCATATCAGAGCCTCTCCTCGTTCGTGGGCAACGGGCTGCTGATCAGCCCGGAATTTCTCATCGAGGACGGGCTTTTGCAGCCGGCCGAATGCAGGGGAAGTTTTTCGTCGACTGCCATCGACTACCAGGCCGTGATCCCGTTCAAGCAGCGGCTCCTCCCGATCGTCTGGAATCGTTTTCGCGCCCTCGCCCGTGAAGATTTGGTTGGGGAGTACGAGCAGTTCTGCGCGGCACGCGCTGACTGGCTCGAAGACTACACGCTCTTTCGCGCCATCCGCGCCAAATACAACAACGCCTACTACCTGGATTGGCCCGAGGATCTGGTTCGCCGCGTGCCGTCCGCGCTTGCGCAGGCGCGCCGCTTCCTGGCAAACGAGATCGACCAGATCCGGCTGGCGCAGTTCCTCCTCTACCGGCAGGGCAGGCGCCTGAAGGACTACGCGCGTCAGAAAGGTGTGAGGCTCATCGGCGACCTCCCGTTCTTTGTCTCTCCCGATTCGAGCGATGTCTGGGCGCACCCGGAACTGTTCCTTCTGGATGAAAACCGCCGGCCGCGCTTCGTCGCGGGAGTGCCCCCGGATTTCTTCAGTGCTCACGGCCAGCTTTGGGGCAACCCGGTCTATGACTGGGACGCCCTCGCGGACACAGGGTACTCCTGGTGGATCGAGCGCGTCCGCTCCGCTCTGGCGCAGGTGGACGTGATCCGCTTGGACCATTTCCGCGCTTTCGCCGCTGCCTGGCACGTGCCGGCGGGAGCGACGACTGCCGAGATGGGCGGGTGGGTGCCCGGTCCCGGCGCACGCCTGTTCCAGGCTCTGCATTCCGAGCTCGGCGAGCTTCCCTTCATCGCCGAAGATCTCGGATTCATCACGCCGGATGTGACCGCGCTTCGCGAACGGCACCGGATCCCCTCCACCCGCGTGCTGCAATTCGCCTTTGACGGAAGCTCCGACAATGTCCACCTGCCAGAGAACTACGCGCCAAACACAGTGGCTTACACCGGCACGCACGACAACGCCACGAGCCGGGAATGGTTCCAGCACGCACCGGAGCGCGAGAGGCGCTGCTTCTGGGAATATCTCCGGCAGCCCGAGGGCGAGATCCGCGATGTAGCCAGGCACCTCATCCGGCTGGCCTGGGCATCTCCGGCGGCTCTCGCGATCGCTCCGTTTCAGGATCTGCTCAATCTCGGCAGCTCCGGACGCATGAACGTGCCCGGCGCCGCGGAAGGGAACTGGCGCTGGCGCGCCACGCGGCACATGCTGGCTACTCGCAATTTTGAGTGGCTGGGAGATCTGACGAAGATCACGAAACGTGTCGAATCGACGGCAATGGAGGTGGCATCGTGAGCGCCGCGGCGCCTGCCCCGACGGCGGTCGGGCGGAGCCACCCGCTCGGCCCGGCCGTCGTCCCGGGGGGCGTGAACTTCAGCATCTTCTCGCGCGACGCCACGGCTATCGACCTGCTGTTCTTCGATTCCGAAAACGACGGCGAGCCCTCCCGCGTGATTCCGCTGGATCCAGCCGTCAATCGTTCCTATCATTATTGGCACGTGTTCGTGCCCGGGGCACAGAACGGCCAGATTTACGGGCTGAGGGCTCACGGTCCGTTCGAGCCGTCCCGCGGACTACGCTTCGATCCATCCAGAGTTCTGTTGGATCCGTACGGCCGTGCCGTGGCGGTACCGAAAGGCTATCGGCGCGAAGGCGGCAACACCGCCACCGCTATGAAATCGGTGCTGGTGGACACCAGTTCGTACGATTGGGAAGGCGACGAGCCTCTACAACGGCCCTCCTCGCGGACCATCGTCTATGAGATGCACGTGCGCGGCTTCACCGCGCATCCGAGCTCCGCCATCGCAGAAGAGCGGCGGGGCACCTATGCGGGACTGGTCGAGAAGATCCCGTATCTCCAGGAACTCGGCATCACAGCGGTCGAGTTGCTGCCGGTCTTCCAGTTCGACGCCCGGGACTGCCCTCCCGGGAAGACCAACTACTGGGGATATGCCCCCGTTTCCTTCTTCGCGCCCCACTCGGCGTACAGTTCGTCCCGCAATCCGGTGAACGAGTTCCGCGATATGGTGAAGGCACTGCACCGCGCGGGTATCGAAGTGATCCTCGACGTGGTCTACAATCATACCGCCGAGGGGGATCATCGCGGTCCCACGTACTGTTTCCGCGGCCTCGACAACGCCACGTATTACATCCTGGAGCCGGATCGCGCGCGCTATGCAAACTACAGTGGCACCGGGAACACCTTGAACGCGAATCACCCCGTAGTTCGCCGCATGATCCTGGACAGCCTGCGGTACTGGGTGAGCGAGATGCACGTGGACGGCTTCCGCTTCGATCTCGCCTCGATTCTGACACGCGATTCCGCCGGCCAGGTGATGTCAAGCCCGCCGGTGTTGTGGGACATCGAGTCCGACCCTGTGCTGGCCGGCACGAAGATGATCGCCGAGGCCTGGGATGCCGCCGGCTTGTACCAGGTGGGCCACTTCGTGGGTGACAGTTGGAAGGAATGGAACGGCCACTTCCGGGATGACGTGCGCGACTTCTTCCGCGGCGCCGGGGACTCGGTGTCGCGCGCCGCCGACCGGTTTCTGGGCAGCCCCGCCATTTATGGCCACGAGGAACGCGAAGCCGAGCAGACCGTCAACTTCGTGACATGCCACGACGGCTTCACCCTCTACGACCTGGTCTCCTACGACCGCAAGCACAATGAAGAGAACGGCGAGGGAAATCGCGACGGGTGCGACGACAATCGAAGCTGGAACTGCGGCGTGGAAGGCCCAACGGACGATCTCGACATACAGAGACTCCGCGGGCGGCAAGCCAAAAATCTGCTCACGTTCACCGTGCTATCGCTTGGGGTTCCCATGATCCTGATGGGCGATGAAGTACTACGAACGCAGCGCGGCAACAACAATGCCTACTGCCAGGACAACGAGGCCAACTGGTTCGACTGGACGCTGGTCGCGAAAAACGCCGCAATGCACCGGTTCGTCCGCCTGCTCATCGAGCGCCGCCTCGTGCGAAGCGTGGAACTGGAGCGCCGGCGCCTGAGCCTGAGCCGTATGCTGGCCGAATCGGCCAAAAGCTGGCATGGCATCAAACTTCACCAGCCGGACTGGAGTCCCTGGTCGCACACCCTGGCGCTCGGAGCGGAACTGCGCGCGGAAGGGCTCCGCTTCCACATGATCTGGAACGCCTACTGGGAGCCGCTGGATTTCGAGCTGCCCGCCGGCGTGTGGCGCCGATGGATCGATACGGCGCTCGACTCGCCGGATGACATCGTGGAATGGCACCAGGCGCAGCCGTTACAGGAGCGGCAATTCTATCGGGCCGGTCCGCGATCCGCGGTGGTGCTGTTCGCCGGTTAATGGACAACCGGGGGCGGGGCGGGGAGAAGGATTTCGAAGGTCGTTCCCTTTCCACGCTCGCTGCGGACAGTGATGTGGCCGCCGCTTTGCGTCACGATTCCGTGTACGGTCGAAAGCCCCAAACCGGTTCCCTTTCCCGGAGCTTTGGTGGTGAAGAACGGCTCGAACAGGTGCGCCAGAACTTCATCGGCCACCCCCATCCCCGTGTCGATGAAGGAAAGCTGCACGTACGAGCCGGACTGAATGCCGGCGTGCGCGGCGTCCTCTTCCCCGATCTCCACGTTGGCCGTTTCGATGGTCAGGATTCCGCCTTGGGGCATGGCATCCCGCGCGTTGGAGGCCAGGTTCGCAAGGACCTCCTGGATCTGGGTGGGATCCGCGCGGACCAGCATCAGCGGCGCGGCGAGGTTTACCCTGAGCGAGATGGCGGAGCCAAGTATGCCGCTAAGCAGTCCTCGCGAGTCGGCGATCACCTCGTTAAGGTCGATGAGTTGCGGCTTGAGCGGCTGTTTCCGGCCAAATGCCAATAGCCGCTCGGTGAGCCTGGTGCACGACTTGGCGGAATCCACGATTTCGACCAGGCTGCCGTAGGCGCGGTCGGAAGGAGTGACCTGCGCGAGAAGTCGCGACGCGTGTCCCATCACGATCATCAGGAGGTTGTTGAAGTCGTGTGCAACGCCCGCGGCGAGGCGGGCGATGCCTTCGAGCTTCTGCACCTGCCGGATCTGCGATTCCAACGCGTGCTGATACGTCATATCGCGGCCGATGGCGGCGAGCGACGAAACCTGGTTCTCCGGACTCCGGAGCCGGATAGCGTCCCACTGCACCAGACGCCGCGAGCCGTCGCGAGGCCGGACTTCCCCTTCGAAGTGCAGGGTCGCGCTGCCGCTGGGTTCCGGCAACATCGTTTCCTTCCAGGCCTTGGATTCCGCCGCCGCGACGACCCCCTCCAACCACTTCAACGACTCCAGTTCCGCTCTGGACCGCTGGATCAGCCGGAGGAAGGCCTCGTTGGCGAAGGTGATCGCACCTTGGGAGTCGAGCATCAGCGCCGGGAGGTGGATACCCTCCAGCACTTCGCGGAACTGCCGCTCCGAGGCGGCCGCGGAAAGCTCGGCCTGCCGCAGATCGGTGATGTCCCTGGTGTTGCCCCACAGCCTGCGCAATGCCCCGTTCTCCACAATCCCGAACTGGATCCGTAAGCGATAGGTTTGCCGGCCGTCCTCCTCGCTGCGAATTCCTTCGACGATGCTGTCCCGGAATCCGGAACGGATGGCCGCCCGCAGGTCCGCCTGGAGTTGCGGATCGGCGCGCGGCACGAATATCTCGAATGGAAGGCCCAACAACTCCTCCGCGCGCTCCCTGCCGAAAAGCTTTGCCGAAGCGTCGTTGCATTCCGCCAGGTACCCGGCACGGTAAAGCTGGTCGACCAGCTCTTCCGCCGGCTGATCGAGGGAGACCGGCGGATCGAATTCAAGACGCCACATCGCATCCGGGTTGCTGGCGAAGAAGGCGTGGTACCGCTCCTCGTTTTCGCGGCGGCAGTCGTCGTTGCGTTTGCGCTCGATCTCGGCCGCGGCGCGCGGCGCAAACGCCTCCAGCACGGACTTGACCAGCGGCACATCAACCAGCGGCTGTTTGCCGGCAATCGCGAGCAATCCGACCGGCTGACCCGCCGAATCGGCCAGCCGGATTCCGGCATATCCCTGCGCGCCGATATCGCGCACATGCGCGTCTTCGGGGAAGATCTCCCGCACGTCTTTGCTACGCGCGTAAAAGCTGTCGGAGAAGACCTGCCCGGCCGCGGTGCCGGAGAGAGGCTGCTCAAAGTTCTGGGCTTGGCGCTGGCCGCGGAATACAGCCAGCGTCCGCAGCCGATCGGAGGAGTTCCCGGACAATTCGGCAAGGTACGCGCAATCCACGCCCAGCACACTGACCAGGCTCTTCGGGAGGGACCTGAAGAAGTCGCTGCCTAGCGTCGCGGAGAGCTTTCCAGCACAGTGGGATCCGAAGCTTGGAATTCACGTGACTTGAAGTCGCGGC
>JADMIO012757349.1_pt1 | contig 77496 bp, 65 predicted proteins | sample 8958161 | NCBI WGS metagenome assembly JADMIO01 (sample SAMN16585339, study PRJNA669376) | soil metagenome | isolation source: Crop rotation soil | place: USA: Cullars Rotation, Alabama | collected 2011
GGCCGCGACTTCAAGTCACGTGAATTCCAAGCTTCGGATCCCACTGTGCTGGAAAGGAAATAGCCGAACCCAACCGCCTTTGGGAGCAGGTCGCACCTGTTTTGGAAGAAGCCTTCGATTCAATTCAGGAACGGGATCGAAACGCGCTCATGCTCCGGTTTCTTGAGGAGCGCAGCCTGCGCGAAGTGGGGCAAACCCTTGGCATTAGCGAGGAGGCTGCTCGCAAACGAGTGGATCGGGGTTTGGAAAAGCTGCGGGCCGTCCTGGCTCGACGCGGAATTGCTTCCACTGCCGCGCTCCTTTCTGCGGTTCTAACGACGAACGCCATTCAGGCGGCCCCGGCGGGATTTGCCGGCTCCATTGCAAGCGGGATCTCCAGTGCCGGTTTTGCTGCGCCGATCTCAACGCTTGCCAAAAGCACACTGGCAGTGATGGCTCGCACCAAAGCCAAGGCCATCGCGCTCATTGCAGGAGTCATTTGTTTGTGCGGCGCGAGTGCGACATATGTCGTGACTCTAAACCCGCCGGCGTCCGGCAGCATGGTTGAGGAGGTTCGTGGGGCCGGGCTTGCCTTGGGAAGGGACAAGAAAACGGGTGAGCCGACGATCATGATCGTTGTGCCCGGTTCTGCCCCGGCTCTCGCGGGTCTGTCCAAAGGACTCCTGATCCATGCCATCAACGGCGTGCCGACCGCCGCGCTGACAATCCCGGAATGCTTGCGTCGGTTCGCGACGCACCGCGTGATTCGTCTGGAGTTAATCGATCCAGTCCAAGGCACGACAAACGCGGTCGATTACAATCAGGGCGGTGCTGATCAAAGCATGGGCGGAATCGGAGTGTCCCTGGGACGCGATCGGAATGCCCCCACCACCATCGTCGCCGTGGTGCCGGGATCGGCCGCCGAGAACGCCGGCCTGTTCAAAGGGTTGGTCATTGAGGCCATCGACGGCGTGCCGACGGCGGGCCTGACTCCAAGAGACTGCTTGAATCGGATTCAAGGCCCGCCCGGAAGCGCTGTTCGACTGAGAGTCATTGACCCAAGCCGCGACGCGACCAATATGGTCACGGTCAATCGATATCGTCTCTGAAAAGCTGCCGCAAAACGCAACTCATCCTAATAAAATGAAGAAACCCCGGATCGCCTGCATGGCGAAGGTTTGCAGCCACCCTCTCTCCCTCCTCATGGCCTGCTTGTTCCTTACGGGCTGCGCAAGCGGCCACCGCCGCCCCCAGGATCCTCGAATCGCTCGGCATCCATTTCAAGAGACGCGGATGTCCAGCCACCCCGTTGAAGGCTACACACCTAGCGGAGTCTTTCGCGTCCGGGGCGCCAGAAACACAGTCTATCTCGTGGGCACATCGCACGTAGTGGCGGACGACCAAATCCCGTTCCCGTCTTCTTTCTACGCCGCGTACCAGGATTCTCAAGAGGTGTATGTGGAGACCGAACCATCATTATCTTTCTTCACGTCGCTCCGGTTGATCCCTAAGCTTATCAAGTGGGGGAAGGCGCATCAGACGGAACTCTTTTGCCCTAAGGAACGGAATCTAGGGAGCTATCTGTCGGCGGGAACCGTCGAGCGATTGCGCGCGCTTTATGGCAAAGACTACGCTCACAAAGAGCGGATGACCCCATTGTTTCTGCTGCTGATGGCAGAGGGCGAAGATAAAAACGGCGTTAGCTCCGGCGGAGTGGAGGAGGCCTTCACGTTCCAGGCGCGCAAAGATGGCAAACCTTTGCGAACGTTGGATGACACGGGGATGATGATCGACCTAATCGTGCCGTTGATGGAAGAGATGCTTGAGAAGTACCGGCGCGACATTGCCAGGCGGGGCGCCGACGCCGTGGTAAAGGAGAACATCCTCGATCAACCGGACGACGATCTGGTGTGGCGGCGGGGAGACCTCGCCGCGGTGGAACGTGATCAAGCGGAATTGCGAAGCGAAACGCCTTTGCTTTACAAGACCGGGGTGGTGGAACGTAACCAAAAATGGATGGGCAAGCTGAAACGCGTGCTCCAGGCAAAGCAGAATGTGATGGTGCTGGTAGGGATCGACCATCTCGGCGGAAAAGATGGACTGCTGGAGCTGCTGCATCAAGGGGGATTCAATCCCGAACAGATGCACGGAGTGGACAGGCCAATCGCTTCGGCAGCAAAGTGATCAATCTGGTTATCTTAGGCTCATCCGTCCCAGCCTTCAGCGGTGCGGGCATCCGGGCCAACAGCATGGCCTGCGCATGCCCCCGCGCAGCTTATCGATGCCCACCTCGATGCGGCGTTTTCTGGTCTCTTCTTTCTTGGCCGATGTGACCCAACAGATCCACTCGTTTCGCGCCAGAGAGGTGATATCCGTCCAGACGCTCTTCGCAACGGCGTTGGATTCGATGGCTTTCCGGAAGTCTGTTGGCAGTTTGTGCACCGTGCCGCCCGCGATCCTCTGAGTCGTCATACGTCAAACCGTGCCGGTTTCTTGCTCAAATCTTCCAATGACCTGCTGTATGCGGTCAAACTCGATCTTGCCGCAAATCGCCGATGCTCCGGCCGCGACAAGCGCAGCGTTCCCGGCGTCGTGCGACGAGACAGCGATGATGGGCACCAGTGGATATGCAGCTCGACACTCGCGAACAAACTCCTCGCCCTTGCCGTCGTCTAAGTCGTAGTCGGAGAGAACCAAATCGAAACTGCACGAGGCCAGCGAACTCCGAGCCGCCGCCAGACTGGGAACGACCGTCACACGGTGCGCTCCCAAGAACTGTCGCTTGACCTGCTCAGCGAAGACTGCGTGATTCTCAAGGTAGAGGATATTCACGAGCGCAAGGCGGCCTAATGACGTAACCTCCCGGGCCTCCTGGAGTGCTCGGACGAAGGAGGCAGCGCCCCAGTCAACGGGACGCGTGCATTGCCGGCTTTTTCTTTCATGCTATCAACTATAAACAATCAACCATCAACTAAGCCAGCCTGGCCTGTCTGCACAGACTCCCCACGCCCGGCTTTCCGAAACAACCACGCCGACCCGCCAAACAGCATAGCGTAGAACGCATTCCCGCCAAGCCCCCGCCACTCAGGCGGCGTCCAGGTGGTAACGAGAGGATTTCGTGCCATCATAAAAATCACCGCGGCTGCCAGAACCAAGGCTTGAGCGAGCGCTGTGACCAACAAGGCGCGTGCCATGCCATTGGGTCGCAAGCGCGCCACGGCAGCCCCGATAAGCCCCACAACTGGCACTCCGAAATACATCGCAGCGAAAGGAGTCACGTCGGCCATTTGGACGAAGTTCCCCCACATGAGCATGAACCCCGTCGCAAACGCAATGCCGACCGCGGCTCTGTAGGCGATCGCATCCCTGTTTCGCGTTATTACCTCGTATATAAAACCAATGCTGAAGATGAGAGCGCCGACCACAACAAAGGCGCCAGGAGGCCAGTTCCATCCATCGACGAAATGGCTCGCCAGCAAAAGTATCGAAACGATGAGCGCCGCCACTAAGGCCGGGCTCTTCCAAAGACTCCTGCGCCGCCCACTGCTATGCGTGTCTGTGTTCATTCGTCTTCTCCGGATTACCTGACTGGTTACTTTGTACCACAAAGTAAATACCGCGTCAAGCCTTGAAGGCAGGGCGTTTCCTGTGAAGTCGAAGCTTAAGGCAATCAACCATCAACTAAGCCGGCTCCCTAGCATAGTTCGCCCTGCGGTTTTGCACGACCGGAGGTGGGCGCATCGAGGCCGGGTTGTCATCGGAAGAATTTCCTTAGGGGTTAGCAGCGCATTGATACACCCGCGCGAGTTCTCAACAGCAAGTTCAAGGTCGAAGATTTTCAATCGTGCCTTCCGTCCAGTGCTGGCTTCGTGAAGAATCCCAAAGGACATTTATTCGACCGGTTTTAAGAGCCTTCTGGAATCGGTCTTGTGCCAAGCGGATTCCCCTCGCCTCAGACCAATAACTTACGCGTGCCCTGTAAACCTGCCCAGTCGAAAGGCCTGGCACAGGAATGCCCTGAAAGCCTCGTGGTGGCAGGAACGTCCGCATGGAAACATTGGTCTTCTCAAACCATTCTCCGTTCGAAGCCTCTTCCACAAGAATGCCAAGAAGTTCCACAGAGCTTGTGTGGGTGTTGGTAAACCAGAGCTCAATGGGTTTGGCAGCGTTCGATTGTCGGAGCAATCCCACATTCACGACTCCGCGCGCGCGCGCAGGCTCGGATTCGCTCGTCAAGAGCCAAACGACAGTGCTGGCCAGTAGCCCGAAAAGAGCGAGCGCAAAAACCCTCCGAGAACGCGTCAGTTTCATGGCGGCCTAGACTTATTATGCTAGAGGTTGACTCTGCTCGAAAGGAATTGAATCCTTCTGCGGGTTGAAAACAATCGTCTCAAAAAACTTTCGGGCGAGAGCCACCTCTTTCTCTTTTTCACACCCTGCAACTAGGGGTTAGGCATCATCGTTTTCTCCGAAACATCCGTCTTGCAATGAAATAACTTCCAATGGCAGAAAGCCAACCGCATCCAGCAAGAGCCAAACCCATCCTCAGATACCTCTCGGCATCATAAACAAGAAGCGCAATGCCTATAAGAAAACAAAGAACACCAAATAGCGAAAGGTAAGGAACGAAGCCCCCCACTTCCAATGGGTTCGATGGGATACGAGAGCGAGAAGAAATCCGATAAATGAATATCGCAATGGCAAACAGCGCCATGAATCCAATGATGCCAAAAAGGAAGAAGTTGGCTGCGCTCATTGCGGTTTGGAACTCAAGGTCCAGCGCGACGAAATGAGATGCCCGGGCCAAGCCCGAAGACGAACGCAATCGCCACTAACGCGGCACCTACAATCCACCTCACGTCGCGCCTCACATGTATCTGAGTGCTACTGGGCGCGCCCAATCGAGAATCATGCAACAACTGCGGCCCCCAGGCCAGCGCAGAAGTACCACCGAGGGACGCGGCGATTCCGGAAATGAGCACCAGCAGGGCGCCGCCCGGGTCGAAAAGGCCCGCCGCCACCGAGAGCACGCCTCCCGTAGCATAGGCTACCAGGGTGTAGCGATTGGCTTCGGCTACGCGCTCCGCCGGGGACCCTCTTAAATGCCGCCCCAAGCGGTCCATCGCCCAAAGCGTCGCCGCCCAATACGCGCCCGCGCCGAACGCCACCAACAGCATCCGCCAAACCCAGGGCGGCTGAAACCCCGCAATCACAGCCGCCCAGTCGCCGATGTTGCCAATGCCGGAGTAGAGGGGATAGCCGGCCGCCAGAAGCAAGTTGACCGTCGCGAACAGCCACAAGAAGAACCAACACGTATGCGGCACGCCCCGGCTTCGTCGCAGTAAAGTGCTAGCCACGAGGGCCGCAGCCACATTCGCGAGTGAGCCCCCGGCGGATATGACGCGCACAGCGGCGCTCGATAGCGAGCGCTCGTCGCCCTGAAACTGCATCGACGTAAGAAGCTGCGGCGTGCCGCCCATCAGGAAGCAGGCAACGCCATGGCCGAGCCCCTCGTGGATGAGTGCCGCGGACGCGTCGACTACAACTGCAACCGCCGCCACTGTTAACCAGTCGGGGCGCGTGGTGGTTGACTCGTCCATTACGGGCTTCGCCCTCATCCTCAGTAAGGGGCGTTCTGGCATTTTCATTGTCATCCGAAAAGCGTTCGATGCGCTCAAGGTCCGGTTCGCGGCCAAACTACGAATATACGAACAGATGTTCGTATATTGAGTTGCCGGTTTGTTGAAAGCAACCTGACAGTTCGCTTCAGTGACGGAGGTGGGGGAGGTGTTGACGAAGGAGGATCAAGCATCAACTCTGCACCACCTGGGAGATACAGCGATTTGTCAGGCGGCTTCATGTCTGCGTCTCCTATTAATACGCCAGCCCAAGCCCAGCACGCCCAGTGCGACCATGGCGTAGGTTGACGGCTCGGGAACAACGGTAAATGTGAAATTCGCTCCCAAGAACCCAGCCTCCCGGCTGGGAATAGTTTGTCCCGGGAAAAGGAGCGTGAGGGAGAACGGATCAGCGCCTCTATTCTGCAAGTAGGTAATACCGGGAGCAGTCATCACGCTAGCCGCATCAACGATCGTGTCTGGCGGTGCGATCGCGACGCCGCCAACGACATATCTCCCTGGTAACAATGTCGGAGGCGTCGCAAGCCCGACATATCGAAACGAGTCGATGAGCGTAGTCGCGGTGCCAGCGGGGATGGAGATTGAGGTGAGAAGCATTTGCGACGCATCGTCCCAAAGACCTATTTCGTGGCTCACGCTCAACCCATCGGCATTATGATCGTACCAACCCAATGCGTTCACTTGGATGGGCTGCGCTAAGGAGAAAGCCCATCCCACGGTTCGATGGTCGATCAAGTTGGAGGTTTCACCTCCTGTGATAGAAATCGCTACCGTGCTCCCCGGACCCTGCCCAAAGGCGAGAGCCGCAGTCCCCAAGAGCCCGAAGAAGGCTGCGATGAATTGAGAAGCGAACCACGTTCTGCTTCGGCTTACGCGCTCTTGGATGGTTGTCTTCACGAGTTTCGAACGTAGTACCGTTGCGAGCGTCTTCCCGCCTAACTAGAATCTCACTTAACCCCGCTTTAGCCCAAACCGCCCGATTTGCAGCCTTACTTTCACGATGGCAGCTTGAGCTTGATACCACCCTCTGTCAACGCTCCTCCCGCCTGGGAACCGACGATCACACTTGCCCCCCGGATCGAACAAGTAAAACCTAAGACTCACGGTATCAACTACCCGTCCGCCATAGCTTTAGCGACGGTGCGTACACGATCAACCATCAAGTAAGCCGGCCTGGTCACTCCCGCATGGTCAGCGGGCTTTGTGTTCTTTGAACCATTGTTCCACCGCTTTTGTGATTGGCACTCCGCCGACCGTGGGCAATCCTCAGTTCATTTTCTAAACACTCCCACCTCGCGGCTGCTGATCGTGCCACGCCACGCGTTGCTGACACCACTGTTGCCGGCGGCGGCAGTCTCGTCCCAGTGGCCGTTGTAAGAATAGTCGTAGCGCAACGTGTAACGTCCCGGGGGTGTGATGCCGGTGAAGTTATCGATTAACAACTCCATCTGGTCTTCCAGGACCTCGCCGGGACCGATGAGCGCAAAGGCACTCGACCCAATCACGTAAGTCACCCACGCTCCCGTGTAGGGGATCTGGCGCTCTCCGTCCCAAATCTTCAGGCTGATCGCTTTCGCAGTGAACCAGTCGCCGAACGGTCGCAGGACCGTGAGCTTCTGCTGGCTCACATTGCGCAGTTCGGCGGCCACGAGAATGTCCTCCTTCCCCTTGATGAGCGGTGTCCTCACGGACAATCGCAGAGCCAACAGTCCATCATCCGAAGTTACCCAGGTGTTGCCGCCCGGCCCCGGCGCGAGCGAGGGTGAATCCGTGCGTGGAGCACAACCCGCGACGACCATCGCCAGCAACAACGGTGCAAGCGCCATGAACAATCGGCGTGCCATTTCCTCTGTTGGACGAAACGGGGGCGCGAATACTCCATGCGCGTAATGCAGCGTGCGACCCAATCCTGCGATTAAGGCGGACCCGGTCCTCCCGTCCCACAGTAACCCCAGGGCCAAGGGGCACGGGACACGCGCATGGCAATCCCGATGCCGTTCGTGGGAAATTAGATGCGACTCACCGACTGCAGCTTGGCCCACCGCCCCGCATTCGTAGCTCCAGAATCTGTCGTAGAATGCTCTCAACAGCGCTCAAGTTCAAGTCGTCGAGACGCTTGAAGCGAATGCAGCCCTTGCCGCAACTTACTTTGCCCAACTGCCCCAGGTGCGCCTTCACGATGTCGCTCTCACAGACGTAGAGCGACATGTAATTCTTTTGGGAGGCCAAGGCGCAGAGATCCCCAAACGCGGGCAGTCCATATTGCATGGCCTCCACCGTTTTTGGAGCCACGCGGTGAATCAGGGCGCGCAACTCCTTCAAAGCGGATCGTCGGTCGGGGGGCAACTCCTCCAGGTATTCGCTGATGGTGGCGGCTTTGGATTGCATGATGGCTCGTATTTGAATAGGCGCTGCGTATTAGATTATGCCCACCATAGTTCGTCCTCCGGGCTTTTGCACGAACGAAGGTGGGCGCATCGTTAGGCGGCCGTCGTTGAATAAGCCGCAAGCGCGTGCTGAATAGAACGGACAACATCCGAATCTGTCTCCTGCGCGGCGCGGCTTTGCAGAAGTGGCAACATGTCAGGAGTCGGCTGCATGGAAATCTCACCTGCGGTCTTGGAGCGCACCTTGGCACTCGGGTCGGCCAAAAAAGTCGCAGCTAGTTCACGCCGAATCTCGTCCGGCATGTCATTGAGGAACGCTGCAACCCGAAACCGAATCCGTGCCGATTTGTGAGGCGCTAGCTGCAGCCAAATCTGAGCTAACGACGCTCCCCGGCCTCCCGTAGTGCCCAGACGAAGGAGGCGGCGCCCCAGCCAACGGGACACGTGGATGCCGGGCTTTTTCTTTCATGCTATCAACTATAAACAATAAACCATCAACTAAGCCAGCCTCGCTGGCTCCACAGGCTCCCTACCATAGTTCGGTCCCCGTTTGTTGCGAACGGAGGTGGGCGCATTGTTCGCCGGCAAAGATGAATGTGCTATCGTGCGCATGACTCCACCTTCCATTCCTTGCCATCCTTCTTGAGGGTCAGGACGCAAATAATCTCGTCACGGTCACCTATGCGCTTGGAGAGCCGGACGAAGGCTATATCTTGCAGCGGTCCTCTGCGAAGCTCTGCTGTCACTGTGACTAAAACGTCGGGTCGGTATTTTAGCAGTATCGTCCTGATGGAAGACATCTCCTCTTCGGAAAAGGAAGAGCGAGGGACGTCGGCCGCAACGCTAGCGACCAGCACAACGAGGAAGAGGAGACAGCGCGCTTTCATGGTCTCGACAAAAGCAAACAAATGAGCAACGCCACCGCAAGTGCCACGCAGCGATACCCCCAGCGGTAAAATGGACGCCGCTGCTCCGGCAACGGTCCGCTGCCGAAGGTGAAAAATCGCCTTTGACCGTAAAGCGGGAGCTTGGCAAAGAAAATCAGCGACACCCCTGCCATCGCCATAGCCATAGCCAAGGCGACGACGTAACACCAAATCCAGCGGGCGCCTGTGAGACGTGAGAAGAACGAAAAGAGCTGGCTCATGAGGATGGCGATGATGGCGACGACCCACCAGCCCCAGATGGTAATCCAATGGTCGGCAGGCGGCCAAATCCACTTGTCGCGCTTTCGATTTTGCATGGCGTAGTCGACCTACCAGATTCCGGCTGAATCCCACTCCAGCCCAAACCGCCCGATTCGCAGCCTATTCATTCTCATTACCCTAAAAATATTCCTGCGTATCCTCCCGTGTCAACGCTGCTGCCAGATCACGGAGGCAATCATTCGGGGTGTAGGAGACTGTAAGCGTGAAAGTGTCTGGCGGCTCTCCAAATATGACATCGATCCACCCGTGCTACTGTGCAGAGAGGTGGAAAACCTTCATGGCGTGTTCGAGCGGCCTAACTAAACAAGTGAGCGGTGGCACCTTCTCATGGGCCTCGCTGTGAACACTCGGGACAACACAACCGACCGTCAAGCACACCGTTTGACCATGGAGCCAGACGCCAGCCATTGTGACGGGCACGACTGGCTGCTGAGCTGATCCAGCGGAGTCCTGGGTAATCGTCGTCCTCGAACATCTCAGTGCGCCCGCACGAGCAACACTCGAATTGCAACCACATGAATGCGTAGCACTGGAACTGATTCTCTATGTCAAAACTGCCTCGGTCTGCGGGCAATGCAGCTTCGAGAAGCTTCCGGTCAATCGAGTGGTCTCTAGCTTTGTGCGGCACGGCGCGGTGATGCCTTGCGATGATGCTCAGCGACCTGGCCCGCCTGTCGACCATAGCGCTCGGGCGAAGGTGGACGGGACGCACGGATTGCAACAGTGACGCGATGGCCGGGTTCGCCGCAGGCTCTCCATCATAGTTCGTCCTCCGGTTTTTGCACGAACGAAGGTGGGCGCATTGTTAGGCGGCTCGGTTTGCATGTGACTGACCCTCCATCTCTCTGCGCGTCCTGCGTCGCTGAAGAATGACGCCAAGCCACAGACCTGCAAAGCCGTAAATCACCGTGCTGATGCAAGCAGCGACAACGAGAGATGTGAGATCCGGTATCTCGCTCAACCGCCCGGTAATGGCAATGACCAACGCACACCCAGCCAAGAATACCAAAGCGCCGGGCGCGTTGAACCAGAGGGCCGCCTCCAGCCATACGTGACCACCGACGCCGCGATGCTCGATGCCAAGACTCAATGCAATAAGGACGAGTGCGAAAGTAACGGTCGCCGATGCTCCAGCTGTCAGAAGCATGAGCTTCATCGGCTGTCTTGGAAGGCCAAGTCGTAGCATAGCGCGTGATGCCGCCTAACCAATGAGCTCACCGAAGCCGCGGAGCCGCATTTGGTGCAGCGCCGGGTTCGGCATTCTGACGTTCAAGAAATCTCCGCGCTACCCCCATGTTTGTCTCAGCCTCGCACGAGCTTCGAGACTGAATGAAATGTCCCGCTTCATCGCGGAATACGTCCATGCCCATATCCTCGAGTACAATGCACAGCTGGAAGACAGCATGTGCGTGTCCCTGGGCGTACAGGAATCTCAGCTTATCCAAAAAGTAGCTCCTCAGGTTCTTGCTCGCGTTTAAATGGAGAAGATTGCGAAAGGCAGAGCCAACGTTAGGGTGGTGCGGGTTCTTCTCAATAAACTGAATAATGGCCTCGTGGATTTGCAGAGCCGTGCTGTCGTCGCAGCGGGTAGGATACCCGGCGGGGAGGCACTCAAATAAGTCAGAAACCGCCCGCCGATGTCGGGTTTCCGCAAGAGCAGCGAAGTAGATAAAGCAGTCGTTGAGTGCCGACATGTGCCGGTCTTCAGCGGAAACTAGGGCAATGGCCTGTTCGAGAGGAGTGGACATATTATGCAACTAGAATTCGGCCGAACCCCAGTTCAGCCTACACCGGCTTTTTTGCAGCCCATTTATTTTCGTAAGGTTTACAATATTCCTGCGCATGTTGTTGTGTCAACGCGACCTTCCTCCCGCGAAGTCGCAATCGCACTCAACTTCGCCTGGTCGAACAACTAAAAACTAATAACCAACAACTCCCCGGAACTCCAATGCTCTCAACTCAGACCACTCTCAACTGTTTGCGTCCCTCAACCCTCATCACTCAACCAACCCGCGACCCAGCACACCGGACGCAACGATGCAATCCCGATTCCAAATCCCATTTCCCGCATCAAGCGGCGTGATCCCCCGGCCTTCGCGAATAGGGGTCCAAAAGGCTGGCCATTTCACAGGCATTTGCTAGCATGAAGGCAAGCCTATGAAACTCGTCTTTCCTGTCACTTTGGGACTTCTCCTTTTTATCACGACGTTCTTGTGCCAGGCGGCTATCTCGGTCGGGTCTTCGGGAACGGGGTGGATTGCTTTCAACGCGTTCCCCTTCGTAGCCGATGGTTGGAGTTCAGGCTTTCTTCCAGGCGGTGCCGGTGCGTTCACGAATTCCACCCAATTCGATCAGGCCGTCCAGACCCTGAACGCAACCAATATCCGAACCCCCCTGCTCATCACAGGAACCGTTCCTCCATCCACATTTGGAACGAATCGCTGGAACTCGCAACTGCTGGCCATTCAATCCCGGCCCACCGGCGTTGCCGCGACTCTCCTGCTCGCCATCCTCCGGAACGATTCCGGCGCCGCTTTGAATGGCTTTGTCCTCTCTTATGATTTCGCCACCTATGTCACGCCCGATTCCGCCATCACCGAAGACATTCCCGGCTACCGCGTCTTTTACAGCACCACCGGCGCGCCGGATTCCTGGAACTTCATTCCCGATTTCTTCGTCCAACAGCCGGACAACACTACCAACCGGCTCACCGCGTTCCTGGCCCCGGCCGGAGGATGGGCCCCCGGCAGCAATCTTTATATCCTATGGGCCGACGACAATGGGCCGGGCAGCGACACGGCTCCATCCCGCGAGGGAGGCTACACCATCGACAACTTTGAACTCGGACCGATCCCCACATCCAACACGACGTTTCGCGTCACCTCCCCCACCAACGGCCAGGTATTTTTTGCAGGAAGCAAAGTCGTTTTCAGCGCAGTCCTTGGCTCTCTGAATCCAGTGAGCGTGGACTTCTTCGCCAACGCCACGTTTCTCGGCACCGCCTCCACCCCTCCCTTCGCGATCACCAACAGCACACTCGCGCCTGGATATTACAAAATTACCGCCGTAGCCCATGACTCCCAAAACTCCTTCACCAGCACAAACGACGTCACGATTAGCATCGGCATCTTTGGCTCCATCCGGGTTCTGCAAGTTGAAGTTTGCTGGAACAGCATGATCGGCCTCTCTTATGACGTGGAATACAAATCCGATGCTACCGCGCCCGTCTGGCTTCCCCTTCGGTCCTTCATCGCGGCCACTCCTCCCACCAATTGCATTGTCGATACGCTCGACCCGGGCCAGCCTCGCCGCCTCTATCGTATTTTGCAATCTCATTAGCCCCGCGAAACAATCCTCAACAGAAGCTCTCCACGAAGTTTACGGCGTGAGATTGGGAATTGGATAGGTACTCGCCGACGAAATGAAGGACTTGCTTGCCATGGTATGTGTCTATCATCTCTCAACTCACCATGCGCTCGGCCACCAACTAAGCCCGCGAATCCTTCATGCTTCGTTAACCTCTGTGAGATCTCCTTTCAGTCCGGTCCCTGCCATCGCCTACATCAGGCCGTATCTTTCCAAACGCGGGCATGATAGTCGGGACGGCGCAGCACGGCTAGAGACCGGATCGGGTGAGGCAGGAGATTTGCGGAAGGCGCCGGATACTCATACAGCTCACCCGGCTCAAGCTCCGCACCGAAACGCGCAAACTGCGCCGCAATGACAGCCGCAACTCTGTCTGCGCCGCCGCCTCGAATCGCTGCAAACACCGACGCTCCCAAACAAACTGCGACGGTACCAGCCGCGATAACCCATGCCTGAGTGGGAACGTGCGCTGTAAAACCCGATGATCCTCTCGCCGGAAATATGTTTGGTAGGAATACGCTCGCGAACAACGCGAGCATCAGAGCAATCCAACCCCTCATCGATGGCAGGTAGCGTGACATACAGGTGGGCGCATTGACACTCCGTTGGATCATCGAGTGGCCTCCTGAACAACCGTCACTCGGCGCGTAACCTTGTCGATGTGCAACTCAGGTCCGGGTCGCTCAGCCAATCCATAAACAGTCTGCACGCGCCAGAACTCGCCACCATCCATTACTCCGCCTGTGCCAGTGCCGCAAGCTCCCCGAGCTGCGACGAGGTAAATGCTGGCGATGGACTGTGCCTCCGCACTAGTAACTGGCCCTGAAGGAGCAGACGTCTGCTGACGGCGAGTGCAGCAACCGGTCGCAACCAGAGCCAAAAAGATGAAGATAATAGTGCGCATAGCGTGAAGCGGCCTTACGACCCATTATAGCAACCCCGGCCCACGGGACGCAACGATAGCAACAGCGACGCGATGCCGGGTTAGATGCCATGTTGGTTAGGCGTCACGGCTGTCGGCTTGTCGGAAAACATCAGGAATATCTCCATCGATTGGCTCGGGTGTGCCGTCGTGTGAATCCAAGTAGAACAGAGTCGAAGCGGGCGGCTCGATCCGGTGCAACACAAACTGGTCACCGTCGCGCTCGGCAAGAACCAAAAACTCACCATCCGCAAACACGGTGCTGAAAGCTGTGTCGGAGGCGTGAAGCGTCCAGTCGCGAGCGAGCGCTCGGTGATGCGCCAGGAACTCACGCCACGAGTCAGGTATCGACTGTGGCTTACGTGCAGATTGCGGTGTCAGTGGGTCAGCCAATAAGCTGGTGGATGGCGCAGCATCCCAATCGGCGAAGGCTATCGCCTTCGGGCTCGGTGTCACCGTGAAATCAAAAGCGTGCCCGCCAATGCTCGGGAGCGTGGCCTTGAAGCGCCACCCTGCGACGCTGAACCGAACCTCCGCCAGTCGGAACCCACCGGTGTGAGGGAAAGTCGGGACGCCACTCCAGTCCACCTTTCCCGACACTCTCCGATAAAAGCAAATCTCGTTGGGATGCCGCTGGACGAGCGTTATGCCAGCGATCTGGGCATCGAAGATAGCCTGCGCCTGCGAAGGCAAAACCTCTCGAACGGCAGCGATGAGCCGCTCTTCGAGTGGCGAAAATCGCCGCCACATCAGGCTGAGTCGTTGCGCGATTGTCATACGCGAGCGAGAAACGCCTAACGAGAGATGAGCTCAGCGGCCCAGTCCGCGAAGCCGGACAGTTGATATGCTGTTCTGGATGCCAAGGGACGCCACACTTGAGCGGCTTGGGCAGCCGCGAAAGGACTTCGGCGGCCGCCGAAGGCCCGCTAGGGCCGAGCGAGCGGGCGCGAGCGAGTCCATTGCAACAGTGATGCGATGGCCGGGTTAGATGCGCATGGTTAGGCGGCATTCGATGTGCAATCAGAATCATGGTGTCTGCTGCATCCAGCGAACCTCCGCATCCGAATCGCCAAACGCAATCTCCGTCTTCTCAATGTCGCCTGCCAACTCATGGCGGTCCGTCGTGACTGCCAAGCGGCGCAGATATGCGCACCAAGATGCTGGAAAAATCTCAGCGAGGTCAACCGCCCAACGATGTAGGAAAGCTGTGGGGTCAATATCCATGTTCTCGGCTGACGAGCGGCAGAAATCAAGCGTCTGCCGGAAAAGTGCAGTGTGAAAGTTTGGCGCATAAACGGTCGCGAACTCAGAATCGCGATGACAGCACAGAACACGAGTGCCCCGCTCGTCTGTGTGTGCCGGCTGCCAGCACCAATAATCAGCGCCACCAGTAAATGCGAACGGCACGAAATCGGGTAAGTGGTAAGACTCAAACTCGAAGTCGGCGATGTCCTGAAGCGAATACCACTCCATATCGTGAAGCCAGAGGTAAGAACCCGGCTCGTAAAAGGCGGAAGCGTGGGCAGGCGTGGTGATCCTGAACAAACCGCGTGAGGCCAAGCGGCGATACTCATCCGGCACGGTGAAGCCGTATCGTTCCGCGATTGCCCTGTAGAGTGCGTCGCTCACAGGTGCGTGTCATGTGCCGCCTAGAATTCGGCCGAACCCCAGTTCAGCCTACACCGGCTTTTTTGCAGCCTATTTATTTTCATAAGCCTTACAATATTCTTGCGCATGTCCTTGTGTCAACGCGACTTGCTCCTGCCAAAGCCGTGCTCTTTCGTTCGAGTACAAACGTTGAAAACCCCTGGTCGAGGCCTCTTTGGCTCAGTTAAAGCCCTTGCCCTTTGCCATCACTTTCTGCGAAACCCCGCCATATCCTAAGCCTATCGGAAATGGTTGACCAAGGAGGACGACTTCGCGCAGCGACCCAACCCAAGTTTTCTCTTGTCTCCCCAACCGTGCTAGTTAGCCTAATGCCATGAGTGGGAGTAGTCATCTCGCCAGACTTTCTATGCGCAACCTTTCAACTCGGGTTCGACGGTTCTCACAGTTATTGCCGCTCCTCTTCGCCTGCCTGGCAGGTGGCTGCGCCACGCGCGGAATCTGGATCAACCGTAACCTGGACAATTATCACGAACCTGCAGCACCGCATCACGTCGCAATCTATGAAGCGCCGGAGAAAAAGGATTTCCTCGTGGTCTATGACGATCTGTCCCCCAGCGGTAACATTCTTCGGCGAGCCTATTTGCTGAAAGAGAATCAAGCCGCCACCGCAGCCGGGAAGAAGCCGCGCTTCCAGACTGAAGACCTGAAGCCCCTTGGGTCCCCGATCATCGTGCTTCCAACCAGCGATAATGTTTCAAGTCTGAATGAGAGGGGCGTCCCTTATGCCGTATTGTCCAGCCGGACAAATCGCTTCGCTCTCTATGAGAAGAGGGACAAATTGATCGGCGAATATGACTTGCCAATTTATGCAACCGCGTCAGGAAATGTGAAGCGGGTGCTGTTGACGCCTTTGACGCTGGCAGCAGATGTCACCATCGTGGGCGGCGTGATCGCGGCGTTCGCGCTCACGCAACCGGCCACCTACGAAAGTCTGGCTAACATCCACTAGCTCAAGCCGGTTCGCCTTCGGCCAAATCGGCTTCTTTAAGGTGATGCCTCTCCCGCAGTGTGACGTAAACCAGACCTCCGACGAGACTCCAGAACAGGCTGCCGGCAAATGCGAGCAGCGAGAGGGACAGAGCGGGCGTGAAAGGCACCGCAATGGAGGGCGCGGCCAGCATGATGACGAACAGGTTTTCCCGAACTCCTAATCCACTCGGTGTAATCGGCAAAGCCGCGATCAGCACAACTGTGGGAACGATGACCATGAGGTAGATGAGGGGTATTTGCAAATGCATCCCCCAGGAGAGGATCCACACCTGGAGGACGGTAAAAGCGTTCAACAGCATCGAGAGACCGAGCGCCCGCGGCACGAACATCCGCTCCTGTCCGAATTGGCGGCAGGAATCGAGCGACTTCTCGAGGTAGGCTCCCTTCGGCAGCGTTCGCAACCGCGCTCGTGCATCCGGCCATCGTTTGGAGACACCGCCCCAAAACGCCAGAACCACAATCGCGGTGCATACGCCCAGCATCGCCAGCACGAAAAGGGCGACAGCCCGCAGGGTCGGATGGATGAACAGCAGTTGCGCGTTGGGGATCATCATGATGCCGGCGAAAAGCAACATCGCCCAAAACCCAATCAGCCGATCCACGAACACGGTTACTACCGCTTCCGTTTTCTTGTGATGTGTCTCGCGCGCTGCATAGTAGGCTTTCATCAAGTCGCCCCCCGTGGAGCCCAGCAAAAAGGAGTTGAAAAAGTGGGCCACCAGCGAGATCTCAGTGGCGCGTCCCCAGGAAAGGTTCAAGCCGTGCACCCGCAGCACCATGCGCCAGCGCATGACCCCGAGGAACAATACAATTCCTACCGCCACCAATGAAAGAACCATGGCGCCGGGATTAATGTGAGTGAGGCTATGCCAGAGCTCCGCGGGGCCGAAATCCCAGGCCTGACGCCATTGTTCACCGCGCGGAAGGGAGTCCCAGGACTGGTGATTCCGCGACGCGGCGGCCTTGGCTTCCTGCAGGAAGATGACATGGAAAATCCACCCAAGGAGAACCACACAGACGCCGATTCTCCAGGCGATTCGCCACGCTTGTTTCCCTGAGATCACTCTGGTCCCCAGATTGACTTGATATGCGCGACTCCATTCCTGGCCTGCTCGACGGTGAGGGACGGGCTGAATTCGAAGACCTTCAATTGCTCGGGCGTGACCACCTGCTTGAGGGTGTGCCAATCGATCATGCCGGAGCCCGGGGCGCGATGGTCGCGTCCAGGGAACTCAACATCATGGACGTGAAAACCGTAGAGCCGATCGCGAAGCGATTCCAAATGGAACAGGTGATGGATCAGACCAAGGTTCTCCTTAATCTGACCGTGGCCCGTGTCGTGCCAATAGACGACCGAGGGGGATTTGAATTCCATGAAGAAGAACTGAAAATCGCTTTCGAACGGGATTTCCTCGATGGCCTCCCGATTCTCGACCCCGAGTTTGATCCCGTGTGGTTCCACCGCAGTCTCCAGCTTGTGCAGGATTTCGTAGGCATGACCCATGGCCGCCTCTTTCTTCTCCTCGCGTTTCGCAAGCGCCTCTTCCATCAGTTTTTGGAACTTGGGGGTGTCGCGCTTTTTCTCGCCGACCATATCGACAAGCTTGTCCGTGTAATCTTTCATTTCCACGGCGCCCATATGCAGCACTACGAGCTTCGCGTTGAGCCGGGCCGCAGTCTCGATCGTTTTCAGCGTATGCTTCAGCGCATTGTCCCGTTCACGAGGATTATCGGCGGTGAATTTGAAAATATTAGGGGCGGCGTGGTTTACGCCCATGGGCAGGGGACAGAAGTTATGCAGGCTCGAAATCTTGATCTCACCCGCCTCGACAGCTTGAAAGACCCCTGGCAGGAGGCTAATACGGATGCCGTGGCTTAATTCGGCATATTCGAATCCGAGTTCCCGGATCTCCTGGAGCATGGCGCGGCCATCGGTGTGGCGATGGGAATTCCAGCAGGTCGACAGCGAATACATATAAAAGGGCCGGGTGCAGTATTTATTCAGACCACACCCGGCCAAATGGTTTTCTTGCAGCGGGCAGCAATTTACATATCGGCGTAACGCGCGCTCAACATGGCGGAGAAGCGAGCCGCTTTCATCTTGCGGCGCTTGCGCTCGCTCGGCTTTTCAAAATGCCGATGATTGCGGACTTCCTTCAACGTCCCTTCGCGGTCGATTTTCTTTTTCAACCGGCGCAGGGCCTTGTCAACAGATTCACCTTTTTTCAGTCTTATTTCCGTCAATTCAGTTCACATCCTCTCAGAGACCGGGGCTCGGGCGCGTTGGCCGGGGCCATTCTGGTCGAGCCAAAGAGATTAAAAGTGGCGTGCCTGAGTGTCAACGTTCAAAAACCAGCTTGCCAAGCCGGCTCGCTCTGGAACATCGTTGCGCATGGGTTTGCCCGATCAACCAGTTACTCTGACCCCGGAACAAGTTGCCGAGCTCAGTAAGCTCCTCTCGACGATGCGCCATGATATCAATGGCGATCTGGCCTTGATCGTGGCGGCAGCAGAACTGATCAAGCTAAACCCGGAAATCACCCCCCGCATGCTTACCACCGTCCTGGAGCAACCTACCAAGATTAAGGACCGGGCGGACAAGTTCTCAGCCGCATTTGAGACAATCCTCGGAATTAAGAGGTCGTAGCAAGCTGCTTCCCGAGACTACCGCTAGCTGCCGCTGCTTGACGCAGCGGGAAATCCTCTGCAATTTAAGGTCAGTTCCCTGGATCAACCCGGAAAAAACGGGTTGCGAAGTGACCGGGCATGAGCGGCCACGGTTCTGTAGACATTTGCCGGTTTTTGCCTATAATACAGCACTATCAAACGGCTTGCACCCGTTTTGGGCGATGCTTAACCTGACAAAACAGCAACAAACGGTGATTTTGGCGGTGGCAGCCCTGTTGCTCACGGGAATGGCGGTAAAGGCTTGGCGGATCGCTCATCCCGAGGCCGACCCAAAGCCCGCGTCCAAACGCTAATATGCAAGAGATCAATTTCGAAGAAACCCTGGACGGCATCGTCAAGCGTGACGCTCGTTACCGTCGCGAGGCTTATCTCTTTTTGAAAGAGGCTCTGGATCATACGCAGAAAATCGTGGCCAGAAACGGCAAGCAGGAGCTGCATCACGTCACGGGCCAGCAACTGCTCGAGGGAATTCGTGAATTTGCGCTGCAGCAGTTTGGACCCATGACCATGATCGTCCTTGAGGAATGGGGCATCCGAGCATGTGAAGATTTTGGCGAGTTGGTTTTTAACATGGTCGATGCCAGCCTGCTGGCTAAAACCGAGACGGACAGCCGCGAGGATTTCAAGGGCGGCTATACGTTCTTCGATGCTTTCCGCCGTCCCTTTCTCCCCGCCCCCGAGGTTCGTTCGCCGCTCGCGGAAGCCAAGCCCTCGCAGGCATAGCTCCTGGCGGCACTCATGTCCAACCTGAATATTTCCATCCGAATTTGTTGTATGCTCACATTATGACAGGCAGTCTCGTTTCATCCCCCAATCCCGAACCGAATCTCTCGATTCCTGCGATGCCTCCGGGCGTGCGGTTGACGACGCTCGAGAATGGTCTCACGTTGATCGTGCGCGAGGATCACAGCGCGCCAGTGGTATCAGCGCAAGCCTGGTGCAGAGCCGGCAGTATTGATGAAGGGAAATGGCTCGGCGCGGGGCTTTCTCATGTGCTCGAACACATGTTATTCAAAGGCACCACCACCCGCCCGGCAGGCCACATCGATCAGGAGGTTCAGGATGCGGGTGGATACATGAATGCCTATACCTCGTTCGATCGGACCGTTTACTGGATCAATGTTCCCAATACGGGGGCTAAAGTGGCCATCGACATTCTCTGCGATATCATGCAGCACGCCACCCTGCCTGCGGATGAGATGGTAAAGGAAAAACAAGTCATTCTGCGGGAGATGGACATGAACCAGGATGATCCGGGCCAAAAATCGGCCCGTCGTCTCTTTGAAACGGCGTACACACGCAGCCCCTATCGGTTCACGGTGATTGGGTATCCTGACATATTTAATGAAGTCCAGCGCGACGATGTTTTCACCTATTATAAAGATAAATACGCGCCCAATAACGTGTTCTTTGTGGTAGTGGGTGACATCAACGCGCGGGAGGTAGAGGAGCAAATCCGGACTTCATTCTCCAAGGTCAAAGCGCGCGCGATGCCTCCGTACGTCTATCCACAGGAGCCGAAGCAGATGGCCTGCCGCACCGTAATCGAGGAAGCGCCGATCGAATTAGCCCATTTTCATTTTGGCTGGCATGTCCCTGAACTTCGGCACCCGGATGTTCCCGTGCTGGATGTGCTCGCGACCCTCCTTGGGTCGGGCCGCAGTTCCCGACTGTTTCAAGGGGTTCGGGAACGTCAGGGCCTGGTGACCTCGGTGGATGCCTGGACCTATACACCGGGCAACGGGGGACTTTTCGGCATGAGCGCCGTGGCCGAACCCGATAAGTTTGAGGCAGCGCGCGAGGCGATGCTCGCCGAGGTCGAGCGGATGCGCGTCGAAGCGGTTTCTCCCGAGGAGCTGGGAAAAGCGGTGAAGCAGTTCACGGCGGCGACGCTGGCCAGCCGTAAAACCATGCAAGGCCAGGCCCAGGATCTCGGGGGGAGCTGGATGGCTTCCAACGATCTCAATTTCTCCGCCCGCTACCTGGAGCGTGTCAAGAAAGTGACCCCTGCGGACCTGCTCCGGGTCGCCCAGGAATACCTTACGGAAGAGAACCGCACCCTTTACGGCCTGCTGCCGACGGACAGCATTCCCAAAGCCACTGAACGAGCCGATAAGTTTTCGGATCGGCAGATCCAAAAGTTCGAGTATCCAAACGGACTCCGCCTGCTGGTGAAGGAGGATCATCGCCTGCCCTTTGTTGAGTTTCGCGCGGTCCTTAAAGGTGGCGTTCTGGCTGAAACCGCGGACCGGAATGGCCTGGCGCTGCTGATGTCCAAGATGCTGCTGCAGGGCGCGGGCACGCGGACCGCCGAACAAATCGCCAGTGAAATTGAGTCGGTGGGCGGCAGCATTGAAAGTTACGGCGGCAACAATAGCTTCGGCGTCAACGCCGAGGTATTGAGCAGCGATTTTTCCACGGGTCTGGAATTGTTTGGCGAGGTGCTGCTGAATCCAAGTTTCCCGAAGGAGGCTTTCGAGCGGGAACGCGAGATCCAACTCGGGAACATTAAGGCGCAAAAGGATGAGTTGCTTTCTCTCTGTGGCAAGATGATGCGCCGCGGGCTGTTCGGCGATGCTGGGTACGGGTTGCACACGAATGGCATTGAACAAACGGTCGAGAAGCTTGATCTCGGCATGGTTTCAGAATTGCACCGGCAGATCGCGCTTCCGAACAACTGCGTGATTGCGATTTATGGGGATGTTAACACCGAGGCGGTTCGGGCAGCGGTGGAAAAGCGATTTGGAACCTGGAAGCGTGGGCCGGAGGTTCTCACAAAACTGCCGGAGCCTTCTCCCATCAAATCGGTCCTTCGCATTCTCGAAACCAAGGACAAAAAGCAGGCGGTGCTTGTCGTGGGTTTTCCTGGCACTTCACTCTTTGATCCGGACCGTTACGCCCTTGAATTAATCCAGGAAGCCTGTAGCGATCTTGGTTCGCGCCTCTTCACTCGCATCCGCGAAAAGCTCGGCCTGGCTTACTATGTCGGAGCCCAGAACTTTCTGGGGCTCTCCCCCGGCTATTTTGCATTCTATGTCGGCACGGATCCGGACAAGGCCGAACTGGTTGAAAAGGAACTGCTTGAAGAGGCGGCAGTGTTGCGCCGCGAAGGACTCACCGAGGAGGAACTCAAACGCGCCAAGGCCAAAGTCATTGGCCAGAAAAAAATCGCTCGCCAGGATCTTGGCAGTTACGCCATGACCACTTCTCTGGACGAACTGTATGGCCTCGGCTATGGCTACACAGAAACCGAAGACCTGAAGTATGAAGCAGTGACTGTGGCCGAAACGCGGGCTGCGGCTCGGAAGTACCTTCGGCCCGAGGCGCATGTGATCGCAGTGATCAAGCCCGAGAAAGCCTGATGCCGGCTGCGGAGTCCGGAATGGGTGAATGGGCCAACGGACTCAACACCTGAAATCTGCAACCATCGCAGAGGCTCCCGGGGACTTGAAAGTCTTCAAAAAGGCGTTAGTTCCTCAGCCAGCCACCGGGCGACCTGTGGAGCGTTGTATGTGATGATGATATCCGCGCCAGCCCGGCGCATGGCCAGCAGGCTTTCCATGATAACAGCGCGCTCTTCCAGCCAACCCTGGGCCGCGGCCGCCTTGACCATGGAGTACTCGCCACTGACCGCATAGGCGGCAGTCGGATAGCCGAACTCAGTCTTAACACGATAGAGAATGTCCAGATAGGCAAGGGCTGGTTTCACCATCACCATGTCCGCGCCCTCCTGAATGTCCAATGCAACTTCACGCAAGGCTTCGCTCGCGTTCGCCGCGTCCATCTGATAGCTGCGGCGGTCTCCAAATTGTGGCGCGGACTCCGCGGCGTCTCGGAACGGTCCATAAAAAGCCGAAGCGAACTTTGCCGCATAGGCGAGAATGGGGGTTTCCTGGAAACCCTCCTGATCGAGCCGATCGCGAATCGCCCGTACACGTCCATCCATCATATCGCTGGGCGCAACGATGTCAGCCCCCGCGTCGGCATGGCTCGCAGCAGCTTGTGCGAGCAATTTCAAACTGGGATCGTTCAGAATGCGGACCCCTTTGGAATGCTTCTCGACGATTCCGCAATGCCCATGCTCCATGTACTCACAAAGGCAGACATCGGTAATAACAATCAGGTTCGGCAGTTCGCGCTTCAGCAATCGCACCGTCTTCTGCACGATTCCATTTGCGGCATACGCGCCGCTCCCCTTGGCATCCTTTCGATCGGGAATTCCGAACAGAATAATTGCCTCAACGCCCAGCCCCTGTGCCAGGATGGCTTCTTTGAGGGCCTCGTCCGGGGAGAGCTGGAACACTCCTGGCATCGATTTCACCGGCTGCCTCAATCTTGTCCCGGGGCGGACGAACAACGGCAGCACCAGTTGCTCAACGCTCAGTCGCGTCTCAGCCACCAGGCGTCGCAAGGCAGGCGTTTGCCGCAGGCGGCGCGGACGGAGCGCTGGAAACCGGCCCGGAAAACTGGAACTCATGCCGAAAGGGTAGCGAACAAACCGCTGCCGGGCAAGATCCAGGCAGCCGGGTATAACGCTCTCGCTTTCACTCCTCCGTTTCCATAACTTCCGGCGCGTGAGCTGGTTTTACAGGACTTTTACGCGTCCCATTCTGTTCTCGCAGGACTCAGAGGCGATTCACAATCGCACGTTAAGGCTCTTGGGCTGGGCTGGGAAACAGCCGCTGGCTTGTGAGCTCCTGAGCGCGCTTTATCAGGCCCCCACCCTGCCGATCGAACTCTTCGGTTTGAAGTTCCCAAATCCGGTTGGTCTTGCGGCGGGCATGGACAAGCACGCCGCCGCCATGCCGGTGTGGCCGCGAATCGGCTTTGGCTTTAGTGAACTGGGCGGCGTCACGGCCCAGCCGCAGCCAGGCAATCCGGCACCCCGCATGTTTCGCGCCGTTGCCGACGAAGCCTTGATTAACCGCATGGGTTTCAACAATCCCGGCGCGGACGCCATGGCCGTCCGGCTCAAAACCTGGCGCGACTCTGGCCGTTGGCCCAGTCACCCAGTCGGCATCAATCTTGGCAAATCCAAAGTCACTCCCTTGTCTGAGGCTGCGCAGGATTACGCCACTTCGTTTCGCCTTTTATTCCCATACGCGGATTTTTTCGTCGTGAACGTCAGTTCCCCGAATACTCCTAACCTTCGTCAGCTTCAGGATAAGGCTGCGCTGGATGAAATCCTGGCCCAACTCCAAGCGACAAACCGCCAGCAGAGCGAATCGTGCTCACTCCCGGCCCGTCCCATTCTCGTGAAGGTGGCCCCCGATCTTTCTTTCGAGGCGCTGGACGAAATCCTCACGCTGGTCGTGTCCCGGCAAATCGCCGGCATCGTCGCCACCAATACCACTATTTCGCGGCCTGAGACAACGAGGGCAGATCTCGCCCGTGTTTACTCGGAAACGGGAGGCCTCAGTGGAAAACCATTGCGTGCGCGAAGCACCGAAGTCATCCGGCACATTGCACGCCAGACCCATAGCAAACTTCCGATTGTTGGGGTTGGCGGTATCTTCACCGTGGAGGATGCATGGGAGAAGATTACTGCAGGTGCGTCTCTCCTCCAAGTGTATACTGGTCTGGTTTATGAAGGGCCCGCGGTCGCTTCGACCATTGTCAAAGGTCTGCGAGCCAAACTGCGAGCCTTGGGTTTAAGCCATTTGCACGAGGCGGTCGGTACCTCGCTGGTGACCTAGCCTCAGCCCGAAGCTAACTTTCCGCCTTTCCGCCCGGACCGAACAACCCGCTTAAAAACTCGACGTACTTGCGCAGCTCTCCGGTTTTCACTTCGTAGGCATCGGCGCCCAGATTCAGGGCCCGATCTCGATCCTGTTGCAAATCGGAGGAAGTCAGAACAATGACGCGCAAGGTCTTATATTCGGGTTGTTCGCGAATCCAACTGAGCACCTCGAATCCATTCTTGCGGGGGAGGTTCAAATCCAGCAGCACACAAGACGGCGACTGCTCCACTCCCCGGCGGTTCCCCAGCCAGCGGATGGCCTCTACCCCGTCCGAAGCTGTGATGAGCGTCACCTGCGGGGCGGCGCGCTTCAGAGCGTACTCTACCAGCACGCGATCGTTCTCCTCATCCTCCGCATAGAGGACCAGGATCTTGTCATCCGGATTGTTCATCGGTTTTCTCCAAGCAATTCAGCTCCACCCAGAACCGGCTCCCCTGCCCTGGCTCGGATTGCACCCCAACGGTCCCGCCCATGCGCTCGGCCGCCTTCCGCACGATACTGAGGCCCAGTCCCGTGCCTTCATAGTTTTTGCTGATGCGCTGAAACAAAGTAAAGATCCGGTCCTGATAAGCGGGATCGATTCCGATGCCGTTGTCTTCAAACCAGATACGCAATCGGTTTTCTCTTTTCTCGCCGACGATGCGCACTCGTGGAAAGACGCCCGGAGCCACGAATTTCACCGCGTTGTTAAGCAGATTTGAAACGCACTGGGTCAATGCGGCTTCGTTTCCCAGCACTGGGCAAAACTCCCCTTCGATGCTGAGCTGCACCCGATCGGGTTGCAGGTTCGGGTATGACTCGACGATCGCTTCGATGAGGGCCTGCAGGTTAATGGGCCGCAGCTCCAGATCGGTCCGCAAAACGCGGCTGTAAGCCAGAACATCACGGATGAGCGAGTCCATGCGTCGTGAGGCATTCGCGATCCTTTTCAGGTAATCCTTGCATTCCGGCGTCAAGTAAGGATCCGCTTCCTCGATCAACACATCGCAGAAACTTTGCATCGTTCGCAACGGTGCGCGCAAGTCGTGCGTAATACTGTAGGAGAATGATTCCAATTCCTGAATCGTCTCGTTCAGGCGGGCCGTGCGCGCGTCGACTTCCTGCTCCAGCCGGATATTCAGTTGCTCGAGCTCCCGTTCCCGATCTCGCAATGTAGCCATCATCTCTCGGCGCTCGGTGATATCAACCGCCGTCGCCACAACCCCCTTCACGCGGCGCTTCGCGTTCAGCAGAGGGGAGGCATTGATCAGCAGGGTTCGAGTGGTGCCATCCGCGCAATGCACCTCAAGTTCTTCGTTGCTGACCGGCTGGCCGCTTCGGGCGGCCCGTTGCATTGGCAACTCCTCCGGCATCAGTTCACGCCCTTCTTTGAAGGCTCGATAAGGCGGAGGCTGTGGTGCTGATGGATTCAATGAGACGTTCGACCCCGGGGGCATTCCAAGCAGCGCGTACGACGCAGGGTTTCCAGTGATGTTCCCCGCCTCCGGATCGGTTGAGATCCAGACTGGGGTGGGAGCGGCATCCATCAAGGTTTTCAATTCCAGGGCTCGTGCGGCCTCACGGTCCAATGCCGCACGCAGGTTTTCCTCGGAGGTTCGCAGCTCAGCAAGCTGCCGACTGGATTCGGTCTGCAGCCGCTCCTGCTCCACCAGCAGATCACGAACCTGGTACTGGCGGCGTCGAGCGCGCAACGCGCCCTCAACCAGGCTGACTAACGTGTCGGTTCGGAAGGGGCGTTCCAGCATACTTAGGTTGCACACGCGCCGCGCTTCTTGCAGTACTACCCGGGTGAGTCGGTTCAAGGTTCCGCCAGAGGTCACGACCAATACCGGCAAGTCAGACCACGCTGGCTGACGGGCCAACGTTTGCAGGAAGACCGCGGACGAAGAGCTAAACAATGCTTCTTCAGCGATCAGGACTGCGCCGCATGGCTGCTCCAACCGCTGGCAGAGGTCATAGATACTTCGACATAAAGCCGCCTCGAATCCCGCCCCCTTCAGCACCTCCAAAGTGGTGGGCCCATCACCAGCCGTCGGAGCCAGCACCAAAATCCCTTCTCCCGCACGTTGTTCGGTGAAGGATGGGTTCAAATGCTGCTCACTTTCCCACCGGATTTAGCCTTCCTCCCAGGTAATTGGGCACACCGGTCAGAACCCCCTGAAACTCCCGTAGCGGCTCCCCGACCGTCAATCCTTGCGAGGACAACCGGAATTCCCGGATGCTTCTCTCATGCAAACCACTCCGCCTTTTTACCACTGAGATGCACTGCTTCACCTCACCTGCCAATTCGAAGTAACGGAGCAGCAGCACGGAGTCCGCGAGATAACTCAAGTCCGCCTGCGAAGTCATTTGGCCTAGAAGCCCGTGTTGCGCCAGGATGGTAATCGTCACCACCCCCAACTGATTCAGATAGGCGGCTAATTCGTGGAACTGCAAATGCAAATACTTTTCAGCCGGCATAGCCTGCATGTACCCGTTCAGGCTATCCACGACTATCACCCGCGCCTTTCCCGTTTCGACCCGGTCCCGGACCACGTGCGCGAATTCCCCCGGCGATAGCTCCGCCGGATCAATTTGCTGCAAATGCAGAATTCCAGACTTGAGCAGTGGCGGCAGATCGAACCCGATGCTCTTGGCTCGCGCTTCCAAGGTCCCCAGTCCTTCATCAAACAGAAAGATGGCCGCAGGCTCCCCACGCATCGCCGCGGCATAAGCGAATTGCAACGCGATGGTCGACTTTCCGGAACCCGCCGGCCCCATTAAGATCGCGGTTGTCCCTCGATCGAGGCCTCCTCCCAGCATCAGATCGAACTGCTTGACCCCGCTTGTCATCATCTCGGGCTTGAATGTTGCGTGGTGTTCCGCGGCGATGAGGCGTGGGAAGAATTTCATCCCGCCCTTCCGGATCACAAAATCATGATACCCCTCGCGATATTGGAGTCCCCGAATCTTGGAAACGTTGATCCGACGGCGCGTGACCCCGTATTCCGGAGCCATCTTCTCAAGTTGTAAAACCCCATGAGCCAGGCTTTCCACCTGCTGATCGTTTTCCAGGCCCGGTCGATCATCCAGCAGCAGCACCGTGCACTTGCGCTTGGCGAAGAATTGCTTCAGCCCCAGAATCTGCCGCCGGTGGCGCAGCGGCGTCTCGGACAACAGTCGCATTTCGGAAAGGGAATCGAACACGACCCGGCTGGGCCCCACCCGGTCGATCTCCTTCATCAAGGTTTGAGTCGTCTCGGTCAACTCCACCTCCGAAGGATGAAAAAAGGTTCCACTTCCGGCTGATTGCAGTTGAGATTCGATTGCCGAAAGTTCAAACAAGGTGACACGTTCCAGGCTCCACCCATGCGAGCGAGCTACATGCGCCAACTCCTCCTTTGTCTCTGACAGCGTGATATAAAGCACTGTCTCGCCTTCGCGTACTCCTTGTAACAGGAATTGCAGACCGAGCGTGGTTTTGCCCACACCGGGATCGCCCTCCACCAAGTACAGACAATGGCGTGGCAATCCTCCGGCCAGAATATCATCCAGACCTTCGATGCCCATTCGGCAGAAGTCGGTTCCTGCATTTTTCATTTTAATATGATGATCTGCTCGCTATATTTGATGCTTTTAAACTCGGGTTCGCAACCAAAACAGTATTTTTGCCCGTCGCATTTTCGGTATAGGGTGGATACCCCGCCAACCCCTCAGGTCCTCTCTTCCTACTGCGCCAACGCTGCGCCACGCTTTGCCGCACCTCTGGCCAACGTCGCCTGGAGCGAAGGCATTCCCAGTCCGAGCCCGCCATCTCGATTTGAGCATTCGCTCATTACGCTGCATATCTCCCAAGATACTTAATTGCCACCTTCAAATCTTTCGGCCATTCGGCACTGATCCGGACCGTCGTCCCGGTCACTGGATGCACCAATTCCAACTTCTCGGCATGCAAGGCGGTGGACGCAATTAGTGGGCGCTCCACCTTGTCGCCTTTCAGCCGGTAAGCCGGTTTGAGGTCTGACAGCAATAGTTGGCCGCCGCCATAAACCGCGTCCCCTACAATCGGATGCCGAGCATGTTTCAGGTGCACACGGATTTGGTGCGTTCGACCGGTGCGAGGACGGCACTCCAAAAGCGCGAAACCTCTGAATCTCTGGCGCACTTCGAATTCCGTGACGCTGCGTTTGCCGCTTTTGGCATCCACCCGTATTTGACCTGGCCGTGCGGGATGGGGCGACAAGCTAGCATCGATTTCGAAGGCATCCTCGGCTGGAGTTCCCTGCACCAACGCAACGTAGGTCTTGAGGGGCTTTTCGGAACCGAACAGGTTCGCCAGGGCAACCAGCACAGGTTTGCTTTTGGCCAGAAGAATAATGCCGCTGGTTTCAAAATCCAGGCGATGGGCGTTCGCCAGATAAGTAAGCTTTCTTTCTGCTGCCCAGGGCGCACCACGCTCGATGTCGCGATGAAGCAGCTTCATTAGGTTGGGTCGATTCGGATCATAGCGATCCGGCGAGGTAAGCAGCATCGGTGGTTTGTTCAGCGCCAGGAGGTGCTCGTCTTCATACGCCACGGGGATTTCCCAGAATTCGTGCGTCGCGGGAGAGGACAGTTTTATGACATCAGGCACGGTGAATTGTAGCACTCGCCCGAATTGGGATCACTTTGATTTACCAGTCGCGAGTAACTCCAGGTAATCCAGCAGGATATGCTGGCCCTCTTTCAGCGTCAGATCCGGCCCAGCCATGGCCTCGTCATCCAATAGCTCGGTGCTCTGATGCCTCTCGAGGCCGCGCCTGGGCAGCCCTACCATGGCATTTGTTCTGCCGATCGCAGGCGGCAAACCCGGAGTGCTCGCGTTCCGCAACGTGATCTCAAAAACCTTTTCCTCCGGGGCCCGGCTCGCGGCGCGTTCCTGCTTTCTCGCTGCCAGGCGATCTTGTATTTCCTTCTTCTCCTTCCGGCGTTCCATTTCGTTGAGAGACACGTACTTTTTCCCCGCCATGGACCGCAGCCTGGCCATGTCCTCACGAACGTAGGCGAATTCCCGGTTTTGATCGATTCGCTGTTCGAACCTGCCGCGCAACGGAGCGAGATAGGGTTCGATGCGGTTTTGCTTCACAAACGGAGCCGCGGGCACCGAATCCCATTCCAGCGGATTGGGCAGCGCCGATTCCCCGGTCTCGGCGAGAGCACTCGTCGACGGGACGATAATATCCGCAAGCACCCCTCGGAGTTGCGTGCTCGCACCTCCCGGCCGATAAAACTTTTCGATCGTCATTACCAACCCGCCCGGATCGCGACCGCCTGCGTAATGAAACTCTCGCATCAGCGGCGCAAGCGCAATGACCGACTGAACGGTTCCCTTGCCGTAGGTGGATGGGTCACCCACGATCAGCGCCCGCCCATAATCCTGCAATGCGCCGGCGACGATTTCCGACGCTGAAGCACTTCCGCGACTCGTCAGCACGACCATCGGCCCGTCGTAGCCTGGCGAACGTTTCTTATCGGCATAGACAGATACTTTTTCCTTCACGTCCTTGACCTGTACTACCGGTCCCTTTTTGATGAAAAGGCTGGTTAGGCCGATGGCTTCCTGCAACGAGCCGCCTCCGTTATTCCGCAGATCCAGAATCAAGCCATCGATGTTTTCCTCAGTAAGTTTCTTCAGCAACTTCGCCACGTCGTCGGTGGTGCTTTTGTGCGCGGAGAGCCATTTGCGGGCCTCCATATCCTCATAGAAGCTGGGCAAATCAATAATTCCCAGACGCCGCGTTTGCCCGTCAGCACCTGGCAACTCCACCAGACGCGCTTTGGCCTCCTGATCTTCCAGCTTAATTTCTTCCCGGGCGAGCGTGAGCGTTTTGCGCAGCGAAGGATCTGGAGCATTGCCGGGTGAGAGAGTGATCTGGACTTTCGAACCTTTCGGACCACGAATCAATTCCACGACCTTGCTCAACGGCAAATCGCTGATTTCCACCGCCGGCTTCCCTGGCTGGGAAATCGATAGGAGCCGATCACCCGGCTTCACCTGGCCGCTTCTCGCCGCCGGACCAGGCATGACGCGGTTTACCACGGCGTAGCCATCTTCCATCGTTAACTCCACCCCGATGCCCACAAGCGACAGCTTCATCGAAATGTTTAAGGTCTCGAAGGGCTCGTGCCCGAGGTAGACCGAATGCGGGTCATACGCATTCGCCAGCGCATTGAGCCAATTTTCGATCAGATCGTCCCCCGCCATCTCCTGCACAGTCCGGCGAAGACCCTGGTAACGGCGTGCGAGCGTTTTCGTGACTTCTGCGGGCGGCTTACCATTCAGTATCTCCTGCAAATACTCAAAGCGGGTCCGCTGCCGCCAGAGTTGCCGCGCCTCTTCCAGATTTCGAGGCCACGGCTCATTTTTCCGATCGAGCACGTAGCGTTCAGCCGTATTGAATTCGAACTTCTCGGACTTCAGGAGTTCGCTGCTGAAATCGACCCGCTGGCCGATTCGCTTCTGAAAGCGATCATAGATTCTCCGGGCTGGCGTGATGTTCCCTGCTTTGGTTGCCTGACTCAGGGTGCGGGCAAGACCTCGAAATTCGTCGATGTCCGATTGAAGAAAGCTCAAGTGCTGGCTATCAAGGGAATCCAGATAACGGTCGAGAAACCGAACCGAAATCTCGTGGTCAAACGGATGATGGGAATAATGCGCCTGCTCCAAAACGCGCGATAACAACCGTAACACATTGGTGCTGGTCGCGCTCTGCTTTGGCGGGGACGCACCTTGCCCGCAGATTGTCGCGAGCCAAAGCGTAACCATTATGATCCCCGAACGATTTCTAAAAGAATTCACGCGTCTCTTAACTGTCACTCTGGCCCCAAATCCGGCGATTTTCAACGGGGATTGTCACGTAGGTTTCCGCCTCGCAATCCGACCGGCCCGTAGTATGTTGATGGCCTGCAACCGAGCCAGCAAATTACTTTAACCGAAAAGCAGCAGCGATTGGTGGCGGCGCTATCCGCTATTAAGGATCGCCAGGAGCGCTTTGCCTGGCTGGTCGAACGAGGAAAGTCCCAACCCGCCTTGGCGGCTCCTTACAAAACCGATCTCTACCGGGTCGAGGGCTGCCTGGCGAAACTCTGGGTGGTGGGCGAGTTCCGTGATGGGCGCTGCTATTTCCAGGCCGATGCCGACTCGCTGATCGTCAAGTCGATCGCTGCCCTTCTGTGCGAATTTTATAGCGGTGGAACACCCCGTGAAATCCTGGAACAAGATCCGGCGTTCCTGGCCCGCTTCGGCATCACCCAGCATCTCACGCCCAACCGCCGCAACAGCCTCTCCAAGGTCCTCGAGCAGATTCGGGGTTTCGCCTCGCAGCGCGCTGAAACGAGCGGATCGCGTGGCTAGGTGTTCTACCTCGTATGAGGCTCTACGATGCCCATAACCATTTGCAGGATGGTCGCTTCGTCGGCCACAAACGCGACCTGATTCAGGCCGCCACCAGCGAAGGCGTTGTCCGCATGGTCGTGAACGGAGCCTGCGAGGAGGACTGGCCGGCCGTGCTTGACCTGGCCAAAACTTTTCCGCAAGTGCTGCCCTCGTTTGGTTATCATCCCTGGTACGTGCGGGAATGCACCCCGGATTGGGAAAAGACCTTGCAAGGATTTCTGGACGCTTTCCCGTCGGCGATTGGCGAGATTGGATTGGATCGCTGGATCAAAGACTACGACCTTCCGGTGCAGGAGGAAATGTTCATTCGCCAATTGCGCATCGCCATGGAACGACATCTGCCGGTGAGCATTCATTGTCTTCAGGCCTGGGGTCGTCTGCTCGAACTCTTACAGCAGGAATTCAGGCCAGGGATGGCCTTTCTGCTTCACTCCTACGGAGGCCCGAAGGAGATGGTTGCTCCGCTCGCCAAGCTCGGGGCGTATTTTTCTTTTCCCGGCTACTTCGCTCATGAGCGCAAGCAGCGCCAACGCGAGACCTTTCGCCACGTCCCTGCTGGCCGCCTGTTGATTGAGACCGACGCTCCCGATCAACTTCCGCCCGACACGCTCATTCGCCATCCGCTCGTGGATGATGAAAGTGGCAAGCCCTTGAACCACCCCGCCAATCTAGGGGCCATCTACCACTTCGTCGCCGACATGCTCGGCGAGCCGATGGAAGCGTTGGCGGGCCGAATCGAAGAGAACTTCCAACGTCTTTTTGGCAAATAAATCTGGAGCAGCTCGGATTATCCTCCAGCCAGCTTGGCCACGACCCTCGCGGCGGCTGCGAAACCGAACGTCCCCGTTACAAAGCTTGCGGTGCCATAGCCGTTTTCGCAATTGAGCCGCAACTCGGTGCCTTCCTCTTGTCTCATGGATACTGTCCCATCCGAATGTGGATACACGACTGGTTCCGACGAAAATACGCACTCGACTCCAAAAGGAGCTTTGCCCTCCGGGGGAAATCCATAGTTTGTCCGCAGCTCTTTGCGCAAGTTCCGAAGCAGGCCGTCATCGGAGGTGAATGCCAGGTCCTTCACGTGAATGAGGCATGGATTCCGCCTCCCTCCCGCACCGCCGGTCGTAATGATCGGAATCCGCTTCGTTCGGCAAAGAGAAATGAGCAAAGCCTTCTTGCTGAGCGCATCGATCGCGTCCACGACATAATCGAACGACATCGCCAGCAACCGCTCCGCGTTTGATTCCAGAAAAAATTCGGTGACCGGTTGCACCTGGCATTGCGGATTGATCGCGCACGCACGTCGCGCCATGACTTCGACCTTGGCTTTGCCAATTTCTCCATCCAGCGCATGAACTTGCCGATTCACGTTGCTGGCACATACTTCATCCAGATCCATCAGCGTCAACCGCCCAATGCCGCTGCGTGCCAGCGCCTCCACTGCCCAGCTCCCCACCCCGCCGACTCCCACCACACAAACATGAGCTCGCGCCAGGCGGTCCAACCCCTTGGTTGAGAAAAGCCGGCGCACCCCGCTGAAACGAGTCTCGTAATCGCTCATTCGATATTCATAGCTTACGCTACTGCCAGAGCCAACCCTCGCGCACAGCGCGCCAAAAGCTATAACGTTGGGATTGTCGCTCAGTGGATGAATCCATTGAATTTCCACTGTTGCTCGACCTTCATCATCCGCGCTTTTTCGACGCGGTCTGTGCCCTCGATGCTGAGCTTCAAGAGCACTTCGTTCGGTGACACCTCTTGCCGACCGAGAATTCGGATGGCCTGGATGGAGGCGATATCCGATTTGTGCTTGGCAACAAGATCCTGCTCCGTCTTATTTTCGAACTCTATGATCAGCCGCTGCTGCTCGTCGGGAGCCAGAGTATCAAGATACGCGTTCGGGTTGCCATCCCGCATCGCGGCAACCACCGACACCAGGGCAGCTTCCGGCGTATCGTAACCGGCGAAACCCCATTTCTCCTTTGGGAAATGATTGGTAGGCGGCAGTGGGATTGGAGTTGGGGGCGCCGGCGTAACATCATTTGCTGCCGGCTGCAGCTGCTGGTTCTGCTCCAGCGCCGCTTTCTGCAGGGCCTGCATCTCCGGTTGGGGAGTCTTCTTCGGTGAATTGGTCACGGGGTGAGATTGGTCCTTTTGTGCCCGCACTGACTGGCTCATTGCCTCGTGCTCCGCCCGCTTTTGGGCAGCATGCCTCCATTGCCAGCCGACCGCAGCCATGACAACCAACAACACCACTACTCCAATCCAGGCCCTAGCTTTCATTTGTCCAATCTTCTACCGGACCGCCGGAAAGACAAGTCTCGGACTCGCAAAGGGGCGCTTCGCATCTAAGCCCATAATTCCCGAAGTCAGATTGAAAGATCCGAAGCTAGCTGGCAGAAACCGCTTTTAAAATTGAACCTGCGCAGGCTGTGCTCTGGCTTGATTCTGCCTCCTGGCACCAGGTTAACGTTTGAATCCCGATCGAATCGGCCAGCTTGGGTTATCCTCGCGCTGCTGAGATTCGTATGCCCCTACATCCGACGGGGGAATTCTTTTCATGCCATTGAAATCCGACTCCGGCGCGAGCCTCCGATTAGCGTGATTGCGGAGGGGCGATCCCGGACACGGCCAAAAATCGTTCTTCGTTACGTCCACAAAGGCTGCGCTCGGCACTCCGCCCTCAAAGAATTGGTCATTGTCGATCTTTACTCCCGGTTGGCGTCCATGAATGTAATTGCGTTCCAAAAACGCCGAGCCGGCTTCCATGCTGAGAGCCCAACCATCCGGACAGTAAATTGCATTATTCGCAAAGACCGCGTTCGTGGACTTTGCCCACCGCATTCGTACCCCTACTGGAGCGTTAAATATGGTGTTATTGATAATGGAAACGTTGCGAACCTGGGGCATAGCAGCATGTGGTGCGGCAGTGATCCCCGTGGCCGCACAGTTGAAGATAATGTTGTTTCGAACCACCGCATCCGAGACGACTTGAATGCCTTCGCCGGCGTTCCAGATGACGTTCCCTTCCACAAGATTTGTGCCGGGACCGCCGCCGTAAACGAACACTCCGGGATACCGGCGTCCGATGTTCGTATCGTGGATGACATTATTCCGGACAACGTTACCGAATGACCCGGCTTTGATTTCGATCCCGTCGTTGCCACCATCGCTGGTCCCCCGCAGATGGTGGATGTAGTTGCCTTCAATCAAGGACTCTGTCGTTCGACACGAACCGCTGTGACTACCAATATACATCCCCTCTCCTTCAGTGGGATGCGATGTGTTCAGACCGGTGTGGTGGATATGGTTGCTGCGAATGATAAACGCATGGCAGTTCCCACTGTTCATTGTCAGCGCGTTATTGCCGGTTTCGAATATCTCACAACCTTCGAGTGTGATGTGATCCCCGCGAATGAAACGCACGCCGGAACTGCCCCCCTGAAAGCGCAATCCGCGAATGAGTATATGCGCGCAATCCACGAATTCGATGCAGTTGTGTCTCGGGTCCGCTCTCAACAGAGGGGATTCTCCGTCTGCTGAGCGAATCACGATTGGGCTAACCTGAGTTCCCTTGGCCGTAATCGCCCGTCGACCGGTTTGGGAATAAACTCCTTCGTGCACGAGCAATTCGTCGCCTGGCTGGAGTTGGTTGGCCAAAGTCTCAAACTCCTCCCGCTCAGAATCGGGTCTGGACGGATGCGTTTCATAAATGTGGGCGGCGCATTCAAATCCGCCCAATGCAAAAAGGAGCAGCGCACTGCAAACACCAGGCCAGCCGGCAGACCAACTCCACGCGAAACGCTTTTCGCCGGTGCGATTTCCGACCAGATCGCTTGCTGTCACTTCAACGCTCCAGCGACGAATTCGAAGAGGGCCTTGGTAGGTGGATCGTCGGGCTGGCCGAGACTCTCGTTTAGCTTCGAATGATCCGTTTGCCGGGCGGCGAAGCGTTTGGTGGGAATGCCAGCGCTCTTCAGGGCGGCCTCCAAGCGCTCTGCCTGCGCGCCGGTGTCCGGATGGTCGGCAACGTGCAGGATCAAAAATGGCGGGATGCCCTTGTCTTTCGCGACATGATTCACCGCGGAGTAGTCGCGATGCTTTGCTGGATCACCGCCAAATTTTTCGCGGTGACCCCATTTTGCCTGCGGCAAGCCGTGCACGCGACGACGCGTCTCGGCGGTGTCGATGATCGCAGGCACATCGAATGTGTCGCCATCCACGGGAACGCACCCTTTGATGATACCCAGGGAGAGGCCTTCGGCTTTCAGGTAACGATCGTCGATGGAAATGAGAGCGGCGAGTTGCGCGCCAGCAGAGTGGCCCATCACGAGAATTCGGTTCGGGTCCCCGCCGTATTGCGTGATATGATCGTGGACCCAATGAACGGATTTTGCGATGTCGCCAAAGATATCGACCATCTCGACGTTGGGCAGCAGGCGATAACCCGTGGAAACGAACACGAAACCTTTTTCCACAAAAGCCTTTGGTTTCAGTTGCACGCTCGTGCGGTCCCCGGTCTGCCAGCCGCCGCCATGAATCCAGAAAACCACCGGCAGATTCCTGGCGCCTTCCGGCGAGTAGATGTCGAGTTTCTGGCGCGGATCAGGAGACGCGGTGTAAGGAATGTCGCGCTGGACCCTCGCGTGGACCAAACCGCCCGCTGGCGAATTCTTCAGTTGAGTGTCGAAGAAAGTTAACATGGCGGCCTCGGCCCGTTCGGCATCCGTGCCCTTGAACCCGTGGCCAGCCCCTTCCAAGGTGAGCATCTCCACATGAACACCGCAGCTTTTCAATCGGTCGCGCATCCAGACGCCCTGCTCATAAGCCACGTATTTGTCGTCCGTGCCATGCAGAATCAATGTGGGAGCAGCGGACGGCGTGACCCAGTTTAGCGGACTTGAAAGGACATGCTTCTCGCGAGCCGTCTCCAGATTTCCACCCAGCCACAGCGGCAACACTTCTGCCGCATCCACGCTTTTGCCGTATGACTGTGTGAAGTCGCTCGGCCCGTATTTATTAACCACGCACGCAACACGTGTTGATTGCGCGTAATTGCCCTCGTCCCCTTCAAACTGTTTTAGGTCCGCGGTGACTCCAAGAAACTGCGCGAGGTGGCCGCCTGCGGAATCGCCTGTCACACCAATCCGGTCCGGATCGATTTGATAGGCGCTGGCGTTTGCCTTCAGCCAGCGAACGGCCGCTTTGACGTCGAAGACCGCCGCTGGGTACTGGTATTTAGGCGCAAGGCGATAACTTGTTGCGACCGCGACATAGCCCCGGTCGGCCAATTTGATGAGCAGCGGATTGAACCCGTCACGGTTGCCCGCGCGAAAGCCGCCGCCGTGAATGCAAAGCACGCACGGGAGCAGATGATCGGAATTCTTTGGGCGGGCGATATTGAGTTGCAAATGCTGGTCATCGGGATTGGCGTACTCGATCCCGCTTTCGAACTGGATGTTCTCAGGAACATTGAAGTCGGCTCCGATCGCACCAAGTTGTGTAATCGTTGAGCACAGGAACGCCGCGAAAAGTTTCTTAGAGGCTGACATGAACTGAGTATTGAAACGGAGAGGTGCGTCGTCAAGCGATGATCGAATTGCGAGCATGAAACAAAGTTGCCGATGAGGGCGGGGACGAAGTGGACCGCGAAGGTGGCCGACCTCCAACCGTGGGTTGAGGTCCACTACTGCGCTTTCGCTCCTGCCGATCAGCGCTTATTCCTTTTGGCGCGTGATTTAGACTGGGTTGCGGGCGGGCGGGCGCCCTTTGACGCCGCGATTGACCGCTTCCGTTGCGTACTGCTTCGCTTTCTCTCCACGCTCGTGACCTCCTTGGCAAGTGCGAGCGTTCTGCGCAGAATGGGCAACACTGCAAGGTCCTTTTCCCTCCCCGCCGCCACCTTGCTCGCAATCACCCGGCGTAGCGGAAGGACCCGCACGCGTTCCCCATCGATTTCGCTGAGTCGGGAACCACGGTGCTCGACCGCAAACGCTCGAAGACCGTCGGGTTTGAAGGTCACATTTACCTGGGTGCCGTCTGTCAGTTCATAGAAAGCTCGAGCCCGAATAGTTCCATGGAGACGATGCACGATTTTTAAGATCCGAATGTACTGACGTTCGCGAAGGTGAACCCAGAAGTCGTAATCGATCGTGGTAAGCGGAGCCCCCTGCTCGATTGCGGCCATGGCCCCCATCAGTATGCAGGGGATCTTTTCTTCGCGTAGCGCTGCAAGAAAAGCGCCGAGCGGGCTGTTTGAAGGCTTATTCGGCATCGTTCCTGCGGGCTTTTGGAAAAGAAAACTGCGTGTTGCCAAAGCTCGGCTTCGTCAAGTCCACGAGCGGCAGGCGAGCGTTGCAAACGCAGGAAAATGCGCCTTGCATCCGACTGTTGCGAGGTAGGCTTACTCTTCACGAAAAAGACAGTGCCAGAACGGTGGCCGGTTAACAAGCCATGGCTGCGCCACGAACTGATTAATTCACGGTGATACAATGGGGGAAAGCGGCCACAAGGGGACCGGCAAAGTGGCCGATGGAGGCAGGGCCGAAGGGGTCCGGATTCCGGCGTCGGGTGCGGGGGGGAGGATGAGAGAAATGGGTGTGGAGGATGTCAGCAAGATTGTTTTCGTTCGGCTGATCGGTGTATAAGAGTTGCAAATGGCATCCCAGCAGTCTGACGCGCCTTCGGAATCCCGTTACGGGCCGGAGTTCGCGACGACGCATTGGAGCATGGTCTTGAAGGCTGGGGAGGAGCCTTCGACACAGGCCAATGCGGCGCTGGACGCGCTTTGCCGAAGGTATTGGTATCCTCTTTACGCCTACGTGCGCCGGCGGGGGTACGATCCGGAGGAAGCGAGGGATCTGACGCAAGAGTTCTTCAGCCGCCTGCTCCAGCGCAACCCGCTGGGTTCGCTCGACAGCAGCAAAGGCCGTTTCCGAGCGTGGCTGATGGCTTCGATGAAACATCTCCTGGCCAACGAATGGAAGCGCGGCAATCGCGTGAAGCGGGGCGGCGGGATGAAGCTCATTTCGCTGGACGATGGGGAAGCGGAAGAGCGGTATCAACGTGAACCCGTGGATGACGCCACGCCTGAGAAGCTGTTCGAGCGGCGCTGGGCCCAGGCTTTGCTCGCACAGGTGCTTGAACGATTGCGCCTCGAGATGGAAGCAGGAGGCGAAGGCAGCCGTTACGCAGAGTTAAAGGGTCATTTGGTCACGAGTGGTGAGCCTTCCCCGGGCCCGGATCTCGCTGGGAAACTTGGGCTGAGCGTGAGTGGCGTGAAGTCGGTCATCCACCGCATGCGTCGCCGTTACGCCGAAATGTTTCGGGAGGAAATCGCACAAACGCTGAGCAGCCCGGCCGAATTGGAGGATGAGATCCGTCATCTGCTCGCCGCGCTGAGCGACTGAGAACGCCTGGGATATGAACGCTCCGGTGGCATGCCCAAGTTGCGGAAAAGCAGTGGAAAGCACCGCGCCGGATGGCTTGTGTCCCCGTTGTCTTTTGGAACAAATGCGAGCGCTGTTTGCCGTTTCAGAAAGCGATCCCGCATCAAACACGACGGCTGCTTCGCAAGCCGCAACGACTTTTGGAAACTATGAACTGCTGGGAGAGATCGCCCGTGGTGGGATGGGGATCGTTTATCGCGCCCAGCAGATTAAGGCCAATAGGGTCGTAGCGCTGAAGATGATTCAGATGGCCCCTTTTGCCAGTGCGGAGGACTTGCAGCGCTTCCGTCTGGAAGCGGAGGCCGCAGCCGGCCTGGAGCATCCGAATATTGTTCCGATCTACGAGGTTGGCGAAGTAAACGGGCAGCCATTCTACAGTATGCGGTTGATGGAGGGTGGGAGCCTGGCCGAAGCGCTTCGGGAGCGGGCCTTTACCGCGGAGGCGAGCGCCGTGCTGGTGGAGAAAATCGCTCGTGCTCTGCATTTCGCCCACCAGCGGGGAACGCTGCACCGCGATCTCAAGCCAGACAACATCCTGCTCGAATGCGAGGGAGAGCCCAGGATAAGCGATTTTGGTTTGGCGAAACGTCTTTCCGAGAATAATGACCTGACGGCCTCCGGCGCGGTCCTGGGGACACCGAACTATATGGCCCCGGAGCAGGCTGCTGGCGCTTCCCGCAAACTGACGGTGGCCACGGATGTGTACGGCCTTGGCGCGATTTTTTACCGGATGCTCGCCGGGCATGCTCCCTTCCACGGGGACACCGCTTTGGAAACTATGCGCAAGGTGGCGAGCGATGAGCCTTCGCCCCCCAGCTTCCGCAACCCAGGACTGGATTCTGACCTGGAGATCATTTGCCTCAAGTGCCTGGATAAGGACCCAACCCGGCGCTACAGTTCGGCGTTGCTCCTTGCTGAAGATCTGGAGCGCTGGCGCAAGGGGGAACCGATTATCGCCCGGCCACCTACTCCCCTGCTCCGTTTACAAAAATGGGTCAGGCGACGACCTGCGCTGGCTGCCCTGATCCTTGTCACTTTGCTCGGAGCTTTGGTGTTTGTCTGGCAAACTATCCGCAATGAAACGCAGTTGAAGCAAGAGCGGGACTTCGCGCGGAAGCAGGAACGCGACGCAGTGGCTCAGCGAAGCCGGGCTGAGAGGGAGGCCCGCCGCGCCGAATCAAGCGAAGCGGCCGCTCGCCAGAGCCTTTATGCAGCAGATCTGTTCGCGGCATTCGGGGCATACAAAGACGGCAATTTCGGCCTGGTGCGACAGCTTTTGGCCGCGCAGCGTCCAGCGCCCGGCTCAACGCAGCCCGAGCTGCGGGGATTTGAATGGTGGCTTCTGCAAAGCCTGACCGCTGGAGAACAGGGGCAGGTCTTTTCGGGCCATACCGGCGCGGTCACCGCCATCGCCTTCTCGAAGGATGGGCTCACCCTGGCCTCGGGAGGCGCGGATAATACGGTGCGGCTTTGGGAACCCAAAACCGGCCAAAGCCTCGGCCCGGTGCCTCCCTCTGGAATGCTCGGGCAGTTGCGGCAAATGCAGAAGCTAGCCGCCATCGGACGAAGCCCCGCTCTGCAAACCCTGATCACGAATAACCCAGGCACAATCAGTTACATCGAGGCCAACCTCAACGCCAACCGAGTGGGGGAGCTATTGAATCTAGCGTTCACACCAGATGGAAGCAGCCTCATCACCAGCGCCGTGGAGCAATTCGTCAAGGTCTGGGACCTGGGGGACCGCAGTTTGTCCGCGGGATTGCCGGGCGTGATGGCGCGGATCTCCATCTCGCCGAAGGACCCGTGGATCGCAGTGGGGACAGGCGCCGTTATGAATGTGGACCTACCAGGCTCCACCGAAATCTACCAACTTGGCTCCAGGCAGCACTTACACTCTGTCGCGGCGCCGGGCGGCCTCCCGGTGTTTGACAGCGCAGGCGAGCGGCTCTTTGTGAGCACACCCAAGGGGGAGATTTCAGTATCCGACGCGACAAAGAACTTCGGCGTCATCCAAACCATCCGCGCGGGACGTCTGGAGACATTCGCTGTTTCACCAAATGGCGAGATACTGGCGAGTTGTCCGCGGCCAGGACGAGTCGTAAAACTATTTGACGTTAGCTCAGGAAGTCTCCTTAGGGAGCTTGAGGGCCACACCGCCCAAGTGACGTCACTGGCTTTTACTCCGAATGGATCCGTGCTGGCCTCAGGATCCTCCGACCAAACTGTCCGACTCTGGGACCCCGCGGTCCTTCAAACGCTGGGTGTGTTCCGTGGACATCTTGGGGATGTGAAAGCGGTGGCCTTTTCACCCGACGGTGAATGGCTGGCTTCGGGTGGCCAGGATGGAACTGTCCGGCTTTGGCCCATGGCCGGCACCAAGAAGTCCGACTTGGTCGAAGGCGCAGCCCCGATGGTCTTCTCTCCCGACGGCCGTTGGCTAGCTGCCGCTCGCTTGGGGCAGGGCCTTATCGTGCATGACCTCATGAGCAAAAAGAGTCGAGTGCTGCGCATCGGGGCAGGTGCGCGCCCGGAGTTTTTCGCCACAAATAATACGTCGCTGATCGTCAGCGCTCGTGAGAACCGCCAATCCCCACTCACTCTTCAATGGTGGTCGATTGCCACGGGTGAACGGGCTGCCAGCACCGAACTCGAAGCGACGAAAGGCATTGAGTTCAAATGCACTGCGGTTTCCCCGGATGGCCGGACGTTCGCGCTCGGCAGAATGAAGGACATTGCGCTCTGGGAGGTGGCAACCGGACATTTATTGCGGAGCCTGCCGTCCCCAGACGCGGGAGTGCAACACTTGAGATTTACTGAAGATGGTAAACGCCTGGTGTCCATGGCCTACATGGACCGGGTCAACCTCTGGGACGTTGATTCCGGCCAAATGCTCTGGGCCAACAGCGCGGGTCGCATGGGTCCAATCGCGGTCTGGAACGGAGCCCGTGCCTGTATTACCGGGACGAGCTTGGACCACTCGATGGAGTTGTGGTCGTTCGACGCTGGGAAAGCCTCCGCATTTCTTCCAGGCCATCAGCAGGAGATAGTGTCCCTCGATGTTTCGCCGGACGGGCGAACTTTGGCTTCGGTGAGCGGCGACGGTGTGCTGAAACTGTGGTGCCTGCCGGCCCGCCGCGAGTTAGCTAAGTTCACCGATCCGGAGGGCTATCTCTCAGCGAGCTTTTCCCCCGACGGTCAGATCCTGGCCACCGCTTTGCGCTCTGGGAAGACGCGCCTGTGGCGGGGGGACCGCGTGAAGCAGAACAAGTAGTGGATAGGCAGGGAACGGTTGAGCCTCTTTGGCCCTATCATCCGTGCCAAAACAACAGCCTCGGCGGTTGTAGCTAGGGACGCATCCCAATCCCAAAAAAAGCCAAAATCTGCGTTCTGTTTTTGTTTCTGTACAAGATAGGAGGTGGGATTTGTCGGGCGTTGTGATTTGTGGTGTTTGAAGTATGTGCGGATTTGAATCGTTAGAGGCAAGGCCACGCTGGTGGTTTCACGGTGCCAGTCAATTGATCAGCATGCTGCTCATGTTTGGCTCATTTTCAGCGTTTTCGCAGAGCGGGGTGACAACCCTCGGCAGTTTCGGCTCGAATAATTGGCCAGGCTATATGGCCTCTGCGGGCCTGCATCAGGGGCCAGATAATCGATTATACGGTACAACCTATGATGGCGGAGCAAGCAACGTTGGGGTCATTTTCGCGGTCAACCCCAACGGCTCCGCCTATACCGTTCTCCACAGCTTCAATTATGCTGGTGTCGATGGCTATCGCCCGGTGAACGGCGTACTGGTCGGCAGCGATGGAAAGCTCTACGGGACGTGTGAATATGGCGGCACGAACGGTTCCGGGACGCTCTTCAGATTGAACACGGATGGAACGGGCTATCAAATCCTGCGCCATTTCGCTCCCTCCAACTCAAACGTGATTGAACCGCGCAACCTGCCAATCGAAGCGAGCGATGGCAGATTATATTTTCCGACCCAGCGAGGCGGGAGCACTAACTTCGGCATGGTGGTGAGTTGCGAGAGGGACGGAAGCGATTTCAGGGTTATCCATGACTTTGGCGGCTTCGCCAAAGACGGATATGGGCCACTCGCGAGCCTGATTGAAGGGGTCGATGGAATGCTCTATGGCACTTGTTACAGCGGCGGCTCGAACGGGTTTGGCACGGCTTTCCGCCTGCGGAGGGATGGTTCGGATTACACCAACATTCACCATTTCGCCTCGGCGGCCACGAATGGCGCAAATTCCTACGCCGGCCTGATGCAGGGATCAGACGGCGGAATCTATGGCGCCACGTATCGAGGCGGAGCGCAATTCCAAGGTGCGCTCTTTCGCATGAATCCGGACGGGTCGGGCTTTGCGATTCTGCATAGCTTCAACCCCGGCGTGGATGGTGGCAGCCCTTACGTCCCTCCGACAGAGGGGAGTGACTCCATGCTCTACGGGACCACCACGCTGGGCGGAACGGCCAACGCCGGGATTATTTATCGGTGCCGGAAAGATGGCGGCGGGTATTCCGTGGTCTATACATTTTCCAATACGGGCACCAACGGCTATTCTCCCCACGCCATACTCCTGCCCGCAACGGATGGCGCTTTCTATTCCACCGCGCTCTCGGGCGGAGCCGAGGGTGGGGGCACTTTGTACCGCTTCATCCCTCCTTGCGTGGCGCCAGCTATAGTTACAAGTCCGCAAAGCCAGGCTGTAGAGTGCGGCTCGACTGCGACCTTTTCGGTGGCGGCGGCAGGAACTCCTCCGTGTTATTACCGATGGCAGCGGAGCAACACGAATTTGCCTGGGACCGACACAAATCAGTTGAGCGCGGGGGTGGCGGGGACCTACCGCGTGATCGTCACGAACGCCTGCGGCGCGGCCACGAGCTCGCCTGTGACACTGACAATCACCGATGGAACGCCGCCTTCGATTACCTGTTCCAGCAACCGCGTGGTCCGGTGCCAGCAGCTCGGCGGGGCCATCGTGACCTTCTCAGCCAGTGCCTCCGATAATTGTGATGCCAGCCCCGCAGTTGCATGCACGCCACCATCGGGGAACCTGTTTCCAATCGGCACAACCGTCGTGCACTGCACCGCGCGTGATTCGGTGAGTCGGAGCAATGCATGCGCGTTCACCGTTACCGTCCTCACGGCTGCCCCGGTGGCTGAATGGCAGCGCAGCTTCGGAGGAAGCGATCACGAGCAGATCACGCGCATCCGTCCGGTCACGGGTGGCGGATACGTCGTGGTGGGGAACAGCTACTCAATCCCTAGCGGGAACAAAACAAGTCCATCCTTCGGCTCGGATGATGGCTGGATCCTCCGGCTGGATGCGAACGGGAACAAGGTCTGGGAGCATTCCTATGGTGGGACTTACAGCGACGGCTTCGAAGACATCCTTCAGACGGCGGACGGCGGATTTTTGGTGTTGGGCGAAAGCGGTTCTCCCGAACAAACGGGCAACAAGACCGCCCCGAGCTATGGAGGGTACGACTGCTGGGTGCTCAAACTGGATAGCAGCGGCAATAAGTTGTGGGAACGCACTTACGGCGGCTCTGGTCATGACCTCGGCCTCCGGATCTTTCAAACCGCCAATGGCGATGCCCTGATTGCAGCGAACACCAGTTCGGTGGCGGACGGCAACAAGTCCAGCCCGAGCTACGGCCAAAACGATTTCTGGGTTTTACGCATCGATTCCAACGGCAACAAGCTCTGGGACAAGTCGTTCGGTGGCTCGGGTTCGGAATATCTGAATGCGGCGGACATCACTTCCGACGGAGGTTTGATCATTGGAGGCGAAAGCGATTCAGGCATGGATGGGAATAAAACGACTCCAGCCTTCGGATCGTACGACTACTACGTGGTGCGGCTGGACTCGACTGGCAGCAAGTTGTGGGAGCGGACACTCGGTGGAACAAGCAGCGATTACCTACATGGTTTGCGCCAAACCTCGGGGGGCGATTTTATCCTGGCTGGCAACTCAGGGTCGGGCGCGACTGGCAACAAATCCTCTGCGGAAATCGGCTTGTGGGTCCTGCGCCTGGATAGCAGCGGCACGACCATCTCCGAGCATTCGATCCCGGATCCGAACGATGGGCAGGTGCTGGGCATGGAACTGCATCCGGATGGCGGGTTCTATCTCTTTGGGCAGACTTATTCCGGCTTTACCTACAAAGCCTGGTTGTTGCGGGCTACCGCATTAGGCCAGCCCCTCTGGACGTCTGTTCTGGGTGGTACCGGTGGCGGCGGCGACAACTGGAGTTCCCTCGTGCAGAACTCCGACGGCACTCTCGTGGTCGCCGGTGGCTCTGGTTCATATTCCAATGAGTTCAAGACTTCTCCAGCGTTCGGCTACCGCGATTTCTGGATCGTGAAACTGCGTCCCGAGAACGAAGTGCTGTTGAGGATTACTCCGCAAAACGGATTTCTGATCCTCGAATGGCCGATCTCGTGCAGTTCGGATGTGTTGGAGGAGTCGCCTTTGCTCGGTCCCTTGGCCACTTGGAACCCCGTGAGCGCCATGGTTCAAGTCGTAGGGCCTAACTATCGCGTAACAATCGCATTACCGGTCGCTCCGCGGTATTACCGTACTAGGAGGGGATAGCGGCTCCGGCTCGGCGTGGCAACTCCACCGGGAACTGCCTGAAGGCTAATGCCATTCGGTAATTATTCATTCATGGACGACGCGATGAGACTGCAATTGCAATTGGCCCTTTAAAGCTCTTCTGTTGTCTCTTCCTTGGCCACCTCAGAATCGGTTGTCGCATGGCGCGAGGGCAGGATCGGGAGCGCTTTTTGGGCATGATGCGCCGGGCCGCCAAGTTATAGAAGCGTTCACACAGCGCTTGTTTCTGAGTTTCGCTTAAAATATCGGCCCCCAATAACAAGGTGAGCCAGAGCGGCTCGAGTGTTTCCCAGGTTTTGATGAAACTGACCCGGTGTGCCAGCTCTTCACCGGCTTTGAGTTTGGCCCTCTCGTGGGCGATTAAGGAACTGCCTATCACCATCGCCACCACTTCCTGCGCAGCCGTTTCCGGCGTCTGACTGCGTAAAAGGTCATTAATCCCAAGGTGCCATTTCAATTCCCGAAAATAGAGTTCCTGCTCCCAGCGGGTGATATAGAGGCGCACTAATTCTTCGGCCGAAGCTTCCGCGCAGCTCAGGTTGGTCCAGAGGCGAATTTGGATCGGCCGAAAACCTCGCCGCCGGACGGTCGCACGCACCTCACGCACTTGGAGTGTTCCGATGACCCGATGATAATCGTTGGCATCCAAGGCTTTGATCTCCACCGAGCAACTGCCGTCTTGGAAGCGCTTGATTTGCCGCACTACTTGGAGGTTCTTCTTTACTCGCACCAGAAAGCGGCCGCCGCGTGGCTGGAGTTTCTCTACCAAGGGCAAGAGAAAAGCGCCGCAGCCATAAAGCCGATCCGCTAACAGCAGGCATTTTTCCGGCAGATGCTCCAGTAATTCCAGCGCCAGCTTCCACTCCGATTTGCCGAAACCCACGCACGCCGCCAGGGGATTATGCATCACCAACTCGACCAGAGCCGCGCACTCTAATTTGGCGAAGGCCGCCCGGCCCCTGGCGTTGCCTCCCTTTTTGCATTGCTGGGCCACTTGCGGCGTATTGGCTAGGCTGAAGCTCACCCCGTCAACGGCCAGCAGCCGCCACTGGCTAAAGAAGGCTTGCGGACTGGCCTCTTGGAGCGGACGCAGCACTCGGTGCAGGAGTTCTTTGAACACCTCAAAGGGCAAGGCTTGCCGACGTTCACTGAGAGAGCTTTCAGCCATGTGAATCTCCAGCAAACAGAACAAATGTTCCCCAAGAGTGCCAGCCCAACCGACGGTGTAGTGAAAGATCAGTGCGACCAACAACTGGCCTCGGCTTAACCGATGGGTTGGTCGGCCAGCGCCGTGCTTGCGTTGATCGAGTGTCTCCAATTGTTCCCAACCGATGCGTTGAAGCAGTAAATCCAGGAAGCCACCACCATCGCCCGCGCTTGGAGGCTTTTGTGCACGCAGTTTACAAGGGGTCTTGCGGGCAGAGGTTTTGCGACGGTCAGTCTTAGGATGCGATTTATGCATCCGTAAAGAGCTAAACACATCCGGTCAAAGTACAAGGCAAAAATTGCCTACCACTGAATTAGAGCTAACGAGAATTACCGAATGGCATTAGCCTGAAGGCAGAACTCCAAACGGTTCGTGTCACCCACGGAGTACGGTCAGGGCATGGTCAGATTCAAAGTAACCGCGCCGCTCGCGCCGTCATAGCCATCAACCGCAATCAGGTAGGTGACGTTCTGTGTGGCGGTGAACGCAACTGCGCTTTGGGAGGTTGGGGGGAGATCGTCATTTTGCTGAACCAGAGTAAGCGCGTTGATCGCGGTGCCGGTGTAGACAGCAAGTAAAGTGTCGAAGTTACTACCCAAGGTGGAAATGGTCACGTCCCCGGTGACGGGCGCGGTCCATGACCACCAGAGGGAGCGCCCGCCAGCATTGCCGGCGTGACTCGGCTCGTTGGCTTCCTTCGATGCCACGGTGTTGGATCCCTTCACCGTGACCGGTGCTCCACTCAACACCATTCGATTGGTGAAAAAGTCGTTATTGATGACGAGCCGGTAAAAGATGGTGCGGTTTGTGGCTGTCAGAGTGATGGGATGCGTCGCGCCGCTGGGAGCATTGCTCCAGGTTGCGGGCGAGAGGCTGAGAGTTTGCTGCAGGATCGCGCTCATTCCAGCGGGCCAGGAGATGGTCACGTTAGTGCCTGAGCGGGCAATGGTCGGCGGGGCAGGAGTTGGCGTGGTGAAGGCCAGGTCGCTGCCGAAAGTCTGGCCGAGGCTGTTGCTGGCCGCGGCACGGAAGTGATAGGTCTGACCGTTCGTCAATCCGGCGAGCGGCGCGGAGAAGCCCACCGAGGCTGTGCCGTTGCCCAGGTTTACCGGGGCGGTTCTCTGGCCGTAACTGGTATTCGTTCCCCACTGGAAGTAGCCGATCGTGGCCACGGTATTCGGAGTTGCTGAACCATTGAGTGTGGCGGTAGTGCGACTAACGCTCGAGGCTGCCAGCGTGGTCACACCGGGCGGCCCCGGTGTCGTAAAGGTCATGTCGTTGCCGAAGGTCGCGCCGAGGCTGTTGCTGGCTACAGCGCGGAAGTGGTAAGTCTGACCGGCGGTCAACCCATTCACGGACGCAGTAAGCGTCACCGCAACTTTGCCATTGCCGAGATTTACCGGGCCGGTCTTCTGGCCGTAGCTGGTATCAGTCCCCCACTGGAAGTAACCGACTGTGGCCAGGTTGTTCGGGTTGGCCGAACCATTGAGGGTCGCGGCAGCACCAGTGACCCCCGTGGCTGCCAACGTGATGGCGCTCGGTGCGGCTGGTCCACCGAGCATGGTGAAGACATCATCGCTGCTGTAGGCGACACCGAAGGCGTTGCTGGCCACGACGCGGAAGTGATAGGTCCGGCCAGGCGTCAACCCGGTGAGTGGGGTGGACAACGCCACAGCCACGGCTCCGCTGCCGAGACTGACCGGCGCGGTGGCCTGACCGTAGGAAGTATTCGTTCCCCATTGAAAGTAGCCGGCAGCCGCCCAGCCATTCGCGTTGACCGAGCCGTTGAGCGTTACGTTGGTTTCCCCTAAACCAGTGACCGCCAGGGTGAGCGCACTGGGCGCAACCGCTGGTTTCGAAAAGGAAGCGGATTGCCAAATGGCGCCGCCAGCGCCCACGGTAATGAAAGTGTCCTTAAAGAAAACGGCGGCTGAACGGTCATTCTGTTGCGTGGTCGGCAACGCGATCCAATTGGCACCATCACTGGACAGCAAATTAATGTCGGCGTTCGTGTTGTTTCTGTCCACGCCGGCGGCGAGAAATACTCCGTTTCCAAAGGCAAACGCCGGGGTTTCCTCGGTGCGATCGCGGGTGGTTTGGAAGGACGCTCCGTTATCAGTCGAGTATCGAATCTTGGAATACCAACCGCTGGCCAGGAATCGATCGCCGAAATAATCCACCTTGGCTAAGGTCTGCCACGACAGGAGGCCAGCGCCTGCACTCGTGTCTGTCCATTGAATGCCGTCCGCGGACGTGAACACCTGCGCCGGAGTGCCACCCACGGCCACGAACCGGCCACCGCCCCAGGTCACACTGCTGAAGCCATTCGTGGCGGTGGACGCCGCGACGTTCCAGGTCGTTCCGCCATCGGTGGAGTAGAGGATACGCCCCCGTTCACCGACAGCGACGGCTGTTTGGCCGTTGACGGCGACCCCCTCCAGCGTGGTATTGAGTCCGCCCGTGTATCGACGCGTCCAACTGCTTCCGGGGCCATCCACTGAGGTCCAAATCGCTCCCACCCAACCATTCGGATTAAAAGAGTAAAACCAGCCTGCTGCAATGAAGCGCTGGCCGTTATTGACCAGGCCTCGCATCCAAACATTGTTTTCGCTGAACGACGTCAGGTTCCAATTGGAGCCATTCGTGGAAATGCACAGCTTGGCATCGAAAGTATTGGAAGTGCCTACCGCGAGAACGATGGGCGTCCCGGTGCCGTTCGTTCCCACACAAACATCAAAGAAGTCCGCCGCAGTTGTGGAGTTCCGCGCGGTCCACTGCACCAGTGGATCCGTCACGGTGACAGCCAACGTGTTGGTTACTGACAGCCCCTTCATGTCACTGACGATCACGCGCACCACGTAGCTGCCGCCGACCCCCCAACTGTGCGAGGCAGTCGCGGTGCTCGTCCCTGTGACGCCATCTCCGAAATCCCAGAAATAGGCCAGTGCGTCGCCGTCTGGATCGGTGGCAGTCGCCGTGAAGCTCGCGGTATTGCGGGCGGCGACTGTGGTTGGGCCCGTCATACCACCGCCGTTGGGCGCGCGGTTGCCCGCGAACGGCCCTAACTTGACCGTGATGTCGAGCCACTCATCGGCGCCGGAACCCCCGTTCGCGAGGGGCGTGATATGGACGTTCGCGGTGCTGTCCGAATAGGTGCGGCCAATCAGCACAGCGCCGTCGTTCTGTCCGCCAGAGGTGCCCGGGGTGGTGTCCAGCAAGTAACAGGTTGAGTCGTTGGCCTTCTGCCAGAGCAGATAGGCGCCGCCTCTCAGGTAAGGGTTGGAGGTAAACGCGCGGCGGTATCCTGCCCAATAATATTCCGCTGGAGAGGATGCTTTTGTGATACGCAAGCCGCGGCTGTAGGATGGTGTCGTGGCCCGGTCATCCAAGCGATAGACACGGTAAGTGCCAGAGGTGCTGACAGCGGTCCATTGATTGGTGGTCAGCCAATTCAGGAGACTCTTACTTTGCATGTGCCAATAGCCCTCTGGGAGTGGACCGCCGCCCATATTATCGAATATGTCCCCGTACTCCTGTGCGACACCGGTGCCAATTACGGAACCATCGGTAGTGTTCCACGCGTGGGCGTGACCCAGGCCGTAAGAGTGGCCGAGTTCATGCGTCATCACGTAAGTATCAAGATTGCCCTGCACCCATAATCGACTGCCCCCGGACAATCCGCTGAAGACCACGCCGTTGCCCTGGAGCCTTATGCTTTTGAAAGCCACACAGATGATGTCGTAATTTGCCAAATCCACCCCGGTCCCCAGAGCGTTGAACGCCGTCACAGCATTGGCATGCAGGAGGTCTGTGTTCGAGGGCAAGTAGCTGTTAGTGCCGCTCGGCAAGCGGACAACCATGGGGCTGGCGGTGGCCTCGGACCAGGTCTTGCCATAGGACATGTTGTAGAGTTGGTTCGACACGCTGCTATTGAAAGGAGTTTCGGCTTCAGACTGAGTCCCTAGAGCACCTGTCAGGTCCGGAAAATCCACCCGGATGACGTAAATTTTCTTTTTTGTTTCCGTCCACGAGGTCGCTGCCACTTGCACCGCTTCCCACGCTGCCTGGAGATCGAAGCCGCCGCCCGCACCCGCCTCCTCCATGGGCAGGGCCTGGAGCAACACCTGAGAACCAGCATGTGGACCTGGCTTCCCCTCCATGCGAGCCAGTTCCGCGTTCAATTGTTCGGCGTTGGCCTGGTTGGCAAATAAGAACAGACGTCCGCCGGCCGCTGCGGTTACGCGTTCAGCTCCGATGGGCTCGCCGGTCAAAAAATCCCGAGCAGGATTTTTGTTCGCCACTGCCATGCCGAACACGGTCCGTGCCGCGTCGGCATCACGAACATCCAATATCTGCATGACTTCATCGCGAAGAGCGGCCTGGCCACGCAGCTCGATGCCTTGCAACGGAATATTCTCTTTCGAGCCAAGGACACCACGTCGACTTTGCACATAGGAAGGCCAAGGTGCGGTCCCGCCTTCGGCCTGCGTGGAGTATGTGGCGGATCCTTCAGCTCCGACGCCACCCTGATCGGGCTGACCATTTGGACAAACCGGGAATACGCTGAAGTTCCCCTTCAGGCTGAAAGGACGCTCGACTCGCTTCTGCACCTCGGGTGGCAAGGCGGCATAGTCAGCGAATGACAGCGACAATGCGATCGCCTGTGATGGATCGCGAGCCATGAGTTCGCTTAGGAGCGAGGCGCGCTCGTCCGCGATAGCGAGTTGTGCGGACTCGTTTCCCGCGCCGGCTTTGACATTTGTCCGCAGAGCCGTCGTTAGGGCCTTTAGGTGCTCGGCAGTGCCTGTCGGTAGAGCGGCAGTAATCTGCGATAGCGGAGTGGTTTGCGGGGCCCTGGTCGGCTTGTTGGTGCCAGAAACGGGACCAATGACTGCAAGCGAGGTCGATGTCCCCGCCAAATTCGTCGTCGAGTTCGCCGTATGGTTTGATCCTGGTGGAGTGAACCGCCATACCACGGCAATGAGGGCGAGCAGTAAGAGGGTGCGGGTAACAACTTGGAAGAGTGTTCCTGAGGCTCCCTGGGGAGTTGTTAGCTTTTTTCGAGGGAGCATAGTACGTATTTTCTTGACTGTTCGTGGAGCGAATGCGCTTAGGTATGGATTAATATTGTCTAATCGGCAATACCCAATTCCATGAAGATAATTGGGGGAATGAAAGGCTGCGAGGTCGCTATGAGCGGTATCCAGGGCCGGTTTCCAGAGCCCGGTGCGCAACGTATGCGAGGATTGACAACCGCCCTCGATTGGAGATTCTCTGAAGTCCATGAAGGCTTATCTGATGATAACGGGAACGGTGTTTGGCCTGATCGTGCTGGCGCACGCGTGGCGCGCCGTTGTTGAAGGCCGGCATGTTGCTACAGATCCTTTCTTTGTGGTCCTCACGCTCTTGGCGGCGGGCCTGAGCTGCTGGGCCTGGCGCCTGTTCTACCGCCTCGCACGATGATCCAGGCCCTGATCATGAGAGCTCTTTTGACGCCAGCCCTTATCGCATCCGGGGTCATGATATTAGCGATTGGTGTCCCGGCTGGCGAGGTCGCTCCCGATTTTGGCAAGCTGGTGACCGTCGCGTTGTGCCCGACCGCGAAGGAAGCAGCCCGGACGAACCAGATTCCGACCGAGACAATCGACCCCCCGAGCGAGGGAAACACCTTGCAGCCGGGCGACTCAGTGACTGCGTTGATTACGGTCTTCGAAAAGCGTGCTCAGAAATCGCAGTGGCTGCTTTACGTGGAAGCGGTTGAACCAACACCGGAGGAGAAAGCTGGAAAACGAAAAGGCTCGGCCGTCTGGTATGTGGGAGCTGGAGATAAAGTAAAGTTTCCGGCGTCCGCGGCACCCGTCACTTTGCGGTTGCTCGGTCCTTTCGTAGACAGCAAAAGGCCTCCCAGGATGGTGGACCAAAAGGCGCGCATTACGCTCAATCCTGGATTTCTTGCCATTGGACTTGATGAGGCGGCAGCCGCGTTTCACCGCCTGCGCCAGAGCAGCGTGCACGGCAGCCTCCCGGTTCGCCCGAGGCCATTTACCGAAGCCGAGCTCGCCGAGGCGAGGAAAACGATGGCGGTGTTGCACTTGAACGCCAGCGAGCAGCGGGCCATCGCGGGATCGCAACTGGCACTCATGTCGTACACTCACCTCGTCCAGGAAACACCAGGGCTCGATAGCCTGTTCTATAAAGTGGTCAAATTGCCTTCCGTGTGGTCGGTGGTTCGGAATCTCGGTGTAAGCGTGAGCGTTGCGCTCGAAAAAAATTATGTCGCACCTACCGCTGTTTCAGATTGGGATTTGTTGGCCGGAACGCCCTGCTATACGTTCCCATTGACGCTCCGGGTGAATGAGCAGCCCGCGCTGATCTCGACCCTGGTGGTAGCGCCACCGCGCCCGCCGCTCTTGGCGTGTGGAGGAATCGTTGGGCTGCTCGCGGAAAAACCGGGGGATAAGAACACCTATCTCCTCCTGCGAATTATTAGCGCCCGATGTCGAAATGACCTTCAACGTCAACCATTTCGTCGATCTAGCGCCCCATCTTCGCGGCAAGATTGTTGCCCCGTAACCGAATCCTCCCTCCGCAAATCACTGCGCCCGCCTTCTAGGGTCCCAGTCAGCCTTAAATTCACCTGCCGGAGGTCCATCACATTTTTGCCCTTTATCACCAGCGCTCTCACGGTCAGCAGACCTCGTCCGCTTGCCAATTCCATGGTTCCCAGATTCAGCGTCCGGAAATCCTTCATTCGCGACTCCATCGCTGGGCGCCGGATCGTGTCCTGGTTCGTATAAAGAGGCGGGTCCCATCCCGGCTCCACTTTCCCGCTCAACTTCGCACCGTTAAATTCCAACTCGATCGTGGAACCCGAGTCGGCAACCGGGCAGGTATAAAGCATCTCCACCTCATATTTCCCCGTGGTGTGGACCTCGATGTCCCATGTCAATCGATCGGACAAATTTGTCCAGTTCACGAAATACGAACAGTTCGGAGCGCTCGCGCTGCGTCTCACAGTTCCGTGTGGCACGCCGTCCCGAGCGGGCAATGGCGTTCGAGGAAATTCCCTGTACCCGACTGGATAAGGCCGTTCGTCCTTGCCCTTTGGCAGCACCGCCGCACGCCACTCCACGACCGCCCGGGCCATCTCGGAAGCCACCTCGGGTTTTTCGCGCGCAATATTCCGTTGCTGCCCCGGATCATTCTCCATGTCAAACAAGGCTCCCTTCGCATCGTATCGATATTTCTGCGACCTTGCGCTCACGTTGCCATTCTGATGTGAAAAAATGATTCGATCCGGCCATTGCGCGTCCATACCCCGGAGGAGCAGTGGCGAAAGATCGCGTCCATCCAATGGTTTATCCCCCACGCGTTTCACGCCCGTCAACGCGCAGAGCGTCGGCAGCAGATCGATCGCTCCCGCGATCTCGCGCACATTGGTTCCGGGTCGAACTCCGCCTGATGGCCATCGCATGAAGAACACAGACCTTACACCGCCTTCATCTACCGACCCTTTGATCCCCTTCATTCCCCCGTTCCAGCGGCTCGTGTTCGGCCCGTTGTCGGAGAAATAGATCACGATCGTGTTCTCGCTGAGATTCAGGTCATCCAACCGCTTCAGCACTCGCCCCACATTTGCGTCCAGGTTTTCCATCATGGCGAGCACGCACCGGGTCTCGTCCAGATCCTCCTTGGGAGGACTAGTTGCCCGTTGCGAGATTGGTTTGTCCTTGAAGCGCTTCCAGAAATCCTCCGGCACCGCCCACGGTGAGTGCGGGGTATTGAACGGCAGATAACACAAAAACGGTTTCTCCCGGTTCCGCTCGATGAACTCAAGCGCGTGACTCGTCAGGTCATCCGCAATGTAACCCTTGCCCCGGACCGGAGTGCCATTATGATCCAGCGGCGGATCGAAGTACTCGCCCCAATGCCCAGAGGTGAAGCCGTAATATTCGTCAAAACCGCGCGCGTTGGGGTGGTAAGGCCACTGGCTGCCGTTGTGCCATTTGCCGAATGCGCCGGTGGCATACCCGGCTGCCTTGAAAACATCGGCGAGAGTTGTTTCGTCCACGTTCATGCGTTCCTGTCCGGTGGAAACGCCTCTCACTCCCGAGCGGGAGTGATATCGGCCGGTTAGAAATTCCGCCCTGGTCGGCGCGCAAACCGCGCAGACGTAGAAGTTCCCCAGCGAAGCCCCAGCGCGGGCGATTGAATCGATGTTTGGTGTGCGCACCTGTCGGTTTCCCGTGATACTGTAGTCGCCCCAACCCGAATCATCCGCCAGCAGGATCACCACGTTCGGCCGCTTCGCTTCGGCCGCACAAACCGCCACTCCTCCGAGAAGAACGCAGAGCCAAGTGACAGAAAGCGTCCTAATTCCTAGAGCAATCATGAAGCAACACTAAGTTGACCGGTGCTCGCAACGAAAGGGAAAAGATTCCTTGCGAAATGAGCCGACCGCTTTCTTGCTTGTTCGGACTCAGCCGCACCGCCGCTAACATGAACGGTCTTGCGACCCTTCGATCCAAAGTTGCGCCAGCACATTTGAGTCAAGTCCAGATTCCGTTAGGGCAGCATGGTGCCTTCGATCGCGGCGATGGCTTGCTTGAACTCGGTGTCGTTCATCGACACCAAATGCCGGGCTTCTGGGAAAGCGCCGCTCTTTACGTCGGCGGCATATTCTTGAAATGCCGCGACTCGCTCTTCCTGAAGCCGGTTGTACTCCTTGAGAAAGTTCCGGTAGGCCTTGGCGTGGCGTGGAATCCGCTCGTCGTAGTCAGCCCGGATGTCGTCCGAGAAGAGGAATTGAGAATCGCAACCGCTGCCCGATCCCAATGACATCAGGAGAAGCGACGTCTTTTTACAAAGGTAGGAAGCGAGCTGATGTGGCACCAGTTCCAGTTCGGCCGCATAGGCACCCGCGTTTTCCAGCTGCTTCAGCTTGTTGTAAAGTTGCGTGGCCTCGGCGGCCGACTTCCCAATCGCGCGAAAATTAGTCCAGGTCGCATGTCGTGGCACCATCCCCAGATGTCCCACCACCGGAATGCCCTCGCGCGCCATGGCTTCGATCATCCAGGGACTGGCCGAGCAATAAACCGAGCTCGCGCCCATCTCCAATGCCTTGAATCCGGTGCGGATCGCTTCTTCAGGTGCAGCCATGCCATGCGGTGTCGACCCCGAGATGAAACTGGCTGGGGCCGCTGCCACCAGAAGTGGCAATCGGGCCTGCGCGGCGGGCGAATCGAAACTACAACTAAGCAAATCGATCCCGGCTGCTTCCGCGGCGGCTGCTTCTTCTGGGGATTTGACATGTACATGAGTCAGGCACCGTTTGCCCTTAAGTTGTCGAAGGTCATAGACGGAGTATTTCTTGTTCGGTCTGAGCATGGTTGGAAAATTGGATGGCGCCGCTCCAGGCAGCAAGCCGGAAATATGATTCCTCTGCCCTTCGAAACATTTGCTTTTCGAACGGCCCAAATCAGCTAACTTACCGAAATGGCATTTAGTCACTTAGGGTTATCGCCGGAAGTACTCGAAGGCGTTAAGGCGATGGGGTATGTCGAACCGACCCCGATTCAACTCCGCTCGATTCCGCTCATTTTGGAAGGGCGCGACATGATCGGCAGCGCTCAAACCGGTACTGGAAAAACTGCGGCCTTCGCTCTTCCCATTCTGACGCGGCTCGAGCGCGGCACGGGAGTCACGCGTGCCCTGGTGCTTGAACCCACCCGCGAACTGGCGGCTCAGGTGGAAACCGCGATTCGCGATCTGGCTCGTTTTACAAGCGTGAAGGTGGCCGTGATGTTCGGCGGGGTCGGTTACGGCCGGCAGCGCGAGGCGCTCCGTGCGGGCACGGACATCCTCGTGGCCACCCCCGGACGCCTGCTCGATCACATCAACCAGGGAGATTGCCGCCTGGACCGAATTGATTTTCTGGTCCTGGACGAAGCGGACCGGATGCTCGACATGGGCTTCCTTCCCGACGTCAAGCGCATCATCCAACGGTGCAAGCCGCAACGGCAAACCTTCCTGTTTTCGGCCACTATTCCCCCGGAAATTGAGACACTGATCAAATGGACCATGCGCAACCCGGAGACGGTCGAGATTGGCATCCGTCGCTCCCCCGCTGAAACGGTCAAACATGTGATTTATCCGGTCGCTGACGACCAGAAATCCGACCTCCTGCGTGCCCTGTTGGATCAGGTGCACTACGATTCGGTGATCATCTTTTGCCGCACCAAGCATCGGGCGGACCGCATTGGCGGTCTCCTCAAGAAGAACAACCACTCGGTTGCGATTCTACACTCAAACCGCACCCAGCGCGAACGCGAACAAGCCCTGAAAGGCTTCCGGGACGGCCGCTACGAGGTCTTGGTCGCGACTGACATCGCTGCGCGCGGGTTGGACGTGGCGGACGTCAGCCACGTCATCAATTACGATGTGCCGCAACACCCGGAGGATTACGTGCATCGCATTGGGCGCACCGGCCGCGCCCAGGCCACGGGTGACGCCTTTACCCTCATGGTTGCCGAGGATGCCAAGCACGTCGCCGCCATCGAGCGGTTTATTACCCGGAAGATCGACCGAACGAAGCTCGAAAACTTCAATTACAAATATACCGCCCTGTTCGATGAGAAAAGTGACACGAGGTCGGTGCATGAGCGCCGGTTCCGCGGGGTTCGCCTGAGTGGCGGGTATTACTTCGGTCCTGCGAAGCGGCGAAAGCGTTAAGGACGAATCGACAGCCGTTGCTCAGCGTCGATCGCCGATGCAAAAGAGGTGCTTGTCCCCCCGTATAAACAACTGCTCCTGGCTGATGGCGGGTGAGGCAAAGGTTTTCTCTCCCAACGAATTGAAAGCCACTCGTTCGAATCTGGGACCTGGTTTCACTACGTTCATTTCCCCGTCATCGTTCAGGAAATAGACCAGTCCGTTGGCAGAAACGAGCGACGCATGGTGGATTCCCAGCCGTTCCTGCCACATGATCCGGCCGCTCTTCGCCTCGAAACAATGGGCAATTCCCGAATCGGAAACGACGAGGAAGTAATCCCCTTCCGAGATCGGTGATGGCACATAAGAAACGCCTTTGTTCGTGCGCCAGATGATTTTATCCGATTTGGTGATGTTCCCCTCGCCGTCTGGTTTGATCGCCAGAATGTGGTGATCGGGGAAGCCGCCGGTCATAAACAAGAGGTCGGCCTTTTTGTTGTAGACGAGCGAAGCCACGAACTGCTCTGTCGGTCCCTCGAGGTACCAAATCAGCTTCCCGTCGTTCGGGTCGTAGCTGGCCACACTCTTGTCGCCGGACAAAACCATTTGCGTCCTTCCAGCCAGTTCGCGGATCAGTGGCACGCAATAGCTGCGCGTGTGATTCTGGCGAGGCGTTTTCCAGACCGTGTGGCCATCCTCCCTGCTCAGCGCAACGATATAGGATTCGCCGTCGTGGTCCCCGTTCACAATCACCTTGTCTTTGAATAAAATCGGCGAGCTGCAAAAACCATGCATGCTGGCAAAAGGCCCGGGGCGCACCGACCAGGCCTGCTCCCCACCAAAGTCATACGCCGCCACAAACATCTGGTCGCCGTCGAGGAACGCAACATAGACCAATCTCCCGTCCGTGGCCGGGGTGCTCGAAGCGCGGCTGTTTAATTGATGGATCCGCTCCAGGGGGGCCTTGAGGACGGCTTTTTGCCAAACAATCTCACCCGTCTTTCGATCCAGCGCCATCAGCGCCCGCTCCTGGGTTTGCGGCAGGGCTGTGACCGTGAATACCCTATCCTGCCAAACAATCGGCGAAGCGTGCCCCACGCCGGGAATGGGCGTCTTCCAAACAACGTTGCTCGTGCCCGACCACCGAATCGGCACGTGCTTCTCGATGCTCGAGCCATCGAGGCGTTCGCCACGCCAGCACGGCCAGTTCTCCGCGTGGGCGGTTCCCAGCGCCAGGATCAGCGCCACCCATTGAGCAAGAATTTTCATTCGATCTCAGAATCCGTCGTCAGGTCTGCAAAGCTTAAGACTCGGATCTTTTGCAGAATATCTATGAATTTTCGCGTCGGGGCAAAATCTTTCCTTCGTTTAGCGGAATCTGTCTTTCCCTCTGGAAGGAGTAGATGTCGGTGTTTCCTTCGACCACGAAGTTGACCAACCAGCATAGCCTCGGCACTATTCGGCCATGCACATCCGCCTGAGTGTTCGTTCCTTGTATCGCTACCTCTCGTTGTCTCTTTGGTCCTTTGCCCTCTCCGCAACCGCCGCCGAGAATCCAACTCAACCCGCGTACCTCGAACTCGGACCGCTCCTGGGGCACGTCGGCCCGACCCAGGCGAAAATCTGGGCCAAGGCCTCCGGCCCGTGCTCCCTCTCGATCCGCTTCGGGCAAAAGGCGGATCTCTCCGATGCGAAGGATACCGCTCCCATTAGTCCCACGGCCGAGACGTTTTTCTCCGCCCATCTCGCCGTGGAGGGCCTCGAACCAAAGCAGCGCTGCTATTATTCCATCCTCATTGATGGCAAACCCGCCATGTCGCCCCCATATCCCTCCTTCATCACTGCCCCGCCGGACGGCACGAAAGGTCGGCTTCGCATCGCCTTCGTATCCTGCGTCGGCTACAACGGCTATGATTCTGCGCCGACTTGGGCCGATCTGGCCACTCGTACCAATTTTGATGTGCTGCTCATGCTGGGCGACAACCACTACGGTAATACCACGGATCCCAAACGGCATCTCGAAAACTTTTCCGTCCAGCGCAAGCTGGCCGCCTATGCTGAAATCTCCCGGCGCGTTCCGCAGTACGCCATCTGGGACAATCACGATTATTCACCCGAACCATGCGACAAGACCGCACGCAACAAAGAAGACACATTGAAGGCCTTTACGATGTTTTGGCCAAACCCCGCTTACGGTGAACCGGATAATCCCGGAGTCTATCATCGGTTTTCACGGGGGGACATCGACTTTTTTATGACCGACGATCGTTACCACCGGGATCCAAATGATGCGCCTGAAGATGGAACCAAATCCTACCTCGGGAAGAAACAATTGGAATGGCTGAAAAGAGAACTTCTGGCATCCAAAGCACCGGTCAAGATTCTCGCCTCCGGTGGTGAGTTTGAATCCAATGGGATCAAAAACTCATGGGCGAGCTTCAAGCGCGAGCGCGACGAACTCTTCAAGTTCATCACGGAGAATCATATCACCGGCGTCCTGCTCATTTCAGGCGATCGCCATTTCACCGCCGCCTACCAGGTGATGGGCAAATGGATCGAAGTCACTTCAGGGCCGACCGGAAGCAAATTTGCTGAGACCAAACCCACATCGGAAATGTTCTTTTACGCCAGCAAGGCCAAATACTTCTGCATCTACGATATCGACACCCGCCCCGAAAACCCTTCGGTTACCCTCGAGATCTACCGCACCGCCGACGGACTCATCGAGCGCCGATCGTTCACTTGGGATGAAGTCACGGGTAACACAAAAATCGCCCCCCTCCCTGCTTCCTCCGCGAGAACCCCCCGTCCAGCCGCCTCCAGCTGACTTCCTGTTGGAGCAATAGAATAAGGGGAGCGGAACATGATTGTGTTCCCTCCCCTTTCAGCCGCCTTGGCGTCTATTGGTGACGCTATGGTGACAAATTATTTGATTTCGTCGCGGCCCGTCGGGGTCAGTTGCCCCGCTCGCACTGTGATATTGTTTATGATCTCGGACGGCCCGGTCACGGTTTTGGCGATTTCTGCGGCGCGGCGCTTTTGTTCTTCGGATTCTACAAAACCGCTGAGCTGGGTGGAGCCACGATACGTAGTTACTTTCACAGCGGGATACTTGTAGATAGGCTCGTCCTCCAGGGCTCTCTCAACCTTATGGCTGATGGTCCGGTCGTCAATGTATCGGCCGGCCGTGCGGCCTCCCGTGTTAATGCAACCCGTCACCGCAAGCATTGAAGCTGTCAACCCTGCCACCATCACGATATGTTTGAAGTTCTTTTGCATACAAAATTGGTTTTTTCTTTCCTCCAAAGCCTTGCATGCAGGGACCCCAATTTCCATGGGGTCTTCTCACAACCAGCTTACTCCACCGCTAGGCGGCAGTCAGCTCCAGCCAAAATTTGCTCCCCTGTTCCTCGCCGGATTCCACTCCAACTTTGCCGCCCATTTTCTCCACCGCTTTTTTCACGATGGCCAGTCCGACTCCAGTCCCTTCGTAAATATCCGGTCCGTGCAAGCGCTGGAATAGTTGGAAGATCCGCTCCTGGGCTCCCGATTCGATGCCAATCCCATTGTCCGCTATCCAGATACGGACGGTTTTTTGTTTAAGCTCCGACCAAATTCGAATCTTGGGGGTTACCCCTGGCGCAACAAATTTCGCCGCATTTCCGAGCAGATTGGAAAACGCCTGCGTCAACGCCGCCAGGTTGGCCATCACGGGGGGCAACGGTTCCTCGAGGGTGATCTCCACTTTCGGAGGCTGCAGGTTCGGATAGCTCTGAATGATGTCATCCAGCAGCGTTCGTGTGCTCACTGGCTCCAGGGCCAGATCTCCGCGCATGATTTTGCTGTAGCTCAGCACATCCTGAATCAGTCGATCCAGCCGCTCGGCGGAATTCATGATTCGCTGCAGGTATTGCTGGGCGCGTGCGTCGAGCTTCTTCGCATACTCTTCCATCAACAGTTTGGAGAACCCCTGCATCCCTCGTAGCGGGGCCCGCATGTCGTGCGCGATGCTATAGGAGTAACTCTCCAGCTCCGCCAGCGCAGCTCGGAGCTGTGCCGTCCTCTCCTCGACCGCAGTTTCCAACTCCGCCTTTGACCGTGCCAGCGCGTCCTCTGCCCGTCTTCGCAGGGTCACGTCATTATTGGTTTCGAGTACAAATGCCGGTTCGCCGTCCGAATCCCGATCCAGCACCCATCGGCTCGCCATGATGATCTTGGTTCCGTCCTTGTGCATGTGCACCAGTTCACCGCTCCATCGACCGTCACGGAGCAACGCTTCGCGAATCCGGCTCTGGTCCTCGGGAAACTCCGTCCCCAACAGTTCGTGGATCGAGCGCCCCAACGCTTCCGCGCACGCGTAACCGTAGGTTTCCGTCGCTCCGTGGTTCCAGTAGGTAATCCGATCCTGCTCGTCTCTGACGATGATTGGGTCATAACTTAAGTCGAGCAGGCGCGCCTGTTCCGCCAACCGCCTTTCCTGCTCTTTGCCTTTTGTGATGTCGCTGCAGTAAACACGGATTCTATTCTCGGACGGGATGTACCGGATCGTCTGCGCGTAGCACGACTCCCCCACGGTAATCTCGCGTCGAACGAATCCGTTCTTCTGTTCGAGCAGTGGCTGGGCCGCTTCTCTCAGGCCGGCGAAGAACGGATGGTCCAGGCCCTGGATCAGGATTTCGGGAAAAAGTTGGGCGGTGAACGAGTTCGCATAGGAGATCAGGCCCGCATTCAAATCCAGTTCCACGATCGGGTTGGGATTATCCTCCGGAAAAGATGCCAGCCAGGCTGCCCTCGCTGCCGCTTGACGCTCCTCAGTCTGGTCATGAAATACCAGCACGACTCCGAAGATGCCTCCGGTTTCTCCATGGATGGGGGCCGCCGTGTCCGCGATTGGGATTTCCCGGCCATCCCGTGCCAGCAACAGGGTGTGGTTGGCCAATCCAACGACGCGGCCTTCGCGCAGCACTCTCTCCACTGGGTTTTCCACCGGCAGGCGCGTTCGTTCGTTTACAATTTGAAATACCGTCGCCAGAGGATGGCCGTTTGCTTCCGTGGCAGGCCAGCCGGTCAGGGCGGCAGCCACTGCATTCATGTAAGTGATCTCGCCTTTTTCGTTGGTTGCAATCACGGCATCGCCGATGCTCGAAAGGGTTACTTTTAAGCGCTCACGTTCCGCTTCCGCGGTTGCCAGCGCATCCCGGTAACTCGAACTCGCCCCGGCCAGCCCTCTCCTCAAGGAAAGGGTCAATAACGGAGCTAGCACTATGACTGAAATGACAATCCCCGTCAGCGCTGCCACGCGCACACGTCCCAGTGTCCTGGACCGCTCCGCCAGGAGTTGCTCCTCATAGGTCTGCATTCCGTCGAGCCGTTTTCGAATCGCATCCATCAGCGCTTTTCCTCGCAACTGCACTGCTAATTCCTGCGGCATGCGGTTCGCCGCTCGCTGACGGGCAGTGACGGCAAACCCGTACCAGGCCGCATTCAACTGCCGCAGGTCTCGGACCGCCTGGAGCTGGCACGGATTATCCCGGACTAATGTCTCGATCCCATTAAGCTGCGTCGGAAAGTTTGTGCTCGCACGTTGATAGGGCTCCAGAAACCTGGGATCGGCGGTGACGCAATAGCCTCGAATGCCGGTCTCCAAATCGACCGCCAATTTTTCGACGCGGGAAATTTGGGCCAGTACTCGATTGGTATGATCCACCCGACCGGCCGTTTGTAGTAGATAGCTGACGAGCCCGATGAGGACCAACAGCAAGGCAAGGACGATGATCAGCGGCCATACGGCAGCTCGCCTCAACTCCTGCCCAAACGACTTGTCCAACCCAATGTTCATTGCCATCCCGTCTCTTAGACCAGGCTACATCCACAATCCTGCATTATTTGCTGTCTGGCCGGCCGGAAGCCTCCTGCCATTTCCGATGACCTCAAACCTTATTTGCCTGGTGCGGGGTCAGAAAAGCCTCGTGACGTGCTGTTTCGTCATCACCTAAGCAGCCCGGAATCAATCCGGCAAGTCCAAACGAGCTTCACCCATCTGTGCGAAACTGCGCTAATATTAACCCAGATTTTAGCCCGGGCCACCTCCCAGCATGAGTTCACGCACCAATCCATTTGCGCTTTGCACACCCACAGCGCGTTGGGCAGTATGTCCCTTCGTTATGGGTACAATCGCGATTCTAGGCACCCTCGATTCCAAAGGCGAAGAGCACGCTTTTCTAGCCGATATCATCCGACAGCGCGGGCATCGGACCCTGGTGATCGATACAGGCACGCTGGAACCGCCAAAGCTGCAACCAGATATTTCGAGAACCGAAGTCGCCGCCGCGGCCGGTCGGGATTTGGCGGCCCTCACTGCGAAACGGGACCGCGGCGAGGCCGTGAAGGCGATGTCGGAAGGCGCGCCAGTGATCCTGGAGCGCTTGCGACGCGATGGTAGAATCGATGGGGTGATTTCCCTGGGTGGCGGCGGTGGCACCGCCATCTCGACCGCTGCGATGCGCGCACTGCCGATTGGCTTCCCCAAAATCATGGTCACCACCCTTGCGAGCGGCAACACCACCCAATACGTGGGAACCAAGGACGTCGTGATGTTCCCCAGCATAGTGGATATCGCGGGGCTGAATCGAATCTCGCGCCAGATCCTGACGCGCGCCGCAGGCGCTATTTGCGGAATGGTCGAATCCCCGGCGCCCCCAACGGCCCGCGATAAACCAATTATCGTGGCCAGCCAGTTCGGTAATACCACGGAGTGCGTCAACCACGCTCGCAAAATTTTGGAAGAGGCGGGCTACGAGGTGCTGGTATTTCACGCCACTGGTGTGGGTGGGCGAACCATGGAATCGCTCATCGAATCGGGCATGGTGACCGGTGTGCTCGACATCACGACCACGGAGTGGGCGGACGAATTAGTGGGTGGCGTTTTATCCGCCGGACCGACTCGCCTTGAAGCCGCAGCCCGGCTCGGCGTGCCTGCTATTGTCACTCCCGGTTGCCTGGACATGGTCAATTTTCATGGGCCCGAAAGCGTGCCGGCTCGGTTTCAAGGGCGCAATTTCTATCAACACAACCCACAGGTGACCTTGATGCGGACAACACCCGAGGAGTGCGCCCGACTCGGAACGATCCTAGCTGAAAAAGTGAATGGATCCAAAGGTCGCGTTACCGTGCTGCTCCCCAAAAAGGCGATCAGCGTGATCAGCGCCGCCGGACAAAAATTTCACGATCCCACCGCCGATCAGGCGCTATTCGATGCCATCAAAAAGTCACTGCGCAAAGATATCCCGTTGATCGAGCTGGATTGCACGATCAACGACAGGCCATTCGCCGAGGCTTGTGCCGGCGCGTTGCTGGATAATATCAAACAAAGCGCACCCCATTCATAAGCCAGGGGAGCGCAAGGGACGCGACAGAATCACTGTGATTACTGCACCGTTAATGCCACGCCACTCTTGAATGGCCACCGGCCCCCTTTACTCACGCAGGGCTTCCATGTCACCGATGGGGCGCGTGAATGTTGCCCGAGCCGGGCGAACGACGAGCGTGCGCGCTGTTTTCCGGACTGATCGGGTTAGGGAAGAAATCGGCAGGCTGATCACGAAGAGAGCCGATCCCACGGCGGTGGCGGCCAGACACAGCGGCCGCACTACGGCGACGTCTGCCAGCACTGTGAACTCCGGGTCGCCCGTATCCGCACGCGCACTCGGAATGCTCGTGGTGAAGATCGCTCCAAGACAGAGCAACGAGATGAGTTTTCGTTTCATGGAGTTAAATGTAGCGAAATCGGCTCGGCGATTCTACCACCAAGTCCTGTCCCGCCTCAATTCAGCATTCTACCATCAGAAATGGGACCCGGCACAAGCACCAGAATTCGAACGAGGTCCTCAGAATGGCGACCAATCCGTCAAACTTCCCGGGTTTTACCATATAAGCATTGGCCCCCAACTGATAAGCCCGTTTCACATCCTCTTCCAATCCGGAATTGCTCAGCACCATCACCGGAATCAGTTTGCAATCCTCATGATCCTTCATCCACTCCAGCACTTCGAAACCGCTGATGCGCGGCATGTTCAAGTCCAGAAACAGGCCGCCCGGAAATGGAAACTCCTTTCGATCCGCGAAGCGGCCGTTCCCGCTGAGATAATCGATTGCCTCCTGTCCGTCCTTCACGACCCGCACCTGGTTTGGGATTTGTGCTTTCTTGATGGCGAGCTGCAAAAGCTGCACGTCCATCTCAGAATCATCCGCAACCAAGAATACCCTTTTCGCGTCCATTGCTGAATCTCCGCTGTTTTGCCCTCTCCGCTTTGAATCTTAATATCCACCAATTCTGCGAATTAATCAAATCGCCGGCGTTGCCGTGGTCGCACAAACGTCGAGCGCCGGACTGCACTCATTCTCCTGGCTCTGTGGCATCTGCACGCTGTCGCATGTAATGAGCGGCCAGGTACTTCCTCAGGTTCTCCCGATTTTCCGCGTCATAAAATTCAACCGGGTTGTAGTCGTCGCGAAGTATCCGGCCGTGGGCAGGATCCGCTTCGCGCAAAGTCTTGAAAGCCTGTTCAACGTCCCCGCGACAGACGCTCGGGATGCCCTCGAAAGCTGGAGCCCTCACAAAGTCCAACTGCTGCCTGGCTGAGGCCACGAACAACGCGTTTCCTCCCCGAGGCGCTTGATGAATCCTTACTTGCCCGAAAACGGCCCGGAGCGTTTTCGACAGCGAGGCGCCGAAGAAGTCTCTGCCCGTTTCGAAGTCACAAAAAGTATTGATCACAAGCACACCTTCCGGTTTGAGAATGCGTTTCATGCCGCTGAAAGCCTCACGTGTCATCAGATGCGAGGGGCAGGAATCCCCCAGGAAGGCATCGAGGATGATGGCATCATATTGGGTCTTGGACTCGTTCACAAAATAACGTCCATCGCCGATCGTGATTTTGAGTTTCTCTGGTTCCAGGCCGAAGTAGCTTTTCCCCACAGGAACGATTGCTGGATTGATCTCGATCACGTCCACTGTTGCGCCCTCACGGGCGAATTCCATCGGCACAATTCCAACCCCGAGCCCAATGCAGAGCACACGCTGGATGTTTGTCGAGTAGGTCCGTGCCAGGTCATGCAGCATGTAGGTAAACATGGAAAGGCTGCCTTTCAAGACGGTGTCGTACGTGTTCTGGGTAAGGTAATCGTTCACATAGAGGCGCTCCGTGCTCCCTCGTTGCTGCATCACCTGCAGCATGCCGAAGTGCGAGTTCTTGCGCAACAGTTCGTCAAGCTCGCCGTAGTTCGCTCGGAGGCTCCAGCCGACCGCGGGGTAACTGATCCCGAGGATCACAGCGCTCACAATGATTTGGGGAAGCGCGGTTCGGCGCGACCAACCGAGCCGGTAAACCAGCGCTGTCCCGATCAGAATCGCCGCTGTGCAAAACATGGTCCAGGAGTTCGGCAAAAAGGGAATGAGAAAATACCCAATCAGAAGCGTGCCTGCCACGCTGCCCAAGGTACTAATCGCGGTGAGGCGTCCCACGTTGCCACCCAAGCCGTTAACGGAAGAGGTCAGCACTCGAATCACGAAAGGACCCGTCATCGCGAGCAAAGCCAGAGGCACAAAAAATAGAAAAGTCGATGCCAGCAGGGTGCCAGTGGGCAGCCGCAATTGGAGACAACCATAGGTTATCGGTTCTACCACCACCACCGCGAGGCATAGGTACGCGGCCGCGGCGACTATCGCCCAATACAAGGTGCTGAGGTTCGAGGAGCGATCTACCAGCCTTCCCCCCGCATAGTAGCCCGCTGCCAACGCGACCATGGTGACGGTAATTTGGGCCGTCCAGACAAAGTGCGAAGTGCCCACGTAGGGGGCCAGCATCTTGGCGCCGAGAATCTCCACGATCATGATGGCGCCGCCTGTAATAGCCGCTGTTAAATACAGGTAGCGTCGCTGCCACGTCGTCAGGCCAGGCTCGGCCGCAGTCACAGGTTGCTTTTTCACGCGCTCTTTCTAAGTTCAAAGCAGGCGCGAGGCAACCTTCGACTGCGCCCTAATGAAAAAATACTGGCATGTGATCAATATTGGGATCCAGAACACTCTGGTTTATAGGGTCAATTTCCTATTCCGGGCCGTCTTTGGATTGATCCCGCTGATCGCCATCATCTCCTTATGGCGGGCAGTGTATGCCGGCAAAGGCGCAGATGTGGCAGGCTACAATCTTTCGCAGATGATCTCTTATTATCTGGTGGTGACGATTGTGGATGCCCTTACCGCAGTGGCCGAGGATGATTGGCAGATCGCTGGCGATATCAAGGATGGGAACATCAGTCAATTCATGCTCAAACCAATCGACTATCTCACCTACCGCCTTTGCCTGTTCGGAGCGGGACGCCTGATTTACACCGCGGTCGCATTCATTCCAGTGACGCTGTTCATCTGGTTCCAGCGACAGTATTTCGTGCTGCCAGCCCAATTCGAAACGTGGATTTGGTTCGCGGTATCCTTGGTGCTCACGGGCCTATTGCAGTTTCTCCTCTCCTTTACCATGGCGCTGCTCGCCTTTTGGATGACGGAGATATCGACCATCATCTTTATCCTCTATGCGTTCGAGTATCTCGCGGGCGGGCATCTTTTCCCGCTCGACATTCTGCCGCCCTATCTATCGAAGCTGCTGTTCTTCACACCCTTTCCGTATCAGCTCTTTTTCCCTGTGAGCATCTACGTCGGAAAAGTTACAGGCTCGGAATTATATCAAGGGCTCGCCATCCAGGCCTGCTGGGTGCTTGGGGCTTATGGGCTCGCGCGCGTGGTTTGGATGCGCGGCGTTCGGAAGTATTCCGCGGTTGGAGGCTAAGCGATGAACCCAACACCCCCCATCCCCTCTCCCACGCCCTCCCCTTCCCTGCTGCGCCGTTATATTTCCATTTATGTAGCGCTGTGGCGAAACTCTGTAGTCCGCGAAATGGGTTTCAAATCCAATTTTCTCCTCTGGATCGTGGTGGAATTGCTTTGGTTTGCTTTGCAGCTCGCGTTCATGACCGTCATCTACCAGCACACCGACCATATTGCGGACTGGACGAAATATCAGGTCATTCTGCTGGTCGGCGCCAGTCACTTTATCCAGCAATGCTTCACGGCAATTTTCCTCACCAACTGCACCCAACTCTCCGAACAAGTGCGCACTGGGAAGCTCGATTTTATTCTGCTGCTGCCCGTCAACACTCGTTTCATGCTCTCACTGCGTCAGGTGGATCTCGGGGGATTTGTGAACGCCGCCTCAGCGGTTGGAGTCATGATCTATGCCTTGCGCGAGTTGCACCTGAGCCCTTCAGCTCCCGAAGTGCTCGGGTTCATTGTGCTGGCCTTGACGGGCGTTCTGATCCACTACTCGCTCATGTTCCTCCTCGCCAGCATTAGTTTTTGGACCGTGCGTGCCCAGGGAATCGTCTGGGGCTACTACAGCTTATTCAACATCGCGCGCCTTCCGGACTCGGCTTTTCGCGGGATCTTTAAAATGGTTTTTACCTTCGCGCTGCCGATGTTGCTGGTGGCGAACGTGCCGGCCCGTTTGCTCGCTCAGAAGCTGGCGCAGCCAATGCAGATGCTGCTGGTGTTGGTGATGGCAATTGTTTGCATGGTGGTGTCGGAGTTGGGCTGGCGGATCTCGCTGAAACATTACACCAGTGCCAGTTCCTAGGCGGGGCTTGCTCTTACTTGGTCTTGTGGTGTTGACGCCGCACGGTCTTCGGTTCCTTGAACCCCTTCTTGGTTTCACCGGCTCGTGCGGCTTTGGCAGCCTTCTCCGTTTTCAACTCCTGCATCAAGGCCTCGGCGGCACTGGTCAAAAGCGCGGCCGTGTCCGGATCCGCGGGGGCTATCTGTGCGCGCACTTTATGCTCGAAGGCCGACAACTCTCCGAGCGCCGCGCTGAGGTGATCTTTGTTCAAAGAATCGATGGCCGCATCCAGGCTTTGCACGAGGTAGCGTTTGTGCTTGCGCGCCACCTTCGCGGCTTCAACGAGCGGACGCATGTCCTCGACGACTGCGGCCGGAGTGATCACCTCAAACGAGCCCGTGGCCGTGGCCGAAGCCTCGCCATCATCCACCATGAGCGTTATCGAATGCGTCCCCACCGCGAAGTTTCGAGTGACCTGGACGCCCGAGGCGAAAGGCGCCGTTGGCCCTTCGCACCATGAGAAATGCATGGCGCGATGTTCGGGATCGGTTGATAGAGAACCATCCAGCGTTACGGCCGCGCCGGAACTGCTCCGCGCCAGGACCGCGAGCCGATTCGTTGAGAAGGGCATCGCATAGACTAAACCCACCTCAAACCGAGCCAGTGGTGCATCAGCTACTGGCAGCACGGTGATGGCCACCGTGGCGCTTGCTGATGAGGCTACTCCATCATTCACCGTGAATGTAAAGCTGTCCGAGCCAAAGTAATCCGCCTCAGGCGCGTAGACCAACGTGGGGGAAGTTCCAGACAGCGTACCGTGCTGCGGCGAGCCCACCGCAAATGTCAAACTATCCCCGTCACGGTCGAAACCCGTCAGAGTGATCCCCACTGTCGAATCCTCCGGCACGTTCACGCTTTGATCGTTGGCGGCGGGGACATGATTCACAGGCACAACCGTAATTGTGACCGTTGCCAGGTCGGACGAGAATATCCCATCGCTAACCTGGAACACCAGCGAGTCGGGTCCGTGATAATCTGCATCCGGATAATACTCCAGTGCGGGCGGCAGGCCGAAGAGCCGGCCGTGTGCCGTTCCAGTGACGGTATAGCCCAAAGGATCCTTGTCAGCATCCAGCGCCACCAGATTGAAACTAACGGAGCCATCTTCCAAAACCGACACGGCCGATGGTTGGGCCACCGGCGGAGTGTCGATGATCACCAGCGCCTCCGGGCTCACCGTCGTGCCTCCCCCGTTGGAAACGCTCACCGAATATTTGCCCGACTGCGCTTTCACGGCGTTCGGCAAATCCAGAGACGCGCCATTGGCGCCTGGCAAACTTGCCCCGTTCAGCCGCCATTGATAATTGAAGGGTCCATCCCCCGAAACCTGGACCGTCAAGGTCACAGTCGCACCCACACGCAGCGTTTGAGACGCTGGCGGGAGGTCAATCACTGGCGGGTCCAGGACAAAAAGCAGGTTGTTCCGCAACACCGTCATACGATCCGTCCCCTGTCGCGCGATCAGGATGTCCAGCCTTTTATCCCCGTCCATGTCCGCCAAAAGCGCAGCCCTTGGTCCGGCACCGGCAGGATAATCCAGGCGAGGCGCCAGGGTGGCGGATGAGATGCCTGGCCCCGTGGAGCGGTTCAGAAAAACGGACGCCGTGTTTTGCGAACTGTTCGCAACGACCACATCCGGCTTTTTGTCCCCATTCACATCTCCCACCGCGACGGTGAAGCACCCCCCCGCCGCCGGAAAAATCACCGGGCGGCCAAAGATGGCAGCGCTGGATGCTCCGGGAGCCCCGACATTCGGAAATACATATAAGTCGCCTCCTGCATAATTGATGGCAAACAACTCGGGCTTGCCGTCGCCATCGATATCTGCCAATGCGATTCCAAATGGCAGATAACCAGCCGGAAGATCGAAACGGGTATCAAAGGAGGATGAGGAGAGTGAACCCGGCGTGCTGTTATTTCGGAAGATCGAAGTCGTGTACCCATCAAAATTGCAAGCCAGGATGTCCAGTTTGCCATCGCCATCGATATCACCAACCACCAGGCTCACCACTTGGCCGCCTGTCCCCATCACGAAAGGAGTCGCGAAATTAACGACTCCATTTGCTCCGACATTCCGAAGCACAATGACGCGGGCATTTGCCGAGCCCACTACTACATCCAACCTGCCGTCCCCGTCCAAGTCCCCGAGCGATACGGTCCGCAGTTCTCCGTCGAACACAGGGAAATCCACTCGTGCCGCGAAAGAACTCGACGCCAGCGCACCAGCGCCGCCGAGGTTCCGGAACACCGAAACAACTCCGCCCCTCGTGGCTACCACGATATCCAGCTTCCCGTCTCCATCCACATCTCCCACAGCAAGGCCCATAGGCAAACCTCCCGCGGGCAGATCAATCCGAGGGCCAAACGACGCCGAGCTCATCGTTCCCGACTGTCCCACATTCTGAAAGATCGCCACCAGACCGCCACCGTAATTCGGACAGACCAGGTCAAGTCGGCCATCACCGTCCAAATCCCCGACGGTGACTGTCTCCTGTCCGCCCCCAACCACAAACTCAACCATTGGACCAAAGGCACTGCTGTCCAGATTCACGACAGGCCCCGATACCGTATTTCCGGTCTGTCCGAACGTTCCGGTGACGAGCACAGTCAAAGCGATCAGTAGACTTAAGAAAAACTGGGAGATCCGAGGGAACGAACGACCGACAAGGCATCTTTTCATAACGTCGAGGCAAACCTCCGTGCCATTTTACTTCGCCCTGTCCAGCGGGAGAAACAGTCCATCCGCCTTAGAGCATAGGGCGCACCAACCTTTGATCCCCATTAGAAGCGGCAAAGAGCGATCCGATGGCCCGAAAGCCGCAAATCGCCCGGCCTTAGATCTTTGAGTCTCCCAGGGGAACCTTGCACGTCACCACAGTGCCGCCGCGCTTGCCGGCGCCAACTTCCAGACCCGCGTTCATAAGCGTCGCCCGATAGTTCATGATGCGCAGCCCCACCCCCGAAGTCCCCGCAGCAACGTCCGGAAACGGTTTGCCGTTGCTGGTAATCGAGAGAATCAAATCCTGATTGCGATGCTCCAGCCGTACTTTGATCCGAGTGGCTTTGCCGTGTTTGATCGCATTGCGGATCGCCTCGAGGGCAATGCGATAGAGATGCACCAGGACAGCCTGGGGAAGAATCGGCAAAGCCGTTTTGGCCTCGAGGGCGCAGTCGAGCTTGTGATTCCGTTCGCAGAATCGAACCAGGCCCTTCATTGCACTCAGCAGATCCTGGCCGGACAGGGTCGGCCGCTCGATCGGATGGGAGGCTTCGTCCGATCCGGTCAGCGCGGCGGAAAGCAGATTCGAGATGCGCTCTACCTCCGTCGCACCGATGGGCTGTCCACTCCTGAGCTTATTCTCGAGACTTTTGATGATGAGCGACATGCCGGCCAGCCGCTGGCCGAGATCGTCATGCAGTTCGATCACGTTGAGGACCCGTTGTTCGTCAGCCAGTTCGATCAGTTCATCGGCCAGTTTCTGACGCTCTTTGGCTTCCGCTCCAAGATCCCCCAGTGCTTTGCGAAGTTCGGAGGTGCGCTCCCGAACTCGCTGCTCGAGTTCATCATGAGCGCGGCGCAGCGCGCCTTCGGCCTGTTTGCGCTGGGTGATGTCTGTCACGGAGAGCACCCAACCAGCCGTGCGGCCGCTTGGGTCGACCAACGGCGCAATCAGCAGCAATACGTCAAACCGCGTTTCATCCTTGCGGCGGAAACGCACTTCGAACCCTTCCTTCGGCACCTGCCCCTTTACCATTTTGGCAAAGGCCAATGCCAGCTTCTCCTCTTCCTCCGGCGGCCAATAGGGATAGGGAGGTCGCTCGCCTAGCAGTTCCTCCTCGCGCCAGCCGACCATCCCGCAGAACGAGGGGTTCACATAGGTCAGCATTCCGTTGTTATCCATTACCGCCAATCCGGAAGGAATCGAATTTTCGATCGTGCGGCGAAAGTTGTGCTCGGCCCGCAGACGCTGTTCAGAAATACGCCGCGCCTGGCGCATCTCCGCTTCGCGCAATTCCCGATCGATAGCGGGAATGAGCCGCGCGAGGTTGCCCTTCATCAGGTAGTCGTGGGCACCTGCTTTCATCGCGGCAACAGCGGTTTCCTCGCCGATCATCCCCGAAACGATGATAAACGGGATATCCAATCCGACTTCCTGGAGGATGGCCAGGGCGCGCAACCCGCCAAATCCCGGCAAGACATAATCAGAGATGACCAGATCCCAGGTTCCTTCCATCAACGCCGCCCGCATCGCCTTCTCGGTATGAACCCGCTTGCAGCTGGCTCGCCACGAAGCTTGGCGTAATTGCAGTTCCAACAGCAGGGCATCCTGCTCCGAATCCTCCACCACCAAAACCCGCAAAGGACGGGGTTCGGCTTCGGATTTGGAATGTTGCTCCGGATTCATCTTTATCGTTTTTGGTCAGAAATGCCCAGGGCCCAAGTACAATAGCTGCGCTGTGAACTGTTTCCATGGCCTTTAGAACCTGTTACCTGGTTCCTGGTGCGGCTGAATACAGTGTACGGCGCACCACTGCTGCGGGTCAATGCCGGATTCACCTTCCAAACCCTCGCAATCGCTCCGTTGCGCCCTCTCATGATTCCGTGAGCTGAGGTTCTGGATCTTGCCGAAGAGGCTGGCGTTGGCAAAGAAATGCTGGCATAAATAGAGGCATGACACCGCAACGGCGAGCGCGAGCGCTTTTGCATGACCTGGGTTCAGCGGGGCTGATCGTTTTTCTCCTGCTTCCAGGGGCTGCTAGCGGCGCCGGTGAAGGGTCGGCTTCGGAGCGCGCTACCTTCAACCCCGCCACCGCTTTCCGATTTCACTCGGCCGTCCAACCATTGCTCAAGGAGTTCTGTTATGATTGTCACGGAGAGGGAATGGAGAAGGGCAAGGTTGCCTTCGATAAGTTTGATTCGGAGAAGGATCTCTTCTCGCGGCGCGAGCTTTGGTTTTCGGTGCTGAAGAATGTGCGGGCAGGCTTAATGCCCCCCGAAAAAAAGCCCCATCCGACGCCGGCTCAGTTCCAGCAACTCGAGACTTGGATAAAGCAGGATCTGTTCGGCATCGATCCTCAAAATCCCGACCCGGGCCGCGTGACCATCCGGCGGCTGAACCGCGCGGAATATCGGAACACCATCCACGATCTGACCGGGCTCGACTTTAACGTGGAGGAGGAATTGCCACCGGATGATTCCGGGTACGGGTTCGACAGCATTGGCGATGTATTGACCATTTCCCCAATGTTGCTGGAAAAATACATGCAGGCAGCCGAGACGATCGTGGCTGCCGCGGTGCCCAGGATGGCGCGGATGGTCGAGCAACGAACAATTCCCGGGAGCGCGTTTTTGAAAACCTCGGGCAAGACTCCGGATAGACTCAGCTTTTACGAGCGAGCCGTGCTCACCAACTCCTTCAGGACCCGGAACCCAGGCAGGTTCAAGATCCATCTCGACGTCGAGGTGCTGGCCCCATTCCAGTTTGATCCGGTCCGTTGCGAAATGGTTTTCAAAGCCGACGATCGGGATTTGTTCAAAAAAGAATTCGGATCGCAAAATGGCGGGAAGTCCAGTTACCAGTTCGAACAAAATTGGGAGATTGGAACTCATCCATTGGCCATCGAGTTGCGCCCGCTCGTCCCGGCCGCGGAGAAAACCAATTCGTTGGATTTGCGGATTAACAGCGTGCGATTGGAAGGCCCTTCCGAAGAACGTTATTGGGTGCGGCCAGCGAACTTTGACAAATTCTTTACCCAGGATCCGCCCGCTGGAGCCGCCGAACGGCGTGCCTACGCCCGCGAGGTCCTGCGCAGGTTTGCATTCCGGGCTTACCGGCGGCCGGTGGACGAACACACCATAGACCGATTACTGGCGCTCGCGGAAACCGTTTACAATTCGCCGGGCAAGCGGTTTGAGGATGGCATTGCTCAGGCAATCATCCCCATCCTGGCTTCGCCACGTTTTCTATTCCGGGTAGAGGAGCCGGAAACCACGGTGGCGGATGCCCGGTTTCGCAATCTCGACCAGTATGCGCTCGCTTCGCGCCTTTCTTATTTCCTCTGGTCCACGATGCCCGACGAAGAGCTCTTTCAGCTTGCCGGGAAAAACAACTTGCGGGCTAATCTCGGAGCACAGCTCAAGCGGATGCTCGCCGATCCGCGTTCGAAAGCGTTGGTTAGAAACTTTGTTGGCCAATGGCTTCAGGCTCGTGACGTTGAAGGTATCGACATCAATGCCCGGGCCGTTCTCGCTCGGGATGATGGCGAGGAAAAGGAACTGGAACGGCTCCGCCAGCAATTCCGCCAGGGCCAATTTCGCCGTCAGTTGCAAAACCTGAGCAAGGAGCAGCAAGCACAGGCTGAGAAGGATCGCGAGAAGCGGCGCAAGTTCTTCAAACCACGGGTCGAACTGGACCGCGATTTGCGCAAGGCGATGCGCGAAGAAACGGAGCTGACCTTTTCCCACGTGATGCGGGAGAACCGAAGCGTGTTGGAGCTGCTCGAGAGTGATTACACCTTCCTGAACGAGCGGCTCGCCAAACATTACGGCATCACCAACATCACCGGCAGCGAGATGCGCCTGGTGCATTTGCCTCCGGACAGCCTCCGTGGGGGCGTGCTAACGGACGGAACGGTGCTGGTCGTCACCTCAAATCCAACCCGCACGTCGCCCGTGAAACGCGGCCTGTTTATCCTGGATAACATTCTCGGCGTTCCGCCGCCACCTCCTCCTCCCGATATTCCTCCGCTGGAAGATGCCGAGAAGGGGGTAAAAGATCGGGAACCCACGCTTCGTGAAACCTTGGCAATTCACCGCGAAAAGCCGCTCTGCAGTTCATGCCATTCCCGCATGGATCCGCTCGGGCTGGCTCTCGAGAATTTCAACGCCATGGGTCTTTGGCGTGAAAGCGAGCGCAAGCAGGCCATTGAGCCGGCCGGCAAGTTGATTACCGGAGAGCAGTTCAAAGATATTCGTGAACTCAAGCACGTGTTGGTAACCCACCGCCGCTTGGATTTTTATCGTTGTTTGACTGAAAAACTGCTTACTTATGCGCTCGGCCGGGGGTTGGAGTATTACGACGTCGAAACCGTGGACCAGATTGTCGAGCGGATGGATCGAGAAGGCGGGCGCTTCTCAGCCCTGCTAGCTGGGATCGTTGAATCCGCTCCATTTCAAAAGAGTCGAACTACGAAAGGCCCGGAAACGCATGGCTTTGACAAGCAGGCAAAGTTGAGTGGGCCTGGCGCTCCGGTCTTGGGGAAAAAGTCAGATTGAAAGGGTGATTGAATGAACAAAAGGTCTGTGCAGCAACGAGATTCAGCCGCCGAACGGCATTGGAGTTTGAGCCGCCGCCGGTTTTTACGTGGTTTGGGCGCATGCTTCGCGCTGCCGGCTTTTGAATCGGTGCATCCCCTGGCTGCATTGTCTGCCCCCGCTGCGGCGGCTGGCGCCGTCGCCCAGGCGGGTGGCACTGCTCCCCTGCGCATGGCCTATGTCTACTTTCCGAACGGGGCCATCCAGGATACCTGGTGGCCGGATGGTCAGGGTAAGGACTTCAAGCTGAATCGCACCATGCAGCCGTTGGAGAAGGTGAAGCACCAACTCCAGGTGTTTGGGGGATTGGACCATGTGAACGCCACCCCGGGGCCTGACGGCGCGGGGGATCATGCCCGGGCCAGCGGCACCTTCCTCACAGGCGTGCGCGTCAAAAAGACAGCGGGCTCCTTTCCAGCACATTGGGATCCTAAGCTTAGAATTCCACGTGGACAAGTTGTCGCG
>JADMIO010703141.1_pt1 | contig 77489 bp, 57 predicted proteins | sample 8958161 | NCBI WGS metagenome assembly JADMIO01 (sample SAMN16585339, study PRJNA669376) | soil metagenome | isolation source: Crop rotation soil | place: USA: Cullars Rotation, Alabama | collected 2011
CCCGCCGTACTCCTTCGGTTTCAAGCAGGCCATCTTCCGCCCCGTAGCTGAGAACGTCTTTTGCACTGAGCGTGTCGGAGAGCAGTGGACCGCGGTTCACGCGAAGGACATGGTGCGCGGTTTCTACCCAAAGGAATTCATAAGCATCCTGCCCGATGCCCAGCACCTCTTCAGTGAGGTCCTCCGGCAAATCATGATCAATTTCAATGCGTCCACGATCCAAACGGGCCAGCCCGTGTGATGTACCAATCCACAGAATCTTGCCAGAATCTTCAAAGACCGTCCTGACATTGGGTGACGGCTCTGCAGCACTCGTGCCATACGTTCTCCAGTGGCCAGCCGCAAAAGAAATGAGCCCGCTAGGCGAAGCGAACCACATCGTTCCATCGGAAGCTTCGATGGAGGAGAAGACTGCATTGGACTGGAGACCGTTGCTGACCGAGTAGTTTTGAAATTGGCCATGACGGAGCATGCTCAAACCGCCGCTCACAGTGCCGGCCCATACTGTTCCGTCCCGTGCACGGACCACCGTATATACACTGTTCTGTGCCAATCCGTCTTTGCGAGTGTAGGTTCGGGCCACCCACTTATCGTCATGCCGAGTCAGTTTAGTCAGACCGCCTTGCTGGCGGCCGAGCCATAGCTCACCATTGCCCCCGCTGATCGAATAGATCACGTCATTGTTAAGCCCGGGTACGGGAGCCCGCTGAATGGCCCCGTTCTCCAGAAAGAAGAGGCCGCCTGAGACGGGAGCAAACCACGTGCGTCCCTCGTCGTCGACGTAGATGGGACCTCCGTTTTCATTAAGCCGCACTTCCTGCAAAGAGTACGAAGCGAACATTCCGTCACGCAGTCGCTGTAGACTGCGGCCGCAGGCGAACCAGATTTCGCCCTCGTCATCTTCATAGATAGCCGAGACCTCTGTTCCGGCGGTGCTTCTGAGAAAGCCGGTGATCTTCCTGCTCAGGAGGTCGATCCGGAAAAGGCCGTGGTCCGTCCCAACCCATAGGTTGTGGTGGTGATCCTTGGTGAGCGCGAATACCTGTGCCCTACGCAACTGCTCGGGAAGCTCAAGAGGGACCATAGTGCCACGTTCCCAGAGGTACAACCCGGCTTCTGAGCCGATCCACACTCCTCCAGCTTCTGATGCAGCAAGCGCATTTACGCTTTGCAGTCGGACCTCAGAGAAGATCTGGTTGCATTTGCCGTCCTGCACTTGGTACAGGCCCGCGTCGCGCGTACCAAGCCACAACATTCCGTCCGTCGAATCGAGAACGGAGATCACGATGCCGTTCATGTCAGAGCAGGCAGACATCCGATCGAATTCGCCATTCTGAAATCGAAGGGTTCCATTTCTTGGCCCCCAGAGCAACAACTCTCCGTGAGTGTCCTGCGACATGGCTGTGAAAGCTGCATCTGAAAGACCGAATTTCGCGACGGGATCGTCGAACGCCCCATTCTTATACCGGAGCAGACGGGGTCCGTCGAGCCGCACCCAGAGTTCTCCTTGGGCGTCTTCCACGAGACCACGCACGGCGCCTACGTGACGACCATCTTGCAAGGGCTCCGGCACGGCACTGAAGTTGGAACCGTCGAAGCGGACGAGCCCATGTTCGGTGCCCATCCACAGGTAGCCATCGCGAGACTTTGCGATGGCGAAGATTGTTCCACCCATGAACCCTTTTTCTGCCCCCCACGAGTCGTGCATATATTGCGGGAGCCCACGTCTGCTGTCGACAGCCCAGGCCGACATTGCAGCGAGGAGCAGTAGCGGGAATACTACGGAAGTGCCGAATGCCCGCAGCCGGATTGGATCACGGAAGATATTCAAACCTTTCCACCACAACCTCGACAGGGTGATGCAATCCGCTTTTTGAGTGGTGAAAATCATAGAAGTTCATGTGAACCGTTTCAGCAGCAGGTATTGGGATACCCGCCTTAAACGCGTGCTCCATGATTTTATGTGCAGGGGAAGCCGCCAAATTTCCGGAAAAGGTCCGAAACGTGGCATTTCCCGGTTCCCAGCGCAGTTCGTACGTCACCGGCCCCGACGGGGCATTGTAATGAACGGTGTTTTCTGGAACATAGTATGGCTGCACGACATAGTCAGCATTCCGATTCGTTTGCTTGCCCCAGCGACTCAACTCGATGTTCATTTCCGCCGCGTCTTCTGGGTTTTGCCGGTCATCCCGGGTGAACATAGCCAGCACTGCGGAGATCGGTAGATGCGCAGTGTCCTCAACAACAAAGCGATACGTTCCGTAACCGAGGCTTCGAGTCAGGCGTATACCCGCGCAATGCCATTGCCCTTGTCCTTCGCTCATCGAAAGATGAAGGTATCCGTGGTCATCCACCCAGGCGTTTGAAGGCTCGTAATCGCTCAGTTCGCCCCCGCGATAGTCGGCAGAAGAGCTCACGGCCCAGTCATATCCACTGAAATGGAGAATCTTGGGCGCAATAGACGGCCCGGCGTTTCCCTTCGTGAGCGCTGCAGCCAGAACTCCGCCGCCCGGCACGGGAAGTTCCTTGGCGCGCACTGGAGGCTGATATCCCGGGGAAACCAGCAGCACAGCGTAGTCCGTTCCAAGATGTGTCGCAGTTTTCCAATTCCCATCAGACCCAATCTCAGTAAACGGGCGACTCCGAAATGGCTGGACCCACCAATCGGTGTTGCGAGCATATGCAACAATCCTTGCTCCTGGAGGGCCATTAAGGACTTTCCCACTCAGGTCATCGAGCAGTTCGGGGCCGCCAGATTGGCTGGGGGGAACTTGGACAAACACAATCGAAGGATGCTGAAGATCCTGAGATGATCGGCAAGAATCCAAGAAAAGCAGAGGGGTGCATAAGAGAGCTATCCATTTTGCATGCGTGGCCCGAATACGAGGAGGCGAACCGGAAAGACCCTCGTATCGGATGCCTCTGTTTGTTTGAGTAGGACCTTTGCCGCATTCCATATTGAGGCATCTCCGATACTTCACTTTGCGCTGCTACCTCGTCTCAGAGCGTACTTTCTACAGAATTGCATTCGCTGTTGCCGCCTGGGAAGACTCGAAAGAGGTATTTCAGCCGGATTGAGACACATCGAGAGCGGCACGCCCGGCGTCAACTTTGCATTGCGCTCGGCACACTAGGTCGAAAGTCGCTGTCCGGTCACCCGATTGTCAACTTTTCACTTCCAGGACGTCGTGCAGATCGACTTCCACATGGCCGGCGGCTCCGCCAGTGAAACTGTGAGTGTGAGTGACATCCAGATCAACAAAACCGAGGGCACGGTCTCGACCGTCGTCGACGCTGAAACGTTAAAAACATGCCGCTCAACGACAGTTCGTTTCAGGACCTCATCCTGTTAACTCCCGGCGTGGTGACGAATAATCCGCAGAGAAGGTCGGCTGCAAAAACCATCAATGACGAGCGCGTGGGGATCCGCATCCCGCTGCAGTTTGTAACGAGCGAAGAAGTGCTCGTGTGAGTTCGATCAGCGCTTTTGACACAAAAGACGCATTGTCCACACGGCGCCCTGAAATCAACTATCGGCTACAATGTTCACCAGTCACATAACAGTTGGGGATCACAATGTTTCAAATCCTTAGCCTTGATGGCGGAGGAATCCGAGGGATCTTCTCGGCCGCGGTACTAGCCGCGATGGAATCGGACCTGAATATCAAGGTGGTCGATCACTTCGATCTGATAGCAGGAACTTCAACCGGCGGAATCATCGCTTTGGCGTTGGGTCTCGGCCTTTCTCCCGTGGAGATACTCGAGTTCTATCTGAAGGACGGACCCGTAATCTTCGGCAATCCTTGGGGTATGCGATCCCTTAGGAGATTGTTTCGAAGCAAATTCAGCGAAGATCCCTTAGTCGCTGCTCTCAAGCGAGTCTTTGGAGAGAAGCGTTTCGGTGATAGCTCTAAGCGGCTGATTATTCCCTCGTACAACCTCGGTGAAGATGATGTGTATAACTTTCGAACAGCTCATCACGAGCGGCTTCGCAGGGACTATCGAGTAGCGGCTTGGAAGGTGGCGCAGGCGACCGCAGCTGCGCCGACGTACTTCCCAGCTTCGCAGGAGGTCGACCAAGTCAGATTGATCGATGGTGGCGTCTGGGCAAACAATCCAACCATGGTCGCCTATATCGAAGCTGTCGGAACGCTGGGCATATCCAGCAATCAGATTAGGATTCTCAACTTAGGCACTTGTGACGAAATCAAGGTACACAAGAGAGGACTCGACCGAGGAGGAATGCTTCGATGGTCGGGCACAGCCGTTGACGTGGTCTTTCGCGGACAGACACTCGCTGCCGTGAACCACGTAAGGTTCCTCATCGGAAAAGAAAACTTGGTTCGTATCGACTCGCCGGTACCAGCTGGATTGTTAGCCTTGGACGGATTCAGGCGCTCAGCCGACCTCATGAGCAAAGCCGCGCATTATAGCCGGATCCACATGCCGGAGATTGAGTCAAAGTTTCTTAAGCACTCCGCTTCAGAATTCAAACCTCTCTACAGCTGAAAGGGCCGACCTACGTGCTCACTAGACAGGAATATTCTTCTCTTCTTTCTGCAATCTCTGAGGAACTTGACATCCCGGACCAACTCCACGAAGAGGCAACGCTTAAATACGAAGAGGTCGGAACGTGGCTTGCCGCCGAAGACTCTGCGCTAGCGAAATATTCCCCGGACGTCTACCCCCAAGGCTCGTTCAGATTGGGAACGGTTGTGCGGCCGATTGATCCCAAGTGTGACTATGACATTGACCTCGTCTGTGTCCTAGAAAGGGAGAAGGGATCGGTAACGCAGGCGGACTTGAAAGATAGTGTCGGCAAGAGATTGGAACAGAACAGCGACTACAGAGCGAGATTGAGTGCGTCGCGACGAGCCTGGAATCTCGACTTCCCCAAGCAATTCCACATGGACGTTCTGCCGTGCATTCCCAACGAAGATCAGAAGCCAAACGGAATCCTGCTCACTGACACCGATCTCCGGAACTGGCAAAAGAGTAATCCGATCGACTACGGAGATTGGTTCTATGAATCGATGAAGGTGCAAATAAAGGAATCCAGGGAGAGCTTGGCGAAGGCTCTCTCCCTCAACGTCGAAGAGGTGCCCGACTGGCAGGTGAAGACTCCCCTCCAACGTGCCATCCAGATCCTGAAGCGGCATCGGGATATGCGATTTCGCGGGAACGCTGAGAATAGGCCCGTGTCCATCATTCTGACGACGCTGGCTGCTAGGGCCTATAAGGGCGAGAGCAATCTTTATGATGCGCTCCTTCGAATTTCTACTGAAATGCCGAACTACATCGAATACCGAAATTCGAAGTGGTGGGTGCAGAACCCGGTTGAGCCGGATGAGAACTTCGCTGACAAGTGGAACGAGAAGCCACAACGGCGAGAGGCATTTCTGAATTGGCTTCTCCATGTCCGACTGGACCTTGCGACCGCCGCAAATAACTACAATTTGACTTCTGCGGCGTCGTCTTTACGGCCCATGCTGGAACCTTTGACGGTGGACCGCGCGCTGGTGAAGGCCTTGCAGCGGACTTCAGCAACTCCAACATTTGCCGGTAAACCTATCGTGCCTGTTCCGGGACCGGCGCCACACAGTCAGACGCCCAGGTGGCCGGCCCGCCAGATGTACAAGGCAAGCGTGAAGGCAAGCTTGCATTATCAGAAGAACGGCAGACGCATGAGCGAACTTGCCATGCGGAAAGTCGCCAAGAATCTCTGGATAAAGTTTGTGGTCGAGACAAATACGCCGCGTCCGTACAACGTCTATTGGAAAGTGGTTAATACCGGGGCGGAAGCCCAGGCACAAAATCAATTACGCGGAAACATTTTTGAAGGGGAACCCCGGAGCGACGTGCAATGGGAGCACACAAAATATACGGGAACCCATTGGGTAGAAGCTTACATTGTGAAGGACGGCTACCTTGTTGCGAGTAGCCCAAAGAAATTTGTCTTAGTGCGGTAGTCGGGTGAACACCACCTCTCCAATGAGCCTCTTTCATCGGAAGAAGGTGAGATTGGGAAAAACAATGGGCGAGGGTACAGACCAGCAGTGGCTTTGCCATGGATGCGTCGGTGAAGAATTCCTTAAGTCTCGGATCAACGCCGAGGGAACAAGGCACAAGTGTTCATTTTGTTCGCATCGCAGAAATGCACTGACTTTAGACAAGATCGCCGATGCGTTTGACGAAGCGTTCGAACAGCATCTGTATCGCACCTCCGATGAACCATCCGATTACGAATACCTCCTGCTTAGGGGAGAAAGCTCCTACGATTGGGAGCGCTCGGGAGATCCCGTCCTCGAGGTACTGCAGGAAATCGGCGAGATTGAAGAGGACGTGGCAGAGGCAATCCGACGAGTCCTAAATGGTCGACACTCCAGCTACGATTCTCAGGAAGAAGACGAATTCGACGAAGGCTCCCATTACAAGTATCGGTCAGTTAAAACTAGAGAGTTGTCGGCTGATTGGAACGGTTTTACCGCTGAACTCAAGAAAGAATCGAGATATTTCAACAAGACTGCTTCTGCAGTGCTGACGAACCTATTTCAGGGAATCGACAAATACAAATCCGTGGATGGTCGCACAATCCTGGTCAAAGCTGGGCCTGAAACTGAATATGCATCGCTCTATCGAGCAAGAGTGTTTCAGGATGCCTCACGGCTGCGAGAGGCATTGGAACGCCCAGACCTCCACATCGGACCGCCACCGTTCAGGCTGGCAAGCGCCGGACGGCTGAACGCGAGAGGTATTTCGGTCTTCTATGGGGCAACTAGCCGTGAGACGGCTCTTTCAGAGGTCCGCCCTTTTGTCGGAAGCCGGGTGATCTCAGCAGAGTTCGAATTGACTCGGCAGCTCGTACTGCTCGATATTGAGGCTCTCGAGTCGCTTGAAGTGATCGGAAGCTACTTCGATCCCTCTTACTTGGAGAGACTGCAAAAGGCCAAATTTCTGGCAAGCCTAAGCCGCCGGATGACTCAGCCGGTGATGCCGGACGATGAGCCGTTCGAATACCTGCCAACCCAAGCAATTGCCGATTTTCTTTCGGTTAGGGAGAAGCCTCGGGTTGACGGACTTATTTACCCGTCCGTGCAGAATCAACAGGGAATGAAGAATGTGGTTCTATTTCATAAGGCTTCGCTACTAGACGAAATGGTGTTCCCAAAAGGGACAGAAATTCATGCTCAGTTGGAGACCACCACCGAGGATGGTTCTGAGCCCGACTACTGCGTTTGGGAAGAGACACCTAATCCAAATGAAAAGTCTGACGGAGATGTCAAAGATGAGGGAGAAAGCGTGGAATCGGCGTTTAGCCGATTAGAGGATGATCGGGAAGCCGCTCTTAAACTGGTTCCGAGTAGTGTCAAGGTCCATTATGTAGAGAAGATCGATTACAAAGTTCAAGACTTTTCTGTCGCGCGCCACCGGTTACCCAAGCAGCACTACTCCTTTTAACTGTTAGAAGAACTCTGCGAGCTTCGCGAGCGTTGCACTTCCCTACCGGGATAGCTTGTTGGAACTTCCAGCAGTAAAACCTCAGGCGTTCTTCGTATGATTGTTTAAGTGTAAGTTACCTGCGCCTCCGAGGTTCCGAATCGCGACCAACGTAGATGCGGACCAGCCATGTGGTGGGTCCGCGGCGAACGATTTGGCCAGTTTTGCGGGCCATATCCCCTCCTAAGACGTGAATCGCGGCACACGTGTGGCACACGCGGTCGCTGCTTAGGATTGGGTTTATTGCTTGATCATGGCACCGGCCGCTGACGAGGGTTCAGCACCCCTGCTCCTGACACGCTCATTTCGCTCTATCTATAGCGTCAATTCTTCACCCCCAAAGTTCCCTTCATCTCAGAAATCACAACCACCCTCCGGGCAGCATTGCCGTTCCCCGCCATTTCTGTCTCTACCTCTCCCTTCGGAGTCCTTCCATGCAAGGCAAACTCATCACGTCCTCTCACCTTTCTACCGACCTCGAAGACTTAATCCAGAAAGCCAACGATCTCATCCGTGCAGCGAAAGCTCCATCAACCCGCAAAGCCTACCAATCCGATTTCCGAATCTTCGAATCCTGGTGCACCGCTCATAGACTAGCTTCACTGCCATCCGCCCCTCAAACCATCGCTCTTTACATCGCGTCCTGCGTCGTCGCCCGGCTTGCACCCGCGACCATCGCGCGGCGCCTCGCCTCCATCTCGAAAGCCCACCAAGCCGCTGGATACGAAGACTCTCCCACGTCGACCAAACATTTCGTTGTCGGCGAAGTCCTCAAAGGCGCGCGCCGCACTCTGGGTGTCCCGCAGAAGTGCAAGGACCCGCTTCTCTTGAATGACATCTGCCGCCTTCTTGCAGCGTGCCCGAAGAATCTTCTCGGCCTCCGCGACCGCGCTCTGATCCTCATCGGATTCGCGGGCGCATTTCGCCGCTCTGAACTCTGTGCGATGACGGTCTCTGATTTGTGCTTCTCTGCTTCCGGACTCGTCATCAAGGTGCCGCGCTCAAAAGCCGACCAGGAGCAGGCCGGCTAAAAAGTTGCGATCGTTTTCGGTGAGCACGACGATACCTGCCCGATCAAGGCGCTCCGTCAGTGGCTCAAAGCCGCCAACGTCAAAGAAGGCGCCATCTTTCGCGGAGTCGATCGTCACGGCAACGTAGCTTCCACGGGATTGCATCGCGACTCGATCGCAGCGATCTTCAAGATGGCCGCAGCGCGTGCAGGCATAAACGCAACCAACATCGCCGGTCACAGCGTTCGCGCTGGGATGGCAACGCAAGCTGCACTGAACGGATCATCCGAGCGCGCGATCGCGAGAACCACGCGTCATCGTTCGCGTCGTGTTTTGCGGCGCTACATCCGGCCGGGCGAGATGTTCCGCGAGAATGCATCGGCGGCTCTGGGCCTCTAAGCAGATGCACAGCTGTTTCGTGTGCGGTCGTCGATTCGAAAACTCCGGCGTGAACCCTGTTCCCCCTCGTCCCTAGCCCCTATTCCCTCCAGTCCCGGGACCATTCTGGTCCCGGGAAATCTCCTCTTATCAGAGGTCAGAGCCTGTGGATTGTTTCCTGGGAGTCAACAGCAGGATCGAGAGATGTTTCCTGGCAGCGAACACAAAATGGCGAAAACCCCAGCAAAAGAGGGCGTATGCTGCTAAGGGCTGCTTGAAAATGCGAAAACGCGGCTGACGGGGTTGACAGAGTGCCCAGGATCTCGACTGTCTTTTGGAACGGCAACAGGTAGGTAGGGCTAGTTCCAGATCAGGCAGGGCCGGAATCGAGTCTGGTCATCGCGATTCAACAATGAAACCTTCAAGGTTAAAACGTGAGTGAAAGGCTCAACATTCGCCTCGGCAATTTCGTCGTGATCTCCGCGGCGTTCCTCGTCATTTGCGTAGGTGCAATCGATTGCCTTGGCGACAGGAGTCTTCGCGGTGCCGCACGAACTCGCCTGCCTGCTTTGTATGGCGTTCGCTGTCGGCCTGGTGGATCGGCAGCCGAACTGGGTCTTTAGATCGCAAATCGCGAATGGGAACTGAGGAAGGGCATCGATGCGTAGGCTCTCACATCCTATATATAAGGATGCGGCGGCTCGGACACAGTCCGGACCGGGACCCAAGACCCAGATGCCGTGCAGAGATAGGCTCTGCTGGAGAAGATGATCGGCGGTGACCCGCCCTTATGCGGAAAGTGCTCTGAATTGGATTGGGACCTTGCATTGCGCCGGAGAGCATTCCGTGGAGTTTTGGGTGCGGGCTTCGTATCCTGCCGGGCGCCGGTTGAGTGCTATCGATTTTGCCTATCTGATAGCCCTCTCCCGGCCCCGGGATTGCAATCGGGCTCTGAGCAACGCAGCGGATTACCCCAACCCAGGCGAAACAGAGAACGCCAATTGCAAATTTGCGAATCGATGGTTTCAGGTTGTGCAAGCCTCAACCCTGTCTCTGCGCTACTTTTTGCTCACTTCCGTCAGGATGGTGGTAGCAGCTTGCTGGATGAGGGGGGTCAGAACGTCTTCTCCATCTGTCTTTGATTTCCCTTTGAGGGTGCTGTCCAGTCGGGGCTGCGCCTGGCCCATGGGGAAAAGCTGATATTGCACCGTCACTTCGTCCTTTGACTTGATCTGTCCATTGAAGCCTGAGAGCTGGCTCATCGCCTGTTGCTGCGCATTGATCGCAGCTGTCTGTTGCATCACCGCCCCGGCTGTCTGCGCTGCGACCATCGCTCCGTTCACGCTGCTCATCGTGTGCGCCATCATGCCTATGGGGGTGAAGTTCGAAGCCATGCTCCCGGCCTTCATCAATTTGCCGAAGCCGGTGGAGGCATTGCGCTTCACCGTTACGTTCGAGATGAGCAGGTAGTCGCATTGTTTTTGCTGCGCTTCTGCCTGCATCTGGATAGGGATGCGCGCATCGATCGCTGCGATCTCGATTGCCGGGCCGCTCATCATCAGAATGATGGCATTCCGCACCGGCGTTCCGTAATCCTGCTGTGAGTTGTTGCCCTGTCCGAGTTGCGCCTGCGCAGGAGCAACGCCAATGCGAATTTTGCCGGGGGCCTTCGATCCGAGCGCCTGCGGAATCGGCATCGGCGCTCCAGTCGCCGCACTCTGCTGCGTAAGCTGCTGAGGAAGGCCGCCCATCTTGCCGCCCATCATCTGCAGCATCGACATTGCTGACGGCATACCACCTTTGCCAGGCATCGCTCCGGCCATTGCACCGGCAATTCCCTGCGCAGCTGCCGGGTTCTCACCGGCACTGGGTGCGGCAACAGTGGCCTGAAAGGGCATTGCTGCTGCCGGAACCGGCTGGGGGAGGGCCGTCATATAGAGGTCGGCTTCTGAATGTACTTCCTTGTATCCGGCCGGAACGTCGAACAGTTCAGGCTTCGAGGCTTGCTTCGAGACATCCGAGGTGACGACCTCGATCTTCGTCGGAGTGTCCTCGCCCTCGTTATGCATGGTGATCGTCTCGTGCAGCGGATATCCCGGCTTCCCCGCACCTCTCCGGCGCACAACAATGCGATCGCTGCAGTTTGCACCTTCTGCAATGGGCGGCAGGTTCTGGGCGCAGCTCAGCGGCTCCTTCGACAGGTCGGCATACCAGCCGTCGATCTCGAGATTCTGTTTCGTCCTGGTGCACGCATCCGCTGAGGGCTCTACAACGACTTTTGTCTTGAGATGACGCGCGGCATAACCTGACATCTGCTTCCGCTCGCCCGTATCAGTCACCGTAACCGTCTGTGTAATTGTGCCGCCGGTTGTGGCGGATGGCTGACCGGTAACCAGGGCAGCAGCCTTCATTGCGGCTTCATCCTCGGGATCCTTTGCGATGAAATACGACTGTGCGGCATCACTCAAGGTGACGGTCCGCTTAAGATCGCATTGATGCAGCCTGACAACGTCTCCCGCGGGTGAAGCCGTCACAGTGCGTTCGCGCTTGCCGCTGACCCATGTCTCCGATGTGGACAGTGTGTTGCCGTTCATCGAGACGCTTTTCTTGAAGTGAAGATCCTGCCCCGCAGCCATCAACGATAGAGAAGAAAACACAGAGATCTGGCACAGGAGACGCAGAGAGCGCATGTACATGGTTACCTCCGTCGTTCGGCTGCAAAGCAGACAACCTCGGGGCGTCAGTTTGAATGGGAAGCGGCTGCCGGCGCGAACGGTTTCTAATCAGAGAAACGTAGAATCTCGACGAATCAGATCAGTGAAATTCAGTTGTCAAGGAACATTTGTGACGTAGGCGAGCAGTGGGCTCCGTTGACGCGGTCATTTCTTGCCAGCTAAGATGACTCAACCTCTTCATCTTCAGGGAGATCCTGTGGGAGCAACTCCGTCTCAGCCGGTTACCGAATTGCTCGCACGCTGGAGCAAGGGAGACTCTGATGCCCGGGAAGCATTGATTCCGCTGGTGTACGAGGAACTGCGGAGGATTGCGAGACGATCCCTGGCGAGCCAGTCCGCAGATCACACTCTGCAGCCGACCGCGCTGGTGCATGAAGCGTATCTGCGCCTGGCGCGAAATCAGCCGATCGAGTGGCAGAACCGAGCTCACTTCTTCGCATTAGCCGCGCGCATGATGCGCCAGATCCTGGTAGATCACGCGCGCAAGCAGGCTGCCGCAAAGCGTGGAGCCAACCCCATCACAGTTCTTGCTGACGATCTACCCGCTTCGAGCACTGCCCCCAATCTCGATCTCATGGCGCTGGATGACGCGATGGAACGTCTGGCAAAGCTCGACCCGCGCCAGTGCAGGATTGTCGAACTACGATTTTTCGGCGGGCTATCGATCGATGAGACCGCCGAGGTTGAAAAGATCTCCCCGGCAACTACCAAGCGAGAGTGGGCTACTGCGCGCCTGTGGCTGCACCGTGCCATGAATCCGGGAAGCTAGAATCAGTGGCCCCTGGCGACTTGTTCATCGTTGCCCTGCTGCACCGACAGAGAGCACGGCCTCTGCTGCTTTAAGTTTCTTTTTGACTGCGGTGGGATCTCCGACCTGGAAGCTGCTTGGCGCAGTGTGGTTGGGGTGCTCAATCCTTCGCCACACGTCGAGACTGGCAGCATAAGAAGATTTCGCATCATTCCACGCAGCCTTTCTATCTGCCTTCGTCAGACCTGTTCCTCTGGCTTTCGCAGAACTCACATCTCCCAATCCGGAGAATGCGTCCGCGGCGGTATAGAGAGCGTCCAGGTCGGCGGGTTGACGTACGATCAAAGGATCTACGATTGCCAGCGCCGTGCGAAAATGCTCTTCAGCCTTCTGATAGGTCCTCGCCTTGACCAAGGCCTCTCCCAGCTTGACTTCACACGCGGCGACGTTTGACGTACTCGATCCACCTGACGCCGTCAGGAGTTTGTAAAGTGATCTCCCGCGTTCGATCAGAGGGATTGCGGCTTCCGGCTGATTGGCGGCGGTTAGGATGGTCCCCCTCACTACGTGCATTGCGGCGAGGATACCTTTCTGAAAGGCGTTTTCAGAAGCTGACCCGGTGAGATTCTGCATGATCTCGAGGCCCTTGCTGGAGTAGGCGAGCGCCTGATGGAGATTGCCTGCCCTGGAACTCGATCCAGCGGTGTTCAGGTAGGCGATCGCGAGTCCCTGTCGGAGCAGAGCGTTCTGCGGGTCGGATTGAATCAGCTCCTGATAAATCGCCAGATCACGCAGATTGTTTTCAACTGCATTTTGGTAGTCGCCGATGTCGTCGTAGACGCTTGCTATGTTTCCGTACGCCACCGCCACGCTCCGTTTGAACCGCACGTCGGTCGATAGCTGCGTAAGCTTCGTGTTGATTTCCAGTCCTTCCTGATAGTTCTTCAATGCCTCAGGCGGATCAGCGGCCTCGAGCATGTTGCCAATGTCGCTCAGATCCATGGAGTACCCGTGCAGCGTATGAATGTCCGTGGGATTGATCTGTAGCGCAACCTGGTCAACTGCAAGCGCTTTGCGGTAGTCCTGGATCATCTTCTGATTCACGTTCGGATCGCCCGGATAACCAATCCGACCTGACACTTCGTACTCAAAGGCCAGTTCGGCCAATATCTTCGGAGTGCGGGGATTAGACGCATTCAACGACTCCGAGATCTGGACGGCTTTCGCGATTGGTTCGCGCGCTTCCCGAGGATTGCCATTCGCCCAGAGTTGGTGTGCGACCAGACGATAGTCCTGCGCCAAGGCAAGACGGTCGCTCCACTCTTTTGAGGAGGCTTCCACCTGCTGGCGCAGATCGAGAGCCTTTCGATAGCTGGAAAGCGTCGCCTGGCCGTCCCCAAGATTGTTCTCTAGATAATCTCCTTGAACGGATCCGACCCGCTCATAGGCTGCTGCAAGTTCTCGCTGCAGGCCAAGATCTCCGGCTGATTCGCTGGACAGCTGGTTCAGATATTGAAGTGCGCGTTCGACGATGATCCTCCTGGCAGGCGTGGAACCCGGCAGATCGCGCACGGAGTCGTGAATGTCGAATATCAGAGAATTGGCCAGCGAACGCACATCGTTGAACCGTTTCTGGGCTATGCGCGCCTCCTGAGTCGTGATCGCGATCCCTGCAACCAAAACAAGCGTGACGAGCGCCGCAGCGATGACGCCGGGCTTGTGTCTCGCGATGAATTTGCCGGCGCGGTAACGGGCGGTGTCTTTTCTTGCGACCACCGGCAGATTCAGCATGCTTCGGCGAATATCTTCCGCAAATTGCTCTGCCGAGGAATAGCGACGCCGCGGCTCTTTGCGCAGGGCCATCATCACAATGTTGTCAAGGTCTGCAGAAATCGGGCTTCGTTTGCCGAAAAGTCTTCGCCTCCATCTCTCGGACGATTCTGCAGACTTGGTGCGCGGAGCATGTTCGACGCTACTCGGCTTTGCCGGTTCCCATTGCAGGATTGCGGTGATGGACTGCTCTCCCGTGAACGGCTTAGTTCCGTACGGACTCTGCCCGGTGAGCATCTCGTAAAGCATCACGCCGAGCGAATAAACGTCTGTTGCCGTGGTGATGAGTTCACCTTTGATCTGCTCCGGACTTGCGTAGCGCGGGGTGAGAGCTCGAAAAAACGTATTCGTTGAGTCCTGCGGCCCCTGGTCGTCTGAACTCAGAAGTTTGGCTATGCCAAAATCGAGCAGCTTTGGAACACCTTCTACGGTAACCAGCACATTGCCGGGCTTGATATCGCGATGGATCACGAGGTGCTGATGCGCGTATTGGACGGCTGAACATACCATCAGGAAGAGGTTCAGCCGTTCCGGCACCGAAAGTACTTCTCCGGCACAATACTCCGTGATCGACCATCCTTTGATCAGTTCCATGACGAGATAAGGAGTGCCGGTCTCGGTCGTCCCCCCATCGAGGAGTCGTGCAATGTTCGGATGCTCGAGTCCGGCAAGTATCTGGCGCTCGTTTTTGAAGCGTCGAATCACTAACGCCGAATCGCTTCCGGCACGCACCAGCTTCAGGGCGACTTCCTGCTGGTACTGATCGTCCGCTCGAAACGCGCGATAGACCTCGCCCATGCCTCCGGTGCCGATGAGTTCGATGATCTGGTAAGGGCCTATTCTGCGTCCGGCCCAGGAAATCGTTTCCCCCTCCGTGAAGTCTGACGCGGCTCTCACGAGCGATTCTTTCTCAAGGAAACGAGAGTGCATCTCCTGCTCGCTCTCGAGAAGCAACTCGACTTCGCGCCGCAAGTCATTGTCGCCCGCACAAGCGCCCAGAATGTACCCGTCGCGCTCGCCCGGACCGAGTTCGAGCGCCTCCGCCAGCACCGATTTGATCTGATTCCAACGTTCCGGAGTCATATCCGTGCACCATCAAGTAGAGTGGCGAATACTAACCTGATTCGAAGTCAGCCGAAGCCGGTGATCGACTTATTAGTGGAGCGGGTGCAACTAGCCCTGGAGAAGCAAAGCCCGAATTGGTCGATATGCCGGGAAGTGCGTCGAGAATATCGCGCGCCCGCAATCTCGTCAATCAACCTCGGCTCCAGGGGCCAACGGAGCCTAGGCGGAATAACTGGATGCGACATTCGCGCGGTTATCTACGGATACAGGTAGCACACTACTATTCCGGAGAATGCCCTAAGCGATTAAGACACGCCAAGAAAGTCACTCGGCATGCCCATCGGCGATCCATTGATACACCAGCATGTATTCGGGGGAAGAAACTGAGAACTGCGAGGAAGAGTTGCCACAATGTCCGTTCTGGTGCGATGGATAGGTCAGCAAGCGACTGGCGGCTCCCGGAGAAGCGATAACGCCTGCGGCCGACACAATGTTGTTGTATGTGGCCGATGGGGATTCATCAAGAAACGGCGGATGTCCGCTTCCACTCTGGCGTGAGTGGCAAGATGCACATTGAAGTTTCCGCCAAATATCAGAAACACCATCTGCTGCATAGGAAAGCTTAGGCCTCACGAAGTGACTGTAATTGGAATAGGGACCAGAACCTAACTTGTTATGTGCGCGCACGCGGAACCTGTAGTTCCTGAGGTTCATCGGAGTGCAAGGTACAGGAGTTTCTGGACATGCGCTTGCATTCGCCGCATAGGTCGTAGCCGGACCGGAAGTTTTCAGATCTAAAGAGGAAAATCCCGAAGCCATCTCAATCTCGTAGGAGTCCACCGGACTTCCACCATCGTTCGACGGCGACTTCCAGGACAAGGACATGCTTCTCACGCCCGCGCTCACTGCGGGCGGTAACATCTGCAAGGCAGTCGCGCCGGGCTGGCTGGAGCCTTGAGTGCCCTTCGTGTTCGAGAAACCTCCGAAGCTTACTGCCGATGGGGGATGAGCGACCGAACCGGCTGAAGGAGATCTACCCATCACCGGTGGGAGAGGCGTAGCCACATGACTCGAAGCTGGGGAACTCGACGCAGCAGACGAGCGCGTAAATCGCCAAGTGCAGTTTGCGACTTGGTTTGAGCCGCCGGGTCGTTCGGGAATTGAGGTAGCGCCGACAGGAATTGTACCTGTACCTGAAATATCCGCGGCCGTATCGGCGTCTTCGATCACTGGCATGATCCATTCATCAGTGGCGTTCAGCACAGTGGATTGCGTGGGACTGGCGCCAGGCAATGACACCTGGCGCGCGATTGCAGTCGATTTCGGCGAATAGAGCTGCGCGTGATAGGCCTTGATTACCAGTCGATGGTTCGCACGCACAAACATCGCCATCGAAGCGCTCATCGGAGCAGCGCCCAACTTCCACACTGATGATATGAACTGGCCGTTCACAGTGCGCTGTCCCGCGCCGCTTCCTGACACTGTCCACGTTGCAGGATAGACAGCCATCCCCGCCATCTTCGGCGCTTCCCCTGTGAGCTCCCATGTTTGGGTCTCCTGATGCGAGTAGCCCGGAAACTGCAGGGAGAGTGTGCACTGTACTCTTCCTGACCAGATCGCCTCTGCGGTTTGAGAATGTGCGGGAAGCAGGCAAAGGGCATATACGAGCAACATACCGGCCCACCGATCGCGTGTTCGGCATGGCTTCGCTCTCTCGTACCCGCTCCTCAAGAGCTTCATTGATATTGCCATCGCCAACTTCAAAGGCTCCTTCTGACTCAAACGCATCGTTGCTACTCCGGCAACCTGAAGTCGTAGATTCGACCGGTCGCTGCGCCGCCTGTCCCGCTCCGATTATCTGTCCCATTCAGTTGCTGGCCAGTGGCCATGAAAAAGGCGAATTCGCCAGGATTCAGATCTTCATGCAGAGTAACTTTGTATGTGCGAATGCCAACATGTTCTGCCTCAAAAGGAATTTGCTTGTCTGATTTCAAACCGGCCTTGCCGCCTCCGAATTTGCCAGCCATCGTGCCCACCTGAAATTCCCTTCGGTCGCCCTTCTTATTCAACTTCAACAGGACGTAATCGGAAGAACTCGAGCCGTCGGGCACATAGAAGTAAAACACCGGCCTGCGATCCCGAACGATGTGACCGGAGCTGGGTCCCTTCAACGTTGCATCCCAGTGCATGCCGCGAAGGCCGTAGCTGAACATGCTACCTGCTTTGCCGCCAACTTTTGCGTTGCTCAACATCTGTCCTTCAATCAGCACGAAGCGACTCTGATCTTTCCAATAAACACCCACCTCCGGCGGAGGCAGGTTCGGATCCAGCGTGATGGGCGCTGCCTGAGCCACAAACGTCGGTTGCACTGCGGGATTGATCATCACGCGAATGACCCCATCGGGAACGTTCGCTGCTTTAAGAGCCTTCAGTCCGTCGATACCGGTATCAAACACCAGGGAACCGGGATCTGAAGCTGACATCGCACGTATCTTCGCGACAATCACTTCTTCCGCAAGTCCCATTTGCACCATGCTGACAACGTCGCTGTTCTCGAACCGCCTATGCACAGACGGAGTGTCCTGTGCCTGCACGGCCATAAACGATAAAGCTAGCAAGAATGCAACCGCCGGCCGATTCACAAGAGACGAACGCAAAGAGCTCACAATTGCACCTTCCTTAATTCGAACTGCCTGAACGCCACAGATCGAAGGTCATGGTTTGGACTCGGTGTCCGTTTTTGGCGCGCCCGAGTTCACCTTTATTGAGGTAGACAGAACCCTGGACGTGATTGCGGTCTCTCAGTTTTCCTGACATATCAACGGGCGGCCACGCCGGACCAGACGAATAAATGACGGTGTCCACCGTCTTACAACCGGAGACGTTATAGCAGGTTTCCGTATGACTTCTCCCAATTGCTTCATGCTTTGGGGGAGGCAATCGATCTGTTACCTCGATTACGTTAAAAGTTCCTGTACGTTCATTGATTGACACGTCCACATTGATAAGTTCTGTGTCGTCAGCAGACTTTTCACCGGTCTGGCTGCTTTCGGGCTCTATGACGCGTTCTGATGGTCCGCTTGCGCCCGGAGGTAGAACATAGTGCGAATTCTTCGCTATCGAACTTGAATCCAGATGCAGATGAGAGGTTCCGGCACCGTCTTCGACCGTCACCGTGACTGTGTACAAAGACTTGTTGACCCAGTGCTGCAGGTCATCGTCTCCTTGATCTCCGGAGAACTGCTCCGTGTAATGAATCTGGCCGCTCCACAGAGAATGTTCGAGCTCGCATCCACAGCCTTCGTCGCCCTGAAATTGACCACCCATTGCGGCAATCCAGTCGTTGCCAAGTTTTAGCACCTCCTCGTGTGTCACAGACGGTGGCTGTACATCGATACCAAAGCCGTCGACCGAATCCTCGCCCAAGCCACGGTTCCCATAGAACGCCGTGCCCGCGAAGTTCGTGCGGCCCTGGTCATCCCGCAGGTGGTTGATGAACGCGTCCGCTGACCCAGTCGACTTCTTTATCTGGCGGCAAAGAGTGGTCGCGTCTTTGTCTATGAACGACAGAAAATTGGGAGCGAGCGTCCAATTAGGTAATGGGGAGCCCTCCGGCCACGGAACCGGCTTGTCGCCAACCTCAACCCATGCTTTGTTTGCTGCCATGCCATCGTGACACTTTTTGCATCCCTGGTCCATCAAGCCGGTTTTTTCATGATCCTGCTTGCCACCTCCATGCTCGATTCGCGAGACAGGGGCCTCGGCATCACTGAAGGGGTCGTTCGCATCGAGACCAGTGCCTTCGATGTAGGGATTCACGCCGCCGTGGCAGTTTACGCATCGCGGCTCGTTCGTTATGAAGGCAGCGATTTTGGCCCAGGCGCCAATTGCATCGTTCGTCTGCTTCTCCGTAAGTGGGCAGACGGGCCTCTTTTGCGCATACATCGGGTATCCACCTGCGAAAACTACCAGACTGAGCGCCAACCCTATCGAATGCTTGAGATCGCTTCCTATCATTTGATCCTCGGGTGAACGCTCATGAGCAGGTTCACGAAAAGATACTGATACGCACAATCCATACAGCTCATCTGTAACGGTGACCTCCGTTGCGAAATCACGATCCACAGCCTTAGAGAGCGTTGGGATGTACGCGGTTTTGGTCTGTGAATCGTGTGATCCCACGATTGGCTACTTGAGAAAACGTAGAATTTCAGCAAAAAGGCTCACGAGGATTCCGAGCGAGATTAAGGCGGATGCGTGTGACCAGCGAATCAGTCCGGCGGCTGGCTGCTTTCTCGTCCGTGAACCGCCGTGCCGCGGTTCTCTGAGCTACTTCAGTAGAATTCTCCGTTTATCAAGGTACAAGCCTTGCTTTAGTACCAGCGAGCTTCTGCATCCAGAATCGGAGGACGAATGAATCCGCTAACCTCGACCGTCTCGATGATGAGACACCTTGCATCTCTGCCGTATACAGCCGTCAGCTGCGCTAGGACAATCCATAAATTGGCTCGAAATTCCGGTCTCCTCCTCTTTCTGATTTCACTTACGTTTATGGTCGGCATCGTTCACGCTCAGGTGCCGCCGAGTGCCGACACCTTTGTCAGCAATGTCACTCCAATTACGAACTACGGTCCCGGTATTTCACTGGTCGTCTGCACGGGTACAACCACCTATATTCAGTTCAATCTTTCAGCCATACCGGCGAACGCGACGATTGCCAAGGCGACTCTTCGCCTCTATGTTGACGCTGTCGGCAAAGCGGGAAGCTTCGATGTGTACGAGGTAAATCACAGTTGGAGCGAAAGCAAGCTGACTTACAACAGCCCCGCTCCTCCCCTTGGAATCTCTGCAACGGGTGGAAGACCGATCGCCATAACAAGTGGTAGCTTGAATCAATTTGTTCTGGTTGACATCACCGGGATTGTGCAGGATTGGCTGAACGGAGCGATCTCGAACAACGGAATCGCTCTGGCGTTGACGACCTCAGCGGGATCATTCTCCTTCGACTCGAAAGAAAGTCTGCTCACCGCAAACGGACCAGAATTAGAAATCGCGCTCGGCGGTGCAGGTACACCAGGGCCTGCAGGACCGCAGGGGCTTACAGGCCCTCAAGGGCTGGCGGGACCTCAAGGGATTCAAGGACCAGTTGGTCCGACGGGCGCCGGAGGGCCCAAAGGTGACCCCGGCACACCAGGTGCGACGGGCCCACAGGGCCCTGTGGGCCCCACAGGGCCAAGTGGAGCGGCGGGTTTGGCGAATTTTTCTTGCCCTACCGGACAGAGCGTCTCTGGGTTCAATGGCCTATCCCAACCTGTTTGCACAGGATCAGTCGCCGGGGACGGGGGTGCTACCTTGACGGACTCCGACGGTGACGGCATCCCTGACAATCACGACTTGTGTCCTCTGGCTGCTAACAAGCCATTCAATGGGAATTCCTATTGCCCGGGATCCATTTACGACGTGAACAAAGGAACATTTCCGTCAGGCTCCCTGCTGGCGCTTTCGAATGCCCAGGTCATCTTTTCCAGCGCGACGCAAATCACTCTGGCTGTGATGCCAACTGATCCGGGTTACCAAGGCCCCGACTACGCATCCCTCAACCTCAGCTTGGGAACCTTGCCGGCTCCTCCCCTCGGAGCACGCGTCAACGCATTTGGAATGGAGATGCCGGGACTGAAATTCTCTCTAGCAGGGCTCGAGCTCATCTCATCCGAGCCCTTGCCATTGGTATTGTCGCAACTGATTCCCACCGCTCAGAGCGTCTCCATAGGTAGCCAAGTCTCAGTCATGGTCATCACCAGTGCTCCTGTCTCTGAGGACACAAACATTCAAGTCGTATCTTCCGGCGGCTTTGTGACTGTTCCGGGCGTTGTCGTTGTTCCTGCTGGACAGAACTCCGCCACGTTTATGGTCAAGGGGTTGGCAGAAGGCTCTTCGACGATCACGGCTGTGCTCAATGGAGTAGAGCTGATAGCACAGATCCAGGTCACGCTCTAGTCAACATGCGTTCCCAACTGCCATCTGGGCGGCACCCGCATAATACCTTTCCGTAAATGGATGATCGCATCAAGCTTGAATAATCCGCCTTGTCTCGTCCTTTGAATCAAGTCGAACGGAATCTCTTCGACGTCACCGCCTTGTCTCGCTTCACCAATGAGTTCTCGGTGATAACATCCTCCCTTATAACCCAATTCGAAGATCGGCCGCCCACATTCGGTCGTTTGAAGAAGTATCCTACTCAGTCTGACCAACTGCGGTGCTCATGACACGCAGCCAGAAACCCATCCATGAGGAATTGGGAGGATGGATCTGCCCATCGCTCTGGGTGCCACTGAACTCCGACTCTGAATGGGCTCTCCTGCGCTTCAATCGCCTCAATCAACCCATCGCTCGAACAAGCGGTGATTGAGAAGCCCGCGGGGAGCGTTCGAATCCCCTGGTGATGATGACTATTAACGAGTACAGATCTCCGATTCTCGGACGGATTCAAGAGCGTCAAAGGCTCCGAATCGACCAAGTGTGTTGTGTCACGGTGATCAGGCGAGCGGTGGCTAACAGAGTGCCGGCTGCTGCAGGGCGGCGTTAGCTCGGTGAGATCCTGATATAGCGTGCCGCCGGAAGCAACGACCATCAGCTGCATTCCACGGCAGATAGCTAGAACAGGGAGATTGGAGATCGATGCCCATCGAAGAATATCAAGTTCAAACTTGTCTCGGTCAGGATTTACTCGTCTGGAATGTCGATTAGCCTCACCGTAGAGCGACGGATCAACATCCTCGCCGCCGGTTAACAAAAGGCCGGAGAGCCGGTCCAGCGGAAGCTTGCCGCCCGGCTCCAGAAGGCAGTACGCTCCTCCACGCCCGACCACCCATTCAGAGTAGCCGTCAAGGTGCACTGTGATGCCGATACATGGCTTATTCTTAATTTCGCTGACCATCTCTTCCATCAACGGTTTCGAGAGCCGCACGCAGGGCCGACCAGTGATTTGAAGTCATGAGTCTGTTCGGCGTGATCCAGATGTTCTGAGCACCGCTCTTCATCGTGTACTCCAGCCCTCGCTCGAACGACTGGGGATCAAGCGATCCACTTTGTCCTTCCCACAATCCGACCGATACGAAGTACTTTTCAGGAGAGAAGCTGTGGACAAGATCCCGTGCGATTCTTGCTGAAACCTCTGGTGACCTCCCCTCCACTCCGAAGTAATTCCAGACAACGATCTGATCTGCGCATTGCAACACCCGTGCGTACTCCAACCCCGAATCCTTGCCGCGCCTCTGGAGATCTTTCCAATTGACTGGAACATCTACAATGAGCCGTTTCCCGCCTGAATGGGCCGCATCTGCGACTCGCCGGAGGAATTGCTGCATCTTTGTCGATCTCCACCGCCAGACTGATGGATCATCTCGATCCACCGCATTGCTCCACGTATGCCGGGGCCAGTCTGAGCGTCCGGACACTTCGCGATAGGAACGGAGGCATCGATCATCGAAGCAGAATGAATAGTAGTCCAGTTCGGTAAGCGCAATCGCGTCAAGCGAATAATTGTGAGAGAGATAAGACACCATATCAACGATCTGCCTGCCATAGTCCCCGTCCACCAGTTCGCTGAAGCACACTTGATCGTTACTCGGCTTTCCATCAAACCGAATGGCTCCCAGTTGTCTGTCACTGGTGACGAGCATTGGTGAGTAGAAGTCTACGATCGCGACAGTCCTCAGCCGATGGTTTCTGAAATCCTGAATCGCCGATGCGAGGAGATCAATCGAGGAGTGTTTCTGCAGCGACGACCAATGAGACTGATGCCCTCTCCACTGGAAGTGAGCCCACTCTACCCGGCCGGCAGATATCCCAACGGTGCGGAGGCGAGCGCGAACAGGGCTCTGCAAGACGGAGGTAACGGCGTCATGCCAGTCGTGCCAATCATCGAAGTGTGTTGCAATCGCGATGTCGCTGATCTCGTGATTGCTTCCAATTGGTTCATTCAAGATGTCCGCGGGAACCTCGATCGGTGTTGTGACGTACGGGATGCGCCAATGCGTCAATTTGGGAAGTCGGGCGCCCGCGCCTGCAACGAGCAGCAGAAGTGCACCGATCAAAACGGTCCACGTAACCCTGCCTGAGGAGTTGCTGACCGGCAATCTCTCAATTTTCTCCCACTTCTCCGCCTGTCCCATCCGCTCCTGCCACACGGACGATAGCACCACAAGACTGTAGAAAAAGGACAACGGAACGATAAGAAAGACTGCAATCGGCAGGTTCTTCAGAGCCCCGAAATCCCGATCGAGCAGAATGCTATACGTTCCGACGATTGTGAAAGTGAGCAGACCGAAATAGAGAACGACATTCGGAATCCATCCCAGACTGTCGGCGTTCGCGAATGCAAACCGAATCAGAAGCGGAAGCGCAGCGATCTGAAAAATAGGTATGACGGTAAGAGCAAAATAGTTGAAGGGCAGATAGAACGAAAATGGCAATGCTCGAGTTGGGAGGAAGAGCTTGGAATGAATAGCAGCGACTTTTAGATAACTTCGTACCCAACGAATCCTTTGCCTCCAAAGGGACCGAAGGTCGCCCGGGCAATCTGCACGAACCACGGGTGACGCATCGAACACGATTCTTTTTCGTGCAGCCTGCAGTCGAAACGTAAACTCGAGATCTTCTCCCCAAATCTGACGGAATCCTCCGATCTCGCGGAAGACATTCGCACGGACTGCACCCAGATTGCCGGAAATGATCGGAAGCACTCCCAATAATGAAAGTGCCCGGCGAACGAAGCCTGTCCCGATGTGGCTCGTAACCGCCAGGACCCGCTGAATGTACGTTCGCGTGTTGAGAGGAACATCGTTGCCACAGACTGCATCGATGCCCGGTTCGGCAAACCAGCGAACCATGTTGCTGACCGTATCCGGTAGAAAGATGCTGTCCGCATCCGTGAATAAGATTACCTCGCCAAAGACCGCAGCAGCTCCCCGGTTCAGCGCCGTTGCTTTTCCTCCATTGGACTGCCAAATGTAACGGACCTTCACGCCATCTACCAAATCTTCAATTGCGTGTCCCGTGGCATCGACCGAACCGTCATCGATCACGACAATCTCAAGGTTTTTGTATCTTGATGCCAGAAGCGATTCGACACAGTCCCGAATCGTCCTCTCCTCGTTGTAGGCAGGCACCAGTACCGACACCCGGCTTGTGAAAGGTTTTGCCAGGTTCCTGCGGAGAGTCACCCGCTTCCAAAGCACATATGCAAGTGTCAGCGGAAAACAACAGATCACTTGAATGGTCACTAAGGCAGCCGCGAGACCGATCGGAAACAGCACCAACTTTTCGATCAGATCAATGTGCAGCATCATTGCACCCACCGATACACCCAGAAGGCTTCGGCGTACGGCACGCCGGCTTGCAGGCCGCGATGTGCGGCGCGTCCTTTCACCACTTCAGAGTCCATGTAGAACTTTCCACGTTGCGTCTTGTGGCGGCTGATGGCTGACAGCTTGTCAGGTAAGAATGCGGTGATGTCGACGAAGTAATTCGGAACAAATTCCTTGGGAGCGCTGATGCTTTCGTAACACAACAGGGAACAGCTCCTCGCGGCTTCTTTTGCGGCATCGAACACCGCTATGTGATCTCCGTGTGTCTCATGCGGACTGTGAGTGATGACCATTTGTATCCCGAGATCCTTGATCTTTGCCTCGACGACCGCCCGCATCGCCGAGATATGCTCTCGCAAGTGAGTATCAGGAAAGTTCAGCACCCAAAGATCACTCAATCCCAGATGGCTCGCCCCTTGCCGTGCCTCGCCTTCTCGAACACCCGGAGGAGCATTGGTACCCACTTCACCCTGCGTCATAACCAGAGCGAATACCTTCTTTCCTTCCTGAGCGAGCTTTAGGAGAGATCCTGCGGCGCCAAGCTCGATGTCGTCAGGATGAGCGCCGATCACGAGGATATTCTCTGCTTTCGGCGTCTTCGCCGAAGAGTACATCTCACGGAACAGAAGCAAAGTGCAAGTGGACAGAGTTGCAAGAACGCCTGTTTCCATGATTTTGAACGCGACATTTGCTTCCGCAAGAACGTGCAGCGTGTAAATCACAACGAACAGAAAGTAGAGAATCGGCAGGACGATCGCATAGAGCGTTCTGTGCATGGGACCCTGCCAGATAAAGCGTCTCTGGCGCTTGTAAAAAAACACACTTGGCAACGAGAGTATGGAAAGAAAGGCCACCGGCTCGCCGATTGCCTCTATGGCCTTCTGCCGGTCAAGTCGGCCATCTCTTCGAATCTCCTGGAGAAGCTCTATCGCCTGGTGATCATTTGGAGCTGTGCGGAGAGCCTGCGTCACCACCTCCTCCGCCAGGGTCCTCTCGCCCGCATTTTGGTAGGCGCGCGCAAGGTCCAAGGCAGTCTCTATTGATTTCGGCTCAACCTTCAATGCCTCGCGGTAGTTTTCGGCAGCATTGGAAAAATCCTTGCGCCAGACATATGCATCGGCCAGGGAGCGGTATGCGCTGGCAGACGGATTGAGAGCGACTGCGGCCTTGAGTTGCTCCACTCCTTCGGCCAGATCTCCGCTCCAGGAGAGCACCGTCCCCTTCTGGGCAAGTAGCTCCGCATCGTGCGGATGCCTGGCGATCCCGTTATTCAGGAAGCTCAATGATCGAGCGAAATCACCTGCCAGCGCATAGGTCTGTGACAGGCCTTTTATCGCTTCGAGATTGTCCGGGTCCACTCTCAGAACCGCTTCCAGTTGCTGCTCCGAATCGGAGTACCGGTGCGACCAGCGAAGCACATTCGCCATTCCAATGCGGGCTTCCAGATTGGAGGGAGATGCATGCAGGACGTCCGCATAGGTCACGAGTGCTCGGTCGTAATCTCCATTCCATGCGAGCACTTCGGCAAGGTGCCACCGAGAGTCGATATCAGTCGGACTTGCCTTAAGCGCCGTCTCATATTCGTGAATGGCGTCGGGGAAGGCTCCGGTCTTCGCATAGCGGGCAGCCAGTTCCCGATGCGCGTCGTCGTGCTGCATGACAGGGTGTGCAGCAGACTGGGGTTCGGCGTCGCAACGCGAGGTTGCGGATCCCATGACGAAAACGACATAGACAGAAATTGCAGTGATCGCGGATTTCGGAACGTATCTCATCGAATTGGTAACCTGAAACGCGTGGTGACGTAAATTGCCTGATCGTTCCGGACGGGACGTCGTACTACTTTCCCGCCGAAAGAGATTTCAGACCATCTTGACGGCCTCCAGGAGAGCCCGGCGTTATACACCTGTGCGATCCGCCCGCTGAATACACTCTGATTTGAATAGCTGTCGTAAACGTGTCCGGCTCGAAGCTTGAGATCCTTGTGAAGGATCACGGCACATGCGCTAAGAAGTGAGTAGCTTGTACTTCGGTCGAGATCCCGGTTCGGCAAAATCAGGACATTGGCTTCAAAACGGGGAAAAGTGAATGTACCGCCGCCACCGGCGAGAAACTGCTTCCCGTAAGCGGGTATGACAATGTGATTCGTCTTGTCTACGACAGTCCGATCAGGGTCCGGATCTCGCAGTGTGGCAGCCTTCAGTTGTAGACTAAGGGGCTTCCAGGCGGTCTGGTAATCAATGTCTCCGCTAACCTTGTGATTGTTCACGTGCTCGTTCTGGTCGAAAAAGAAGTTCGGCCTGAAGAACTCATACGAGATTGTCCCCTGCACACGCGAAGTCAGCTTCCCGGATAGCTCAACTCCAGCAGTCGGAACATGTCGGTAAGCATTGGCATCGGGCACCGGAGTAATTGCTACCGGGTAGTTGTACGTGTCCTGCTCGAAGCTGAATTTTGTATAGAAAGCTGGGGAAAAGAAAGCGTACGCTTTTCCGTAGTACGAACGTCGCGTATAGAAATATTTGTCTGAATACGAGGCTCCAGCATAGGGATCGACGTGGTCAATCCCGCCGTAGAAACCTTCTGTCTGCCAGCCCTTTGTTGTTGAATCAGTCTCCCATCCGCCGAAGGAGTTGAACAAGCTCAACCCGCGCTGGTAGGCGAGATCGTCTAGTTCTCTTTGCGCATCCTGCGGAAATGGCGAGAATTCAAGTTCCCGCTTATAAAGTTTTCGAGCCTCTGCAAAATGGTGATTCCATCTGTTCACCGTGGCCAGATTGCTCAGAAGCTCGGAATCTCGAATCCCGAGATCAAGAGCTTTTTTGTATTCTCGTTCCGCCGCTCCGGCATTGCCTTCGTGGCGGTACGCATCCCCCAGCAATTCATGAGCCCTGGCGTTCTGCGGCTCGTGATTCAGCACGGATTCAAGTACAGCCTTCGCTTTTCGTGTTGATCCGGCATCGAGAAGTTGAGATGCCTGTCGAATCGACTCTTCACCTATTGCGCTGAGATTGAGCGCGCAAACGATCATTATTACCCACAACGTTCGTGAGTTCACAGCTGACTCCTCCAGTTGGTTACGATTGTGTTTAGAACTTCCTCGGCTGCGCGAACGTTCGCGCCCACGCGGGCGTTGATCTCGAGAATGCGTGGCCGCCCATCTCTTCCGCGCCGCACGTCAATGTCGATGGGGCCCTCGAGTCGAAGCGCCGAAACGGCCTCCATGGCCACTGCGGCTACGTCAGGCTCATAGACACGCTGAACAGACAGGGCATTTCCGACAATTCCATTCTTTAACGCAGTCTTTTTCAGCACTACGCAGGCAGTAGTGTTTCCGCCGGGATCGCCGAACAGGTTCACGTCGTACTCATCGCCCGGCAGAAACTCCTGAAAAACGCGATCACTTGCAAGCGCTGAGGGAAGCTCGTCAACACTCGCATGCAGCTCTATCTCTCTCCCCCCTCTTCCGCTGCGCGGCTTCGAAAGCATGGGGAATGGAATCGTCTGAAGAAGGTCGTCTTTCGAATCGCCGGAATAGGACCGTGGGACGGCTACGCCGCGCTTCGAAAGAGCCTGAGCAGTGTGCCATTTGTCATTTGCGATACACACAGCCTCGCTGGCGGAGAGGAAGACAGCGCAGCTTCTGCGCCTAATCGATTCCCGGCATCCCGCGATTTTAGGGAGTTCTTCGGTAACAGTGGGAACCAGCAGACTGGCCTGCGATTCCTCTAATGCCTGGCCCAGTGCATCGATAAATCTCTGATCCAACGCTGCGGGGAGCATGGTGAAGTCAGATCCCCGAGTGACGTTCATGTCGGCTCGTGTCACTGCAACGCCGACATCTTCAAAGTACTCAGAAACAGCTCGGCCCGCAGGTCCACCGGCCCCAGTGACCATTGCAACAAGACTCTTCATGAACTGTGCGCCCCACAGTGATGCGTGTCTTGCCCTTGTGTGCCTACCCAAGAGTGCGGGTCTGGCCGGCCGGAACTTCTTCTCAACGGGAACAAACGGCAGGTGCGAGAAGCTAGGTCATCTGTGCACCGCCTCCCCAGTGCAGTGAATCTTGGCTCACGGCGGAAGCCTAGATGTCATCGGAACGTCAGGGCATTGTCATTTATGAGTCGTGGAACGAAGCAATCTCGGCAGATCGGCAATATCACTAGCCGACGACGTACGAGAACGAACCAGTCCTCAGAATCTGAAACTCTCTTTGCCTAGGACAGGCAAGGCGGAGACTCGGACGAAACGAGTTGATCATCCTGTCTTCCCTGCCCCCAAACCTTCCTCGCAATGTAAACCCATAACAGACTTCAAAACGTTTCGGTCGTGCCCTCGCGAAGCCTCTAGTTGCTTATTCTGCAAGGTTCGACTTGCCGGCAACGATCGGCGCCTATTGGCCGGCTTTGCCGCGCGCTGCCTCGAGGACTCAAGTGCTGTTGTCTTTTCCGCTGCTATGATGCTCGCACCCACCCATCTCAATAAGCTCACTAAGCCCGACGATACTACACGCTTGACCGTCAATTTGGCTCTTCAAGCACTCACAAGGAGGACCTATTCCTTTAGCTCTCTCGGCATCACTAGTTCCGCCCGATCCCAATCCACTCGCGGCCCTGAAAACGATGCTATGCAACTCTGTCGCGTCGCTCCACACGCGTCGCGCATACGCCAAAGCATTCGACGACATCTTCACGCTGGCCTCCGGCCGGCCAATCTCGCGCGCGCTGTTCTACGAGTACCGCGCGTCGATGGTCGAAGCAGGCCTCAGTGCAGCCACGATCAATCAAAGACTGTGCGCAATCCGCAAGCTTGTGAACGAAACCCGCGAGAACGGACTTCTCGACCCAGCCGAAGCCGTCCGCATCACCTCCGTCCCGGGAGTTCCGCAGAGTGGAGTTCGCCTCGGACACTGGCTGTCGGAAGAACAATCGAAGCGTCTGCTTTCGGCGCCCGACCGGAACCGCCTGATCGGCAAACGCGATTTTGCAATCCTCTCCGTACTGGTTTATTGCGCATTGCGCCGTGAGGAACTCGCTCATGCCGACATGAGCACCCTCCGCAGACGCGAGGGCCGGTGGGCATTCGTGGACCTTGTAGGAAAGCGCAAAAGACGGAGAACCGTCCCCGTACCGGCCGCTGCGAAAGCGGCGATAGACGAGTGGACTACTGCCGCCGGAATTACTTGCGGGCCAATCTTCAGGAGGATGAGGAAAGGAGGAAAGGTCACAGACTTCGCGCTGAGCGCATGGTCGGTCTGGGACGTGGTGGTTCGCTCGGCTCAGGCCGCAGGAATCGATGATCTGGCACCCCATGATCTTCGCCGCACCTGTGCGAAGCTCTGTCGCAAGACTGGTGGCGACCTGTCGCAGATCCAATTCCTGCTTGGTCACGAGGAGTTGTCAACGACCGCTATCTATTTGCAGTCCACCCAGAACATCGAAAACGCGGTGAACGACCAGATCACTCTTTAGGTTCGTGCTCTGCGCAGCAACCCCCTCGACCGTGCGCCATCTTTGATCCACGAGCTCACTTCACATCATCCTGAATCATCCTCTCGCCTCTTCTCTCAGCTTCCCGACTACCCAGAAACTTCCGAGTTCAGCTTCATGGTTCGCATGTTCCAAGTCTCGCTGGTTCAGGCAGACCTCCGTGAAGCCGAATTCCTCACACCCAAACGCATTGCTCAACTCATCGAGAGCCAAACGCTTGATCGATGCGCATCAACAGAAAGGAACGAATGATGTCCGAACAGGAACCAAAGCCACGCAAGAAAGTTCATGATTTTCCTGCAGAGCCCGCAAGATATATAGCTCCCAATTGGCTGACTACAGAGCAAATTGAATACGAGCTCCTTTCAGCTGAAATCGCCGATTCGAGAGCCGGCCGCCCCGTTGCGGACTTCGCACGCATCGACGCCTACTTCGCAGCCGACCATGACGAGACCGAAGCCGAGTACCGCAGATCCCTCGTGAGCCTTCTTGCAGACTTGCGTCCCAATCTTGCCGAGCTGATTGGCGGCCGGCGCCAGGAAGACTAAATTTTCGCCACAGTTGCCCGGCACCTCCTCAGATCATCGCCCTGCCCGCTTCCCTTCTCTGACAATCAGCCGACTATTGCATTCACAAACCGCACGCCAACTCTTAAGGGCCCGCCTCAGCTTCGACGCGCTGTGAATCAAATCGCCCCCGCGCCGACAATGCGCGCGGCCCCTTTTGAGATTTGCACGCTCAAGGACAGACATGAACCCCAACGATTACCTTCTGCAGTTCTTTGCGGAATTGCACCGCCTCGTCGACGGTCACGGCACCCGTCACACTATCTCGACCACTGCATCCGGCGAGCTCGAAATCCGGCTCGGAGCCGGCGACTGGTACTGGGCGGCCCGCGTCGATCTCGACGACGATCCAATCAAGGCTGCCCACCTCGTCGCCCGGGCCGAAACATATTTCCCCACACAAATATGACCGTCACGTTCGGAAGCGCCGCTGTCGTTGCCGAATGTCGCAAAACTTCCGTCCCAGCGCTCTCTTCCGCAGTACGCATCGCGCACTTTAAGAGATGCGCGGCGCCAAACCTCAAAGGAGATGAAATATGACCGACCGTCTCAGTGTCCGCCTGAGCAACCCAATGGGAACATTTTTCTCGAGCCTGGCGATGTTTCTGCTTGGAGTCCTGATCGGCTCGCACTGGCACCCATCGCGTTCCCTGCTCGTGGCCACCGGTGTCGCTTCCGGCGTCTTTATGGTGCTGCATGAAGTCGTTTCGGGTCTTCTGTGGTGCTCGATCACGGCCTGGTGGATCCGCCGGCGCACCGAGGAACGCAAAGGCGGGGATCAAAAATAATCGAGCCTGGACAGCGGGGCCGCCGCTGTCCAGGCTCACGGAATTGGGACGGGCACAGGCCCTGATAAGGGGGATTATCGTGGAGAATCCGCTCAGACGTGAGACTCTTAGGACAACCGAGCCGCGTTGACCAAGTCGCCACATTCGATCGGGCTTAAACACGTTCGGACTGAATGGCCGGGAGAGAGTTTATGATGGCCGGTCTGAACAAATCCCACGGTCGGTCTCGCACGAAGCCGGCTCTACGAACGTGGATCCCGCATTGTACGAGAGGCCGCGAGCCAAATCAGACGGCTAGATCCTCTTGGCTCTTCTGACCCACCAGGCTCCAAGCAGCAATCCTCCGAGACCCAGGAGCGGCGAAGCGAAGAAGCACGTCAAAGCGGCAGCGTCACGTGAGCTCGATTGATCGTCTCCGGCCAACACAAGTGCAAACACAAACGTCACAAAAGCAAGGACCGGCGAAAGGATCATCAAACGTTCGCCTCGCGCGATTCCACGTGCGTTGGAGCCTGGAGTGGCCGAATTCACGAACTTCCCTTCCCTGGTTCCAGATTTTATTATGCTACATCGCTACACCCGACATGAACGGACGTGATCTGAAGCTACGCAGGGCAGAAACTCTCAAATTCCTAACGCCAGGTCTCCTGACAAAGACTACCTTGCTCATGTTCTTCTGGCTTCGGGCACAAAGTACGTTCGGTCCAAGATGGTTGCACCCACTCGCATCTCTTACGCAAGCCGCGTTGGCCCTCTTCTCAGCAACGTCTCGCCTGAAAACAGGAAATCACAATGCAAGATGTGTGCCTGCGAATCGCGAAAGCGGCAGCAGTCGCGATGATCGAGTTGCACCTGCCGCGATTCTCCATCGTCGACGACTAACGGAGGCCAGACCAACTCCCATCCGAAGAATAAGCGAGTCAGCCGCCACAGGAGCCACCCTAAAACCGCCAGAGCGGCCGCAACTATCGCGGTAATAGGCAGAATGACAGCGATCGCTAAGCCGCGAACTCGGTCAAATGGAAGCTTCCCGGTTCCTTTTCGTCTACTTGGATAGCCGAAGGTGTTGAGACCGAAGAAGCCCTGAGCGTCTTCCGCCGAGCAGGATGTGACTATGCACAAGGCTTCTTTGTCGCCCGGCCCATGCCCGCATCAGCGCTTGCAGAGTACATTTCTGGTCATGAGTCTATGTTCGAGGGACCGGTTACCAGATCACCCAGGTTCGCGTCCCGGCCATCGAGCACGCTGCGACAGAAAAGAATATTGTTCAAGCGGTAGAACACTTTCAGCTCAGGGATGCACTGGATGGATGCGGGTCTGTTGCCGCTGTGTATTCTCACCGTGCCTATTTGGTTGGCGAGCCCCGTTTGAAACACCTAGCCGCCATGCCAGCGGCCTCCATAACTGTGGCTGTCGAGTAATTGGTTGCTCGATAGCGTTTGGTCCAAAAATGAGTTCATTGTGACCCGAGTCCGTCAAATCATACTGACAGTTCCAGTCGGGACAGGGCTGAGTCTTTGCAGTTTCTTCACCTCATGGCTTCGTGAAAACCATTATCGTTCTCCGCTGGGGGTCCGACGGGCAGTGGTGACTCTGAATCGTACTCAGCCTCAAAGTTGCGCAGGCCCTTAATCCTCGGTCCGGACGAAAAGATTTTCCTTTGTGGGTACACCAATGGTGCTCATTTCAGAGCAGGGATAACGGCAAGCGAACAAACTTGGCAATCGCAAAGATCACTATCGCCAAGAGAATACCCAAGGGTACGAGACAAAGTAGCGCGAACAAAATCGCTGGACCTCCATCTGAACTCCAGTCTACTCTCCACGCTCAGCAATCTCTAAATTCTGCCGCGATCCCTTTATAGTAGGTCGCTGATTCTGGCGATGGAATGCGGAGAGCCTTTGGAATCTGATTACTCCCGAGTCAGAGTTCAGTCCATTGCCCCACAGTGGCCTTTTTGCAGTTTGCACACACCAGCCGGATGTGCGACTGCGTCAAGGCCCCAGACTTTTGCAGAATCGAAAGTCACCTGACTCCACGGGGATCTGAAGACGATCGACTTGTGGCGCAGAGAGATGCGGGTTGTGCAACGATCGCCGCACAACCGGCTGGGGTTTCCGGCACGCGTCTGTTACCACTCGGGAACCCACCCAGAGGGTGAAAGTCGCTACTCGAAAAATCTGTCTCCTCCTACGTCAGACCCAACTCAGTTCAGCAGCCAGTGAATTGCGCGATTTCAGCTCCCTAAGGCGTCCTGCCCCCTTGTGAAATCAAGCTCACCTATGCTCAAGTTTCTGTCCACGTCCCGCATCCCGCTCGAAGCTCCAACCCTCGACTCCCTGCTCGCGAGCACTGATTCTCAAAACAAACTTCAGCAAAGGAGAGCTGCATTAGATTGATTCACATACCTCGCACTCACAATCGGCCCAGCTCATTGCGACACCTGCCAACTCACAAAGACCTGCCGAAGGGAACTCCTCAAGTGCCTCATCCACCAGTTGCCTGGATTTTTGAGATGGAGCGCGCTTTCTTCTGGTCCAACGAGTTGGCTATCCAGGCGCTTGAGTCCCTGTGGGACTGTCCTTTTCTTCCGGCTGCATGAGCGCAAGGCTCACATTCGAAATCTGCGACTGTTTTTTCCCTGCTCCGTGACATTCCGGTTGTGAGGAAATAGCGCTGAGGTAACTCTCAACGATCACAAGCGAAAAACCCGTTCCTGTGTTCTTGATCTTCCTTAATCATTCTTTGCTAGTCGATCTATGGTTTCTAGCGCGCAGATAAAGCACAATCCCGCCTAGTCCTGCACGGAGCCGTAGCCTCCAGTCGCTGGTAATCATCGGCCCGAGAGATGGTGATGTTCTTTTCCAAGAAAGGGGCTTGTGCCGCAAGCGACTAAGTAGAAACCGCAGGAGATCGAGGCGATGTCCAGGGAACTCGAAGAGTAGCAACAACCAGTAAGCGATCGAGCGAGTGGCCTCCTGCTCGAGATCAATGGATTTATATGGGTGGAAAACGATGGCAGAGGGAACATGAACCGCGCTATATCCGCGAGCGACAAGACTGAGGAGGGCGTGATTCTCCTCACTTCCCTCAAGGGGGGCGCCCCGTCCAAGGCGTTCATCAAAGACCGTCTCCTTTGTACAGGCGGAACGCCGCAGCGACATGTTGGCGCCAATTCCCAAACCGCCAAAAGCGGCGGTTTCAAACCACTTCGGATCCAGATTGTTAAGGGACCGAAGAGGTTCCTGTTCCATACCCTTCCCGTCCGAACTCGAAGAGAATACGCCACCGGTCACGGCAGCCACGTCGGGCTTCGCGTAGGGCTTCAGCAGGAATTCCAACCAACGCTCATCAGGAACAGCGTCATCATCTAAATACGCGATGATTGCAGAACTGCTCTCGATTATCGCTCGATTGCGCGCTCGGCTTAAGCCCAAATTCGGCTCCACGATGTAACCTGCGGCATGATCTCGGGCAACGAATTCGGTCTGTCTGTCTCCAGTAGCCGTGTTGTCGATTACTAGCACCTCATCTGGTGCTGGCCTTAAGCGTGCAACACCTTCCAGGCATTTCCGCAGGAGAGTCGGACGGCCCCGGGTGCAAATCACTACCGCAACAGTCAAGCAAGAAGCGAGGTCGCCGAGGGATTCCGATACGGACAAAAGGTTCACGTCAATGGTTGGTCGGTGCTCCTCAGGTACCTTCAAAGCGTTCTCCTAAAAGTTGGGATTGGGTCAGAACCCGGAGCGTCGAACTCATGACTCCAAGCCGGGTTTAATAAGGCGAAGTGGATCTTTCGGGAAGGAACCTTCCGCACTCGCGCCTAGAGCAGCTATTTTGTTGCCATCGTAATGTATGACTGCGTGGCCGACGGAACTTCGCACTCGATTCAGGGCGTGCTGTGCAATCATCGCACCTATCCCCTTCTCTTGGATGAAGATGCGTCCAAAAAGCCAACTGATATCCACAGCCACAGGCATCTACGAAATGAGAATTCACTGCCCCGGTCATCTTGCAGTGAGTGCTCACTCTTGATATATTTTGTTATCAGCTGTTCACGCCTTATCTGTTGTTTTCAGTTCAGCTTGCAGACAACAGCCCCTTTTGTCGGGATGGAATAGTTGCAAGAGACTAACCGCCCGATTGTCTCCACTTAGTTTGCTCTGGTGCTTGTTGATTTTAAAAGCGGCTCATTTGGTGTTACCAAGTGAGGATGGCGAAGCCTTGCCGAAAGTGGCAGTCCTGACGGATGACCAAGCAGTTAATGTCGGCTGAAGTCGATTCCCAACGCCCGCCTCTGCTTCCAAACGCGAAGCGCAGCTAAATCCAGAAGAGTCACCGGCCTGGCTTCGAGCAAGTGACGTAGACTCCTTATTTCTGTAAACCTCCGCAAGAAAGAGATCGTTCGCCTGCTCAATGTAGGAAACGGGGATCAGAAGTTATGCATGCTTGGAGTTCGGTCCGAACGGAAAGAATTGTTGACGCAGCCGCGCAGTTGTTTGCACGGCGCGGGTACCATGCCACCTCAACGCGCGAAATCGCTCGCCTAGCCGGAGTGAGCGAGAACACTCTGTTCAGGCACTTCGATCGCAAAGAGAATCTATTCTGGTCTACCCTTCGGTCCCGCATGGCGGCACTGAATCCAAGGGGTGACCTACTGAGTGGAATCAGAGCCGGCGATGCGCCCGCAGTGGTTCTGCCACAGATTTTCGAGTTACTCACAGATACCGTTTGCCGCAAGCCGGAAGTATCAAGACTTTTCGCAGTTGCCCTACTTGAATTGCACGAGCAAGCGGAGGCCCTCTGTGAAGAGTTTCTGTCGCCCCTTCTTTCAGAGATCTGTCAATACCTGGCGAAAAGCATTGCGAAACGCGAAGTTCTAGAGGTGGACCCATCGCTCTTGGCGGGATCCTTCCTGGCTATGGTGCTGATTCATCCTCAAGTTTTCAAGCTTACTGGTGACCGAACGCAATCGCCGATTGATAGTCGAGGAGCGGTTCTCGCATACAGCAGGTTCTGGCTGGATTTACTTCACCCAAGGTTTCCATCCTCGTCAGTGACCCAAACAATCAGTACCTCACTCGTGGGATTCGGACCACTACCTAGTGAATAACTGCATGTAGGCGCACCACGCCATCGAAACGACAAAGCTGTTTCTAAACCGTAGCGAAAGCATCAGAAACTAAATCAGGAGAAGACATGTCCCCCTTGTCATTGCCTGCAAGTCAAACAACAAGACACTCCGTTGCAATATCTATCAGACGGAATATCCTGCCATCATTCAAAGATCTGATCGCTTTCGCTCTTTCCGTATTTCTTGCCTTCGAACTGCGCTTCGAGGGTGCGATTCCGTCGAAGTATTTGCACGCGTGCTGGGTGGGTCTCTGCATATGGGCAGCGACAAAGACGATCGTGTTCAGTGTCAGCGGGGTCAATCGAGGCCATTGGAGATACACTTCGGTCTATGACGCACAACGGATTGCCATAGCCAATTCTCTTGGTTCCTTTGTCGGCGGACTCGTCATCCTCGCCCTCCTCGGCCCTCGGACCGTCCCACGCTCCATCTACATTCTCGAGTGGATCATCTCTTGCTTTCTCATTTTGGGAAGCAGGCTCGTGTCACGAGTAGTCGCAACGGCTCAGAATTCCCGTTGGGCCGAAAAAGTGGGCACGAGAACACTCATCTACGGTGCCGGAGCTGCAGGGTTGCATCTTCTTCGGGAACTTCGCCAGAACCGCTCACTAATGAGCGACGTCGTCGGCTTTATCGACGACGATCAGAGTAAAACGGGCTTAGTGCTCGACGGCAAGAAGGTCCTGGGAACAGGACCTTCTCTGGCAGGCTTGATTGAGAAGTACTCGATCAAGAGATTGCTGATCGCAATTCCGTCTTCGACCGGATCGCAGATGGTCCGCATTTTGAATCTGGCCGCCGACACCGGAGTGGAATACAAGATGGTGCCGGGTCTGGGTGATCTGATCCAGGGGAAGGAATTGGGCGGACAGATTCGAGATATAGCCGTTGAGGATCTCTTGGGCCGCCAATCCGTGAAGCTGAACCAAGAGAGTATAAGAGGCCGACTCCAAGGAAAGACGGTTATGGTGACCGGAGCGGGCGGTTCGATCGGTTCGGAGCTGTGCCGCCAAATATCTCTTTTTCATCCGAAGGTTCTAATCGGATTCGACGCTGCTGAAACCGCCCTTTTTCAGATCGATCGAGAATTGCACAAAAGCTTCCCGGACCTGGCATTTCATCCGGAGATCGGCGATGTAACAAACGCTCAACAGCTTCATCGCGTGATGGAACGCTACCAGCCTTCCGTTGTCTACCACGCGGCCGCCTACAAGCATGTTTCGCTGATGGAGAAGCACGTGTTCGCCGCGATCGAAAATAACATTCTGGGAACATGGCGAACTGCCACAGCCGCGATGAAGAACGGGGTCGAAGATTTCGTGCTAATCTCGACCGACAAGGCCGTTCGCCCAACAAGCATGATGGGCGCAACGAAGCGAGTGGCAGAGTTGGCGATCCGGGCGCTACAGATTGAACGAGGCACGAGGTTCGTCGCGGTCCGATTTGGCAATGTACTCGGTAGCAACGGAAGCGTCGTTCCAATCTTCAAGGAGCAGATTGCTGCGGGAGGCCCGGTTACCGTCACTGATCCAGAGATGCGTCGCTACTTCATGACCATTCCCGAGGCTGCTCAGCTCGTGCTTCAGGCATTCTCACTCGGTAAAGGGGGGGATGTGTTTCTCCTGGACATGGGAGAGCCCGTAAAGATCGTCGATCTTGCCAGGAACCTCATTCTGCTATCAGGATTGAAGCCCGACAAGGATATCGAAATTCAGTTCACCGGGCTCCGTCCAGGCGAGAAATTGTATGAAGAATTGAATCTTCACGACGAATCTTTACTCCCCACTCTGCACAGCAAGATTAGAAGATATGCAGCTCCTTCAACCTTGGACGCCAGCACAGTGCGGAGATACCTTCGTGAGCTTGAGCATACCGTTGCGAATCGAGATGTCTCGAAACTCTTAGAGCTGCTCAAGGATTTGGTTCCGGACTATACTCCCAGTTCGCAGGTGCTGAACGCAGCCGTGCCGAGCAAGTCAGAGCATTTGATACTGCTCGATGATAGGTACCCAATCCACAGCGATAGCCATTCAGCTTCGGCAAAGCTGATTCCAGCCCCTAATGTGCACTGAGCAGCTTTCTGTGCTGAGCTAACTCCCGCAAGGAACGAACTCTCGGCTTAAATACCAAGGGAACACGAGCGGAAATGTGGCCTGCCCGCCATTAATGTGGCTGCTGCACATTGCAATGTTACGTCCCAGGAGCACTGCGCTTCTTTTCGATCTGCTCACAGCGGGACTCGGAGACGAAACGATTGGCATCTTTGATAAGGACAAAGCGTGAATAACGACGAATCGGGTAGCGCAATAAACGAAAGATCTGGCGGATTGCTGAGACCGCATGACGTACAACAATTCGCCAGCCTGCATGGCCTACAAGGTCTCGTACGGATGGTGAACAGGCGATTGAAATGGATAATTGGCGCCATTCTGATTTGCCTACTAGTCGCAATTCTGATCACGGTCACTACCAAGCCAATGTACCAAGCCACCGCGATGATCGAGTTGAATCCAAGCGACAGTTCCTTAGGACTCGGTTTCTCCGACGTTTTGGCACAACAGCTAGGATCGGACGCTGACAGTCTTCAGATTGATCAGCAAACCGAGACCGCAATCCTTGAGGGTGACTCGCTGGCGCTCGATGTGATTCAGCGGCTCGGGCTTGCTACAAAGCCGCCGTTCGCGCAGGAACGTGGTTCGAACTCCGAAAATGGACTGTCACTAGAAGAGTCACCGAAAACACGGACGCGACTACTCGGCATCTTCAAGTCGCAATTGAAGGTGACCCCCGTTCGTGGGACCCGATTGATACGAGTGGCTTACGCGAGCCACGATCCAAAACAAGCCGCTCAGATTGCGAATGCAATCATCGAAAGCTACAAGAGCCTATACCTTCAATCTCACTACAAAGCAACGAGCGAAGTTTCAGAATGGTTGACAAACCAGCTTTCTGAACTTAAAGCTAATGTCGAAGATTCGGAAAAGAAGCTCACCGATTTTGAAAAAGAGTCCGGAATCCTCAGCCTCAGCTTGATGCCCTCGGGAGCAGAAGGCAATTCCACAGGCGCTGGGCAAATTCATAGCGTGGTTATCCAGAAACTGGACGCCTTGAATGCGGAACTGACGACCGCCCAAGCGAATCGCATCGAAAAAGAGGCGATCTACCGGCTTGTTCAAACGGGAAATAGCGACGTGGTTCTCGGGCTCGAGAAAGATCCTTTGGCGGCTCAAAGCAATTCGATGGTGCTGGAGCAGGGTGGTGGAACTTCGAATCTGCAGCTGCTCCAACAGCGGCAGAATGAAATGAAGGTCAGTATTGCCCAAGCATCGACTACGTACGGAGCAAATAACCGTCACCTAAAGGAAATGCAGATACAGTTGCGTACCCTGGAGGACCAAATTCACCAGGAGCTACAGCGGATAGTCCAGCGTGCCAAAGCTGATTTCCAACTGGCGGAACAGACAGAAGCTGAAATTCGCCGGCAGTTCGATGAGCAGCAGCAGGCAGCTAGCAAACTAAATGAGAAAACGGTCCAATTTGCTGTATTGAGCCAGGAAGCACAATCGCGAAAGAGATTATACGAAGATCTCTTCACGAAGCTGCAGGAAGCGAACGTTTCTGCCGGAATCAAAGCTACGAACGTTACAGTTGTAGATCCGGCTCGCTCACAGTCTGTTCCGATAAGTCCCAAAAAACGGACCAATCTCGGGGTGGGACTGCTGCTTGGGGTGTTTCTTGGTATTGCGACGGCGTATATCGTTGATTCATTCGACCGGACGGTGAGCGGCCCACTGGAAGTGGAGGAGATTACGGGGAGGCCAGTGATAGGCGTCATTCCCAGCTTTGATGAAAAGGGCCGGACGTATGGGGCGCGACTTATGTATGGTGGGCGACGCCTGAAAGAAAAGCCCAGCGCAGGAGCCGCAGACACTTCCGAGTCCAAGCCGATCTGGATAATGAAACATCCAGATTCGGCGGCCGCGGAAGCGTTTCGAGCTTTACGCACGTCCATTCTGCTCTCGCGTTCTGGCCACGGCCCTAAAGTAATTCTCGTGACAAGCTGCGTCGCCGGGGAAGGAAAAACGACCGTCACCACCAACTTAGCTGTTGCCTTCGCGCAGCATGACAAGAAGGTCCTCATCATAGAGGCCGACATGCGTAGGCCGAACTTGAAAAGCAAGATGGATTTCCCGTGGGAAGTTGGCCTCAGTAATTTGCTAGCAGGGTCCTGTTCCAGCGATCAGGCGATCCATCGTGGCATTTACGTCCCGACGCTGGATGTTTTACCGGCGGGCCCTCGCCCTCCAATGCCGTCTGAGATTCTGGGTTCGCGAGCTTTCGTCGAACTCATCGAGCAAGTGCGTTCCCGTTATGACGTGGTCTTCATTGATAGCCCGCCCGCACTCTTGGTTACAGATGCTGTTTCAATGTCGACGAAGGCGGACGCAGTCCTCTGGGTGGCACAGGCGGGCGCTGCCACTAGACCACAACTTGGCCGGGCCACTCAGGTCATGGAACGGAACGGTATGCCAGTGATCGGCTTCGTTGTGAATAGGATGAGAAGTTCATTAGGTGGTTATGAATATGAGTATGGTAGCTATGGGATCGAGGAGGAGAAGAGAGATGAAGCCTAGGGCGCTTTTCACGTTTTCCATAGGTGCTGCGCTGCTGTTTAGACCTTCATACGAAGCAGTCGCCCAGATTAACATGCAGCAAATGCCCGGTTACTCTGGCGGGAACCCCGCTGCGGGAGCGACCAGCCGAAACCGGACAGATAGTCCGGTTGTGTCACCAAATTCCGAACTGAAAGTGGTTCCACAGGATTTCGCAAGTTTGAAGTTGGCGCCCGGATTCTTGGTCGGGCTGAACGTATTGGATGATGCTGATTTCGCGGGTAGTTTTCGATTAGACGGAAAAGGCAACATCGCTCTACCTATTCTCGGGTTAGTTCATCTCAGTGGTGAAACAGCGGAAGAAGCAAGCGCCCAAATCAGGAAATTGCTATTGGACGCCGAGATCTTGAAGGACCCCCAGGTATCTCTCTCTGTGTTGGAATATTCAGCCCCTGAGGTCACAATCCTCGGAGAGATCGCGAGCCCGGGCAAATATCCTCTTCTGGCTCCGCGCAAACTCGTAGATGTCTTGGCTCTCGCGGGCGGACCTACCGTAATCGCGGGCAACGAGGTCGAGATCGTCTCCGGCAATCCCCCCGCTAACCCCCTCATGGTCCACTATTCAAAGAACTCCGATCCCAAGACAGTAGAGGATGTACTCGTGCATCCTGGCGACACGGTCCAGGTGAAAAGGGCCGGCATTATTTATGTGCTCGGTGCTGTGAATCGGCCCGGCGGCTTCGTCATGCAGGAGGATGGCTCGCTCAGCATGCTAGAGGCTATGTCATTGGCAAACGGTACCGCCCCAATTGCGAAGACGAAGACGGTCTACTTATTACGCCACAATCCTGACGGAACTGGAACGATTGAGGAACTTTCCTACAAGGGCATAGCACAAGGGAAATATGCGGACATCACACTGCAAGCTAGGGACGTCATATATGTCCCAACCAGCGCCATAAAGGCGGTCCTGATCAACAGTCAAACAATCTTATCCTCGGCTGCATCGGCATCTATATATGCGGCGACGATTCGATAGCCTTTCCGGAGTCGCTTCAGATCATCCTGATATTCGAACAATCAGAGCTTCAGGACGGAACCGAAATCGTGGGAGGCGACTCAGGGAGTCAGACCTTCTAGTTGTTCATTGGCAGTTCGGATCGTTCCATTGGACTTATAGCTTCGAAAACAGCCGTAGGTTTTCAGGAGAGTTCCAGGCAAAATGACTCGTAAACTAGATCTTTCGAGCTTTATTGCTGGCGTTAGCTTCGCTGGCTGGGCAAATGGAGTTGCAGAGAAATGTGGATTCAGCGTCACCCGCGCCGTCAATTCGCTTAAATCCAAACGACAAGAGACATTGAACCAACTTGGGATTGAAACTGTTCTTGATATCGGCGCTAATACCGGACAATGGGCGCGTGAACTCCGGGGTTGCGGATATAGCGGCCGCATTATTTCGTTCGAGCCAGTGCCCGAAGCATTCACCCGTCTTAAAGCGCTTGCAGAATCTGATCGCAAGCATGCCTGTGTAAATGCCGCGTTAGGCAATCGCGACGGTGAGGCAGAATTACTCGTAACTAATTCGACCGTAAACAGCAGTCTCAGAATGCCAATTCAAGGCCGTGCGTCTTCAAATGGCGCCGAAATACACCAAAGGATCCGCGTTCCAATTCGCCGCCTGGACGATGTGCTGCCCACCTTAGCTCCTGAGCCGCGTCGCTTCTATATGAAGATTGATACGCAAGGGTTCGAGAGAGAAGTATTGGCAGGCGCCACAAGGACGCTATTGCAGACCGATGCTGTGGAGGTGGAGCTGAGCCTTGCTGAGATGTACGCAGAACAAGCGCTCCTACCTGAGATATGGCAAATGCTCGTGAGCTCAGGCCTTCGCCCAGCATGGGTGGAACGCGGATACCGCGATCCAAAGAATATATGGCTGCTTCAGGTCGATGGCTTGTTCATTCGCGAAGAGGCGTGGAATGCAAAATCCAGTCTTCCGTAGATGTCTGCTCGCGTTGTATGACGAATATCATTGGTGAGCCGAACCCGTCAGCTTAAGTTCTGGCATACCAAGCAGTCTGGGTCGTTTGACAGTTTCAATGACTTCTGCGGCCATTACCTTCTCAAATTCGCACGGGTCTCGCTTGAACGAAATAGAAAATAGACACGATGTAGTAGTAGCGCAAGATGCGCTCATGGACGATCCGGAAATGCCTCGGATTGAGGATTCCCTTGACCATCGCCGTCAACGGCAAAGACGGATGAGAATGGCCTGGGGCACGTCTCTGCTATCCAAATTGGCCACCATCGGAGTTCAGATGCTGGCGATCCCGCTCGTCTATCGAGCTCTCGGAGACAGCGGTTATGCAGCATACGCGGCAGTAACGGCATCTGCAGGGCTGATTGGAGTCTTGAATCTCGGCATCGGCGGCTCCCTTGTAACCCCGATTGCCCAAGCTGCAGCGAGAAAGGATGAAAAGCGTCAGGCTGAGCTAGTTCAGGCCGGCCTTGTTCCCCTCCTGCTACTCTGTGTCTTAGGGTCGATAGTCATCGTACCAATGATCGCGTTTGTGCCTTTAAACACACTATTCGGAAAGGCGGCGGCCGCAGGATCCTTCGACCTCCGCATTGCGGCCTTGATTGCTGTATCAGCCACTTTGGCAGCAATCCCTTTGTCCGCAGTTACGTTTCTCAGGCAAGCGTACCAAGAATTGCACTTCAGCAACCTGATTGGTGCCGCCGCCAACCTTGTCCTCCTCACTGCCCTTCTATTTGCAGCGAAGCACTCTACTTCGGTCCCCGTATTTGTTGCGATCTTTGTTCTCGTTCCGCTTTGCGCCAATATTCTGAATCTTGTGTTCTTGTTGGCGCGAAAGCAGTTTCTGCTTCGAAGGACAGGACGAAGCACTTGGAACAACTGCCGCCATTTACTCGCAGACGGGATTCGTTTCTTGGGGGCCTCCTTCTCAACCGTATTACTTTTCCAGTGGCCGGTCTACTGGATCGCAAGAAGCATGCCGGTCTCAACCAGCTCTTCGTTCGCCATCTGCATTCAAGCAACAATCCTTCCCATCGGTTTTGTGTTTGGCTTTCTTCAACCTTTTTGGTCATCAGCAGCAGATGCATTGGCTCGGGCAGATCACGATTGGCTTGATCATCAGATCAGAAAGGGACGCGCGGTCACCGCTGGCGTGGGTTGCTGTGCATTCCTCACTATGCTTCTATTCGGCCAAGGGCTCTTGCACCTTTGGTTGCGAAAACCTATAAATCTTGATTGGTCCATTACAGGACTGATGGGTGCCTATATGCTTTTGGCGTTCTGGGAACACTTCCACTTTGTGATGGCCTTAGGGCTCGGAGGACTAAGGGAAGCAACGACAGCGATCTTTCAGCGCTCAATAGGTTTTGCGTTAGCTGTTCCGTTGTTAACGATGATAGGGGGCATTAAGGCAATCTGGTTTGGCATTTGCTGCTCCATTTTGCTATGGACTGCATGGCGCTTACCTAAGCTCCTTCGTGCGCAACTCAGTCAAGCTGAGCTCTGATCGGACCTGCGAGAAGACACAATTCGTTCGTCCTCTTCTAACCATGATTTATGCGGACCACACCACCAAGAAGGCGTCAATGAAAAAGCTGCTTGTCACAGGCTCCTCGGGATTAATTGGATCAGAGGTTTGTCTCTATTTTGCCCAAGAAGGCTGGTTAGTTCACGGGATCGACAACAATCAACGTGCCGTGTTCTTTGGTCCGAGAGGTGATACCCGATGGAATCAGCAAAGACTGCATGCCAGCATTCCATCTTTCGTCCACCACGAACTAGACATCCGGAATCGCGAAGGCATACTGGCCTTGTTGAACGAAATCAAGCCCCACGCTATTGTTCATGCGGCAGCGCAGCCCAGCCATGATATGGCAGCGAGAATTCCGTTCGACGATTTCGACATAAATGCGGTAGGTACCCTGAACTTGCTTGAGGCTGCGCGTAGGGCCGTACCCGAAGCGCCATTCGTTTCGATGTCGACCAATAAGGTTTATGGCGACGCCCCGAATGAGCTGCCACTCAAAGAACTGGAAACGCGCTGGGAATATGCGGACGAAGCGAATTGGTCCGGAATTCCGGAGACATTTCGTATCGACCAGTCGAAGCATTCGCTCTTTGGGGCTTCGAAAGTCGCCGCTGATATTTTGGTTCAGGAGTACGGACGATACTTTGGAATGCCGACATGCGCACTGCGGGGGGGCTGCCTCACGGGCCCAAACCACTCCGGAGTTGAGCTGCATGGCTTCTTGAGCTATTTAATCAGCTGCAACCTATCCGAGATCAAGTACAAGATCTATGGTTATAAGGGGAAGCAGGTACGGGACAATATCCACTCGCTAGATGTAGCTCGCTTTATCGCTGCGTTCATTGCCGCCCCACGAAGCGGCGAAGTTTACAACATTGGTGGTGGACGCGCCAACAGCTGTTCCATTGTGGAAGCATTTGAAATAATTGCAAATATCTCCGGCAAAAAGATGATAGTCGAGTATGTGGATGAAAATCGCTCAGGAGATCATATCTGCTACATTAGCGATCTCCGGAAGATGAAGAAACACTATCCCACCTGGACGATTTCAAAGACGCTCGGCACAATCTTTAAGGAGATCTTCGAGGCTTGGCAGGGCAGAGGGCAAATCTGGCAATAGACCGAGAACGAGAGAAATTAACCGTGCGATGCGAATACTTGTACTAAATTTGTCTGCGATTGGTCACCATCCGAGATACACCCGGTGGATTCTGGATTGTGAAGCTTGCCGAAAAACCGAGATCGTTCTGGCTGGTCGGTCTGAGCTATCACAACACTCAGCTCTGAGGGATTTCACCGGGAGCTATCAATTTCACCGTGTGGCCTTATCGGACAAGAAGGAAGCGATCCTAAGCGACACATCTTCGTTAGTTGCCCTCACTCGCCGACAGTTCGTATTTTGGAAAATTTGGCGTCAGACCTTCGATGAGGTCAATAACAGACAAAAGGTGGACCTCGTCGTAATGCTGTGTGCGGACGATTGCCTTGACGCAGTTGCACTAAGGGGATCTCCGTTCCGAGATACCCCTTGGACGGGCATTGCATTGAAACCGACATTTCACTTCAGGCTCATGGGAGTGTCCGCACCAGGCCAGCGGCATCCTGCTGTGAGAGAGTGGCTATTCCGTCGTGCCCTGCACGATCGCTTCCTAGCAGGATTGTGGACAATTGATCCGACTCTGGCTGCCTATGCGGCTTCAAAACCAGAAACTAGTGAGTATCGGAAGCTCCTATTTCTTCCCGATCCAGCTCCCAATCTGGAGCTGGAGTCGACGAGCAGCGCTAGAGACGCGCTTGGTATCCCGGAGAATGCAAAGGTGGTCCTGGCTTATGGCTCACTTTCAGAGCGGAAAGGTATTTTTCGTTTAATCGAGTGCGCTGCAAATCCGAGCTGTCCGTCAAATATTCACTTGCTCTTGGCTGGTGAACAGTCCCAAGAAGTTGCAGATTTCCTTGCCGGTGAGGCCGCCTCCGTTCTGAAGAAACAGAACCGTTTGAAGATCATCCCCGGCTATGTTTTGGATTCTGAGGCAGCGAGGCTTCTGGCAGCGGCTGACTGCATGTGGATCGGCTATCGCGGGTTCTACATGATGAGCGCCGTTTTCGTGCTCGCCGCTCGGCATGGTCTGCTCTGCATTGTTTCGGACTATGGAATCGCAGGGTATTTGGCGCGAAGGTACGAATGCGCTCTGGTCGTCAGCCCTGATCACGACGAGTCGATCGTAGCTGCACTTCGTGAGTTGTCCCAAGATTCTGGGTGCCTGGCGAGCATGAGTAGGAGAGCCATGGTCGCGTTTTCTCGTCACACGGTCGACGCATTCCAAAGCGCAATAACCACCGTGATCAAGATGCATCCCGCCTACTCGCGGAGATGAGATGGATACGTAGCACCGATACTATGCCAAAGTGGGTCGTAGCACATTGTGGAGCACGTGACAGGTATCAGTTGCCAATAGCATTTCACGAGGTTGGGCAACTCCATAGGTTTGTTACTGATTGGTACAGCCCTTTGGACTCTCCAATCCTCGACGCTGTCTTGAGGCGTGCCCCGCAAAGTGTCCGTGCCGCGCTGGCGCAGCGATTCTGCCAGGAACTGCCGTCGAACTCCGTAAAAGATCTGAAGCTCAGAGGAGCAATAAATCGAGCTTTTCACTCCGAAGATCGGACGATGGCACTAGATAAAAGGCTCGGAGAGTATGCCGCGCGAGTTGCTGCGGACAGCGGGTCGCAGTTGCTTGTAACCAGCTACTACGGTTGGGCAGCATTCCCGCGGCTCCCTAAAGCATCCAGGAAAGTACTGTTTCAGCTTCATCCTCATCCATGGTTCCTTCGTGACCTCTACAGCAAGCAAGAGGCATTAGGCAATTCGAGCGGATCTTTCAAATATGAAATCGAAATGAGAGCCGCAGATGAAATGCTGCGACGTTGGGGACAAGAGTCTCTTGACGCGGAGCTTGTGATTGCAACGTCCAAGTTTACCCGGAAGTCTCTCCTACACGTCGGAGTTCAACCTGACAAGATTCGAGTCGTTCCCTATGGCGTGGATTCTGGGGTCTTCACCAATAACAAAGGCACTCCCTCCGGCAAGCCAAAAGTGCTGTTCATCGGACAGCCTAGTCCTAGAAAGGGTTTCCTCAACCTGCTTGAGGTGTGGAGGGGATTGAACAGTTCTCGAGCCGAGTTGCATGTTGCTTCTGGTTCTATCCAAAACCGGCGCGAACTGGGCGCTGGTGGACCGGTCATCTGGTATGGACGGCTTTCGTTGCCGGACCTTATCGGGCTGATGAATCGATGTGATCTCTTGGTCCTTCCCTCTATTGCGGAAGGATTCGGTCACGTGCTTCTCGAATCTCTCTCTTGCGGTTCGCCTATACTATGCAGTGATGCCACCGCAGGCCCAGATCTTCTGAAGGATTGGGATCAGCGGTTCATCTTTCCGGCCGGTGATTGGGATGGTTTGGCAGGTCGCCTGGACTATTGGCTCACCAATGTAGATCGACTGAGGAACCTGCGCGGCTCGGCTCGACATCTAGCCGAGCAATTGACCTGGGAGAGGTTCCGAGAAGGCGTCCGGGATGCCTGTAACGCGAACCTTAGCCGAAGCTGAAAAGGACCTTTTGGATATCAGGCTTGCATTGCTCGTAGACGTCCTCTTGCTCCTCTCGTCTTTGTGGTTCATCCTAGAGGTGACCGAGCGGAGCATCTTCAACCCCAGTCTTGCTTGGGTGGCTCTCCACGCCTATACGATCACCTTTCGTCTCATCTCACTCAACTTGGGAGTAGAATCCCTTCCAATCATCGGGGTCAGGTCCAATTCGGAGTTAGTTAATGCCGCAATTGCGTCGGATATTAGCCTTATGGGTGTTGTTGCTGCGACTATTTTCGTTGCCCAACGAGCTCTACATAACAAAGCAATCGAAAGTTCGCGCAGCAGAGCCGTCGAATTAAATTCTGCTGTCGGCCAAGTAATCTCCGTTCTCTGTTTAACAATCGGGACCTACTTCCTGCTCAAGTTCGGGTATGCTGCCACGGCAGCTCGAGCCAGGGGCCTTGACATCTCAGCAATCGACATTGGCCAATTCAATGAATCGTCCTATCCCATCGCAATTGCCGGATTTGCTGTTCAAGGAGCCCTAATCCAGGTCGCGATGCGTGGGTTCACGCGATGGAGAATAATTCTGCTCTCGATCTTACTTGTCCTGACCTCATTTAATCTCGCTCGAACTTCCTTTGTCCTCGCCGCAGCGCTTGCCTTCCTCATTTTTCAAACGCGTCGGAACAAGACGAATGTGCCAGTCAAATGGCTGGTTGCCTTCATGCTCCTGAGCGCAGTCTGGTTTGTCTTGAAGCCGGTAAGAGCCGCCATCAACGAGGATCAAAGCGTTGATGAGATCATTGCAAGCGCTCAGAACTACCTGTATGACACAGTCGGAGGTAAGTCATCCGGAGACATGCAGTTCTTTGATATGGAAGCAACCTACATGGCGGCTGCCGATGAGGAGGGGAAGCGGTTTCATGGGTCGACTGTCTTGCCGCTACTTTATTTGCCCATACCTAGGTTCCTCTGGCCAGACAAGCCTCGAATGAATGAATACGCCTTCGAGCTTGCTAGCGCGCTTCGACCTGTAACGCAGGTGGGAATGATCACGCTGCTTTCTGGGGAGTCGTATTTGAATTTCGGTTGGGCTGGCTGCGCCATTATTCCCTTTCTGTATCTCTTTGGTATGCTTTCTGGCTATCGACGAGTCAAGTGTCACGGCATCACATCAGCTCCTCGCTTGCTCTATCTTGTATTTTTAGTTTCCATGGTTCAAGTATTTCGCGATGGGTTGGTCTCGCTGGTCATGTATCCGTTTGTGACCTATCTGCCCCTTGTTGCGTGGGCTGTAATCAGCAGGGTGGCACCTGCAAATGCCGTCTCCGCGCCGCGCCTCAACTCCGGGCCACTTTGGCCACGAAATACGAAGCACATTGCGAATTGAGAGATGGCATTTGACACAGATCACACATCCACTTTCATCTATGCCGATTGTCTGTCCCTTGCGGCGCTCGAGCGCAGTCTTATAGGTTACGAAGGGAAACGTCAAACATTGAATCGGCCTCTCAAGGAGCACGTTTCATCTCGTCTAGTGGAGCTTGGGTCGCGGCAATGCGTATAGCAATCCTTTGGATAGAACTGACAGGGTATCTAAACGCCTGTCTAAAGGAGTTGGCCTCTAGGCCCGGTATTGAGCTGTTTGTCGCTCGAAGAACCCCGGGGGCAGAGGCACCATTTGCCGATGAACAATTTCAATGGATTGCTGAACAACTTATTTGGCGATCCCCCTCAGACCTCAATCTCCTTCATATAAAACTTGAGCAATTTCGCCCGGACCTTATCGTGATTGCCGGGTGGGCAGTACCCGAGTATCGAAAAGCCGCGAGGCGTTGGAAATCGCGAGCAGTTCGTGTAATGACGATGGATAATTGCTGGAGGGGCTCACTGTCTCAACGATTCGGTTCCATCATGTCCCCCTTTCTTGTTAAGACACTCGCTGATGCCATATGGGTTCCGGGAGACCGACAGGCTGCTTTTGCAACCAGATTGAGATTCGACGAGGATCGAATTCTTCGCGGTCTGTACTCGTGTGACTATTTTGCCTTCTCGCAAGTTCATGAACAGCGTGCACGACTTCGCCTGCCATTGAATCGCGCGTTTGTGTTTGCGGGGCGACTCATAGAAAAGAAGGGTATAACAACGTTGGCTGCGGCTTACAGGCGCTACCGAAACTCTGTCAGGGATCCTTGGCCGATGCTTTGTTTGGGACGGGGCCCGATGGTTCAGGTCCTTGCTGAGGAGCCGGGAATTACTGTTGAGGGCTTCGTCCAGCCTGCATGGCTACCCGCTAAGCTTGCTGGGGCAGCCTGTCTCGTTTTGCCCAGTACTTTCGAGCCTTGGGCTCTCGTTGTTCACGAGGCAGCTGCTGCTGGCCTCGCAATTCTAGCTTCTGATGCAGTGGGCTCAGTTCCTCATCTTGTAGAGCACGGGGAGAATGGTTTTATCTTCCGTCCAAATGATGTTCAAGGTCTGTCCCACTTGATGGAGAGGCTCAGCTTGATGAGCAATGATTCGCTCACTGCAATGAGTTTCGCGAGCGCCTCACTCGCGCGGCAATTCACCCCGGTTCTCTGGACGGACACTATCTTGGGCTTTGTTGAAACATTTCGTGATCAGGGGGCGTTATGTCAAAAGTTGTCCTGACGTACGGGACTTTCGATATTTTTCACATGGGTCACTTGCACCTCCTGCGACGAGCCAAGGCTTTGGGCGACAAACTCATCGTCGGGGTTTCGACAGACGACTTCAACGCTGAAAAGGGGAAGACCTCGGTAGTGAACTTCGAACACCGACTCGCCATTGTGGAAGCGATTCGTTACGTGGACCAGGTAATTCCGGAAAGCTCTTGGGAACAGAAAGTAGAAGATATTCGCAAATACAACGTTGATACGTTTGTGATCGGGAACGATTGGGAAGGCAAGTTCGACTTTCTGAAGTCCTTGTGTGAAGTAGCCTACCTCCCAAGGACGGAGTCAATCACCAGCAGCAATCTCCGCGCGCTTTTCAGTGCCAGATCACGTATGCAACCCGAGGAACTTCGTAAAGCCCTAGATCTTATTTATGGAACCATGGGGTTCTTGGATTGACGACGAAACTACCTCTCTCGCGCAAATATGATCTTTCGTCGACGCTTAGAGCGGCGCTGCTTCTCCCAGTTGTCTCTCAGTGCCTGCGTGCGGGCTATGCGATGCTGAGATTGTTGATCCCTTCGAAGCACAATCAAATCGCATTCGTCAGTACACCCGATCTCACCGACAATGCACTTGCTCTTTTCGAAAGGCTCGTGAAATCGCCATACTCAAGTAGATACAAACTGGTTTGGCTAGTGGAGAACGACGGCGCTTCGAATCGGATGCTCCACCGACTTTTTCCAGATACTCCTTTAGATAATGTGATATCGATAACTAAAAACTCGACACGCGGGTTTTGGTCGTTCTTACGAAGTAGGTATGTATTTGCGACTCACGGGATATTTTCCTTCGCGCGGTCCGGGTTCCACCAGACGATTTGCAATCTATGGCATGGAATGCCAGTTAAGACTATCGGCGCACATGATGGCAAGACTAAGTCTGATTTAATGTTTATGCATTACACGATTGCCAGCTCAGCATTCTTTGCGGATATTCTGTCGGAAGCATTCTATCTCCGACGTGATCATGTCCTTGTGACGGGACTTCCGCGCAATGAGTGGTTGTTTCGTCAAGAGCACACGTATCAAGTTTTCAAGGAAGGTAGGAGCAAATTGGTCGTATGGCTGCCGACCTACCGAAAGTCAAATCTAGGAGCAGTTCGGGTCGATAGCGCGCCTGATTCCCCCGACCCTTTAAGTATCGAAAGCCTAGTGGAGTTGGACCGGCTGCTTGAAGGCGCCGATACCATGCTGATTCTTAAGCTTCATGTGATGGACCTTAAGAACATTTGCGCATGGCCGCTATTTCGTAATCTCCGTGTTCATACTGAGCCAGCCTTTAGTCGGAAGGACTTGAACCTGTACAAGCTCCTAGCCTGCTCTGACGCATTGGTGACGGATTTCTCATCGGTTGCTATCGACTACATGCTACTTGATAGACCGATTGGCTTATTTGCACCAGATACGCCGTCGTACACTCGAGGCTTTACGCCCGGCGTATGGGAACGAGTAAAGGAAGCATGTCACGGATTAGCATCCGTAGAAGACTTGGCAAATTTTGCAAGACACATTCCCGAGGCACAGGATGGAGCGCAGGATCTTCTTTGTCAAATGGACTTGCGTTCGCCGGCGGAATCGATATTGCGGGCTTTCCGCTTGAATGCCTGAGGCGGTTTCTCGGTTCGAAAAGTGAAGTTAATGCGGATACCTGAACAATCCGTGGGCTTGCGTCGATCTCTAGAGAATGCGACTGTCATTGAATTGGTCTCATCAGTTGCACCCTCATCTTTTGGGCTTGGATACGCAGCCCTACGACTCGCTGCGGCGCTTCATCGAAGGGGAGTCAACACGTATCTGGTATCAGTGGATCAGGAGGGCGATACTATTCGAGCCTGCGAAGAGTCGGGGTTCCCGCGCGGCAGATTTATTCGGGGATCTTGGCTCGGCCCTTCGCGTCTCCGCCTGTCGCCTCAACTAGTTCGACGGATTTCGAATACACATCCAGATGGTCAAGTTATCGTCCATTTGCATGGTCTTTGGACATACGTTTCTTTTGTTGCGGGTGCGCTTAGGAAGAAGTGGAGCTGTCCACTGGTGGTATCCCCACATGGATCGCTCGAGCCGTACGCGCTAAACATCTCACCACATAAAAAGGCTCTCGCTTCTTTCCTCTATGAGCGTAAGAACCTCCTCACAGCGTCGTGTCTTTGGGCACTTAGCAAGCAGGAAGAGGCTTCGATCCGGAGCTATGGCTACAGAGGACGGATCGCTATCATACCGAACGGAGTGGACGATGAGATGGCCTGTAGCTCTCAGGAACTGGCAGAGTTCCGCAGAACACACAACATTGATCCAGAATTACGCATCTTGTTGTTCCTTTCGCGTATCGCTCGCAAGAAGAATCTCCCCTTGCTACTGAAGCACTTCGTTTCCGCCGTAAAGACCTCGCCCGGGTGGGTTTTGTTGATCGCGGGAAGTGACGAGGATGGCCATATTCACGAAGTGCGAACTCTAATCAGAGAAGTCGGAGGGCAGAATTCAGTTCGAATAATTGGACAGGTACATGGAAAAGCCAAGGCTTGTGCGTTTGCTTCAGCATCCGTTTTCGTGTTGCCGTCGCACAGTGAGGGACTTCCGATCGCCGTACTGGAAGCGATGGAATACGGTAAGCCCGTCTTGGTCACAGATGGTTGGACATTGCCCGTTGAGACCTCCGCTAGATTCGGCTGGAGGGTGCCTGCGGATGGGAGTACCTTCGGCGCTGCATTGATGGAAGCAATGAGTAGTCCGGACGAGGTTCTCTCAGAGATGGGACGGGCAGGAAGAGCAATCGTTCGCCAGAACTTTCGGTGGGATTCGGTTGCATCGCAGGCCGAATCTCTGTATGCATCGGTACTCGCCGCAGAGAACGAGGCTCACAGTCACGATGAACAGCAACAATATACTCCATGATCAGACATTAGGAATGGACATTCACAATGACTAGCAATGACACATTTGCAGGAAAAACACTTTTGATCACGGGCGGTACGGGTACGTTTGGCAATGCCGTTGTCGACATGGCGGGAAAAGCTGGGTTCAAAGAGATTCGAATTTTCAGCCGCGATGAAAAGAAACAGGACGATATGCGCGGACGATTGAAAGACCCTTCCGTAAAGTTTTACATAGGGGACGTGCGCAACTACGACAGCGTGTATCAGGCGATGGGCGGCGTGGACTTCGTATTCCACGCCGCGGCGCTCAAGCAAGTCCCGTCTTGTGAGTTCTTTCCCCTTGAAGCAGTACAGACGAACACGTTGGGAGCTGAAAACGTCATGAAAGCCGCGCTCGCTTCGGGAGTGAGTAAAGCTATCGTGCTGAGTACAGATAAGGCGGTCTATCCGGTCAATGCGATGGGCATGTCGAAAGCTTTGATGGAAAAGTGCATGGTGGCGAAAGCGCGAATGTTCGGCGGTAGCTCAACGATCTTCTGCGGCACTCGCTATGGAAACGTAATGGCTTCCCGTGGATCTGTTATCCCCCTGTTCCTAAGCCAGATCCTCACTGGAGAACCATTAAGTGTGACAGATCCAAATATGACACGCTTCATGATGACGATTGAAGGGGCAGTAGATTTGGTGTTTTACGCCTTCACCCATGGCTCTCCAGGAGACATTTTTGTGCAGAAGGCTCCATCGGCCACCATCGGTACTCTGGCGCAATCCCTGATTCGACTCTTCAATTCAGCAAATGGAATTCGAGTGATTGGCACGCGGCACGGTGAAAAGCTCTATGAGACTCTTTTGAATCGCGAAGAAATGGCACAAGCTGAAGATCTCGGAGAATATTACCGAGTCCCAACGGACGCGCGGGATTTGAATTATTCAACATTCTTCAGCACAGGCGAAACAGCAGTTTCCGATGCCAAAGACTACAATTCACACAATACGGAACGCCTGGATGTGGAGTCGATGTCGAAGCTGCTTCTGAAACTGCAGTGTGTGCAGGATGCCCTTAGCGGAAAGGCGGTATTGGCTTGACGAGAATTCTCATCACTGGTAGCCAAGGTTTCCTGGGGCGTAATCTGGCCGCTCACCTCCACCAGCGCAAGGATTGCGAAGTCTCTGTCTTTACTCGGCAACACTCTGGTGACTATCTCGAAAAGGTTCTCCTTGATGCGGACGTGATCTTTCATCTAGCTGGTGTAAACCGGCCACAAAACCCAGACGAATTCGAGCAAAGCAACACAGTGCTGACAGAGCAAATCTGTCGTTTCCTGCAGAAGCAAGGTCGATCTCCGCGAATTATATTCAGCTCTTCAAGCCAAGCTGCCTTTGAGAATCCATACGGTGTCAGTAAGGCGAGGGCAGAGATGGCACTGAAGCGATTCGCGGCGGAGACCGGAGCAACCGTTCGCATTTACCGTCTAAAGAATCTCTTTGGAAAATGGTGCCGCCCGAACTACAACTCTGTGACTGCGACGTTCTGTCACAACATTGCGCGTGACCTGCCTATCAATATCTCCGACCCAACGCGTGAGATGGAATTGAGTCACGTCGATGATGTTGTGGCTGCGTTCTCATCGGAGATCGGCGGACCGGATTGTGTACCTGAATCTCCGGCGGAAATCCCAACCACCAGGATCCAGCTTCGCGACCTTGCCGGGAGGCTCCAGGCTTTCCATGAGTTGAGAAGCACGCTGACACTGCCAGACTTTTCTGATTCATTCAATCGCGCGCTGTACGGAACGTACCTCTCGTATGTTCCAGCAGATGCGCGAGGATACGACTTAGACATCAAAGCCGATTCGCGCGGCAGTCTGGCAGAGTTCATCAAACAGAAAAGCTTTGGCCAAATATTTGTTTCAAGGACTAAGCCTGGAATCACGCGTGGGAATCACTACCACCACACCAAGGCTGAGAAGTTTTTTGTAGTGGAAGGTGAGGGCCTGATTCGAATGAGGGCCGTGGAGGGCGGTCAAATAGATGAGTACCGCGTAGCCGGCACCGACTACCGCGTCATTGACATACCACCCGGCTTCACACATTCGATTACCAATGTTGGTGCGAGTGAGATGGTGACGATATTCTGGTCGAGCGAACTGTTTGATCCAGATCGTCCGGATACACAATATCTCCCTGTGGATTCCAAAATTCAAATGAATTCTATCCAGTTGGAGAACGCATGAGGGTCGCGACAATTTTGGGGACCCGACCGGAGATCATCCGGTTGTCGAGGGTGATTGGAGCATTAGACCGCCACATGGAGCACGTACTGATTCACACGGGTCAAAACTACGATTATGAGTTGAATCAGGTGTTTTTCGAGGATCTGGAGATCCGCATGCCCGACCGTTTTTTGCAGGCAGCTGGAAAGAACGCGGCGGAGACCATCGGGCTGGTGATCTCAAAATCTTACGAAGTGTTAGCGGAGGTGCAACCTGAAGCAGTACTGATTTTAGGAGACACAAATAGCTGCCTGGCTGCGCTCGCAGCAAAGCGATTAAGAATACCAGTGTTCCACATGGAGGCTGGCAACCGGTGTTTCGATGAGCGGGTGCCTGAGGAAATTAATCGGAGGATCGTTGATCATATAAGCGACATCAATCTCCCCTACAGCGACATTTCCCGTGAGTATCTTCTTCGCGAGGGAATCGCGCCGGACCGGATCATCAAAACAGGCAGTCCGATGTACGAAGTGTTGACATATTACCGCCAGAAGATCGCTCATTCCGACGCTCTGGTCCGCCTAGGCTTGACTGGGGACAGCTACTTCGTGGTGAGTGCGCATAGGGAAGAAAACATCGACTCGCCAAACCAGTTCCGTAAATTCGTGGGCTTGCTCGAAAGCATCGCATCTAAATATCAATTGCCAATCATTGTCTCTGCACATCCGAGAACGCAGAGGCGGATCGATTCTGAAAAAGTGATCTTTTCTAAGAATATACGGTTGATGAGGGCGATGCGAATGTCTGATTATGTCTGGCTGATGATGAATGCTCGTGCAACGCTTTCCGACAGCGGCACGATCACGGAAGAATCGTCGATTCTTGGTTTTCCAGCTATAAACATTCGCGACGCTCATGAGCGCCCAGAGGGCATGGAAGAGGCAGCCGTGATAATGACTGGCCTTCAAACAAATCGCGTACTTGAGGCCCTGACATTAATTGGCACACAGCCAAGGGGCGAGCAAAGGGTAACGCAAATCGTCCATGACTACAACGTTCCCAATGTGTCAGAGAAAATAGTCCGGATCATTCTGAGCTATACGGACTATGTGAAGCGCACAGTTTGGCGTGATGCTTCCAACTAGAGGAAGCGAACACGGCAACGCTTCCAAATAACCATTCCGTCAAACTGGCAGGATAGAACAGAAAGGATAGGGCACTGGCGTGCTTTGGATTCTGAGCGAAGTGTATTATCCGGAAGAGACGGGCACCGGATATTACATCACGAAGATCGCCGAGTACTTGGCTTCGCGACAGCCAGTGACCGTATTGTGCGCTCAGCCGGCATACTCCAGAGCGGGAGTGAAAGCTCCGCACATTGAGATACATCACGGGGTCAGAATAATAAGGTGCTCATCAGTTGTGCTTCATCAACGATCCCTTCCAATTAGATTGATACGAATGCTATGGATAACTATATCCATGTTCTTCGGCACACTTTTGCGAGCGAAGAAAGACGACGTCATCCTGGCGGTCACAAATCCACCAACTGTGCCGATACTGGCGGCACTCGCATCCAGTATCCGCGGTGTCCGTTTCTCGCTCGTGGTTCACGACGTATACCCGGAAATCATGGCCGCCTGTGGCTTGACCTCTTCCAATGCTTTGTTGTTCAGGTTGTTGCAGAGAACCAACAAATGGGTTCTTCGGAGAGCTGAGCGCATCTTCTGTATCGGACGCGATATGTCAGAACACCTGGAATCTGTGCGAAAGACTGGTAACCGTGATGGAATTGAAGTGATACCGCTTTGGGCGGATTGCCACGAAATTCAACCGATGCCTAGAAACAATAGTGCTCTGCTCAAGGAACTTGGTATAAGTGAGAAATTCGTAGTACTTTACGCGGGTAACATGGGCCATCCCCACGACATTCAGACTCTTGCTCTGGCAATACAACAGCTCGAGTCTGACACAGCAATCCATTTTGTATTTGTCGGATCAGGCTCCAAAAAGAAGATACTCACTGACATGGTAGCGAGCGGCTCTCCAAATCTGACTGTTCTTCCCCCCCGCCCGCGTGCATTTCAGAATGAATTCCTGAACGCTTGTGACCTCGCGATTCTTTCCCTTGTGCCTGGGATGCTTGGGCTGGCTGTGCCCAGTCGGACTTACAATCTAATGGCGGCAGGGAAGCCGATCATTGCGCTGGTTCCAGATCGCTCAGAGGTCTCTCGGCTCGTGAGTGAGGAAAGGATCGGTTGGGTCGTCAAGCCAGGATCAGTGGAGGAGACCGTGAAAGCACTCAAAGAAGCCAGAAACAGTCGTCAACAACTGTGGATGATGGGCGTGCGCGCGCGAAAGGCAGCCGAGACCAAATATCGCCCTGAGCTTATTCTCCATCGATTCGCTTCTTTCTTTGAACCCACGCTTGATCACAAACAAGGTATGGCATCCGAAATGCCCTCTGGTTGATTTTGGGTCGTGCGTCCAACGTGGCCCTCTCCAGACGTTTCGCCTGAAGAAACCTGTAAACAGTCCTTTTGTGAGTGTCTCAAATGCTGCATCCAGTCGAAGGCAACTTCCATCCAGCCGAAAGCAATGTCGCTAGACAGGCTCTTGTTGAGATCCCTGTGCCTTGGACAAAGCGAGTCTTCGATGTGCTCCTTGCCCTGGGACTCCTTATTGCCTTGCTCCCCCTTCTCCTTGCGATCGCCGTGATCGTAAGGCTCACCTCGGTGGGGCCAGCTCTCCATTGGTCTGATCGCGTCGGGAGAGGTAACAAAATCTTCCGGATGCCAAAGTTTCGGAGCATGCGAATCGACGCGCCCCAGGTTGCGACTCATTTAATGGTCAATCCATCAGACTATTTGACTCCCATCGGGGGCTTCCTTCGTCGAACGAGCTTCGACGAATTCCCTCAATTGTTAAGTATTGTCGTTGGGGACATGAGCTTCGTCGGACCGCGACCCGCTCTGTTCAATCAAGAGGACCTCATTGCCCTCAGGACGGAGCGCGGAGTTCACATGCTCGTGCCCGGATTAACTGGACTTGCTCAGATCAGCGGGCGTGACGAATTGCCGATTCCAATCAAAGTCCAGTTTGACTGTGAGTACCTGCGGCGGCGTTCCTTTTGGTTCGATTTAAGGATCATGGTCTTAACTGTCTCAAAGACAATACGGAGAGAGGGTGTGACGCACTGATTCCTTGTGCGATAATACGGAAATCGATGGCAGCGGGCCAATTTCGAAAGTGATGTCCATTGTGTGACGTCATTTCAGCGATCTTGCAGCGGACCTTCCTCATCATTGACGCCATCAATGAATCTGCCTCCAAAAGGAGATTTGCGATGAACCAAAAGCCATTGAAGATCTTAGCGACGGTGCTCGTAATCAGTTCCTCGATCTGGGCACATTCCCAGGTCGCTCCAGCGACAAACGGTTCACGATCTCTACCTATTAAGCTCGGGGCAGGCTACTCAAACTTCGCTACGGATTGGAGTGGCCGCCTCGGCGGACCCTCAGTTTGGGTCGATTTAGACGTGCCGAAAGCGCCGCCTTCGATGAGAGGCTTCCAGATCGAGGTCCAAGGAAGGGACCTAAACTACAACCGGACCGGGGGCGATCCAAAGCTGCGTCAATACACCTTTGCCGGCGGATTAAACTATGCTTGGCGATACGATCCGGCTTTCCATCCGTATGCAAAATTCTTAGTAGGTCTGGGTAATGTCAGCTTCGGACCAGTAAGCGTCAACGGAATTCAGGGCTACACTCATGATTCTAGGGTCTTCTACGCTCCCGGCGGCGGTGTCGACGTCAGGGCACACAGACGCATCTGGATACGGGGTGATTATGAGCACCAGTTCTGGACTGATTTTTTCCATCATCACGCGCTCACCCCGCATGGGTTCACTGTTGGAGTGTTCTATGATCTCAGCCGGTCCGCCCTTAATCAATACACCCCATGAAAGCTGATCTCGGGATTTTGAAGGCGGATCTTTCGACTATCGCAGTGAATTCAGAGCCTCCACGATGCACAACATCGGCTGCGACTACTTGGCGCATCTTCCACAGAGTCATTTGCAATGGGCGACAAAGTGTGGTCTGCGGAATAGACGTTAGCTGTACCAGACGGATTGGTCGCGGGGCAGAGTTGTTCCCGCCTTGTCCCGAAGTTCTTGGTTCTTGCCTCTCGGCATAGTACCTCGTCTAATGAAGGCCAAGATGGCCATGACTTTCCGAGACAAACCACCATCTCGATTCGCTTTCATCTCAACGCGCTCGACTGACGAAATCGGACTTCACCGATGCCAACTTCGTTTTCCAACCTGGCCTGCAATCAACGTCGGTAAATGATGCTATTTCCCAAATGGCTCACTTTGTAGTGGAACACTTTAGGTTCAGTTCGACGGATCGGGATGAAGGCAAGTTGGTGATGATCGCTGGTGAGTGGCGAACGCACGGGAGAAGTCAGAACTTCAATCTGAAGAGCAGATGGACGATGTGCCATCGGGGTAATTGCCTCGCTCGTATGATTAGCAAATCGAGCTGGCGAGTAGGTAAAGGCACATTCGGACAAAGAAAGATAAAGTGCAAGGGATCTTTCGATGCGAATCGCTCTTAATCTCTTGTACTTGATTCCCACTGAACTCGGCGGCGGTGAGACATACGCGAAGGGTCTCTGTGAAGGGCTGTCGGGTTTTGATGGAAACGATGAGATTCTTGTATATGTAAATCAGAGCGCGCGTGACTGGCCTCTGCCGGATACAGGAAAGTTCACCAAGATTGTCTGCAGCGTTTCGGGTAACCATCGATTTGCTAGATATTGTTATGAACAAGTGGTGCTGCCTTTACTGCTGCGTCACCACCGGGTCGATGTTGTTCTCTCCCTCGGTAATGTATCCCCGCTCTTGGCCCCGTGCTGTTCAGTTGTCACCATTTCTGATCTTTACTTTAAACACTTCGCTGAACACATGTCCTTCTTTCGTTGGGCCGCTCTAGCCTTCTTTGTGAGATCATCGGCAAAAATGTGCAACCAAGTCATCACCGTTTCGGAGTTTTCAAAACAAGAAATCTGTCGGGCGTATCCCTGGGCGGTCCGAAAGATTTCGGTCATCCCTCTGGCAACTGGCATGGACTCTAATGTACCGACCTCTCGCGCAAATCCGGTTGCATTGCACTTGCCCTCGCAGTATTTCGTCGCATTCAGCAGTGGGTCACCTCATAAGAACCTTGGAAGATTGATCGAGGCTTACCGGGACCTTTCCGAAAGCGACGGTATCGAGCAGGAACTCATAGTTGTCGGCAAGCCGGTCCAGAATGCCTCGGCCGTGAAGGGTGTCACGTACACCGGATATCTGCCTGACGAAACCGTACATATGATTTTGTGGAAAGCTAGTTTTCTGATGGTACCCTCGCTCTACGAAGGCTTTGGACTGCCCGTGCTTGAGGCTATGGCTATGGGCGTGCCTGTCGCAAGTTCGACAGCTGGCGCCCTACCGGAAGTTGCGGGTGACGCTGCATTGTTCTTCTGTCCCACTTCCCTGCCCGCGATTCGGAACGCCCTCGCACGAATGTCAACTGACGCAGCGTTACGGGTATCCCTTCAGAAAAAGGGATTCGAGAACGTGAAGCGGTTTTCGTGGCAGAAAACGGGCATGAAGACCCGTGAAGTGCTTCGTCAGGCCGCGCTGGGAAAGTCTCAATCTTAGAACCCGTGTTCGCTTCCCGCTGGCTCCGCCTGATATCTGACGCTGACGCCCGCAAGTTCGAGGGAGCTAGGTTTATAGGGGAACATATCCTGTATGTGGCTAGTGGGTTAGTCGGCGATTCTGCGATATTCAGTGTTTGCAGCTCACGAACCAGAACCACGATCTCTAAAGTAGGGCGACGTATGCATGAGGGAAAGGGAGAGTCGAGTGTTGACAGCCCGGGTCACAGCGTTTCAAGATTACCCTGTTTTCAAGTGGTTGACTGACCCGAATCGTTCGCTCACCGCTTTACGGAGCTCGATGGGGCCACTGCCTGGAACCTCAAATCAGCAGGTGATTGCGCCAAATTCTCCGCTTGGCTTTTTGCGCAACAGAACCTTCCTTCCTTCTTCCTTGACACCTCGAGAAATAAATCACTTTCTCAATGGCAAAAGTGGTTCGCGCTGCATATCCACATTCAGTGCGTCTGAACGAGGAGTCTTCCCAACAGATAGGGTTTCTCTTGACTCTGAGATGGTTTGGAAGACGCGAGAAACAAAGGCGATGAAAACAATATAGATCACAAGGCCAATAAGCAGTTTTTCCATGACTGTTCTCATTCAACGGTCCGTAGCCCAGGAACTCTAGGGCTAATAGTTTGCGCGATTATAACCTTTGAGTAGGTTTGCCTTCGGTGCGCTAGCTCACTCGAGAACTCGGCAATAGAGATTGTGGTTTTCACCCTAATAGGGGTCGAATGGGGTCTGCACGAATGAATGAAATCGCTGTGCCCCTGTCCTTTCAAATCAGCTATCTTTTTAGGCATTTTCGAGTAACAGGTTTTCGAGAGCGGCGGCATCCGCCATTTTGCCGTCTCATGGTTCGCCAGCAAACCTAACAGGATTTTCAGAAAATCAGAAGTGGCAAAAGTTGCTTGCCTTCACACCTCGGAATCGCCTTCCGGCCATGCGGCAACGCGTAATTTAACTCTCGGTTCGGCCGCGACCAAGTTCCGGAACAGAAAGGAAGCTTCACGCCAACGCCTAGCGCGCGCGGTTAATCCCGCCCGCGTTCCGATTGACAAGGAGGAGAACATGCAGCGGCTCGAAGAACTTCTGCCGTCGACAAAGTTGCACGCTACTCCCGCAAGCAAGTGAGGCCGTAACTTGATGTTGCAAATCCTGTGATCGAGTTAGTTCCCGCCTCTACGCATGAATCGCCTGGAGTGGCCGCGGCTGGATGGCCGGAATTGCTCCCGAAAACCATCCCATAAGAAGGCCCGGACGGGCTAGATGAAATACCAGTTACAAAGGAGAAACTGTTGCTGTTAAAAAGAGTGTCGATGACCAGACCGTTCCCGCTGTCGGTCCATAGGCCTGCTGGCGCGCTGCTTTTCTTGGATGAACCTGAGCTCGAAACGCCATGGCTGTCATCGATGACGAAAGAGTTTTCATCGAAGATCAATCCTTGGATCGCATTTCCTCGTCCCACCGACCCTGCATCGGGGCGGATCTCAATACCATAGGTATAGATCCCGGTGTTAGTTGGGCTGCTGCCGTCAGATGTTCCGAATATATTGTTCCTGAAGACATTTCCTAGAAACGCCACGGCTTGCGGATCCCCTGATCCTCCATAGAAGATGTCGGAAACTCTCACACCATAGCCTGCGCTCGTGACCTTGTTGTTACAGAAAAGATTGAAGTAGTTCGGCGCGATCCAGTCTTCATTGGGGCGGCCCGTCTGCAGCACCGCTAGGGCGATCCCTGTGCTAACGTTTGACACTTGGTTGCTGTCATAGATAAGTGAGAATACGCTGCTCCAGGTCTCGACCCCTCCCAAAGCCGTATATCGGAATGCCTGGTCGGCTTTTCCCTGTTCCATGTTATCGAAAACGACGGCCTGATAGGTGACGTTGCCAATATAAATAGTGCTCGTTGCGTCCGGATTGACCATCCACGGGGCGCTTAATGTCAGCGTGGACCCACTCTGAGCAACGATATGGCGGTTTTGACCGAGCCCCGTTCCCCCTGAAATGATGGCGTCTTCCCCGACACAATTTCGGTTCGGAGTTAAGCCGCAGGAAGTTTCGGTGAGCTCGGAAACGGTAACGGTTGTTGCGGTGGACGCCGTAACCGGCCCGCCGAATTCGATGTGTTCTGTTTCGAAGAGCACTTGTTCTCCTGAGTTCGAATTGGTGCTAGAGGCGCAACCTGGATAGGAATTTGGGTAGGTCCCGTTCGTGTTATTCGGATCGCACGGGCCAGCGTTGATATTGTTATTTTGACCTAAATATAGCTGACCCACCTCATATACCTGAGAACCGCCGATCCTCCCCAACCCGTATGGTCCAAGGCCGGTCCCGATTAGACTCTGGCCTGCGATGGCTGCTGCATAGGTTGTTGAACCATAGCTGTACGGAATCTGTGCCGACGGATTTTCTGTGTTGAAATACATCAAATCCTCTTGAGTATTTTTCCAGATGGCAGTTTGAAGAGAGCCTTGATTGTCTATCATCATGGGAGAGTTATCAGCGGCGAGGAAAAGATTGCCGCTGACAAATACCTGCTTTGTCCAGTGATTCGCAATTCCCGTGCCGATGATTGTGCTATTGGTCAGATAGTAGTTCTGTCCACCCAGAAAATCGAAACTCTCGAATCCCGCACCGTATATCGTTGGACCGGCGCCGTTCAATACAATACTGTCAAACTTGACGTTTTTTGAGCATCGGAATCTGACATGCACTCCGATGGCAGCATAGGCTGAAGGGGACGACCAGACGGACGGAATATTGCCATTCGCGTCGAGTACCAGATTCGTGAATTCCACATTGTTGCTATTCCCGCTCCCTTCATTTCCCCAGATGAACGCTGCGGAGGTTTGCGGGGGGGCGAGACCGTCGAGCCTTACGACGGTACGGGAGAGCCTCAGGATGGAGGCGGAGCCTGTGCTCCCGGTCTGCGTCTGCCAGTTCGAAATGCCTGAGCCCATAAAGCAAACATTGCTTGGCGGTCGAAACCCCGTTGATACCATATAGATCCCAGGCGGAAAATAGATTGTAGCGTATGGATGGCGGGCGTTCAGCGCATACTTCCCCGCGGCGGAGATGGCGTTTGTGATGGCGACCGTATCGTCTCCAACACCGTTTCCATACGCGCCGTAAGACCTCACATTGAATGTGGATGGGCCGCTCGACTGACAGTTCCAGGGTGAAGTTCCCGAGACCGTGAGTGAAAGTGGGCCGCTCCATCCGAATTCACCCCCTGCTCCGTTGTGAACCCACACCTCATATGAACCCGGAGTGACTTCGTCGGTCGAGAATCCCACTCTGTAGGGATTGGCGGACGTAACACGCGGAAGATAAGTTTTCCCACGGCCATCAGCACTAACTAGATAAATGAGCGGCGTCATGGCACCGGGTGAATAGGTTCCCGGATAAGTCAGGTTTTGGCCAAACACGAAGACTGTATCACCCTGTGTAGCTGCCTCGGGACCAATCCACCAAGAGTCGGTTCTGTTAATGGCGACAGGATTGCCGATGCCGATGCTGTTCTGCGGCCACACGAGAAACATCCCTGGCGCCCCGCCAGCGCTCCCCGAAGGCAGAACGATAGAAGCAATCTCACCAGAGGACGAGCCATGCGGAGTGTAGTCAAGTACCACAGGGATCACACTCACGGGTGTCATCTCCGTGGAACTCTGTCCGTAAACCAGGAATGCAGTGTCTGGCGACAATGCTGCCGCAGAGAATTCAATCGCATCTCCCGGACCAGCCGATCTTGTCCACTCAGCAACTGCCGTCGCCGAGGGATTAGCTGCAAAAAAGGGCGGCGTGAATATATCGAAGTTCGAAGGCAGTGTGGGCTCGGGACTCGGCAATGGAAAACCATAATCTGAGGGCTTGGCGATTGTCGCCGGGGCGCTAGTCGCTGTAGCCCGGTTCACAGTGAAGTCTTGCGAGACCGGCGGCGCCGGTGAATATTCCGAATTACCGGCCTGACTTGCTTGAATTGAGCATAGTCCTTCAACCACCAGAGTTGCATTTGAACCGGAGACTAGGCAGACTGCCGGTGTAGTCGAGTGAAAATCGACGGGTAAGCCAGAAGTGGCGGCGGCACTCAACGTGACCGTCTCTCCCACGATCCCGCTCGAGATTGCACTGAATGCAATAGTTTGACTTGAGTGCTTTGAAGCGGTGGGCGCGTCGGGCGTCCTCTGTCCGCAGCCTCCCCCAAGGCTTGTCAGCACATAGCCGATAACGAACGCATTCGCTAGCCGAGTGCGACCGAGGCAGCTGAGGGGCGCGAGTAATGAAACACATCTAGAAGAGACCATACTGGAGACTTTCTGCGAGCCTCAACTTGCTCGGACGCAATTCATCAGTTAGCCTCAACTCGCCGCATTTCCTGCGAGAGGTAGAGCTTATCTGCTGTTGTCTGTATCGGCCTCTATCGATCTGTTCTTCAGCACCTTTTAGTGTTATTAGCTCCGCGGTTCAGCGATATTCGCCGTTACGGGCGATTAAGAGCTGCGTCCCACTTTGATTAGCTTTGTGCCAAAAGAATGGGAGTGTTCTAGCTACGCGCGGGGAATATGAACCGTCGAGATTCTCGACCGAGATTTCAGTGGCATGCCCGATAAGCTTGGTGCCAATGCGATGGAGTCAAACTGGTACTGGAGCAGCCACGAATGGTACAAGGAAACGCGGGCATGCTTGGCAGGTCGGAACGTCCTCGTCAGCTTGAAGCAATGATTGCCAACCACACAACGGTTCCGAATGTGCGCATAGAATCCGCGCTTTGAGATCAGACTTACTATCCCCGGCGCAAAGAAGATGTTTAGCCGCAGGTAGAGCCGATGAAGCGGTCGAGAGAGTCGGGGTAGGGGGAACAGCAGCCTCAAAGGCTTGGTCGCTGAGTTGAGTCGGGACCAGCCGGTTCTTCAAGATATTGGACGGAGACATCCTGAGCCCAGAGAGTCCCGATACCGCAATGGCGCTTGCGCGGCAGCGCGGAGGGCGTGAGCGCCACATGGCACGGAACGTTACCAGCTAACCCACGATAAAGACTGCTGGTTTGAGTCGGCCCCTCAATTTCCACACCAGTGTGTGGTCAATCACGTTGGAAGCCGCCGTAGACTTTAATAGCGTGCTTCCATTTTGCGTTCCGTTTTGGTATGGATTTCATCCAAAGGCGACTCCTTCTACTGAAATCATCCGGGTATGTGATCGCTGTACTCGTCAAGCTGGTGGGCGTTCGGCCAAGGAAATCTAAGGTCGTGAGGGGAACAGAGTGATACAACTTTTGGAACTCACAATTCTGGCGCTGGCGTTGTTGCCCCCGGTGCTGACTGGCCAGCAAGTCACCGTTACTTCCTACGGTGCATCGGCTGACGCCTTCTCGATGAAGGACGGAACGATTGACGCTCGAACCCCTAGTACACTGACGAGCAGGAGCAGACACTTCAGTGTCAAGGACACTGGAAAGACCTGTTCCATCCAAGGAGCCGGCGCGACAAGGGCTGTCCAACTAATTACCACCATCGCAGCTTACATTAGCCCAACCGAGGTTGCTCTTTCTTCTCCGGCCGGCACGGCGGTAAAAGATGCTGGGGTTATCTGTGGAACAGACAACTACAGTTCCTTTCATTCGGCGCTAGATGCAGCCGCTGGCGGACATCTAATAATTCCTTCCGGTCAATACCTCATTAACACGCAAGGAGGAACAAAGACTCTGAGCCCAGCCTCCAACACCGTCATCACGATGGACCGATCGGGCAAGCTTTTCTTCGTTGGCGCGCTCACCGGAAGGAACACAGGAAGCGCTCTATTCTCCATTGCTGATGGGGAGACCAATATTACCTTTAATGGACTTCACTGTGTCGGAGAATTCCTCGGGCTTGGACCATCATGGGGTTCTTGGAATTGGTCAGCATGCATAACGTTTGCTGGTTCGGCAACCACCAATGTACAGATCCAGAACGGCATCTTTGAAAATCAGATAGGCTCTGGCATCAATGGCAAATCGATCAACGTTGACATATCGCACAATGTGTTTCAGAACGATGGGGGAACTGGCGTTAATTGCAATGGCGATTTCGCAGATGTCTCGGATAACTACTCGTTCAACGATGGAGGCTTTGAGCTTGCCGGCGCGTTTTCTATTTATAGTCGCAACCGCATTGTGAACAGCAGCGGACAATATGCTCTGGCTGTCGGCGGCAACACTGGTGGACAACCCTACCGCGGAACAGTGCTATCGAACAATATCGTCTCGAATCCAAGTGGCGGGTGCATTTCGGTCGGTGACGGCTTCTCCTACGGTGTCATTTCCGGCAATACATGCTCAGGTGTCAATGGCAATTCTCCTGGCATCGCTAACGTTTATGACGGGCACGTCCACAACGATCACAATCTTTTCGTAAACAACGTGGTGACTGGGACGTATGCCGGTCCTTGCTTCCTATTTACGAGCGTAACAGGCGCAATCCTTCGCGGAAACTACGGACAAGGAAGTTCTGGCAACTGCCTACAAATTAATGGCGGCATGATCGATAGCGTCGGAAATATCTGGTCAAGCAATGGAAGTTTCAATGATATCTCGAACAACGGAGGAATTGTAAGAACCCAGGATATCCTTGCGGGCACTGGACGTCGCGAGTTGCGTGGTCCGCGAGGCGAATTCTCGAATGACTCCTCGTTCTCACAGATACATGAGAAGTTGCAACCTTGAGTTACTCAGTCGCTAACCTGCATACCCGCGAAGGCTCAAGTCGATCTTGGGCATCGATTACGCATACTACCCCAAGGGACAAGACCATACATCGACAAGTCAGGACATCCCGACGAAAGATAAAGCTACAGTGAGTTTGCAAAACTCTCTTGATACATTTGGGGTAAGCTGTTCTAGGATGAACATGTCCGGAAGCAACTCTCCTCGTGAAAAACGGCGGCGGATCACGCCCAGGGATGGACGTGCGATCGAAATGCTTGCTCATGCGATCGAGTACCTGGTGGATATGCACGAGCACGAAGGATCTCTTCTGGTTTGGGAAAAGGGACATCTCGAAGCCGTGGAGATGTTGAAGTCCCGCAATCGAGAGATTTACATGTCGTGTCCCGTTGTGCCGACTCTCGAGGATCGACTACGTTCCTTCCTTTCTGGAAAAGGTCGGAATGGATGATTTCACCTCAGGTAGTGCCTGAGCTTCGATCACTATCAACTCGAAGTCAATCTGCCGTGCTCGCAATAGAGGTTCTAGTCTATCGTCGAATCCAGAATCGTTCCCAACAGACTATCGTAGACATCGGTCGTCTTTCTCACCATAGCCGCAAGGGAAAAACTTTCTTTGGCACGCTGGCTGGCAGCCGCCCCCATTTCTGCTCTCAGGGCTGGATTATCTAAGAGCAAACGAATTTTGGACGCAAGAGCCGCCGGAACTTCCGGAGCGGTTAAGAAACCAGTGACTCCATCGCGCACTAGTTCGCGGAGGCCACCGACATCGCTCGCAATAACAGGTAGACCCGACGCCATTGCCTCCAAGACTGCCACTCCGAAACCTTCATCGAGAGAAGGCTGAATGAAGACGTTCCAGGTTCCCAGAATCGAAGGCAGGTCTCTCCGCCACCCGAGGAACGATACCTTTTCCTGCAGCCCGAGCCTCGCCGTGTGCTCTTCTAATTCGAGACGTAGACTTCCCTCTCCGGCGATCTCAAGACGAACGGTCGAATCTTGCGAAGCAACGATTGCTATCGCTTGAAGCAGGCTAGAAATCCCCTTCACTGGCTCGAGCCGACAGGCAGCACCTATTACAAGACGTCGCCCTGAACGTCGATCAGGACAGAATTCGTTTACATCGACACCGGGATAAATCACGATCGCATTTGGATCGTCGCAGGACTCTGCGATGATCTTGGAATTCGCGATCGTTACATCGACCTTTGGTATGTGCACTGCGGATAGGACTTCACCAGTCTTCTCTGTTGCACGTGAATGAACATGATGTATGATTTTCGCGCCTGTGAAGATGCGATTCATCCTGGTGATGAATGAGCCCCCCGTGTGCTGGTGAATCAAATCGTATTTCGCGGAGCGCAAGAGTCTCGAGAATCTAGCAGCTCCAAGCGGATTTGTCCCAGATCCGTTCCAATCCAAGCAAGTAGACTTGATCCCGAGAGCGCTGAACTGGTCGACAAACTCGCCGCACCGCAAGAAGCAGGCAGCAATCTCGTACTTCTCTCGGTCTAGGGAAATCGCCAGTCGCTGAACGATCTGACAGATGGCCGTTCCGGAAAGGCCAGCTGTTCCCAAGATGTGCAGTATGCGATGAGATGCCATTCAGTTTCCGCTTCGGGTCAAATCACGAACCGTTTATCACGCAAGCTGAGGATCAGGATGAAACAATCGCGGAAAACGCGCCAGAAGATGTTGTTATGTGGTTCAGATTCAATTGTCGAGATTATATTCCATCGCGGAATCTGCTCCTCGATTGGATCTGGCAAGGTACTGAAAAACCATGCAGCTTGCGCCGCGGGGCTTTCAGTCACTGGTAGAATCAGCCATGAAAACGACAAATGATACTGTGCCGACACCTCTCTATCGCCCGCCCGATAATCCCGGTCCGATAATGAGGATCCAGCCGTCTCGGGGCTGGATCGGATTGCGGCTCGGGGACCTGTGGTCATATCGCGAGCTGCTGTACTTTCTTACTTGGCGGGAGGTCAAAGTGCGCTACAAGCAGACGGTGCTCGGCGCTTCCTGGGCCCTCCTCCAACCGCTGTTCACGATGCTTGTCTTCAGCCTCTTCCTGGGTAGATTGGCTAAGGTACCGTCGGATCGCATGCCCTATCCGCTCTTCTGCCTTGCGGGCCTCGTACCGTGGAGCTTCTTTTCAAATGGACTTTCTCAATCCGCCAATAGCCTAGTCTCCAACTCCAACTTGATCACAAAAGTATATTTTCCTCGCTTGGCAATCCCAGTTTCGGCTGTTCTATCCGGTGCAATCGATTTTGCCATATCTTTCGTGATGCTAGTCGCCATTATGGCCTTCTATCGTCAGCCACTCTCGCTCCGTATCGTTTATCTCCCGCTGTTCTTTTTGCTTGCATTTGTCACAGCACTTGGGGTCGGCCTTTGGCTCTCGGCGCTCAATGTCGAGTACCGAGACGTACGTTATGTCCTGCCGTTTCTCACCCAATTCTGGATGTTCTCGACGCCGATTGCGTATCCATCTAGCCTGCTCGACGAGCCGTGGCGATCAATATACGGACTCAATCCGATGGTAGGCGTTGTTGAGGGCTTCCGATGGTCGATGTTCCCAACCATTGAAGCTTCCTCGACAATGATCACCGTTTCATCTATTTCCGCGGTGCTCATCCTGATCGGTGGGGCATTCTACTTCTGTCGGATGGAAAGGACTTTCGCCGATCTCGTATGAACACTTCCACTCTGGATCAGAGGCCGTTGAATCGTGAGTGATATTGTCATCCGTACCGAAGATCTCGGAAAGGCCTATCATATAGCTGCCCTTCAGAAGAGAGAAGGGCGATACTCCTATAAATCATTCCGCGAGACCCTTGCGAATGCCGTAATTGCATCTATCCGTTCCTTGCGAGCCCCGACGCGGAGTAATCTCGCGGAACCCTACAATGAGCAGCCGACCATCTGGGCACTAAAGAACGTTTCAGTCGAGATTCGACGCGGCGACATTGTGGGCGTCATTGGAAGAAACGGCGCTGGAAAAAGCACTCTGCTAAAAGTCCTCTCGCGAATCACGGAGCCGACGACCGGCTACGCCGAGATTCAGGGAAGAATTGGCTCTCTCCTTGAAGTCGGGACTGGCTTTCACCCCGAACTTTCTGGAAGAGACAACATCTACTTGAATGGCGCAGTCCTAGGTATGAGGCGAGCGGAGATCACGCGCCAGTTTGATCAGATCGTAGCTTTCGCTGAGGTCGAAAGGTTTATCGACACTCCGGTGAAGCACTATTCAAGCGGTATGTACCTCCGACTCGCATTCTCTGTTGCCGCGCATCTGCAAGCTGAGGTTCTGTTTGTTGACGAAGTCCTCGCAGTCGGCGATTACCGTTTCCAGGCGAAGTGCCTCGGGAAGATGCATGAAGTGGCATGCTCAGGCAGGACAGTCATATTCGTAAGTCATTCGATGGTCGCAATCCGTCGACTCTGCAGTCGAGCCCTCTTAATTGACGGGGGAGAGGTGCTCGCCGACACCACCCCGCAAACGGCCATAGCTGAATATACCAGTGGCAAGAAAGGAACTTCATTCGTTGACCTGGCGCTCACCGATCGACCGTCCATAACCAAGGCTGAGTTGATTCTGGAAAATCGCACTATTTGGCTTTTAGTAGAATTTCGGTCTCCTCGTCCCATCTCAGATCCAGTGTTATCGTTTGCTGTGTACAACTCTCTCGGCGCACCAATCTTCGGCACAGACAATCGCACTGATACGATTGGTCCTCCTGCGGAGCCAGCAACCGCAGGACGCTTCAAGATCTCGATCCCGACAAGCAGTCTCCGTCCCGATCGCTACCTTTTCTCTCTTTGGTTTGGAGACTACTTCGCAGACTATTGCAGTCGCGAGATGGCTCTCGGAATCGATTTGAAAGAAGATGTCGGTGGGGGCCTCCCGACCCAGGAGTACGGCAACGTCTACCTACCCACCCATTGGACGTTCGAGGCGCTTGATACAGACTGAATTTCCATTACACGTACGAACTCCTCAACTGATGTTCTCAATTGACGTGCTCCCCTAGATCCGCGAATTGCACCACCCTGAGGCAAAGTTTTCTGGGGGAGATGGCCGGACCAGACATGTAGAGCCGGAGTCCGGCATTCTCACTGCCCCGGGGAAAAAAGCGGGCGAAATCAAATCTCGAAGGAGCCAGCCGTCGACAAGGCCCTTCTGGTTGTTCACCTTCACGGTTGGCAGATTCTGGGCGTAGCCCGTTCGCTCTTTGGTTGCAGAGGCAGGTGGGCAGGTCAAGACGAGAACACCTTCCGATCGCTTGAGATTGCCCTTCTTGGAAACAAAGCATTGGGGACGGATAGAGAGGCAGAGATGAGCATGAATCATGAATTTTGATGAAGAATCAGCGCACGGAACTGATCTGGGGCTCGTTAACTGGGCAGGATGATCGGCTTCCGTCCCGACGCTCAATAGAGCGTGCATCAAGCAAAGGCTCGCAAGCGGAAATATCTTAACGGGGCACATGCTCAGATCGCATCTAAATTGACATGTTTGATCGAAACAGATTGAGAGAGATTGCCCTGTGGCCGCTTATGGCATTGGTTGGACTATTGTTTGTGCCGATCTGGGTGGTATGGGAACTACTGCGACAATTCATCCGGCTTCTTGCCGGTTGGCAACTTGTGTGGCCTCCAGTGCCGGCGAATAACGTTGAACATGGGAACCACGTACAACTTCCTACAGAAACTATTGGCAACTCAGGAGTTGGATCCAAGGTGTCGCGGTGGGCTAGGGGCCAGTGATAGTTCCGCCAGTACCTGCGACAGGGGGACGTTGCGAATTCCATACGGATTATTGATAGCCACAGGATACTTCACAAAATTGAATCCGAACCTGCAGCTCAGATTGAGACCAGCGTACCGCTTCAGTCAGCGTTGCCCTTCCTTGTCTTAGACTCGACGGCTCCGGCGGAGAAGACAATCTTTCGATAGAAAACCAGAAAGAGAATCGCGCCCAGCGGCAAGGAAGCGGAAATCATCCAAGGGCCGTACTTGACGGGAATTGCGTCCACCCAAAGAAGCACAACCGCCGGAAAGTCGAATCTGAGCTCTCCCGTCGTCCAATTAACTGTCAGCTTTGTGAGCCCGACAAGGATGAAGGCGGCCCAAACCCATTTTCGCCAACCAATCCTCGCAAGGATGCACCGCACTAAGCTGTACAGGCTGAAAACAGCGACCGCAATCCCCATCGTCAAGATCAAGTATTGGGACGGTCCTTTCTTCAGCAGGGTGAATTTGTTTTCTTCCACAAACGAATCTGGAATATGTGTGAGGTGAATCCCCATGATAGAGATGTGGCCGCGCTCCTTCAGTAGCGCGAGATTAAATAGCACCCGTTCGGCGCGGTATTTGTACTCGAGAATGATAGCTTCCTCACAACTTCCCCGCTGGCACCGCGAGTCTACAAAGGCCACTTCAACTGAACTTGGAGCCTCCTGTGGAATCGTCGCCACCAGATCTTCGAAGACGGAATCGGGCAGGCTATCTCGTACGGAGGAATCGATCAGGTCTTCGACCTGATCGGCATGCCCGCCCCTGAGGAGCTCAAAGTACGACTTCGCCAAAGCAACATCCTCGGGATTTCTTTTCTCCATTCGAGCGCTTCGATCGCAGCCAAGAATCATGACCAGAAGGATTGAGGCGACTATGATTGTTGTGCAAGAAGCCCTCCTATTCATCTCATGCCTTTCCGGATCCAATCGCGCACGGCATGAGTTGGGCACAATGCCGCTTCCGATGCCGTTGTCTGAAAGATTTTAAACCACTTGTCTGAGCTAAGTGGCAGTGAGGGTACCGTCCGCTCAGGACAGTGGGAGACCATCACTTGGGTTGATTGACCGCATCCGTGGCCGCCAAACGGGCCGAATCGAACCACGCAGGTCGAATCTCCAACCTCCTGAGCAGAGTTTTCCGGATCCGGATATTGCAGGTGACCAACGCTAGTTCCCGCCGGTTTGAATCTGGAGACCGGCGAGAAAGTCCATTAAGTGTGGGTCGTTGCGCCAATGCTCTCTCATGTTGGACGGGCTAAGCTCATCCAGTTCGCGTTGGAACCGTTCAGGCGTGATACGCAAGAAACGGTCTGTCGAACAAATGCCTGAGAATCCCATGTACGCTGATAGCGCCGGGAGCATTCGGTTGAGGTCGGCACTTTCTTTGATCCACGACGCAATCCGATGGACGGCGAAAGTCGGGCGGAGGTCGCTCATTCGCGGTTTGTTTTGGTGAGTGCCAACACAAACCACGCACGCAAGGGTGCGGAGCCGCGCGAATGATAAAGAAGCCGAACGCGATTGAAGCGGGCCGCCCATTTTCGAAACAAATACATTCGAGCAGGAGGGTGCGCTTCTGCGCTCTTTGGAGTGAAGGTAGTCGCTTAACTCCTTTCGAAGAGCCGCGTTCAGCGGAACTCTGCGCGACCGGATCTTCCCGTTTCCGCAGAGGAAGACCATATTGCGTTCTAAATCCAAATCCGTTCGCCTAAGCCTGAGTATTTCGCCCGTCATCGCGCCAGTTCCATATAATGCGAGCAAGACTGCCCGAAGGGTCGCACCGCTCATTCCGCAGAGGACGTTTGCTTGCGCTACGCAGGTCATTTGAAGGAGTCTTCGAAGTTCAGCCCGCGTATAGATGTGAGCCGCGGCTGTGCGGTCGCAGCCTTCGTTGTTTCGCTGAGGCATCGATATGGCTGGCATATGCCCGCGATCGGACCAAAACTCGAAGAACATTCTTAAGCAGCTGTGTTTGATCGTCCATCTGCGAGTGGAGCACTGTCGGATATTTAGGAACTCGAGAACCTCCCTAGGTGAAATATCGCCTATCAATGGATCTCTGACATAACGCTGAAATGCCCAAAGAATGCTGGCTTCAGTCTCGTATCTCAGACCGCTGTTTCGTTTCGCTCGCAAGTAGCGTTCAATAGCGGACAAGAGCCTCATTGGATTTCTGCCAGGCTGAAGTTAGCGACACGTCGGAGAAGTTGTGGGTTGTACCTCGCGTAAACGGAAACCGCGTGCAGTCCTCGATGCCCTAAGAAGTCAGCTATTTCAGACAGAGAAAACCCTTTGTTCAGCAATTGCGTCGCACATGAATGCCGGAGAGCATGTGGTCCAGAATTTCGTGACTGGATATGCAGACTCTTCATCCGCTTGGCTACAACGACCCCAACAGAATTTGGCTTCATTGGTCGGAACGGGGAACGAACAGTTGTGAATAGTGATCTACAGTCCGAGGTCGGTCTTGCCGATTTCAGGTAAGCCAAAACGGCCTCTCCGACTTCGTGTTGAATGGGAAATTGCTGAAAACCGCCACGCTTCGCACGTCTCACTGTCATGATCTCGTTGTACCAATCGAAATCATCGAGACGCATCTGCACGATCTCACTTCTCCTCAATCCATAGATTGAGCAAAGACTGATAATTGCATTCTCCCGGAATTCTGCCGGTGTTGAGGCGACTACGGCGAGCATGCGTCTGACGTCCTTCCATGCCGGACCACGCGGGCTGTCAGAAGTGCTGCTTACGCGCGGTGTCAGAATGCCCCGCGCAAGGCCAGCTTTGCACCATTTCTTCAACTCGCAGTATCGGAGGAATATCCGAACTTCTTGACAAGCGTTCCGGAGAGTTGTTCGCCTCCATCCTTTCGCCCGCCGGCTGTCCAGAAATTCATCAATGTCCTTCAGTGCGACCTCAGCGAAGTCGCTGTGCCTCTCACCAATCCATCGTTGAAGTTCCCCAAGGAGCCTTCGGCGGTTATAAATGGTGGCTTCTGAGCAGCCTTTGAGAAACAAATCGTCCAAGTACTCCTTAATCAGGCAGTTGAAGGGCAATTTCGGACCCTCTGGTTTGATGAACAAGCGACTGAACGTGAGCCAATTCGAGACTACCTGCGTGAAATTGCGAAAGACTTCTTTGCTAGGCGTGGTTTTCTTGCGAAGAGCCGATTCAGCAGCCCACAGAGAAGCTGCCTGCCTTACTTCGTCGGAGCGGACAGGCCGAGCCTCACCAATATTCATTAGTCTAATGGCATGTATTTGCATCGATGCGATCGATTTGGCCCTGTTCCGGGGTACGCCATGGCTAAGCAGGTCCGAGATATATGCCGTGCGCTCTTCGAGGAGAGGGGCATCGAGATACCTTCGACGGACCCGAGGCAAGCGGAATAGATCCAGAAAGAGCTCTTGCGACATCGATTCTGGCATAAAAGGACACAACGGTACGGTTATCTTTGCGAAAGCTGCCGAGTCGAAGAGGAGTCGCTACCCAGCAACCCGTGGACGCTAGAATTCTATGCCTATTTCAAAGAGCTTGACCTGGCTATGAAACGTGCTCCAGACCGAAACCTACGCTTCGCAACGGTTCATTGAGACAGCAATTGGTACATAGCGGCCTTTAGACTGCTTAGACGCAGAACCTTGAAATAAAGGAAGGCTGATTGCACGTCGTAGTCGTGCCCAGAGGGCAAGAGCCTGATCGACCACGTTTTCTTCTGGCCAACACTGCTTCCTGCAGATCTGGATCAGAATTTCTCCTAAATGCTTGCGAGATACTTCAGCAACTTCGGATCGTCGCGCCAGTGTCCTCTGGTCTTAAACGGACTGAGTGCATCCAGTCCGCGTTTGAACCGTTCTGGTGTAATTCGCAAGAAACGTTGCGCTGCAACGAAATCGGTAAGGCCCATGTACGCTGACAGCGCAGGGAGCATTCGATTCAGGTCGGCGCCCTCCTTGATCCAGGAGGCGATTCTATGCACAGCGAACGTCTGACGAAGATCCCGCATCCGCGGTTGACGCAGGCTTCCGTCGACGCGACCTATCCCCGCACGCCTGCGACTTTCCAGCACAGTGGGATCCGAAGCTTGGAATTCACGTGACTTGAAGTCGCGGC